>Ga0307512_10004222_pt1 | contig 15874 bp, 10 predicted proteins | sample 14_EM_MG_FD_200267 | JGI IMG/M metagenome (GOLD analysis project Ga0307512, IMG submission 200267) | Populus trichocarpa ectomycorrhiza microbial communities from riparian zone in the Pacific Northwest, United States - 14_EM | ecosystem: Host-associated > Plants > Roots > Unclassified | place... | reverse complement strand
ATCCGCGCCGAACCTGATCTATGCCGCTGACCGGATGCACACCAAGGAACCGGGCCGGATGGCGCGGCACAGCCTCGCCGCGGTGGCCCGGGGCTCCCGCGGCGCGCTGTTCTTTCAGTGGCGGGCACCGCGCGGGGGCGCCGAGTTGTTCCACTCGGCGCTGGTGCCGCACGCCGGGCCGGACAGCCGGGTGTACCGCGAGGCGGTCGAACTCGGCGCACAACTCGACCTGATCGCGGAGGTCGCCGAGGGAGTGGTCGGTAGTTCAGTGGCGGTTGTGTACGACGAGCCGTCGGCGTGGGCGCTGCAGGCTCGCGGGCTGCCGGCTACCGGACTAGACCATCTCGACGAGGCTCAGCGGGCGCATCGGGCGCTGTGGCGCCACGGCATCGTCGTCGACGTCATCGGGGCGTTGGAGGACCTTTCGGCGTACGCGATGATTGTCCTGCCCATGCACTATCTGATGGCGGACGCGCAGGCCGCGGCGCTGCATTCCTGGGTCGCCGGCGGCGGCCGGCTGGTCGCGACCTACTTCAGCGGGATCGCCGACGAATACGCCCGGGTCCGGGTCGGCGGCTACCCCGGCGCGCTGCGTGACCTGCTCGGCATCCGGGTCGAGGAGTTCCATCCGCTGGGCCCGGACGAACGCGTCAAGCTGTCCACCGGCGCGGCGGGCGACCTCTGGAGCGAGACCGTGCACACCGCGGGCGCCGAGGTCGTCGCCCGGTACGCCGGCGGCGTCCTGGACAACCGGCCGGCGATCACCCGGCACACCGTCGGCGACGGCACGGCCTGGTATGTGTCGACGCGGCTGGACCCGGCGGCATACGGTGACCTGCTCGCCGAAGTCGCGGCCGCCGCCGGGATCGAGCCCGAGCCGGCGCCGGCCGGAGTCGAACTGGTGCGCCGAACCGCCGGCGAGCGGTCCTGGCTGTTCGCGCTCAACCACGGCTCGACCCCGCAGGACATCGCCGCCGACGGCGTCGAACTGCTGACTGGCGCGACGGTCTCCGGCTCGGTACGGGTGCCGGGCGGGGGTGTCGCGGTGATCCGCGAGGTTCGGCCGCAGCGGTCGGTCACGGCGCGCTGATGCGCGAGGTTCGGCCGCAGCGGTCGGTCACGGCGCGGTGATCCGTGAGGTTCGGCCGCAGCGGTCTGTCACGGCGCGGTGATCCGTGAGGTCCGGCCGTAATGGTCGGACACCGTGCGGGCCAGCCGTAGCGCGCTGTTGCCGCGCGGTGATCCGTGAGGTTCGGCCGTCGCGGTCGGTTATCGCACGGTGATCACTGCGACGGGGAATTTCCGGTCGGTGTTCTTCTCGTATGTGGCGGCGTCCGGCCAGTATGCGCGCCACACGCCGTACAGCCGGTCCCAGTCGTCGTCGCGGCCGGGGCGGACCACCCGGTGGTCGGCCTGCGCCGTGATGGCGCCCAGCTCGATAGTGACCGGGCCGTCGACGGCCTCGAGATTGGCCACCCATTGCGGGTCCTGTGGCGCACCGCCGGCGCTGCCGCAGATGATGTGCGAGTCGCCGTAGGGCGCCGCGACGAGCGGGTTGACCAACTGCCTGCCGGACTTGCGGCCCGGCACGTGCAGCAGCAGAGTGGTCTTGCCCTCGAAGTGTCCGCCGAGCACGCCGTCGTTGGCCCGGAAGCTCTCGATCATCGTGTCGTTGAAGGTAGCCATGCGGTTCTGCCTCTCGCTATCCGGTAATGCGCTGGCCAGTGAGGTGCTATCCCGTGACGTGCTGTTCCGTGAAGGTGCTGGCCCGTGACGTGCTGTTTCGTGGACGTGCTGGCCCGTGACGTGCAGTTCCGTGAACGTGCTGGCCTGTGACGTGCTGTTTCGTGGACGTGTTGCTCCGTGACGTGCTGGTCGGTGACTTGCTAGCCGGGGACTCGTTGCGCGGCGGCGAGGTGCGCCGACAGGAGTTGTCCGGCTCTGTCCAGTGCTGCGGCCCCCTCGTCGAGGATCGAGTGGTAGGCCTGGAAAACGTGGGGCACGCCAGGGGTGATGTCGAGCATAACCTCGACGTCGTCGGCGGCGGCCCGGCCCGCGAGCCGGACCGCGTCGTCGAGGAGAACCTCGTTGGTGCCGGCCTGGATGAGCAGCGGCGGCAGGCCGGAAAGGTCGGCGAAGATGGGGCTGATCAGCCCGGAATCGGCGTCCTGCCCGGCGGTGTAGTCGGCCACCCGGGGCACCAGGTTTTCCCGGCTGAGCAGCGGGTCGGCCGCGTGCTTGGCGCTCATGCTGGCGCCGGCCAGGGTGAGATCGACATACGGTGACATGACGAACGCGGCGGCCGGCTGGGGCAGCCCGTGATCGCGGGCGTTGACCAGGGCGGCGGCGGCGAGCCCACCACCGGCGGACTCGCCCGCGAAGACGATGTCCGACGGGCGCACGCCACTATGCAGGAGCGCCTCGTAGGCGGCGAGAGCGTCGTCGACCGCCGCCGGATACGGGTGCTCGGGAGCGAGCCGGTAGTCGACGGAGATGACCTTGGCGGCGGTCCGCCGGCCGACCTGCGCCGCTAGCTCGGCGGCGGCGAAGGCGTCGCCGAGGACGTACACGCCGCCGTGGAAGTACAGGACGACGTGGCGAGGCTCGATTCCGGCGATGGTGATCTCGGCGGTGGGTACTCCGCCCAGCCTGGCCGCGGTCACGGTCACGTCGGCGGGCAGCGGCTGCCCCGTTACCAGCTCTTTGAGCAGGCGCCGCAGCTCGCCGACGTCGGCGCCGGCGGGAAAGGCCGACCGCCGCAGGATCGCGTCGAGGGCCTCTTGCTGCTCTTTGCTCACGGCGTTTCCTCCGGTCGGGATACGGGCAGCGCCTCACCTGCTAGCGCGAGGCTGGCTAAGACCAGGCTCGTCGTCCGGCAGGTGAGGCGGCGTCACCGGATTCCGGTGATTCGCTCGACCGGAGCACCTCGCGCACCGGGCTAGGCCGGTGCTGACATGTCGGTCGCCCGGCGCCACCTGCGAAGTGCGGGCGGCCCCGAATCGGGAGGAAGGAGGTCTACCTTCGCGCTAGCCGGTGACCGAGAACTGGTTGGTGACGAAGTCCTTGCCGCCCGACGACGAGGTGATCTCGTACCCGAACTGGACGTTGCCGATCGTCACGTCGCCGAACCAGCCGCGGGCCCGAATCCATTGGCTGATCGCCCGGATGTCCACCGTGCCCGAGTTGGTGTTGCTGCTCCGGACGAAGGAGTAGACCTGGTTGGCGCCGTTGGAGCCGCGATAGATGCTCCAGGTGTGCCCGCCGACCGAGGCGGTCGTCTGCAGGGTGCCGAGCGGGCCGACGGCGCCGTACTTGTTCATCCACAGCATGATCTCGTGGGCGTTGTCGGACGACCAGATGTCGTAGGCGGTGGTGAACGCGACCCCGCTGGTCGGCACGGTCACGTTGAAGGCACTGGTGGTGGTGCCTAGCGTGCTGACCGTCTTGCCGATCCAGCGGGTCGCGTTGGGATAGGCCTTGACCCCGCTGGTGTTCGGGTGGTTGGCCCAGACTCCCCAGTTGCTGGGCGAGTTGGCCCAGATGGTCTGTGGCCCGGCGCCCGAGCCCCAGATGTTGTTGTAGAGCGTGTAGCCGCCGCTCGACCACGTACCCCACTGATCGGAGGACGACCACACGGCCGCTTGCGCCGGGGTGGCCACGAGGGCCAACGCGGCCGCGACCAGAACGGCCGCGAAGGCTCCGACGGTGAGGCGGATGGGACGAAACATGCTGCCTCCTTAAGAGAGGAAGGGAGGTTCCTCCAGGAGAAAGTTAGTTTTGGCTCCCAACTAAGTCAAGTTATGCCGATCGATGTTGGCCACCCCTAGTTCCCGGCCGGCGGTTGCGACGGGGTGACCGGCTGCTCGGGTCTGCCCTTGCTGACCTGGATGCTGACGTCGCCGCCCTTGACCGTCGTGCCGCTGGGGTCCGTGCCCGCGGCGGTTCCCACCGGACAGTCGGACTCGACCTCGGCCCCGGTGGACGCGGTGAAGCCGGAATTCTCGATGCGTGACCGGGCGTCGTCGATGCTTGCGCAGGTCACCCCCGGGATCGAGCGCTGGTCGCCGACCGCGATCGTGCTGCTGGCCGGCTTCTTGAACTCGACCCTCGGTTTGCCCTTCAGGTAGTCGGCCATCGTGTGCCAGACCGCCGGGTTGACGATGGTGTGGGACATGTGGTCCGAATGGTTCTGATAGTCGGGATTGACCAGGTAGCCGGCGACGGTGAGGGAGCTGCTGCCGATGATCAGCGCAGCCGTCTTGTCGTTGTCGGTGGTGCCGGTCTTGCCGTAGATCGGGTGGTCGATGATCCCGTGCGCCTGGCCCGCCGTGGTGTGGCCGCTGCAGCTGCCGAGCTGGGCCTGGTCGCCGATCGGGCAGCGGGCCGCGTCCAGCGCCGCCCGGGCGACATCGGCGGAGGTGGCCCGGGTGCAGTGCGGGTTGCCGACATCAAGCTTCTCGCCGGCCAGGGTCGTGATCTGCTGCACCGGGATGGGCTGGCAGTACATGCCGTCGCCGGCCAGCGTCGCGTACGCGTTGGCCATCTCCAGGGGGGTCGACGACGAGACGCCGAGGGTGAAGGAACCCCAGTCGTGCGCGTACTTGGTGGCCAGCTCGTTGTCATTGTCCGCCCGGAACTGCACGCCGAAGCGTTTCGCGACGTCGACGACCTTTTCGGCGCCGACCCGCTCCTCCAGCGGCACGAAGTACGTGTTGACCGAGGACCCGAAGCCGGTCCACATGTTGTACGGGCCGGACTCACTCTTCGACGCGTTGGTCGGGCAATAGTGACCGTTGCACTCCGCCGGCGCCCCCGAGTCGAGGTAGGTCGGCGATTTATACCGATACGTGGTGTTGATCGGGTACGCGAGCGGATAGCCGTTCTCCAACGCGGCCACCATGGTCAACATCTTGAACACCGAGCCGGCCTGGTAGCCGTTGATGTCGCCGCCACCGGTCAGGATCGGGTTGGTCGTGTTCGGATACGTGCCGCGGACGCCCTTCGCGGCCTTCGCCGGATCGGAGGACAGCCCGTTCTGCGGGTCCGACGGGTCGTCCAGCTTGTATTTCCGGTTCGCCGCCAGCACCCGGACCCGGCCGGTACCCGGCTCGATGCCGGCCAGCAACAGGGCGTTGCGGTTGTTGTCGCTGATCTGGTCGTTGATCCGCTTGCGGGCCGCGTCCTGGGCCTTGATGTCCAGCGACGTGACGATGCGGTAGCCGCCGTTCTTGAGCAGCCGCTCCCGGTCGTACGTCGTCGCGCCGAACGTCGGCTGGCTCAGCCACCAGCGGTAGAAATAGTCGCAGAAGAAGCCCCAGTCGTTCTTCTTCACCGCGATGCAGCCGTTGCCGACGTGCTTGACCGTGTGGCTCAGCGGCACCTTGTTGGCCTTGTCGGCGTCGGCCTGCGTGACGTAGCCGAGACCCACCATGTCCTTGATGACGTAGGCGCGGCGACCGAGCGCCTTCGGATAGCCGCTCGCCGTCGCCGGGTTGTTCGAGGTCGGGGCCTTCACCATGCCGGCGAGCAGGGCGGATTCCGCGACGCTGAGATTTTTCGGCGACTTGTTGAAGTAGACCTGGCTGGCGGCGAAGATGCCGTACGCCCGGTTGCCGAACGGGGCGATGTTCAGGTAGCGCTCGAGGATCTGCTCCTTCGTGAGCTGCTTCTCAAGCTGCATCGCGTACTTCATCTCGGAGAGCTTGCGCTTGGGGGTGTCCGCGGTGGCGTCGACGACCTCCTGCGCGGTCGTCGCCGAGTACGCCGCCGACATGCGCACCACCTGCATCGTCAGCGTGGACGCGCCCTGCTGCGACTTGCCGCTGTTGTTGCTGACGATCGCGCGGGCGACACCCTTGAGGTCGACGCCGTTGTGCTTGAAGAAGTTGTGATCCTCGGCGGCGACGATCGCGTGCTGCATGTTGATCGAGATGTCCTTGATCGGGACTTCCTTGCGGAACTCCTCGAACATCACCGCCACCGGCGTCTTGTTGTCCGACGCGTAGATCAGGCTCATCTGCGGCGTGGTGGCGTCTTTGAGCGTGCTGGGCAGGTCCGTGAACGACTCGCCACCGGCCTTGGCCGCGAGACCGGACAACGCGACGGCGGGGAAGGCGACCGCCGCGACGATCACGCCGGCCAGCAATCCGCAAATCAACAGCGTCGTCGCGCGGGCCAAGGTGCTGTGCCCATGCCGTTGTATCCAAGAACCCATGCGGGGGACCATACGACACGGCGGCAAACCGTTTGCGGGCGAGGCAATGTGGAGCCCGCTGCCGGCCGTGGTGGCGGCGATGCCTCGTGCCGCATCGCCGTCACCCGGCGCGGAATCACATAGCCGGTCGTACCTTGAAGGCCGTCGCCGCATGCACGTCGACCTTCTCCAGGATCATCTGGTGGTCGCGTTCGTTCAGGTAGTAGCCCGGATAGTTGTCGGCCTGGAACACCATTGTGCCGGCCTTCTTGTCCGCCACCGGGCAGAAGGTCGCGTCCTTCGCGAACAGGTCGCTGCGGTCGTTAGGCTGCAGATACAGCACGAAGCTCTGGTGCCGCATGAAGTTGTTGGGAACGTCGACGGACTCGAATGAGAAACACTTCGGGTCGGCGAGCCCCTTGCGGACCGTGTAGTTCGCACTGGCGCGATCTGACGGGCTGCTTCGCGACCCGATTTCGTCGATGCGAACCCACACATAGCGATGGTGGAGCCGGGATTGCGGATCGTTGGCCGGCGCCAGGCTGATCTTGGTGTTCACCTTCAGCAGCGGAGCGGGCGGGGCCGGCGTCTTGCTGGTCGCCGCGGCGCTGGTCGGCTTCGCAGCCGCAGTCGGGTAGTAGGTGTCGATCGGCACGGGATCCGCACCGGAGGTGGGGCCGCCGGTCGTACTCGCCGCGGTGGACGTGGCGGGCTGCACCTCCACGGGCACCGGAAGGCCCGAGCCCAGCGCGGGAGCCGGCACCCACGCGCTGTTCGGCGGGACCGACCGCTGGGGATCCCGGGCCCGGCTGGCCACGATCACGCCGAGTAGCGCGACGATCGTCAGCACACCGACGACAGCAAGGATGGCGAAGCTGTCGAACTCCGGCTGGCGTCCTTTCGGCCAGCGCGCCTTGCCGTGGTCCGTCGACACCAACGCGGCCCGGATGGGCTGAAGTATCGCGGTGTCGTCGGTGGAATTCCTCCGTCTGCCGAAATGTTGCGGGGGGCGCGGCAGATCGTCGTCGGGCATGTTGCTTTTTCTCCTCGGATCATGAGCCGCCGCCACGGCAAGGCCTTTCTTGCGAGTGAAGCTGTGGTGCTGGTCCGACCGGCGTGCGGTTAGGGGGCCGTCAATCACGCCGGGCGGGCCGAGATCAGTGCAAAGCAGCGGGCTGACCTGGGCGCTGTCTTGTCGTCTGCGGCTGGCGCCGCTTTCCGGCCAGAGCGTCGCCGGGGCCCGTAACAACGGGATCCGGACCGCTTCGTGTCCTTTGTAGACAAGGCTGCACTCAATAGGCCGGGCTAACCGCTCCCGACACAGTGATCATACCGTTTGAAGCTGCTACATAATAACGACGATATATTGACACTAAAGACGGTGTTTGGCGAGACCCGATGGGGGCCCGGGCGCCGGGCCACCGGTGAAGCTCACCGAAACACCGGGGAAACCTCGGGTCCGCTCAGAGCCGCCGCAGCCGGATCAACCGGCTGGCGTAGGCGCCTTCTGGTAATCGCAACGCCAGCCCCGGCCCGGTGAGCACGGCGCCCGCGTGCACCTCACCCGACTCGTCGTCGCGGTAATCTGCGGCCGGATCGAGACCCAGCAGCCGCAGCCGGCCGAGCGCCGGAGCGAAATCGGCGCCCACCCGCCAGGCAAAGACCACCGCCCGATCCTCGTGCACATACTGCACGGCTGGGGTGCCGGAGGCCACCGGGCGCAGCCGGAACAGGGCGCCCCGCTGGACGACCGGCCGGATGTCGCGGTAGACCGCGATCAGCGCCGCCGCCTCCTCAAGCTCCTCGGGACGCCAAGCGGCCAGATCGCCGCCGAGGCCGAGCACCCCGGACATCGCGACATGGAACCGGAACCGCAACGGTACCGCCCGCCGGGTCAGCGAGTTAGGGCTGTCGGTTACCCAGGCGACCATCGTCGCCGGGGCGTACAGCTGGCTGTAGCCCTCTTGAACGACGAGCCGGTCGACCGCGTCGGTGTTGTCGCTCACCCAGACCTGGTCGGTCCGGGCGAGGATGCCGAGGTCGGCCCGGCCGCCGCCGCTGGCGCACGACTCGATCCGCAGCCGGGGATGCGCGGCGCGCAAGCGATCGAGCACGGCATAGAGGCCCAGCGCGTGCTCCGTCCAGGCGGCCTCGCGAGCCTCGGTGAACGGGCGGTTGTAATCCCACTTCAGAAAGTCGACCCCGGCGTCGCGGACCAGCGCGTCCAACCAGCCGACCGCCCACTCCTGGACATCGGGGCGGCCGAAATCGAGCGCGAGCTGATTGCGCAGCTCGGTGCGGCGATGGTGTGGCGCGTGATGCACCCAGTCGGGGTGGGCCCGGTAGAGATCACTGTCCGGGTTCGTCATCTCCGGCTCGACCCACAGGCCGAACGCCATGCCGAGGCGATGAACCTCGTCGGACAGCGGGCGCAGGCCGTTCGGGAAGCGTGTCGGGTTGGGCGCCCAGTCGCCGAGCCCGGCCCGGTCGCTGGTCCGCGCGCCGAACCAGCCGTCATCGACCACGAACATTTCGACGCCGAGCGCGGCCGCGGACTTCGCAAGCGCGAGCTGGCCCGCCTCGGTCACGTCGAAGGTCGTGGCCTCCCACGAGTTGTAGAGCACCGGGCGCAACTCCTCCGGGTGCGGCAGCAGATGGCGCACCTGGTAGTCGTGCCAGGCCCGGCTGGCCGCGCCGAAACCGCCGGAGCTGTACAAACCCGCGAACACCGGCGTGGTCAGCTCCGCGCCCGGCTCCAGCCGGGCCACCACGCCGTCGCGGCCGGCGCCGCCGAGAATCGAGCAACGCCCGGCACCGGTACGCGCGGCGGTGATCCGCCAGGAGCCGCTGCACGCGAGCGCGGCCGACCACACCTCGCCGTGCTCCTCGCCCGCGCCGCCGTCGTCGATCATCACCCAGGGGTTGGCGTGATGCCCGGTGACCCCACGACGGCTGGCCAGCACGGTCTCCGCAACCGGCAACGCCTCGCGGTGCACCCGCCCCTCGGCCGACCACGCGCCCGTCATGTGGCTGATCCGGTAGTCGTCGCGCATCGGCAGGCACCACGCGGCCGCGTCGTGGCGGTGCAGGACGATCGTCCCCTCGTCGCCGGTGTGCCGCAGCACCGCCCACCGCTCGATCACATCGGTGTCGGCGCGCACCCGATAGTGCAGCTCGACGGTCAGCGGCTGGTACGAATCGGCCAGCACGACCACGAACTCGTCGGCGGTGCTGCGCTGCTCGACGAAGGTGAGCTCGACGCCCGCGCTGCCGTCGGCGAACCCGGCGGCCAAGGCGGGCACGCTGAACTGCAGCCCGCCGTCCACCGGATACTCCTCGGCGCCGTCGGTCATGCCTTCCCAGCTGTCGATGCGCGGCGCGGACCAGGCCGGCACGGTGGCGGCGGCCGCCGCGGCGAGCCGCGGGCCCCAGTGAATCGGCCGCACGGTGCCGGCGGTCCGATCTAGCCGGATTGCGTACGTCGTTGCCGGGGTGTGCAGCGCGACCGTTGCCAGGTCGGCGGAGACTTCGACGAGGACCACCAGGAGGCTCCGGCTTGTCGGGATTGAACTTCAGCGAACTAGCATGGCTCGCAGATCCTAAGGCATACGATTTTCCCCCGGAGCGGGCCACGGCTCGATCACTGTGAGTTTCTGCCGGGGTCTGGGCGGCCCCGGGTCGCCCGGGTCAGGCGGAATCGCGCCAGACGATCGGGGTGGGTAGCAGGATCCCGCCCGGCTCGGGTGTCTCGCCGCGCAGCTGGCACACCACCAGCTCGGCGGCCCGGGCGCCGATCTCGGTCGCCGGCTGGTGCACAGTGGACAGTTGTGGCTGGGTGCGCAGCGCCCAGGCGCTGTCGTCGAAGCCGACGACGCCCACGTCACCCGGCACGGAGCGGCCGGATTCCCGCAGCGCCTGCAGGGCACCGGCGGCAACCGCGTCCGAGCCCGCGAAGACCCCGTCGATCCTCGGCTCGCGGGTGAGCAGGGTCAGCATGCCCTGCACTCCGTGTGCATAGTCGTAGAGCGGGACCGGGACGACCAGGGCCTCGTCGAAGCTCGCCCCGAGCGCCTGCCGGAAGCCGGCCAGCCGGTCGGCGCCCGAGTCTCGGTCGACCGCGGGGGCGATCATGCCCACCCGCTTGCGGCCGGTGGCGAGCAGGCGCTCGGTGATGGCCCGGGCCGAGGCGGCGTTGTCGATGCCCACGAACGGGATCGCCGGGGTCAGATCGCTCGGATGGCCCACGAAGGTGGCCGGCAGCCCCAGATCCGCGACCACCCGGATGATCGGGTCGTGGGTGCGGGCCGAGACGATGATCGCCCCGTCGACGAAGCCGCCGCCGAGGTAGCGGTTGATCCGCTGGGTGTCGCGCTCGGAGTCGGCGACCAGGTTGACCAGCTGATAGTCGGCGGCGGACAGCGTCGCGTTGGCGCCCAGCATCAGCCCGCCGATGTTGGGATCCTCGAGGAACAGCGAGTGCGGCTCCAGGACCACGAAGCCGACGGCCTCCGAACGCTGCGTGACGAGATTGCGGGCGGCCGTGTTGGGTACGTAGCCGACCTCCGCGATCGCGGCCTCGATCGCGGCGCGCGCGTGGGACGAGACGTAGCCACCGTTGAGCACCCGGCTGACCGTGCCCCGGGAGACGCCGGCGGCCGCGGCGATGTCGTGCACGGTGGCGCGCTTGGCGGGGCTCGTGGTGGTGCGCCTGGCCGGCGGCTTGGGCGGACTCACGACGTCACTCTAGTGCAGCTCTTGACCATGGCGACGGCGTCGACCTAGTGTGTGCACGTTCACACAACCGTCCCTAGCTGTTGTTCAAGCCGAAATGTGTGCACGTGCACACACGCCGCCGACAGCACCCGTACCCCGCGACGAGGATCCGATGACAGACCGTGCAGGCCCCGGCCGGCGCCGCTCTCTCGACCTTCCCGGCATCACGTTCGGTTGCGACTACAACCCCGAACAGTGGCCGTCGGATGTTTGGCGGGAGGATGTCGCCCTGATGCGCGCCGCCGGCATCGACCTGGTCGCGATCAACATCTTCGGGTGGTCCGATCTCGAACCCCGCCCGGGCGAGTACCACTTCGAGCAGCTTGATGAAGTGATCGAACTTCTGCACCGGAACGACATCAAGATCAACCTGGGCACCGGCACCTCGTCGCCGCCGCCCTGGCTGACCACGCTGTACCCGGAGATCCTGCCCGTGGTCGCCGACGGCACAACCCGATACGCGGGCGGCCGCCAGGCCTGGTGCCCCAGCTCACCGATCTTCCGAGAGCGCGCGCTGGCCCTGGTCGAACAGGTGGCCAAGCGCTACGGCCAGCACCCGAGCGTCGCGCTCTGGCACGTCTCCAACGAGCTCGGCTGCCACAACGCGCTCTGCTACTGCGACGCCACCGCGGTGGCCTTCCGCACCTGGCTGCGCGCCCGGTACGGCGAGATCGAGGCGCTCAACCAGGCCTGGGGCACCTCGTTCTGGAGTCAGCGATACAGCGACTGGGCCCAGGTCCAGCCGCCCCGGGCCGCGCTGTCGCTGCGCAACCCCAGCCACATCCTGGACTTCCACCGGTTCAGCTCCGCCGAGCTGCTCGACTACTACCGCGGCGAGGTGGCGCTCCTGCGCCGGCACTCCGACGCCCCGGTCACCACCAATTTCATGGTCACCGCGCACATCCGCAACATGGACTACTGGAGTTGGGCGCCGCACGTCGACGTCGTGGCCAACGACCACTACCTTGACCACCGCCTCGGCGACCCGACGGCCGAGCTCTCCTTCGCCGCGGACCTCACCCGCGGCCTCGCCGGCGGCGGCCCGTGGATGCTGATGGAGCAGGCCGCCGGCGCCGTGAACTGGCAGCCCTACAACCTGGCCAAGGCGCCCGGCGAGCTGCTGCGTAACTCGCTGACGCACGTCGCCCGGGGCGCCGACGGGGTGTGCTTCTTCCAGTGGCGGGCGTCCGCGCAGGGCGCCGAGAAGTTCCACTCCGCGCTCGTGCCGCACGCCGGCACCCATACCCAGGCCTGGCGGGACGTCGTCGAGCTGTCCACGACGCTGGACCGGCTCGGCGAGATAGCCGGCACCACCGTCGAGGCGCAGACCGCGATCGTCTTCAGCTGGCAGTCGTGGTGGGCCGCCGAGGGGGAGGGGCGGCCGTCGCAGGGCGTGCGCTACCTCGACCAGGTGCACGCGGCCCACCGGGCGCTGCGCGAACTCGGGGTGACGGCCGACATCGTCGAGCCCGGTGCGGACCTGAGCCGGTACCGCCTGCTCGTCGTGCCGTGCCTCTACCTGGTTTCCGACGCCGAGGCCAAGGTGATCAACGAGTATGTCGCCGGCGGCGGGCATGCGCTCGTCACCTTCTTCAGCGGCATCACCGACGACCAGGACCGGATTCGGCTCGGCGGCTATCCCGGTGCCTTCCGCGAGATGCTCGGCGTCACCGTCGAGGAGTTCGCCCCCCTGCTGGGCGATGCGTACGTCTGGCTGGACAACGCGGCCCGGGCGGGGCTGTGGACCGAGCGGCTGCGCACCACGACCGCCCGCACGGTGGCGCGCTATGCCGACGGGCCGCTGCCCGGCACGCCGGCCATCACCCGCAACGACTTCGGCACGGGAACCGGATGGTACGTCGCGACGGCCCTGGAGCCCGGCGCGCTCCGCAACCTGATGCGCGAGGCCGTCCGGGGCGCCGGCGTCGAACCGGCCGGCCCGGAGAGCGACGGCAGCCTCGAGGTGGTGCGGCGCACCGCCGGCCCGCGAAGTTACGTCTTCGTCATCAACCACGGCAAGACCGCCATCGAGTACGCCGCAACCGGCCGCGACCTCGTCACCGGCGAGGTGGTCCGCGGCCGGCTCCCGGTCCCCGCGGGCGGCGCACGAGTGCTCAGAGAGGAGGCGGTGCTGTGAACCCGACGGTCGCTGTCGGTGCCCCGGATAGTCCGCCGCGGACCCGGTCGACCCGGACCCGGCACGGGACTGCCGTGCTGATCTTCGTGGTCCCGTTCGGCCTGCTGTTCGCGCTGTTCTACGCCATCCCCATCGGGTACGCCGTGGTGCAGTCGCTCTACGTCGTCAAGCGCACCGGCACCTTCGGGCCGGCCCATCAGGTCTTCGGCGGGCTCGCCCAGTATCAGCGGGTCTTCTCGGACTCGCCGTTCTGGCACTCCGTCGCCCGGGTGTTGCTGTTCGGCGTCGTCCAGGTGCCGGTCATGCTCGGGCTTGCGCTGCTGCTCGCCCTGATCCTCGACTCGGGCCTGATCCGGGGCAAGCGCTTCTACCGGCTGGCGTTCTTCCTCCCGTACGCCGTGCCCGGGGTCGTCGCCGCGATCATGTGGGGCTATCTCTACTCGCCGAACCTGTCGCCGTTCACCGCGGTGACCAGCAACGTCGACCTGCTCTCCGCCGATCTCGTGCTCTGGGCCATGGCGAACGTCGTGACCTGGGTCTACGTCGGCTACAACATGCTGATCATCTATTCGGCGCTGCTCGCCATTCCCACCGACATCTACGAGGCGGCGCGGCTCGACGGGGCCGGCCAGTTCCGGGTCGCCTGGTCGATCAAGATCCCGCTGGTGTTGCCGGCGATCGTGCTCACCACCGTCTTCTCGGTCATCGGGACGCTGCAACTGCTCGCCGAGCCGCAGGTGTTCCGCAGCTTCAGCTCCGCGGTCTCCAGCACCTATACGCCCAACCTGACGGTCTACTCGACCTCCTCGGTGCCCAACTTCAACCTGGCCGCGGCGTTCTCCGTCGTGCTCGCCGTGGCCACCTTCATCCTGTCCTTCTCGATCCTGAAATTCACCCAGCGCCGGGGCATCCAGTGAGCGCCCCGGCCGCGCCCGCGGTCCGGGCGAGCATCCTGTCGCGAGCCGGCGCCACGCTCGTGCTGCTGATGTTCACCGTCTATTTCCTCGTACCATTGTGGTGGCTCTTTGTCGGAGCGACCAAGAATCAGGGACAGTTCGCCGGCGGTAATGCCCTCTGGTTCGACCATTTCCAATTCGGCACCAACATCAGCAAGTTGATGTCCTACAACGACGGCATCTTCTGGCGCTGGATGCTCAACAGCATCGCCTACACGGTCGGCGCCGCCGCGCTGGGCACCCTGTTCGCCGGAATGTGCGGCTATGCCCTCGCGAAATACCGTTTCCCGGGCCGGGAGACGCTGTTCAACATTGTGCTCGGTGGCGTCCTGGTGCCGGCCACCGCGCTCGCCCTGCCGCTGTTTCTCATCTTCAGCAAGTTCCACGCGGCGAACACGTTCTGGGCCGTTTTCATCCCGAGCCTGGTCAATCCGTTCGGGGTCTACCTCGCCCGGGTCTATGCCGCCGCGAGCGTGCCCGAGGATCTCCTCGAGGCCGCCCGCATCGACGGGTCGGGCGAGGTGCGTACCTTCTTCACCATCTCCTCACGGCTGATGGCGCCCGCATTCGTGACCATTTTCCTCTTCCATTTCGTCGCGGTCTGGAATAACTTCCTGTTACCGCTGATCATGCTGGGAAACGAAAAGCTATTCCCGGTTACGCTCGGGCTATACGCCTGGAACTCCCAGGTCGACCAGCGGCCCGAACTGCGCGGCCTGGTGTTGGTCGGCGCGCTTGTCTCGATCCTTCCGATGATCGTGGCCTTCATTTTCCTCCAACGTTTCTGGCGCAGCGGTCTCGGCACCGGATCCATTAAGTAATCTCCCGAAATCTCGCATTTTTGGAAAGAAGGTAACCCCATGCGCTTGTTCGCCCGATCGACCAGCATGGTGCTGGTCTCGATGCTGGCCCTGGCCGGCTGCTCCTCCGGTGACGACGACTCCGCCGGCACCGTGGCGGCGAGCTCCTGCTTGCCGTCTAGCGGCCCGGTCAACCTCACCTTCACCTCCTGGATCCCCGAGATCCAGTCGGTGGTGGACGTCTGGAACGCCAAGAACCCCGACATTCAGGTGAAGGTGCAGACCGGCCCGAACGGCAACGGCGGCACCTACCAGAACTTCTTCAACCAGCTGAAGGCCGGCAACGCCCCGGACCTCGGCCAGGTGGAGTACGACGCGCTGCCCAGCTTCCGGGTGCAGGACGGCCTGGTGAACCTCGGCGCCTGCGACATCGTCACCGCCGCGCAAAGCCAGTTCGTCGACTGGACCTGGAACCAGGTCAGCTTCGGCGAGAAGGGCGCCGCCTACGGCATCCCGCAGGACGCCGGCCCGATGGCCCTGTTCTACCGCGCGGACCTGTTCAAGGAGCACGGCATCGCGGTGCCGAAAACCTGGCAGGAGTACGCGGACGCGGCCGCGAAGGTGAAGGCGGCCGGCGGTTACATCACGAACTTCTCGCAGAGCGACATCAACCAGTTCGCCGGGCTCGCCTGGCAGGCCGGCGCCCACTGGTTCGCCAACGACGGCACGAACTGGTCGGTGAACTTCACCGACGACAAGACCACCCAGGTGGCGACCTACTGGCAGAACCTGATCGACAACAAGCTCGTCTCGACGGTGCCGCCGTGGACGCCGGAGTGGAACAACGCCTACAACACCAGCAAGGCGTGGACCTGGGTGTCGGCCGTGCGGGGCGCCAACTCGATCTCCACCGGCGCGCCGAAGACCGCGGGCAAATGGGCGGTCGCGCCGATGCCACAGTGGACAGCGGGCGACGCCGCCGCGGGTAACTGGGGCGGCTCGTCCACCGCGGTCT
>Ga0307512_10004221_pt1 | contig 15883 bp, 13 predicted proteins | sample 14_EM_MG_FD_200267 | JGI IMG/M metagenome (GOLD analysis project Ga0307512, IMG submission 200267) | Populus trichocarpa ectomycorrhiza microbial communities from riparian zone in the Pacific Northwest, United States - 14_EM | ecosystem: Host-associated > Plants > Roots > Unclassified | place... | reverse complement strand
CAGCTTCACCTTGTCCTCGTTCTCGAGAGCGGCCTTGATCGTGTCGATGGTGTATTTCGCCATAGCTGCCTTTCGTTCCGATCGTTTCCGCAGTCGATATAGTAATAGTAGTGGTGATGTATATTACGGGATGGGTTCTCATGGAAAATGGACTATGGGAAAGAAGGGTTTACCAGGGACCGGTTCAGATGAGCGATGACGTCCTTCCCCTTCCTGTACATGGCTAGACGGGTATGTAGGGCCCCGGATGACCCGCACTCTATGTAGATACGTACAGAGTCCTTATCAGCGTGAGGCTCAAGACAGGGGGACTGCATGGGGAATAGATAGATAGGTAGGCGATTGAGTGCCCGTCGTTATCCGCGCCTCTAATAGGTGCATATGATGAGGGGTGAACGACCTGATATCACCTGTTTCATATCCACACGGCAAGAGAACTCCCCGGAATGGACCTCACCACCAATTCAGGGCTTTCGATAGTGCCCTTGAAATCAAAGCGAGCGACGGCGGCGGAGAGCGTCGATTCCGACGGATTCACCTACAGTGATGCCAACAGAGACGAAAACGGAGATGTCCATCTGCTTTCCCTACTCCACAGTTATCCCAAAAAAGTGGGCGGATGCGGAGAGAACAGATAGCTCCCAGGTATAATTGGTTTCCCAGTCGTCCGCACATGACGCACTGGCGTAGTTCTCCCTCGCAGCGAGCAACCCCACCTCGATGGCTGAACCGGAGCTCTCCTCCCCGACATGTCTCTCATTGCATCTCTGCGCATACCCCTTCACCCCTCCTCCTCCCTCCTCCTCCACTACCACTGCGTCCACTTCCCCCTCAACCTGTTCCTCACAAGAACAGGAGCACCGACAACTCGCGACAATGTTGCGCCTTCAGAATAAGAACTGCATCATCACGGGCGCCGCCGGCGGAATCGGACTGGAGACCTCGATCCTCTTCGCCCAGAATGGAGCCAACATCGTGATGGCCGACATCAACAAGGAGCAGCTCGACAGGGCTGTCGCCACTGTCGTCGGTTTCAACAAGAACGTCAAGGTCGTTGCATACGTGAGTTCCCACTCTAGCCTCAACGGAATGGGAGAATGGGGACTAATAAGACCGAGGGGGGGGGGGAAGGTCTGCGATGTTGCCAAGGAGGACCAGATCAAGGCTATGGTCGAGTCCGTTGACGAGTGGGGTGGTCTGGATGTCATCTTCAACAACGCGGGCATCATGCACGCACAGGTCTCTCCCCTTCATTTTCCGCTCACTCGTTCACTCTCGTGCTGACAGACGCCATAGGATGACGACGCCGTGAACACTCCTGAAGCCGTGTGGGACCTGACGCACAACATCAACGTGAAGGGCGTGTGGTACGGATGCAAGCACGCGGTTCTCTCGTTCCGTCGGAACGGCAAGACTCGTGCGTCCGTGATCAACACCGCGTCGGTGGTTGCGCTGGTCGGCTCCGCGACTCCGCAGCTCGCCTACACCGCTTCCAAGGGCGCCGTCATGGCGATGACCCGTGAACTCGCCATCGTCCACGCTCGCGAAGGCTTCAGGTTCAACAATCTCTGTCCCGCCCCGCTCAATACCCCGCTGCTCCAGAATTGGCTCGGTGATGACACTGCCAAGAGGCACCGTCGCGAGATTCACTTCCCCACTGGTCGCTTTGGCGAGGCTATTGAGCAGGCCCATATGGTGGTTTTCCTTGCCAGTGACGACGCCAGCTTTGTTACCGGACAGGAGCTCGTCGTCGATGGTGGAATGACCAAGGTATGTACAGCCGCTGTGAAAGGTGGAGCTGTGAGTGGTGGCTGACGGTGATACACGCTGTAGGCTTATGTCACCCCCGAGGGCCCTCCGACTGCTGCCCCGCAGAACAATGCGTTCGCCCAGAACGCTCACGGTCCATAAGTGAACGCCTTTCGTGTATTACCTCCACAAATGGGAATAGATAAGGTACTATAGCTTCAGTCGAGGATAAAACCATTTGGGTGCTCTACTTGAAAAGCCGCTCGTAGCGTGGACAACAAACCACTGAACAATCTCAAACACCCGATTTTGATATATAGCCTTGGTATTGACAGCAATGTAATCTAATGAACTCCCCCAGGCACACGAAAAATAACCCCCCCCCCCCCCTTCAGCCCTGGAAACAGCCGGTTTACTCCTTACTAACGTACATGTCGACGTATTCATCCACATTCATCTTCTGCAGCGACTTCAAGTCCTCACTGGCGGCGTAGATCTTGTCGGCCTGCCCCTGTCCGAGTCTTCCGGCGACGTGGCGCTTGAACTTCGCCACGAGCAGCGGGACGCCCTCTGAGCGACGGAACTTGTGACCGACGGGGTACTCGACCGCAACCTCCGGGAGCACGGTACCATCCTTGAGGGTGACGAGGAGTGCGTTTCCGATGGACCGCTTGTCGGGGCTGTGGTACTCGAGCGAGTATGTCTTATCCTCGACGCACTCCATCTTCTCGCGGAGGGCGTCGATGCGGGGGTCCGCCGCGATGTCATCGTTGTAGTCGGTCGCCGTGAGACGGCCAAAGATGAGCGGGACGGCGACCATGTACTGGATGCAGTGATCGCGGTCGGCGTAGTTGTTGAGCGGGCCCTTCTTGTCGATGATCCTGACGGCGGCCTCCTGGGTGCGGATGCGAATCGTGGCGATGTCGTCCGAGGTCTTGCCCATTTTCTTGAGTTGTCCGTGGAGCGTCATGGCGGCCTCGCACGCGGTCTGACTGTGAAACTCGGCTGGGAACGAGATCTTGAACAAGACGTTCTCCATCACGTAGCTGCCGTACGGCCGCTGGAATTTGAATTCTGCGCCCCCGAAGAGCACATCGTAGAAACCCCAGATCTTGGCGCTGAGAACCGAGGGGATTCCCTGGACTCCGCCGTTCTTGACCATGAGGGCCAGGTTGACCGCACGAGAGCAGGCATCTCCAGCCGCCCACGACTTGCGAGACATGGTGTTGGGCGCGTGGCGGTAGGTCCGCAGGGACTGGCCATCAACCCACGCCTGAGAGACAGCATCGGCTGTCTGCTCCTTGGTCAAGCCTAGAAGCTTGGACACCACGGCGGTGGTAGCGACTTTTACCAGGACGACGTGGTCGAGTCCGACGCGGTTGAACGAGTTTTCGAGCGCGAGGCACCCCTGGATCTCGTGGGCCTTGATCATGGCCTCCAGGACGTCCTTGATAGTCGGTACCGGTCCGCCGTTGGCCTTGTTGGTGCGCGCAAGCCAGTCAGCGACAGCGAGGATACCACCGAGGTTGTCACTGGGGTGGCCCCACTCGGCTGCCAACCAGCAGTCGTTGTAGTCTAGCCAGCGGATAGCGGTGCCGATGTTGAAGGCGCCACGGATCGGATCGAGCTGGTAGGGAGTTCCAGGGACCCTGGTACCATTAGGGACGATGGTTCCTGCGCATCATTGTGAGTATGGTGCCCCTCCGCCGGAGAAAAAAAACTCGAGAGAAAGACAGAACATACCCTCAACAACCGGACCCAAAAGCTTGGTGCACTGCTCAAAGTTCAATGCCTCCAGCCCACATCCAAGAGTATCTATCAAACACAGACGGGCAGTCTCCCACTATCTCGCAGGCCCACACCACACATCAATTCCGATCTGTTTTCCCCATCCACACGGAGGAATTGAGTATCTTACAGCCAAGTCCGAGTTGATCTCGTAGTCGTGGACGTAGTCGGCGATGTCTTGGACGACCTTGTCGACCGCAGGCCTGGTGTTGTCCGCGGCGGGGGCAGCGACGGCGTGGGCACTCATCGTCGTAGAGAAGGTACGGACTCCGCTGATGGCGGGGACGATTTTCGCGTGAGGGAAGGAGGAAGCAGTAGTAGTGGTGGCGGGCAGTCGGGCACCGAGAGCTATCCGTAGCAATGCAGGAGCAAAGCTGCTGGCACGAGGAACGCTGCGAGCGATAGCAGACCGTGTAAGAGAACGTCCGAGCATGATCGGTGGTGGTAATTGGGTGGATATTACTTCTGGAGCTGTGAAGCTTTTGAAAAAGCGGTCGAGTCCCGACTCCGGGTTTCCTTTTTAAAAGCGATGCTTTTTCAGAAGGGGGGTAAACAGGAATGGCAGGGAGGATTGGGCGGAAGGGAGAGAATTAGGCGGGCGGCAGGACGGAGAAGCGTGCTGTGGGATGTCCCGAACATCTTGCGGTTGCAGCACATCCTCTATGCCGGCGACAGCCGCTCCCGGGGTAACCGAGGAAGAACGGACCAACTAGATACACCATCCAGACACTTTCTCATGACTTGTCAGCTTCCTCACGTCCGTTGGGCCAGCCACTTTCCATCGAAGCTGTCGAGACTAGTTGGATCCACGGTGCCGGACGCCCATAAACACGTGAAAGGTAGGCTAAGCCCAACCTACCGACAGCCACTATATGTCCTTTGTGGTTCCCAAACTTCGCTTCAAATGTAGATTGACAGGCAATATACCCGCGAGCATAGATGGATATAATCTACTGACGCTGGTCGCGATGCTAATTCGAACGTTCGGGTGATATGGCACGGCCTCGGCCTCGGCCTCTGTGCAGATCGATATTGAGGGCTGGAAGTAAAGACACTCTGAACGGACAACGAAAGCATGGTATCCGTTCTGCATCTAATGCAATTGGGGAAAGCCTAGGTGGACAACACCACAGTGTGCGTGGGAAAAGCTGATATCCATCGGGGGGGTCGGGATCGGCAGCTGCGGTCACGATCTGCTTGTTTAGAGTAGAGTCACCCCGTGCGATTCGCAATTAGCTGCATCCTATGACTCCCGCCCGTCAAATCGTGATCTGCGACCCCCAGCGAACGAGTGACATCGAGTGAAGTCGCCCCGCGTTCCTGAGTCCCCGAATCCGTCAAGAGCATGGAGTTAGGCGTAACCCGCGCCATCACCATCCGCTCGAATTCACATCCATGCGGCGCTCACGGCACTATACAATACAACTGACATACGAACGTCGCTCCGGACTACTCGCCCCATGGAAGTGCGCGTGTAGAAATCACTATCGATTCCCAAGTCGCACCGACTCAGTGGGGTTCTTCCCTCCCTCCCCGGAAGAACCAAAAGTAAAAATGAAAAGTGATATGTAAGAGACGCAACGCACCGCCTCGAAATGAAACCAAGTTACTTCGAACAAAGGTATAAGGGATCAAACAACATGACAGAAGAAAGCATCCGAGTGCAGCAATCAATCCCACGACTTCTTGATCTCGAAGGTCCACTTGAAGGACAGGTGCTCCTTATGATCATCGTCCATAAACTTACTGAGAGCATCGTAGGTCCCACGGTAGAGCATTCCGGACGGAGCCTCCTCCTCGGCGACTGTTCGGAGCACAGAATCAGCTCACATTCTAGGCAGAGGAACACATCCCGAGAATGCTAACTTACAGGTCTTCTCGTAGAAAGGGTTCTCCTTGGTGTTGGGGCCGTAACTTCCCTGGCGAACGGTCAGCACCCGTCCTGCAGCTATAGAGTAGGTCGGACAACCCACCATCATCTGGTCCGACTTGTCGACGGTGATCTTCTTCCTCTTAACGAGCTGGAGGTACCTCAAGCCCGAGATGACCTCATGCTGAACCCTGAACTTGACCCTCATGCGGTACTCCGAGCCCTCCTTGATAGTGAACGGGGACGATTCAAGGGCCTTAACAGCTCCGGGCTCGCCAAGGTTGACTATGACATCCGGGCGTCCCTCGATTAAGAGAGCGAGCTCGAGGATGACGACCTATATACAAAGCCACAATCAGTAACAACGCTAGCAAAAAACACATAGCCCACACCAACAGATATCTGCATGTTCGATGCAGGCACATGGACGAGCGAAGATGAGCATGTGGGAAAGGAAGATTATACCGTGCGATTGTCACCAGGTTCTCCGATGGATCCACCAGCCGCAGCAGCCCCAATACCGAGAGACTGCTTCCAGCGAGCGAGGGATTCATCTTCAGCATCTGTATTCCAACAGGAATTGCGTCAGCGGTGGGCTCGGCAGATGGTGAATGGCATTCCGTCGAAAGTTTCTGGAGCAGAGGGTTGAGAACGAAGGAGGGCTTGTTCTGCGGCTCGAAGGAGATGACGGACAGACCTAGGTTTGCGTATTCGGCGACAGATTTCTTCTCGCCAACCTTGTAACTGCATGTTTCCTGGATCAGTAGGAGAGCGATGATGGGATGGGGCTGGTTGCGGCGGTGGCGGGGACATCGGCAAACAAAGCAGCAATGGGATGCTATGCTTACCCTTCGGTGGTAGAAGGCTTGAGTTCGTCGTCGGCGTGGGCAGACATGTTGAGATGGAGTAGTGGGTAAGAGGATTTGAGATGGAGTAGTGGGCAAGAGGATTCGTGATAGGATGGGGGAAGAGAGAGAGTAGGAAAGGAGTTGGTTGCGGTTGTTGCTTGTAGCGATGGTTGTTGTGATGGGTGGAGGATGAGGGGGCAGGATTAAAATGTCAGATCGGTTCTCCCTTCTCGCACCTACATACATAGCTCACACTCCCTTCCGTTCCATCGCTCAGCCGCTCGACCGCACGGATTGGCCCTAAGCCACATCTGTACTTTGTGCGGCAAGAGCCAGCCTGGATTCTTAGCAGCAGCAGCAGCAGCAGTGGCACAGCAGCGCAGCCAACAGCACCGCACCGGCACCAGCAACGGCGGCAGCAACGAGCCAGCAGTGGCTGGTGGACATGCGGTGGCACTCGGCCGCCTCCGGGGTGTCAGTGTAAGTACCTACGTCTCATCAACCACGACGGCGGGCGGGTTGTCGGCCATCGTAGCTAGAGAAGGCGTGCTTTGGTGGCATGCGGGCACACGCCCGGAGAACCGTCGCTGTCGGTGAGTACCTGCTCACTCCGGCCGGGAGTCGGTGGAAAAGACACTGGACGGAGCAGCGCGGGGTTTGGTTGCCCGCACCCAGGGTTTCTCGACATCCACAGCCGCCGCTGTCGTGATGAGCAGAAGCGGGGAACGAGGGGTCGCATTGGGTGTGCTGCAGGGGGCTATCTACCTATCCTGGAAGGCGCCCGGAAGACGCTGCTGTTTCCCTGGCAACGGCCATTGTTGTTGTTTCTGCCCCGTGACCGAAACTACGCCTCCCGTGCAGTCGAGAGTCCGCGAATCGGGTGCGGCGGAAATTGGCGGCGGAAAGAGCGAGGAGTGGAGAGAAAGAGAGGCAAACAGAGTGAGCAGAGGAGGAGCCCGGAAAGACGAAAGAGAAGAGAGAAGTCGTCACGTAAGCGTGCTGGACCGAGTTGTCGTCTCCGCCGCCTCCCGCGCACTGCTCCCACCCCCACTTCTCGATGCGAGGCCAATAGGCAGGCCCTCCCGAATCCAACGCAGCAGACGGAACGGAACAACACAGCACACCAATTCTCACGCCCAGGTCCAACCCCTTCCAGGACCCTGCCCGCCTATCTGGCTGGACCCAGTCCCCCCATTGTTGCATTGTTGTTGCTGCATCCCTCTCCAGAACCTATCATCTATGTACATTCTCTCTGAACTCCTCCGCTCTGCATAACCCTTTTCCACGCCAGGACTCAAGCTACAGCCATTCTCAGTCGAACTTGCTCTCCCTCCACTTCCTCCACATACCACTCTTCTACCTGGAAAGCACATCCCCCAACCCTTCCCGACATATCCACGCTCCGAACTTACTCAACGCTACCTCGCCACCCTAGACACTCACACTTGCCATTCCACATTAATCGCTACTGGTACCCACTCTCCGGATACTTCTTCGTCCCCGCTTCTCCCACTTCCTTCCCGCATTCCTTCCTTGTCTGGGTTCTTATCGCTCATCGCAGAAGCACTCGATCCTGAACACGCGCCTCGCCGCCTACCCGCCTGCACTTCCCCGGATTTTCTGTTTCGATATACTATGCGTTTGACATCCGCTGCACCTCGCGTCCTGCCAGCGCGCCCGAACCCAGTATTGAAGAGCCCTCCACCGTGTATGTGAACCCTTCTCCCTCGCAACCCCCCGCCCGCCCGCAACCTGGTTCGGCCGAGCAGGCACAGCGCGTGCGGCTGTCGGTCTTCGTGACGACATGGCTGCATCACGCGCCTTCCTTTATGGCGCTTCCTGGCTGACGATAATCACCTCGTCGCGCGTGCAGTCCATGAACTTGTCGAGAACCGTCGTCTCGGCCAGACGAACCTCGGAGAGAAGGCTACCAACAGCACTGGTCCTTTCAGTTATGTGCACCTGCGCGTGTCGCTTCCTCCCAACCTTGAGGGTCAGGAGCTCTTCGGTGCCGGCGCTCCGGAGTCGTACTTTCTGATGCGTAGGAGCAATGACGGTTTCGTCAGCTCAACTGGAATGTCAGTCTCTTCCACTCCTCTTCTCCAGACCAGTCAGATTTGGAGCTCGGGGTTTCAACCTTGTGGCGTCGTAGAAAAAAGAGAAAAGATTCCCACCAACCCTTCCCGACGGTTCCAGGATCTATGTAGACTGGCCTCGCTTGGGGCGATATTTTGGCAAAAGAGAAATTGACGCCGTGTGCTGGGGAAATTTAGGTTTAAAGCATCTTTCCCGTGGGCTAAAAAAGCCGAAGAGGAGGCCGAGAAGAACTTCGTCAAGGCTCACTTCCCCAATACTTCCAAGATCGAAACCGCAGGGAATCTTTGGGTAGATCCCGTTGATGGTGAGTCACATGCGTCATTCCCCACCACTACCACTCACCTTCCACCCCTTGCTTCCTCCTCCCTCATTCATCCTACGAGCGCTCAACGAACTTGGACTAACGACCTCTTGACAGCATTGATTTTGGCCGAAGAGTATGCAATCGTCCTGCTCCTTGAACAGCAAGCGCAGAAAAAGCGAAAGTCAAAAAGGAAACCAGAACACTAATACAAACTTGCAGATACGGAGTCAAGCCTTGGATCGAAGCCCTCCTAGACAACGACGCCGTCATTCCCTCCGACCACCGTAAGCGCACCATCACCCCGCCGCCGCCCTTCTACCGACCGGCTGAATCCGACGCTGGATCAGTTGCTTCATCCGTTACACCTTCTCTCGCCGCACCTCCTTCCGCTGGCACGCGCAGACGATCCACGCGCTCCATGTCTCCCGGAAAACGAATTGCGACCCCACGCAAGTCGCGTGCGTCGAAGACAGCAGCTGCCAAGGACAGTCCTTTGAAGAAGGAGATGGACGCGATCCTAGAGACGGAGGAGACCAAGACCGTCACCACCGAATCCGCTGTACTCGCTTCTACGGCCCCCACCATTCTTGCTTCCACAGCTCTCACGAGCGCCGTCGCTAACGGCCCGAGCGCAACGACGCCCGTCAAGAAGGAGGTCGCCAGCGTCAAGGTGGAGGTGGACGAAGAAGTACAGACTACCGATGATGGCGAAACGAAGATTACCCACGTCAAAGTAGAACTGCCGGCCGGTGAGCCCCCGTCCATCGAGTCCACCGAAGACATGATCGAGAAGGCGCGCGCCATGGTCGCCGAAGCGCGGAAAATCGACGGTGACTTCTCGTCGGCCGCCAAGCGGAAGATGCAGGAGATCGAAGACGCCGAGGAGCAGGATCTGTCCGAGGGGTCGGATGAGGAGTCGGAAGAACGGAAAGCCAAGCGCACAAAGGTCCTCGAGGACCAACTTAGACGAGAGAAGATCAAGAACCGGGCTCTGCTCGGATTGTCGGCTACTTTGGCCCTTGGGTGGGTCCTCCCATATTTCTGTGCGAAAAGGAAAGTGACTAACATCGTAAAGCGCTCTGCTTCCCTATGTGCTCTAATGATGTACAAATGGGGAGGAATCAAGAGCGCGGCCCATGAGTGCTGCCCAGCTTCTGTCTAGGTACCTGGTGGGCCATGTAATGCCTACATACGGTGGGCATGTGGATGGAGGACCGTCTTTCTATTATTTTCTTCCTTCTCCTTGAACGTGTCTTGTTTTGGTACGGTTAGTTGTCGTTCTTGCCAATCTCTTATATCCTTTTTTAACTGCGTCGGAAGGGGATTGGATGTCCGTTTTCATGTGTTTTTTTTTTTCGTTTCTTTTTTCCTGTGAACGAATACTTTTCGGTCGTTTCTGGTGGCAGATTTATTGTGCTTTTTTTTTGGTTCCTTTGGTTTGGTTATTGTTTTCCTCAGTTCTCACTGTAGGCACTGTATCTCTGCTTCTGCTCGAGCTGTATGGTTCTACGTTGGCAATGGCGATGAGGTTCGAACGCGTCCAGAGCGAATGACGAATATCCGTAGTCACTGCTCCGAGGAGAGTGACCGCGCCGTGAGCCATGAGTTCGATGTGAGTACTGACGTGCTTATATTTCATTAGATGTCGGATATGTATCAAGATCATACGCAGTACATTCTGCAAGTGTGGGGGCACCAAGCGAACTCAATTAGAGTATGTATTCACATACTCCGTCTAGTCTCACGAGTCGCGACGTATGTAAGTTCAAACCGCAAGTACCTACTGCAACTTACTTACATATGTATCTACTAGGTACATTTCTCGAGAGAGTCAAGTCGAGGCTCCTCTATTCCTCCCAAAAGGTGCTGGGTAGGAAGCACGTGCCTACCTAGGTAGTTCCGAGACTACATATCTAGGTACATAGGGCATTGTATTTCCGCATAAACAGCTGCATAGCGGAGCCCAGCGGATTCCGTATACTCTACATATGTCCATCGAGACAGCCAGACCGGCCACATCTACCAGGAGACTGTAGGTAATTTTCGAACGCAAAGCCTCCGGCTTGGGGGAAACGCGAGGAGCTCAGGCCATGGATAGACTATGTACGTATGAGTGCCAGCTCCAGACTCGCGTACTTCAAGGATTGTTGCTACCGTCTCCGCTTACACACGCCCAGGTGCGGGATCCACGGAAACACGTAGTTACGTGAGTGGTGATGACTACATATACTAGTTGCATCTTATTTACCGTCTCCCCGGGTCGGAGCCGCGTGATACATACATATGGATAAGTGATTAAGGGACGGAAAAGAAAAAGAAAAAAAAACGTTCACTGAAAGGAACCCCCAGGCCGGAAAATGGTCAGCGGAAAGGTTGGGGCACCAAACTTGCCTTGCTTTGGTGTGGTGATTCGACGAGCCACCTGATATCTCGAGTAACATGCGTACCTGTCCGAAGGGGCTGAAATGATATTGTTGGGGCCTACGGTTGGGAGAGATGGTCGTCGTCGTGATACCATACCTATAGTTATCTGCCACGATTGTTAGCCCATTGTTTTCGATGGGTACTTAGCAACAGAGGAAAAACGGTATCTACATGGTCGAGAGGTTTCCTCATACTTCTTTCGACGGATAGGTTGACGGGACCGATCACGAAGGAGTTACAGGTGGAGGAACTGAAGGCAACATGATTCACGTATAGATATACAGTCCTGAGGAGCCCGCGTTAGGGGCGTTATAAAGACAGTCTACTCCGTTTGGGGAAAGCTCACGTACTTACGTAGCACACACTAGTTACTTCGGCTGTGCTCGGCCACATGCGGCGTTTGAGCGTATATACCTATATATGTAAGTAGTTGCACAGCTGTCGATGTCCGCAGCAGAGTAGTCAGCTGCGCCATCTCTCCTTTGGTTCCACGTACATTGTTGGTTTCACTGAAGCGTCGTCGTCGTTGTTCGCCATGTCAGTCCTCCAACACGTCTTCCGCCGCTCATTTTCGTCCACAGCTCGTAGAGATGCTACGTACGGCTTCATCGGTCTAGGGAAGATGGGCATGCCGATGGCTCGGAATCTCCGGCAGAAGCTGCCCCGCGAAGACACATTGTGCGTCTACGATGTCAACAAGGCCGCCATCGAAGGGTTCAAGGCCGAATTCGACAGTGGAGTCGAGGTTGCCGATGGTGTTGCCGCGGTGGCTGCGACCAGCGTTTGTCTTCCTCTTCATTTTCCACCGGACGCCAGATGAGACACGAGGAATATGGGGGAGGGCTGATGTGATGCGCCTGTGTAAGGAAACCATAATCACCATGCTCCCGGAGCCCGTACACGTCGCCTCGGTGTTCAAGGCCATCGCAGACTCGCAGCCGGCACCGCTGCCTTCCGGCCGAAAACGGCTTTTCGTCGACTCCTCGACCATCGACATCAGCACGTCCCTCTCGACGTCGCGGCTCGTCTCCTCGGCGTCGATCTCGGGCACGTTCGTCGACGCACCCGTCTCCGGCGGCGTAGTCGGCGCCTCCGCGGGCACATTGGCGTTCCTCGTCGGCTGTCCTCCGGAATTGCTGGACCGGGTCGGGGCCGTGCTGTCGCACATGGGCAAGCGGATCCTGCACTGCGGCGGGCCCGGTGCTGGGCTCGCGGGGAAGCTCGCGAACAACTACCTCCTGGCCATCAGCAACATCGCCGTCGCCGAGGCGATGAACCTCGGTGCGAAACTGGGGCTCGACAGTAAGGTGCTCAAGGATGTCATCAACTCGTCGAGCGGAAAGTGCTGGGCGAGCGAGATCAACAATCCTGTAGATAACGAGACGAAGGACTTCGCCGGAGGCTTCGGTACCCCCCTGATGCTGAAGGACCTGAGGTTGGCCGTCAAGGCAGCACAGGAGAGTGATGCTCGTCTGGAGATGGCGGAAAGGGCCGAGAAAGTATACCAGGAGGTCGTGGAGAGGGAGGGGGTTAAGGACTTTTCAGTGGTTTATAAGTGGTTAAAGGAGGGGAGGTGACGGAGGAGTGTACATACATAAGTAGGTAGGCATGTGCATAGCGACTTGATTGTACCGATTGGCTGCGGTGGATTGTGAACTCGACAGCGGCCTTGCTGCACAATGGGGTCGCCGGTTCAGCTTGCATACTAGCTTAATCGAAGCCCTTCGTCAGAGATCAGGCATGGTGTATATCGTACACAGGACGTCCGATTGCTACACACATGGTAGCTGCAATAATCTAGCACAAGTTGTAGGTTCCATCACGGATAGCGGGGATACAATTGCATCCCGAGTTTCACTCGTCCCAGGCTTTCCAATTGCTTCCCAAGGGGCATCCAAGACGGCAACGAGAATACCCGAGACTCAGCTGCCGTGTTGGTGTTGCTGGGGACCGAGAGATGTACGGCGCAAGTATCAAAGAGGCAGAAAGAGCCTTGTTGATGACTAAGCTAGTATGGACCCCACCAATTAACATATTACAATATATATATGTATATACGTCGAACGTGATTTCGATGGTGATATCCAAGTTAGAACCCTGTCACACGTGTTAAGCCTAGACACTTTTTTTTTTGGCATGCCCCAACCGCGTTCCACTCTGATTGACTTCCGCAGAAAAGATTACGGTACCCTATTACGCTACAACGAGAGGTATTGGTACTCCCCTCTTCTCCGCCTGCTGAGTTCTAAATGTGTGCCGTGTAATTGGGGCGGCCCTAGTCAGCAACGCGTCGTCAAGTAGGCTACCACCGCGATCGTGATTCCGTTCACGACGAAACTGGAAGATAGATCGTTCCCTCTACGGTCCCAGTCCCGCCGCGTTTCTATTCCGATCCAGTAGCTCGCCGAGAGTTGGCTCAGTTGACTCCCGGGAAACAAACAACATGGCTTCTCCCTCCGTGCTTCTCACACAACCACCATCCACGACCCCAACACCCGACATGCCCAAACGCAAGACCGCCACCACATCCAGTCCCCAGCCTGGTAAACGAGCCGCAGCAGCGATCAGCAATGGAGCCGACGGAGGAGGCGATTCGGCTTCCCGGGTTCGGGTCTTTGTCCTCCATCGTTCGGACGGTACCGAGGTTTGGCAGGAGGGCGATAACGGTCCCACGCAGGAGATGCTCGACAACACACCGGACGAGAAGGGAAATAATTGCTACATGCGCCGCATCAAACCGAGCGAGAAGAAGTACATCGAGTGGCTGAAGTTCCTGGCCGAAGGTGTGCTGTTGGAGTCCTCAACGGATGAGGCCCTCCAACAGGCTTACAGGGATGGAACAAAGTTCTACTTCTCCGCCTTGCCGGAGGGCTACAGGCTCTTCGAGCAGGTCAAGGTGACGGTCCGTCACCCACTCACCCACCCGTCTACTGTTGCTGTTGGTGATCGGTACTGACCCGATGCAGGTCGGCGAGAATGCAAAGTCGAGACGTGACACATACCTGTACGGTCACCCCAAGGGTCCGCGCAAGAGGTACCGCTCCCCGGCGGATTTCCTCCCGCACGTCAAGTGGCTGTCAATGGATGTGACGTTGGATCCTATCAATTGCTTGTGTAGCGCTTGCAAGGGTGGGCCGCCACCGCCACTGCCGCCGACGGTGCAGCCCTTGGGATATCTCCAGGGTCCATCTCCTCCAGCTTGCGCGACTCCGACGATCCCTCCAGCGGTCCAGCCTCCGGCAAACCGTAGACAAGCCATGCCTCCCAAACGTCAAACCTTCCCATCCACCACCACCGCAGTCCAGTCGCCAGTGCGTGTGCAGTCACCCTTGGCTACTCAGTCGCCTGTACTGATGTCCGGAGCTCCTGCGGCGGTGGCATATTCATCTCCACATGCGCCCGTTCCGCCCGTTCCGCCCGTGGCTCCAATCGCCAATCTCATGGCCAGCCCGACTCACCTAGAGAGGGAACACGACCTTCAATTTCCCGGATTGAACATCTACCGATTCGGCGAGATGGTGTGGTTCCAGATACATCCTCACTGGGCCATCGGAATCGTCGTGGAGGTACCGGCTTCGGCTGACAGCTGCTACAAGATCCAGCCACTGCACTCGCCGCTGCTTTGCGAGCAGGCGGAGCCACATATCGACATTCCCTCCACCAGGCTCCGTCCGTGGGTGGCCTGGAGCACTCCGGCGATTACGAACCCCAATCTGGACCAGGGTGGTAAAGTCGAATACGAGAACCTGCCTTGGTCGCAGGAAGCCCATTCCAGCTCGGTTGAAGTCGATGCTAGTATCATCAAGTCAAGAGACGTCGATGTTTCTTTCTCGCTCATAGACAAACTTACCGATTACAACCAGTACGCCGGTGTGTACTACGGTGCCGAACGCTTCTGGGTCGGTGATGCTGTCCGTCTCAAGGCTAGTAGGGCCGCCAGCATCGAGGTCGCCTCGGGTCGCGAGATCTTGGTTGTCGTCTCCATCTACGACCAGACGCCCCTCGCCGCGGCCGGTGTGCGCGCTCCCCAGACGGGTGTCAGGGTTACCGGGGACGTCTACCGCCTGGAGAGCCACGCCCAGCTGATCCCACCCCCATCCGAGCTCCCCACCGCGGTCAGCGCCGACCTTTCCGCCCGCAGCAGGTTTGTCATCACTAGTACCGTGGCACCATACTGGACATACGTGCTCGTTGCTCGGCAGATCACCGTCCGACTCGAGGACGTCAAGGGCCGCTGGTATCCAGGCTCGAGTCTCTTCCGCATCATGCAGGGGCACGACCGGTTCCAGAAGCTCGTCGAGACCCGCGGCCTCTCGCTCCAGGAATGGGACGAGACCGGATCCAAGATGAACGAGATGGGCACCGGCGGGAGCGGCTCACTCAACGGCTATCGACGCTTCGGCCATCGCCACGAGGCATTCGTCAAGGCCATCCCGAGCAGGGTCGTGTTCACGCCCCTCCTCCAGGAGACCGCCACGATCGAGAACAACATGCAGTCGCTCGGCCTAGCCCCGCACTCCGCCACCGCTGCGCAGCAGCCTCCGAACCCTTCCGCACAGAACATGCACTCGCTCAGCGCCCCCGTAACTATCATAGACCTCACAGTCGACGACAACGAGGGAATGGAATTCTTGGCCGATCACGACTCCATCGACGAGGAGTTCATGAAGCGCATGGGAGAGGATGCGGCCAGTTTCCTCAACAACGACGGCGACTTTTACGGTGGTCTCTAGTCGGACTGCCCCTGATAGATAGATGGTCGAGAGAAAATAGGGAGTTATTATTTTCAATGCTGCCGTTTTT
>Ga0307512_10004220_pt1 | contig 15887 bp, 7 predicted proteins | sample 14_EM_MG_FD_200267 | JGI IMG/M metagenome (GOLD analysis project Ga0307512, IMG submission 200267) | Populus trichocarpa ectomycorrhiza microbial communities from riparian zone in the Pacific Northwest, United States - 14_EM | ecosystem: Host-associated > Plants > Roots > Unclassified | place... | reverse complement strand
AAGTAACTCCTTCGGGTCTATCACAAGCTCGGCAAGCTGGGAATCACTTGTACAACATAATCTCCAATGACGAGAACAAGAACTGGAGGGTTTACTTCTATGTGTCCCCATATGATCGGACAAGATCAACACTTAGAGAGATTGGACGGTCGTTCAAGAAAGAGAGGATTATTGGGGTAAGAGAAGAGTGCAGAGTAAGAGAACAGGATTTTGGGAATTTTCAGGTGAAGGAGAGAATGAAGGTTGTTAAAGAGTCTAGAGAGAGGTTTGGGAGGTTCTTTTATAGGTTTCCTGAAGGAGAATCTGCTGCTGATGTTTTTGATCGCGTTTCAGGTATGTTTCTTTCTGTTCGTTTTGTTTAGTTTGATTGATTTCTGTTGATGGGTTTTTGTTTTTTAGTTGAAATGAAGATTAGAGTAATGCTAATAGAAATGTAAGGAAGAAATCAAAATGGGGTCCTCTTAAAATCTGTAAAAATTGCTTCTTGTCTTGCATTTTCTTGTTTGATTTATGTTTCCTTTTTGGTTTTGCTGTGTAGTTTGATTAATTTGTGTTAATTGGTTGGTTGAAGTGGATGAAGAACGATGGTTAATAAAAAATAAGGAAAAAGAATTGCGGCTTTATCAAAATAAATTATTTTTTTTTCTTGTTTCTTATTTGGCTTGTTTATACTGTCTATTTAATTACTTGAGCTTTGCTTTTACTTATTAGTTTTGGTATTTGGTGGTTGAGCTTGGTTTGTTGTTTTGTATTCTTATATGGGAATGTCTGTTGCTTTGGCTGTTTAATTTTCTAGCTAATTAAGTCCTTTTCCAAAGCTAGGAGAATATAGAGGATTCATTTGAATTGAGAAACTAATAATGGCATTCTATTTTTTCTTATTTCTTTGCTAAGTTTCAAAACTTATTCTTTTTGGATCTGATGGATTGAGTTTGGGCTCCTTATTCTGAGTTTCCTTTTCCGAATCTCTGTGTTTCTAAGGGAAAATGCAGGATATGCAAAAGTATGATGTGCTTAACTTGTTTCTTCTGAATGAAAAAACTTCTTAATTTATCCATGGACAGTAATCTATTGCTCTTCTATATGCTGGTTGGGCTTGTCTTTTTATGAAGCTTGTTTGTACTGAATATTGTTTCCTGCAAAATGCTAAATCAACTAGTATTTTAGGCTTGGACATATGTAATAGGCAATGGATTTCATTCGGTAGCCGGACATTCTGTAGTTGTTTTACTGTAGTCTAGTGACAAAAGGTGTCCATTTTTCAGCTGATATTTGCATGTAAGATGAATATATTTTGCTTCTTTCTCTATGATCTTAAATCTGTTTGATACCTGGTTCTGGAGGCCTATAGCATTGATTTTAGTTGATGTTTCACTACCTTGAGTGTCTAATCTAATTAAGGGTTTTTTGGATCATAGGATATTACAATTTATTTTCTGTTTATTGCTTGGCAAAAAGAGCTAGAATATTATCTAATGCATTTCCCCTCCCTGAAATAGCTCTTTCTGTAAATTTGGACCGAACATGACCTGGGTGTTTTTGTTGGATTAGTGATTTGATCCTATTGTTTTAGAAAATTGGACAGCTAAATAATCTTGTTGGAAGTTAGAGATAATTTGATGTTGTCTCTCATGATTTAAGCTTCAAAGTGATGAAATTCTGAATCTTTCAAATTGCTTGTCTATTTATTGTGAACGTCAAATGGATGGCTTTGGGTTAATTATGTTACTGTTAACATGTTTTTCCATTTTTTTTTAATATGAATATAGAGGTAACAAATCTATCGGCAAAACACTTTAGGGCAGCTGTTTTACCTTTCAATGATATACTTTTTTCTGGGTACCTAATTGGAGATTCATATAGTCAGAGATGGCATGCTCACTTTGCTTATTTGTTCAGCACTTTGGAAAATGCTATATGCTAATGGCCTATTTATCACAAGTCTCATAACACGTCAGAAACAGGAAACTGGTGATTTAAGAAAAAAACTGTTTCTGTATGATGTTTGTGCAGATTCTGGAAAGTTTGACAACAATTAGCGAAATTAGATCTCTGGTAGGGAAACTCATGACTGTTTATTTTTTGGTGAGCCCCATGTGGTTTTCTTTATTGTAAGCTGCGTGTAGTATATTCATGGGAGTTGTGCTTCAAAATCAGTCTTGTAGTTTTTGAACCTCATATGTCTGTTTTCTGAGTAAAGAAGAATTTCTTGCTTTCCTTATTATAGTCGGGCTTGGCGTGTGAATTCTTATTTTTGCATGATATGGTGAAAGTGAGATGCCAACTTCTTTGATTCATGCTTTTTTGGCGGCTGCTTTTGATTTATTGATCAATAAGTGGATTAAACATTACAAAAAATTGAACTTTTATAACAGAATGCACGGAAAAGAACCTTTATAACAGACTTAATAACAAAGGCTCAAATTTGTACTTCACAGGTTTTCTTGAATCTCTATGGAGGGACATAGATATGAAAAGGTTTCACCGAGACCCTTCCCATGACTTAAACCTTATAATTGTATCACATGGGTTAACTTGCCGCGTGTTCCTTATGAAGTGGTTCAAGTGGACTGTTCAGCAATTTGAGCACTTGAATAATCCAGGGAACTGCGAGTTTCGAATTATGCAGTTGGGGCCTGGTGGAGAATACAGCTTAGCCATCCATCACACCGATGACGAAATGCTAGAATGGGGACTCTCTCCTGAAATGATTGATGATCAAAAGTGGAGGATGCGTGCCAACAAGGGTGATTGGAACGAAAAATGTCCTTGGTACCTTGATGAGTTTTTTGATCATGTAGCAGACTCAGACAGAGAATCCGATGACAAAGAAAATGGTTCTTCAGGCATGTGCGAATAGGGTTCCTCTATATTTGATTGATAATTCTTTGATTCAATCTATAATAACTGCACTTTTCTAATGGTAAACATTATATTGAAAATGAAATATATTGGGTATGATTCCATGTCCGGGTCATCCCTCAAAGAGCGCCACCAAGTTATGAAATTGATTGTACTTAGTATTGATTGTAACAATGTAAGACATATTTTCTTGACAATGTATGATTTAATGCTGTCATACGAGGACATTACATCATGTGATCATTTTCATGAAGAAACATTTTGTCTGGGATTTATCAACAAGGCTTCTTCATTCTCAGCAGTTTACTGGCAATTCATGAGATTCTTGGGAGGCTACAAGCTTCCGCACAGCATGGCATCCAGGAAAACATAAATCTGGTCTCAGGTCTGTGCTGGCGATTTCCTTTTGTGGACGTGACTTTTCCTAATGCACCTGCAAGCTTGATGCCGGCAAGCAATAAATACTCAAGTTGAGCCTTATGAACCGTGCCTTTAAAGTGTTATATCGATAACCCTTTTATATTAGCAAACACCCTTTAACCCCCATGTTGATCAACCCTGAGGGCTAAGGCCATTGCAATTTTTTATTGTCCAAGTCTATCTCGTCTTTGCCACTTTTCATTGGCTAACAATATTGTATGTAGTTTTAAACCTGACATGGGATCCACCCCGAGTAAATCATGGGTCAAGTGGATTAACATGGGTTATTTAGGATAAGCTAGAAAGCTAGAAAAAGTTTTTCTTAGGTTGATCGGGTCATAGATTAAATTGATTTTTGACCATGTCATATCATATAATACTTTCTTTATTTTTATTGAAATCCGATCTGATCTAGACTCTAAATTACTCTAATCAAGGATCAATTCATGGTTAGGATGAACTTTTAAAATAATAATTTTATTTTTATTAAAATTTGACTTGACTAGACTCTAGATTACTCTAATTAAGGATCAATTCATGGTTAAAATGATGTTTTAAAATAATAATTTTACTGATTTTTTTTATTTTTATTTCTCATGAAAAAAAGATAATAAGGTAGTATATACACTATAACATTTACATATTCTCTTATTATTTTCAAGTTGATGATCCCTTAGTCCAATTGATAGTATTATAAATGGATTGATTTTTTAGATTTCACTAAAGATTAGAAATAGATGGACTGTAATTAATGAAATATTCTTTTCAATACCTTAGCCTTCATGCATCAAGACTACCCTATCGAAATTCTTGAATTTAAATCCGAAATGATAAAAATTATTGAATAAAAATTTGAAATCATAAAATGTAAAATAAATCCTCTCTGATCCAAGCCTTGCAAGTAATTTATTGAATTCTGTTATAAAAATTCACATGCTCTCCACCAAAAATTAAAAAAGAAAAATTCTTTTTGTAAATTAAAATGACTTGTCAAGATAGCATGCAAAAAATAGGGTTTTTTAAAGATAAATACCAACTGACAACAGTATCCATCTGTTATTTAGATTGTGGCTATCAGAGAACAACAAACGGTTATCTCCAGTTAGAATTTACTTCTCTGTCTTCAAAGTTCAAACAGTTTGATAAGTGATGATGACAAGTTTTACAGCCTGTTAGCACAATCAGATTACTACTACTTCAATAGCTTCTCAAATCTTCTTTGATAAAAGTAGCAAACCGCATGATTAAAGCTAAACATTATAGTACTAGTAGTTTAAGATTAAAGTACTAAAGCTTCAGTTCAACATTTTCTCCCTCTGTACCTTTTCACTTTATAGGGATTTGGGGTTTCCTTTTCCATACATTCACTGAATTTGCTATTTTTAGTAGTGTCAGTACAGATAGTAAGAGTCATAGTCTAGTTCCTGTTGTTAGACTGCTTAGATCTCCAAACTGAGTGTGACCCAGTTCTTTAAACGTTTTGTTTTGGTGTTCCTGCATATAAAAAATTTGGTTTTTGACATCTGGGTTTTGGTTGTTTAGTTGATTTCTTGAAAGCAAAAGAGAAAGTTAGGTTTTTTGGGTTTTATTCCCGTTTTTGGATCGTGGAAAGTGGGAACTGCAGAGATGGCATATCCTTCAAAGCATTATGGTTTGAGGAGTAATGGTGCTTTAAGGGTGGTTTTGGTGTTGTTGGCTATATTCTTTGTAGGCTACATTGTTGGCTCAGGGTTGTTTTCGAAGGGGAGTTCAAATGCTGCTTCATGCTCTTGTGATTGTGATTGCTCTCAAGAGCTAGAATTGATATGGACAGTAGGTGAGTAAAAGATCCTTACCAAGCTTTCCAGAAAATGGTTATGTTAGGTAGTTTCCATATTTGGGTCTGTTTTGATGCCATATTAATGTGCCTATTTCTAGTAACGTTTTTACATCTGTGTAGAAAATAGCACTATTTTTGGCAGCGTTCTCTTTTGATGCTGCAGTTCATAAATGGTGATTGATTAGCCTGTGGTATGTTGTGTTTATGTAATTTGGTAGAATTCCACAGGGTGGAAATTTCTTTTTGTTCATATTATTTTGGTGATTTTGTGGACTTTTTTTTGGGTGTTAGTGTTTTGTTTCTTTAAATCTCTTAGTTACTAGCAGCATTGACATGGTTATAGTTGTGGGATTGTGAGGTTGAAGGTAGAAATGGTTTGTGTTTCTTGAGGTGTTGTGAGTTCAGAGATAGTGCAGGAATACAAGATCTTAAACAATCCTTCTTTCTGTCTAATTTCTGCTGTGAGAACTTTATGGGGCTTCCCTTTCTTGCACATTTTTAACATTTCTTTTTTAGTTATTCGGTGAATTTGCACCAATTATTAGCTTTCTTCAAGCTCATTCACCAAAGAACAAGTTCATGTACATTCATGGTAGATTTTCCTTTCTATCCCATGAAACATGAAATCAATTTGAATCATATTCCAATGAAATGCATTTGGTTTCTCAGGCCTAAGTTGTGTCCAGTTACAGTTAAATTAAGTGGGACTGTTTCAATGGCGGATAGCACGGACATTTGTATGAATCTCTGCTTTAACAGGTTGAAAAGGTTGTAGGAATTCACTTTGGTAGCAAAACATTTTTATGTTCATGAGTGTTGTGTTGAACTGTGTTTTCAAGCCATTTGATGTTAATTAGACTCTTGACAGATCTGCTTTCTGGTTTCGAATAAAAGGACAAACATCACTGAACTATACCACCATTTGAATGCTGATTACATGATGACGGTGATGCTAGAATAACCCTGTTCTTGTTTTTTTCTTTTCCTGATTTGGATGCTAGAGTACCCTTTGTCATGCATCTGAAGTCATTCCTATATGAAATGCTAAAGCTCAAATGCACTTCAAGACAGTAATGTAGAGAATATGAAGTTATTGCCGCTTTCTTTAACCTTTTACATGATTGTTTGTGAATTTTCTCTGATTCTCCTTTGAATCTTGATTGTTTGTTCTTGTATGTTGTAAAGTACTTTCAATATCTATTTGTCTCTCCTTTCCCTCCCTTTAAAAACATTGCTGTTTCCTCTAACTTCCTTTTTAACATCAATGGTTCTGCAGAATTTATCAACAATTCATATCCAGGTCAGTCCCCATCTTTCTTCATTCTCTGTTTAAGCTGTTGTTTATTTCGTTTCCTCGAGGATTGATGGAAATGCTCCCAGCAGTTGAAGTTGGCATCACTGAGATCACATTTCATCCTTTGTACACATACTTTGAAATTGGGAAACAAGTTTTCTGCCGTAATTCCTTCACTATAGAAGGGTCATAAAACATAATGCAATTGCCAGTGTTGGTTATATAATCATTTAATGAATTATATATCATGGTTACTAGCAGTACACTTGATGAAAGATTGGATCACGTGGTAAGAACTAATCAGAGTGATCAAATTTCTCTGGCTTTTGGAAAGAATTGGAACCAGAACTGGAGCCATTGCCAGTGTTGGTTTCTCTTTTCTGTTTGAATTTAGAATTAAGACCTAATCGGAGGCAAAGCTCAGTAGAACTGCTTCCATAATCATGAAATTATGACTTTCTCATGAATCCAAGGAAGGACAACTGCAATTAGTATAAGAAATATTCTCGAAGGAATTTGTTAATGAGAATCATAGTAGGCTAACTGAGATTTTCTTACAGGAACATTTGCTCACTTCACTAGACGAATACATTTCTCCATAACTTAATCGCATATAGAACTCATGGAAGATTTATGCCCAGCTGAAGATGCTTTACATTTAATTTTTTTCAAGCTAGTTTTACTAATATTCAAAAACCTTCTATCCTGTATTTGCAGACTGCGGCAAACACAATCCAGAAATGGGTGAAGAAATGCAGAAGAATGCTGTTGATTTAATATCAGATGAGATTGAATTACAAAGAAGAGTAGCTAATGAAAGATTGGAGCAGACCAGGACATTGGTAATAACTGCTAGGAGTACTTCTTCACAGTACCAAATTGAAGCACAAAAATGTAGTGCGCACACACAAACTTGCGAAGAAGGAAGGGAGAGAGCTGAAGCAGGACTAGTAGAGGAGCGTAAACTTACAGCATTGTGGGAGCAACGAGCCCTAGAACTGGGTTGGAGAGAAAATATAACTTAGGCGTATAATAACACTATTCATAGTCCCGAAAACAAAGACAAGCATTAGGTTTTTGATTGTGGAGGAGCTCGTCTAACCCTACCTTACCAGTCTCGTGTATATAAATATTATTTTTGCACTTTTTATCTACTGTTTTTTATTTGAAAGAGTCACTTTTTAGGCTGCCTTGTGTATTGCAAAGGAAATTAGACCAGTGAAACTGGAGCAATAAGCTTTCAGGTCCTGCTCTGATAGAAACATTTCTTCGTGATTTTGCCTTTCAAAACAAAATGACCTTTCTTGAAGCTGTTGTGAGGAATCAGGGAAATCCTAGAAGATCTTGAACAAATTCTGCTCTAAAATCATGAAAATTTACTTTTACTTTCCTGTGGAGGCAACCACAATTTCATATCTGATCCATACAAAAATTGCTTAACAGGTGTATACTGATGTCAATAGTTGTGTTTTTTTTCAGGCCATAACATGCTCAAAGTTCATACGAATACAATTGAAATGGCAGATCCTTTATAGAGCCTGATTCTATGCGGCTTCGTTCAAAGAAATTTCATAGGTTAACCTATCCGGCAGAACATTTTATTTTTGCCAGTGTGCCTCATGATTTGCAATATCTTCACCGAAAACACTGCACTTCTGTATCCTGCAAAGAACTATTCTTCGGGAGAGGAATGGGGAAGCAAAATCATTAGAATATGACAAAAAAACACACTCCACCACATTGCACCAAGAGTTCAATGGTACAGAATTACAAATCTCAGTTAAATTTTACTCAACAAAGTTCCTGTATTCTAAACTTTTAAGTTTTCCATCGACGGTTCCAAATTGCCATGCAAGGTGGAGGAACTATCTAAGTTTATTTGATGATACACTTACAGAAGATATATTACAGAAATGCCAGGAAGGCCAACCACCCATCACAAGGTGGGAAATGGGAAAGAAAGGGAACTGCTGCCCATCAATGCATCATTTAGAAAAAAATTATGGAAATGGAGAGTTTGTTTTTTCAAAAACAATCTTAACCTAAGGACCCATTTATCTGAACAGTTGTCAAACCTGGAGCTGAATACTGTTAACACACGTGCAAAGTTAACCATAAAGGGTTTGGATTAAGAACAGAAACTCCATTAACTCAAGTATATACTGTCCAAGACTGCGAATCCAGCTGCAACTCCACCTTCATTTGATGAAGATACCTTTGTCCGCATCAAGTATCCACACTGCTCATTTACAATAACTTTCTCCTTGTTCCTGTGCACGCCAATCCAAAAATTCAAGCATAAATTTGTGAAGGGAAGGTTTTAGGTGATGCACTTGTGAATTCACATTTCTTTTCTTCTTATAGTTTTTATTTTATTTATTTATATTTTGAGACCATGAACAATGGATATGGGTAATCATTCCCTTTTAGAATCTTCATTTTTACACCCCTTTTTACGGGAAGTAGCAAACGATTGTTTCAGCAGACAAACCATGTATTGACATTTGATGCATGATCTACATACCTCAAGTAAGCACCATACACTCCAAGTTCTGATATGGCATGATCTTTATGGAAAATGCCCTCGCGCACCAAAAATGTGGGTGAAACAGCAGGAAAGATTCTTTGCATGAGAATGTAAGCGGCATCTTCTTGGGTTCCTTCTTTCTGTAATCTTACAAGGTTTGTCCTCACATCATCACCGTAGAAATTGTTCCCTGAGAGGAAATGATCTCAGTCCCTGTAAAACATTACCCAATAGCAACAAAAAGAATATCAAGGTGAAGTTTGGAAATAAGAGACCTCCGCCTTCTCTTTGGGGCTTCATCACAAATAGCTCGGGCCTCTCAATGGCTTTTTTGATGATATCTGAATCTTCCAGACTCCATAAGCCAGCGAAGCATTTCTGCAGTTTGGAAACGTCCTCTTTGTTCTCTAGGAATCTACAACGATAAAAAAATCAAGGTTTAAGGAATACAGATGAGAGCTGTGAATGCTGCTTTTCTACTCCAATTTAAAGGATTCCAATGTGCTACTCATAGTTTTCAGTAACAATATCCATCTACCCAGAAACATTTTCAAGGCAGCGGATACCTTTTGATTTGAACCAATTGGCACTTGTAAACATGGTATAATGTTTCTTGAGGCAAACTAGATGACTAGAACAGTGTGCCTCTGAGCAAAGGCACACCATTATTTATAAAGTTTTGGAATGGTTGTAATTTTGGTTTAAAAAGAAGTAAATTCTTTGCCTTATGAGCCATAACACTAGTTTCCAATTTCACTTGAGAAATCATTGTGTTAGATCATTACAATTTTTTTCCTGCGACAGGAAAACACTTTCAGGGACGTCATTGCCAAAAATTAAAATAAAATACTGAAGCAAAATTTACCACCTTTCAAGCATTTTGGGTTTTGCAAGTTCTTGTTGAATCTTTTTGGTTCCTGCTAAATGATAAGATATGGATGGGCACTTGACAGCTGATGACTGCTCCATAAGTAGCCTAGCTCTCCATTCCTAGACAAAATACGAGGATCAAACACCTATAAGTAGATCAAATTCCAGGAAACAGTACTCTTCATTCATAGAAGCAACGTAAGCATATAGAAAACTCAAGATAATTTAGGCCCCATTTGGCATTGTGGTCCAACCGTGTTTTTGAATAATTTTGAAATGTTTTTTTTAGCTTTAAATTAATTTTTTGAGGTATTTTTGGATCATTTTGATGTACTGATGTAAAAAATAAATTTTTTTAAAAAATAATAAAATATTATTTTGATGTATTTCCAAGCGAAAAGCACTTTAAAAAGCAACCTCTACTACACTTCTAACCAGGCCCTTAAAGGTAAAAATCAGTATCTTGGAATGGATAGTGATCTATGAGTAACCAGGAAAATCATGCTAGAAGTAATAAGTCACTGGAAAAATCCAAAAGAAAATACTTTTTGAGCAGAGTTGAAACAAGATTGCAAGTAGCAACAACATCCAGGAAAATGAATAAACACTTACAGCTTCAGAAGGATAATCAGTTGGTGCATACCCAGCTCTAAAATAAACAACCGAAATTTCTTGGCCACCTCTGCAATATATATTGTTTATCATATTAATATACAACATAGCAAAATCTCTAGAAAGGTGAAACTGATTTCCATGGCAGGAAGTTACATACACAAGCAGAGTTCCATCTGGTAGAATTTCCCCTTCCTTGTCGATTTCTGCCAATGTTTTCCGGATAGTTGTCACATTATGCGTGTTACAAAGCTAAGGAAGTAACCTATTTTGAATTCCATCAAAAGCTTTTTGACTAAAATTTAAATATCTGGAAAGTGATTCCTGAAATGTTGTGCTTCAAGAATAAATACATTTTGGACATATCACTGTTCAAACTATTGATATTCATTAAAAAAACATGTCTCTGTCTATTCTATTTAGAATCATATCTCAAATTCTTTATGAGAAGAAAACATATCTCAGAAATCATACCATAACTCCACACGTGAGAGACTAGATTGCATGTTAAAAGGATATCTGTCCTTCAATGCTGCACAAAGCCAATGTTGATCATACATGTTGCGTTCTTCAGGTTGAACAACCACCATAACTAAAGCCCTGCACAATATATGCACAAATTATTAACTAACACAACCTAGAAGCAGAAAGAACTGAAGAACATTTAAATCAGATCCAACCTAGGTCTATTATACTCAGTCCAAGCTTTAGCCAGCGCTTCTGCAAACTTATCAGCAGAAGTATTTCCAGGTATTCTTCTGGGATCTAATCCAATATGTTCTCCATGGTAGTTAAGCAAGCTCCTGTAATAATACACAGCAGGTGTTATAATCATTGCTTGCTCACTTTTTGTGAATTATTCACAGAAGACAGAATTTTCTGCATTGCAATCCAAAGGTCTACACAACATAGCATCCATTACTTTTGGAAGACTGCAACACAAATGTCATAGGCTGGAAAACTATAATGAAGTTCAAAATCACTTGATGGATGTGGGTGGATTGACAGTGTGGGGAAACTGACTGCATTGTCAAAGGTGACTGAGATTTATCTAAAATATGGAACTGCATTCAAAGCTAAGCCAGATGGGTGCTACAAAATCTGTTACTATTACGTTGTTATAAATCCTTTAACCTGCCTCTGGTGTACATGTGCCTATATTTGATTTCACAACAGTAAACTCTGTTGCACAGCTTACTCTGTAAACTCTGCAACAGTAAACTCAGTAAAACATAGAGACATAATTAAAAGATATCTAATCTACTTCACTGTTTATTTTTACATGTGATCTGCAAAACCAGGACCAAACCAAAATTCAAGAAAAAACATAATATAGCTAAGAAGAAAGCACAGAACTTCAGAGTCATAGGTTTCTTAACCTGTGAAGTTCACTAACACGACAACCGAGGCCAGGAAATGAAGCTGAAATTGTATTTAGCTCTATTTGGAGGAGGAATTTAGTTTGTTCATCAAGCATATAATCTGATCGATGTAAACCCAAGCGTATCTCCTGCATTGATGTCCAAAAATATTATCACCCAATGAAAATCAGCTTGTTTCCCTTGACATGATTTTAAACGAACCAAAACTAACATGATAAATTCAAATGCCTAACTGAGATACACTTACTTCTTTCTTGTTAATTTCTAGCATCTTGGAATGAATATCTAAAAGCCCCGATGTAAAGGCATCCACTTTCTTCGTTCTGTAGTGTTTAAAAGAAGAAGAAAAAAATCAGTTCATGTGTATTTCCAATCTATTGAGCCCATTTCAAACATTGATGAAAATTACGCCCTGAATTAAAAGAGATGAAGCTGAACGGTGCACAAGAACTAACAACAAATATTAACAGAATATTCTGAGAATCATTTTGAAGGTTCAAATGTGGTAAAGTTAGCATGTTGCAGACCAAAAACTCCAAATATTCCAGCTATAAGCTGAAAAAAATAACCAATGACCAACTTTGCTATTGACTGAACAAACATGTATCCGCCCATGATCTTAGAAATAATAGCCTAGTGGAACCAATGCTTCTCACTTTTGAAAACAAAAGATACTAAACAAGTAGGCGTGTGTAATAAAATGTACCTGGATAAAGCATCCTGTAGAAATTTCCCATCCAAACTCACACGATCAATGAGCTCATTGAATATAGGTGCTACTTCACATGCTAGATTCCAATGACTTTCCGGGAATGCCATAGGCAACAAGGCAAATGGTGCGTGTACCAAGCCCACACCAGGTACTTTTCCTGATCTCTACAATTCAAATAACTCCATTATTCCTATCGTAAGTTACACATGCCACTATGATATCAGCTTGATGCCAAAACTAAACAGAACTTAGTTGAAACAAAATAAAAATTTTGGCTTTCACAATTGTTATGAACACTAATGGAGAGTGCATAGTAGCTTTAAGAACTTAGAAAGAACAAGTGAATGATTATCAACTAATCAGGCAATCACTATATTAGACACTCTCACTGCATAATGAATCAACATATATTCCAAGGAGCTCGATCATTCATAACAAAGACTCTGCGAATTATGTAAAATTTCATCGACAGAGATACATTAAAAAATGCATATAAAACTATATCCACAGACCTGAACACTTTTGTCACCAACAACAAGGCCATGAAGAGAACTCCAAAACAAGAGCATCATAAACCATCTTTTGAACCAATTCTTCATCAATACCATGAAAATCAATCAAGGGTTTTTGAAGAATTCTCTCTTGAGTCTCCATTTCCCTCACTTTGCCACAGCACTTCAAAGGTACGATCTTTGAGCCTAAACAAGTAGAATTATGTGAAAAACGACTAAAAGATCCAAACTTTTTAGTGGGTTTTTGGAGATTAGCCAAGCAGATGTTATTGGTATGATTAAAAATAGAATTTATTACTCTTTCTGGGTTTGCTTTTGATGCGTAAGGGAAAAGGGAGGAACCAGTGATGTGTATAGTAGCGGTGCAGGGAGAAAGGGAAAGAAGGGATGAATAAGCAACACCCATTTTGGCTTTCTTGGTTGGCAATGGAGAAATATGGCTTTGATAAGGACACTTTGTTTTATTACATTTTGATTACTTTGGTGGATTCTTGTCCCTTTATGTCATGCTGCCAATGCTTGATTAGATGGTTGTTTTCAAGCTTGTACTTAGTTTTCTTTTCTTCTCTCTGTTTTTTTTTATATATATATAACTAAGTTTATTATATTTTTCACTTATTTTATTCCTATAAATATACTTAGTGGTTAAATTTGGTAAGGTTTCGTTTCTTTATTCTAGTATTCAACCTTGATTATTAAAAAGATAAACAAACCCGAAGTGAAAACGTCATTGCTGATGCCTATTTCCTTGTTTAGAGTGGAAAATATAATTTTAAAGATGTAAATTGATAAAATAATATTTTGAATAGTATAATATAGTTTTTTTAATTATGTATATTTCAATGAAAAAAACTATTTGAAAAGCTAATTTTATTGGAGTGGAATAAATAAGTATTTTATTTTTTAAAATAATTTTGATGTTATTTTTTTTTTCACAGGGCTACATTTAATTGGCGTATTTTTTGTTGGTCTCACTTTGTTAATTTTGGTTTTTTTAAGAGATATGTAAAAATAGCATTTGTGAAAAAAAAATACATTCTAGCATTTTGTTTGGCTTTCCTTTTGAGTATGAAAAACAAGCAAAAAAACTAAAATATTACTTTTTTTATTTTTGACTCTTCATTTAACAGCTATTTTGAAAATGCTCTTAAGTATTTTTTTTGAATAAGGCTTGGATTGCAAGTTGAATGTGCATCTATACACATTAAAATTTTAACAAGTATGGCTTTGTGACCAAGAAATTTTTATAATAAAAAAAATTAAATTTATTGAGTTTGAACTCAAATTAAATTAAAAATTCAGTTCAAATATATTTTATGATTTTTATTTTAATATCCTTCAATTTTCTCTTTATTTTTTACTTTGATCCTGTCTTTTAATCTCATCATTACCTAATAAATTAGTCTAAAGTGGTTTATAATTTGATTCAATAAAAGCTAAAATTAAAAAAAAAATTATAAAGAATGAAAAAAAACTGTGAATATTGAATCCACATTGTCTTGTGAGGGGATCTATAATGCATTTTGCTGGGTGAATTTTCCAGCTATTTAGATTTTTTTATATAATTATAATATTTAGAATATTCCTAGGGTGTTTTTTTTGTATTCAAATTTAAATCAGATTTTTTCAGATCTAGTATTAAAATGTCATATTAAAATAATTTGAAAAAATGGATTTAATTTAATTTAATTTATGTCCAAACTAACTCAAGGACATTTTTTACCATAAAAAACTATTAGATAGGTAATTCATATCCAAACCTTTATTTTTATCAAATATTTCGTTAAAGTCAACACATTAAATTGCAGATGACAGATTAAATCAATATGAAATGAGCTAGAAATGTTCAGACAACTGTAACATTGGACAGATGACTCCTCCAGTCAATTGTGTACCCAAAATCTTTAACAAATAAACAAAATGTCTTCGATTTTTTTTTATTAAAATAAATAGAATTTGTCGGGTTGATGCTACTTATTTCAAAAGAAATTGAACGAAGTGGCATTATGATATTTATTTATACAGTAAAATTACACGTATGATCACGTTACATCAACAACAAGAAGATGCTCTTAACAAATTCATCAAATACTGTCACAATGGATGAAAAAAATTGATTTTTCAGCTAAATCACAATGTTCAAAAGAATCCTTCTTGAGAATTGATTTCACAGGTTGAACAATATCTTCTTCTAGGTCGATTGAAGGCAGTTTTTCAGTTGATTTCCAGCTCCTTTTCATTTTCTTCCTCGTACCTATCTCTTCTACCCTGTCATTTATGCTAACCATTTTCTTGATCTTGGCTGGTTTTGCTTGAGCTACAAGTGAACAAGGCAATGGTGCCTCCTCTTGCTCACGATCATTGCTAGAAGAACAAGATGAGGCAAAGGCGTCCCAGTTCTTCAAACTATCTTCTTGTTTTACATCTTCACATCCTGGTTCTTCCCCTTGATCAGTAGTCCTGGGGTGCACCTCGTGATCACCCTCGTGGATAGCCCCATTCTGTGTTTTGGCTAAGTTTTGGTGCACAGGATGGCCTAGTTTCACAGTCTTGAAGGCTTGTGCCGAGACAATTTTCGTGACAAGGTTGTAGAGCCTGTTGCAAATGTCAAGAGAATGGATTTGGTGCCCTTTGTGATCCATTCGAAGTTGATGCAAGATGTGATGAAAGGAATGGGAGAGAGGGGGGTTTTGATGAATGATGCTATGATATAGACTATACTTTGCTTGCAAGTAGAGGTTAGCAGCAAGCAGAAAGACATTGCTTGAGGGGAATTCTTTTCTTTTCTTGAGAAATGGTGGTGACCCATCACAAAAGGTATCTGCCAATTCTACTTCTGGTAAAAGCAAAAGGTGCCTGAAAGAATATCAGAAGGTT
>Ga0307512_10004219_pt1 | contig 15890 bp, 11 predicted proteins | sample 14_EM_MG_FD_200267 | JGI IMG/M metagenome (GOLD analysis project Ga0307512, IMG submission 200267) | Populus trichocarpa ectomycorrhiza microbial communities from riparian zone in the Pacific Northwest, United States - 14_EM | ecosystem: Host-associated > Plants > Roots > Unclassified | place... | reverse complement strand
CCAGGACTTCTGGGAAGGCCTGGTGGCCCCGTTCGAGAAGGCCAACAAGGGCGTCGACGTGGTCATCGAGGCACCGTCCGGCAAGGGCGTCTCCGACACCCTCCAGCAGGAGCTGGCCGCCGGCGATCCGCCGGACGTGGTCGAGACGCTCATGGCCGACCCGACACTGGCCCCACAGCTGGTCGACCTGTCGAAAGAGGACTGGACGAAGGACACCCCGCTCGTCGAGCAGGCGGCCCTGGACGGCAAGGTCTACAACGTCGGCGTCGGCGAACAGGCCCAGTCGCTGGTGTTCTACAACAAGACGGCGTTCGAGAAAGCCGGTGTCGCCGATCTTCCGTCCACACTGGACGAACTGACCGACGCCATGGGCAGGCTGAAGGCCGCGGGATACCTACCGCTGCAGACCTCGGGCGACTTCGCGACCGGCCTGCAGTTGCTGCAGCTCACCGATCCGGCGCTGGCCGCCGAGTACGACGGTTGGCACAAGGCCGTCCAGGACGGAAAGACCACGGTCGGCGAGTCCATGCTCCCGTACCTGAAGCTGTACCAGTCATGGATCGACCAGGGCTACGTCGACAAGAACGCCCTCGGCCTCAAGTATCCGGACGCCGAGACCGCGTTCCTCACCGGGAAGTCCGCCATGTTCGTCATGGGCAGCTGGTTCACCGCGTCGGAAGCCAAGACGCAGAAGGACTTCGAGGTCGGCGTGTTCCCCGCGCCGGTCGCCGAAGGGCAGCGGAGCCCTGGCGCGCAGGGCGCCACGATGGCCGCGCCATACATGATCATGAAGTCGACCGGGCACCGGTCGCTGGCCACGAAGCTCGTGCGCTGGCTCGTCACCGACGACAAGGCGGTCGCCGCGCAGCTCAAGCAGGACGGCAACTTCCGCACCGGCGTAAGCCGCGAGTTCACCCCGCTGGAGAAGGAAGTCCAGCAGATCCTCGACGACGCACCGGACAAGGTCGCGCAGGGCGAGGGCTACGGCGACGCCACACTTCCACGCGGGTTCAACACGGCCTGGAACACCGAGGTCCAGGGCCTCTACGTCGGACACACGCCGGAGGCGGTCGCACAGGCCGTCGACAGCTGGGTGTCCTCGCACAACTCGTGAACCGGCGTGCTGGGCTGGCCACCGCGGTGATGGTGGCGCCGGCGACCGTGCTCTACACGGTCATGCTGATCGTCCCGGTGGGGCTCGCGATCTACCTGAGCCTCACCAACTGGGACGGCTACAGCGCCGACCCGGCGTTCGTCGGCGGCGACAACTACGCCGAGGTCCTGAACGACCCGCGGTTCCAGCAGGCGGCGTTCATCACGCTGCTCGCCGCGGTGGTCGGCACCGTCGCGATGAACCTGCTGGGCCTCGGTTTCGCGGTCATGGTGAGCCGGAGGTCGAGGGTCAACTCCGCGCTGCGGATGGTCCTGTTCTACCCGCACGTCCTGTCGGCGCTGGTGGTCGGCTTCCTGTGGGGCGCGATCCTCGGCACCAACGGCGCCGTCAACAGCTTCCTGACCAGCCACGGCGCGGACGTGCTGCCGTTCCTGTCCGACCCGGACTGGGCGACGGTCACGCTCATCGCGGTCCTGGTGTGGGCGGGCTTCGGCGTCAACACCGTGCTGTACGTGGCTGGCCTGCAGACCGTGCCGGCCAGCCTCCTGGAGGCCGCCAGGATCGACGGCGCCTCGAAGTGGCAGACGTTTCGCCACGTCACGCTGCCGGCCATCGCGCCGGTGGTGACGGTGAACCTGGTGCTGTCGCTGATCACCCTGCTGAAGACCTACGACCTGGTCGTGTCGCTCACCGCGGGCGGCCCGGCAGGCCAGACGCAGACACTGGCCTACCTCATCCTGTGGAACTCCTTCCACGACGGCCGCCTCGGGTTCGGCTCGGCGCAGTCGGTGGTGCTGATGGTGGTCACCGCCGCGCTCGCGCTCATCGTGACCCGCCTGCGGCGCCGCGCCGACCAGGGAGCGAGCGCATGACCGTCGACACCGCACGACCCGCGCCCGTGCTCGCGCCACCGCCGGCCAGGACCCCGCCGGCGCCGCCAACGCCTGCCCGGCCGAGCGTGCCGAGGCTGGTCGCCAGGTGGCTGCTGCTCGCACTCGTCGCGGTCGTGCTGCTGACACCGCTGTACCTGTTGGTGCTCAACGCTTTCAAGGACCAGCAGGACATCCTCGCCACCCCGTTCGGCGTGTCCCGCGGCCTGACGGTCGAGCACCTCGTCGATGCGATGACGAACCCGCGGTTCAACATCGCCAAGGGTTATGCGATCACCGTCCTGTTCGTGGTGCTGGTGAACGTGTTCTCGGTGCTGCTGGCCGGCCCCGCCGCGTACGTCATCGCCCGCAGCACCAAGCGCCGCTTCCGCGTGCTGATGCTGTTCTTCCTCGCCGGCACGTTCATCCCGAGCCAGGTGCTCGTGATCCCGGTCGTGTACGTGCTGAAGACGCTCGGTCTCATGGGCACGATCCCCGGCTACGTCATGTTCGAGACCACGCTGACGCTGCCGTTCTCGATCTTCCTGTACGCCGGCTACATCCGCACCGTGCCAACGGATCTGGACCAGGCCGCGGCACTCGACGGCTGCGGCGGGAACCGCACGTTCTGGCAGATCGTCTTCCCGCTCATGCGGCCGGTGGTCGCGACCATGGTCATCCTCAACACGTTCTCGGTGTGGAACGACTTCGTGAACCCGCAGACGATCCTCGGCCCGGCGAGCGGCCTCTACACCGTCACCACCGGCATCTACGCGGCGGTCGGCCAGTACCAGACCGACTACACCGTGGTGTTCCCGACGCTGCTGCTCGCCATCGCGCCGCTGCTCGTGTTCTTCGTGATCATGCAGCGCCACATCATCTCCGGCCTCACAGCCGGATCAACGAAAGGCTGACATGACACTTCCTGTGTCAGGCCGAGAGCTTCTCAACCGCACCTCAGGGGAACGTGACGCAAGCCAGCCACAAGTACGTGACCAAACAGAACCGTCCTTGCTCGACGTGACCAACACATTCAGTTCCGGGGAGGCGGACTAGCCATGTCCACCACTCCCACGGTGGCCGCGACCGTCCCGCTCGGCGCGCCACCGAGCTGGGCCCTGCTCGAACGCCGCCTGTTCGACGTGCTCGACACCGCGTGGCGCACGTTCGCGGCCCGCTACTCCGAACCGGACGGCAGCCTGATCTTCCGTGGCCCGAGCGCGAGCCGCGACGGCGCCGACGACTTCTACGAGGCCTTCTTCAACTGGCCGACGCTCTACCAGCTCGGCGGCGCGGACGACCTCCTCGACGCCGCCAAGCACCACTGGACCGGCGTGACCGCTCAGCTCACCGAGGCCGGCTACCTCGTCGACGAGTTCGAACGCGGCTACGACTGGTTCCACCAGGGCGAGTCGCTGCTGCTGTTCTACGGCATCTGCGCGGCCGACCCCGCCGACGCGGCCTTCCGGGAGCGGGCATACCGGTTCGCCGACCTCTACCTGCCGGACTCGCCGACCGGCAACTACGACCCGGCGACCCGCACCATCCGCGCCCCGCACAACGGCGCCGGCGGCCCGCGCTACGGCATCAACGACGAGTGGCACTCCTACCACGCGGGCCTGGACTCCATGCGCCCCTTCGGTTTGCCACTGCCGGACGTGCCCGGAGTCCTTCAGTGGTCGGACCTCGCCGACCCGGCGAAGGCCCGCGCGATGGGCTCGGCCATGGAAGCACGCATCGGTCGCGGCGACACCGCGGTGAACCTGGCCGCGACCAGCCTGGCGGTCAACGCGTGGCTGTACGGGCACGAGGACCGCTACCGCGACTGGACGCTGTCCTATGTGGACGCCTGGCGTGAGCGCGCTGCCGCTGGGATCCTGCCGGACAACGTCGGCCCAAGCGGTGTGGTGGGGGAGCTGCACGGCGGCCGCTGGTACGGCGGCAACTACGGCTGGACGTGGCCACACGGCATCTACTCGGTCGGCGCCGCCGCGGTGATCGCCACGGTGAACACGGTGTTGCTGACCGGGTCGGCGGATCGCATGGACCTGGGGCGAGGCCCGCTGGATGCCGTTGAGGCACAGGGGATCCGCGGCACGGTCGCCGGCACCGATATGAGCATCCGGGACCGCTGGGAAGCGGAGCTCGACGTCAACGTCGAGACTCTGTTGGTGCCCAACCGGCACGGCGACCAGGGCTGGTTCGACTTCCAGCCACCGCAGCTGGGACTGTCGGCCTGGCTGTGGCAGTCGGCCGGGCAGCAGGCCGACCACGACCGGCTCGACCGCCTGCGCAAGGCGAGCGGCTACGACTGGGCGACCGTGCGTTCCTTCCGCAACAAGGAGGAGGCCGGTCACGAGGCGCCGTGGCTGGAGTTCCTGCGTGGCGCCAACCCCGACTACCCCGAGGCGGCACTGCGTGCCTCGCTCGGCCAGGTCGCGCGGCGGCTGGCGTTGATCGAGGCCGATGACGCCGACCCGGCGACCGTCCACGTGCACCACTGGCAGCGGCACAACCCGGTGCTCACCGAGACGTTGCTGCAGCTGACCACCGGCACCCCGCAGGTCCTCTACAACGGTGGCCTGCTGCCCACCAGGCTCGCCTACTTCGACGCCGGCCGGCGCAGGCCGGGGCTGCCACGGGACATCGCCGCCCTCGTCGACGTGGCCAGCGACGATCGGGTTCGGCTGGAGCTGGTCCACGTCGGGACGAGCGGCGACGCGACGGTGGTGGTGCAGGCCGGCGGGTTCGGCGAGCACCGCATCGACCGGCTCACCCACACCCACGCGGAACCGGGCTATCCGGGTGATCCGCGGGCCTACACCGCACCGGAGCCGGTGACCGGCGAGCGAACCGTCGAGGTCGGCGGGCCCCGCATCGAGGTTCACCTCCCGCCAGGGCACCGGATCCGGCTCGACCTGCACCTGACCCCGCGCGCCTACCGGCCCGCACACCACAGCATCGACAAGTAAGGGGAGGCCACGCGTGGATCAGAACGGTGACACCGGACCGGTGTGGGAGCTGCCGGTCCGGGGAGTTGACCCTGGCCCGGCCGACCCCGAGCTGGTGCGCGGCCTCGCGACGGTCAGCTCGGCGACCGCCTGCGCGAAACTGCACCAGCAGGGCATCCGCCGCACGTTCGTCGAGGGCCCGAAACCCCTGGTGAGCGGCCAGAAAGCGGCTGGCCGCGCGGTGACGCTGCAGTTCATGCCACAGCGCGAGGACGTCGCGTCCGGTGTCGCACAGGAGTACGTCGAGCGCAGCACGGCGCTCTGGGCGGTGCTGGAGGAGATCCAGCCAGGGGACGTGCTCGTCGTGCAGGCGTACGGCAGCGCGTTCACCGGCTGCTTCGGCGACATGCTCGTCCGCTACTTCGCACGCAAGGGCGGCGCGGGGATCGTGGTCGACGGCCGGATCCGCGACTCGCCCCGCGTCAGCCAGCTCGGGGTGCCGGTCTGGTGCACCGGCGTCACCCCGCACTACGCCTCGCAGGCCGAGCTGTTCCCGTGGGCCTACCACGTGCCGGTGGCGGTCGGCGGCGTGCTGGCGCTGCCCGGCGATCTCGTCGTGGCCGACGACGACGGCGCCGTGATCGTCCCGCGCCGCAGGGCCCCCGACGTCATCGACTCCGCGCGCGACCACGAGGAGTGGGAGCGCTTCAGCCGCTCGCGCCTGGAGGAAGGCGCCCGGCTTTCCGAGTACTACCCCCTCACCCCCGACACCCGCGCCGAGTTCGAGTCGTGGCGCGACAGCCAGAAAGCACTGTGAGCAAAGGAGCACGCATGCGCAACAAGCTCTTACGCGTCGTGGTGGGCGTGGCGCTGGTCGCCGGCTTCGTCACCGCGTCGACCGCCACCGCGACCGGTGACCGCGACGGCTGCACGCCGAAGCAGCTCTACGTGTCCACCCAAGGAAACGACAAGGCCGACGGCACGAAGAGCCGGCCGTGGAAGACCATCCAGCACGCCCGCGACGAGATCAGCCGCAAGGGCTGGAACGGCCGCGGCATGCGCTGCGACATCCAGGTCAACCTCGCGGCGGGCGACTACCCGGTGACCGAGTCGATCGACTTCGACGAGGGCGACTCGGGCGCCAACGGCCACAAGGTGATCTACCGCAGCGCCGACGGCGCGGGAAAGGCGCGCCTGCTCGGCGGCGCCCCCGTCACCGGCTGGCAGCCGTACCAGGGACAGATCTACAAGGCGCCGTTCGACAGGACGAAGCCGTTCTACACGCTGTTCGAGAAGGGCCAGCGCGCCACGATGGCCCGCTACCCGAACCGCGCCACGGAGGACACCTGGGCGCCCTATCTCACGTCCGTGCTGTACGAGCCGGAGAAGGAGGCCGTGCGGCAGTGGCTGTACTCCAACGCCGGTGAGTGGAACGCGAGCTGGGACCTGTCGCAGGCCTCGGTGACGATCTGGTCGGGTGGCAGCTGGAGCTGGTTCACCGACACCGTCCCGATCCTGGACGTCAACTTCCCGAAGAACCAGATGACGCTCAAGTACTGGACCCGGTACGCGCTGATCAACAGCCGCGGCGGCTCGCGGTACTTCCTGCAGAACTCGCTGAGCTTCCTCGACCAGCCCGGCGAGTTCTACATCGACTACAAGAACGGCGAGGTCTACTACTGGCCGAAGAACGGCGCTCCCGATGACGCGTCGGTGATCCGCCCGACCGTGCGGACCGTGCTGAACATCGCGGGGTCCACACCGGACAGTCGCGCGCACGACATCGTGTTCGACGGCCTCGCCGTCCAGTACTCGGACTACGTCCAGTGGTACCGCAACGGCTGGATCAGCGACGGCGACTCCGGCGACGAGCACAAGTACCCGCAGTACGACCGGCAGATCGAGATGCCCCGCAACCGGTTCGGCGCGGTCCGCGTGACCAACACCTCGCGCATCTCGCTGGCCAACATGCACATCTCGGAGACCGGCTTCACCGCCGTGTACGCGCTCTTCGCCAACGACCACCTGTCGGTCACCGGCAGCCTGCTGGAACACCTCGGCGGCGACGGCATCAAGGTCGAGGGCGGCTACCCCGGCGAGGGCGACATCTCCGGGTACCACCTGTTCTCCAACAACTACATCCACCACTTCGGCGAGCTGGTGCCAGGCGACGCGTCCGGGGTCGAGCTGATGAACACCGGCCACAACGAGGTCAGCTACAGCGTGATCGAGCACAGCGCCCGGTACGCGGTGAGCCTCGAGGTGCGCCCGGAGGTGCTGGTGGAGGACGACTACGCGAAGGAGAACACCTTCAAATACCTCAACCTGCAGCAGGCCGGTCTGGACAGCGGTGACATGGGCGCGTTCTACACGTATGGCGTCGACAACTTCGAGCCGCACACGCTGGACAACTACGTGTCCCAGGTCGTCATCGGCGACGTGCTCCCGGACGCGTCGATGCCGGACAGCGGCACCCGGGGCGTGCACATGGACGCCGGCGGCTGCGGGTTCTCGTTCACCGACATCGAGGTCGGCACGGTCACCGACGACAAGTACCAGAGCTACCAGTGCAACACGGTGACCAACGCCAACTGGGCGGCCGGGTTCGACCAGTCGCGGATGGAGTACGACAAGATCGGCGTCACCGACGCGTTCCCGTACCCGAGGCCGCCGGCCACCACCTCACCGGCGAAGTAGTGGTCGTCGACGCACACCACCACCTGTGGCACCCCGCGGCGCATCCGCAGCCGTGGCTGGACAGTCCGGTCCTCGCCCCGATCCGCCGCCCGTTCACCGTCCGCGACCTGAAACTCGCGACGATGGGCACCGGCGTCGACCGGACTGTCCTGGTGCAGGCGGTGGGTTCGGCGGCGGAGACCGAGCAGCTGCTCGCCATCACCGATCCGATGGTCGCCGGGGTGGTGGGGTGGGTCGACCTCACCTCCCCGGCGGTCGCCGGCTGCTTGACAGACGTGAGAGGTTCGAAGCTCGTCGGTGTTCGGCACGGCGTGCGGTCCGAGCCGGACGACCGGTGGCTGTGCCGCCCGGACGTCCGCGCCGGCCTGCGTGCCGTGGCCGCGTCGGGGTTGGTGTTCGACCTGCTTGTGTGCGCGCAGCAGCTCCCGGCGGCCATCGAGACCGTCCGGGCGGTCCCCGAGCTCACCTTCGTGCTGGACCACCTCGGCAACCCGCCGATCGCGTCGGGTGAGCTGGAGCCGTGGGCGTCCGCCATGCGCACACTGGCCGCGGAACCCAACGTGGTGGTCAAGCTCTCCGGCCTGGTCACCGAGGCTGACTGGACACAATGGACCGTGAAGGATCTGCGGCCGTACGTGGATGTCGCCCTGGACGCGTTCGGCCCGGCTCGCCTGATGTACGGCTCCGACTGGCCGGTGTGCCTGCTGGCCGGCACTTACGGGCAGGTCCGCGCCGCCGCGGACCTGCTCACGGCCACACTGTCCACAAAGGAACGAGCGGACGTGTTCCACCATACCGCAACCCGGGTGTACGGCCTTCAGCCGGTGACGAACACCGCGACGGTGCGGGCCGGCACGGTGAAGTGACCGGCGTCATAGGACGATGTGCGGACCACCGGATCCGAACCGCCTGCCTGGACCGGGTGCAGGCGATAACGTGCGCCGGCCAGCGCGGGCACGGTCTGGGTGGTGGCCTCGTCGGACGCGTTGAACACCACGACGATGCCTTCCCAGCGCGGGTCGAGATCCTTGCCAGCACGGTCGTCGAGGGCCATGACGATCACACCGGGCGTCTGGTTCGGCCCGCTGGTAGGGAAGCTCAACCGCTGCTGGATGGCGTCGGCGGACCCGAGCCGGAACAGCGGCGACGAGAACCTGATCCGCAGCAGGTCCGCCGCCTGCCGGTGTGCGGCGCGGATGTCGGCCTCGTGCGGCATCAGCGCCGGGTCGGACAGCAGTGGCACCATGTAGTCCCATTTGGACTCGTTGTCGGATCGCGGCGGCAGGCCGGAGCCCCACGTCGACTCCCGGCCGGTCCAGTCGATCCGGTTGAACCAGTCGCCGGAGTTGTAGCTGTTGCGGTCGAACGACTTCGACCGCAACAGGTCGGTGCCCGCGTGCCAGAACGCCGGGCCCTGGCCGAACGCCGTGGTGGCCAGTGCGACGGTGTTCATCCGTACCCGGTCGGCCATCGGCGTCGCCTGCGGCAGCTTGTACTGCACGACGTCGAACAGGGTCTCGTTGTCGTGCGCGTCGACGTAGGTGATCGTCTCGCTCGGGTCCGAGGCATAGCCCGCGGGCTGCCCGTTGTAGTCGACCTGCGCCCCCGACACGAGGACGCCGTCGCGGTTGACGAACCGGTAGTCCCGCAGGTTGCCGGTCAGCCCCACCTTGATCTGGTCCTGGTACAGCAGAAGCCGCGCCAGCTGCGCGTCCGGCGTGCCGTTCACCGGGTCGCCGTTCGGGTCGGTGTACAGGCCGGTCCCGAAGCCCTGGATCCTCGGGTCATCGTCGAACGGACCGCCGCCACGCACGGCGTCCCGCAGCCGGTCGGAGAACGTGCCGATCCCGGTGCCGGCCATGTTCAGCTGGGTGGCCTGCACGAACCGGGCGTCGTTGGCGACCTCGCCGAAGTTCCAGCCCTCGCCGTAGAGGTAGATCCGCCTGCCGTCGACACCGTCCTTCGCGAGCGTGAGCCTGTCGAGTGCGGCTCGCACCGCGAGGATGTTCGCCTTGGGCTGGTGGCCCATCAGGTCGAACCGGAATCCGTCCACTTTGTACTCGCGCGCCCACGTGACGACCGAGTCGACCACGAGCTTGCCCATCATGCGGTGCTCGGTGGCGGTGTTGGCGCAGCAGGTCGAGTTCTCCACCGCGCCGGTGTCCGAGAGCCGGTGGTAGTAACCGGGCACGATCTGGTCCAGAACGGAGCGTGGGTCCTGGCCGGCGGCCGGGGTGTGGTTGTACACCACGTCCATCACCACACGCAGGCCGGATCCGTTGAGCGCGCCCACCATCTGCCGGAACTCGCGGGTACGTGCCGTGCCGTCGGGGTTCGTGCTGTAGGAACCCTCCGGTGTGGTGTAGTGCAGCGGGTCGTAGCCCCAGTTGAAGCCGTCGGTGTCGCGGACCGGCTCGACGCAGTCCTGCTGTCCCGTCGAGGCCGGACCGAACGACGTGAGGTCGCACGGCGGGGTCCGCTGCTCGTCCCTGCGCTCCTCGATGCTCGCGATGTCGTTGGTGGGCAACAGGTGCACGGTGTTGAGCCCGGCGTTGGCCAGGTCGCGCAGCTGACGCATGCCCGCGCTGTTCCGGTCGGTGAACGCCAGGTACGTGCCGCGATGGGGCGGGGGCACCGTCTCGTCGGAGATCGAGAAGTCACGCACCTGCAGCTCGTAGATCGTCGAGTCCTCCGGCTGGGCGAGGGCAGGCTTGCGCAGCCGGTCCCAGCCGGCCGGCGCCAGCGCGGGATCATCCAGGTCCACGAGGACCGACCGCGCGGAGTTGGTCGTCAGGCCGAGTGAGTACGGGTCGGTCACGACAGTGGTGACGACCTGGTCGAGCGCGGGCACGTACACGGTCACCGCGAAGGCGTAACGGGCGTTGCGCCAACCGCGGTCGCCTTGCGCGTGCCACACACCGTTGCGATCACGGGACATCGCAAGCCGTTGCTCGCCGAGCACGAGCGAGACCTGCTTCGCCGTGGGCGCCCACAGCGCGAGCGACGGCCGGCCGCGTTGCCACACCGGCCCGAGCTGCTCATGGGCGGCGCCCGCGTAGACGTCGTCGAGCACCCCGGGGATCTGCACGCCGGTGATGTCGACCAACCGGCCGCCCGCGTCGTAGGCGGCGACCGCGAGCTGGCCGGTGAGCAGGTCGCGGAGCGCGGTGTCGGGCACCCTGAGCGCCTCGTAACCGACCAGGTGCGGGTACTGCTGAGCCAGCTCCGCGGGCAGCCCTGCCGGGTCGAGCGTGAGCGGCAGCCAGTCGCCGCTGACGCCGTCGCTCGTGGCCACCAGCCCGCCCTCGGCGGCGTGATAGAGGCGGAAAGTCGTGGCAGTGGTGTCGAGCGCGATCACGTCACGCCGCAGCCACTGCGCCCGCGCCGACCGCAGGTCCGGCGGGGCGATTCCGGCGGACACGGTCAGCACGTGGGTGGCCAGGTCGTAGGAGAACGACGTGCGGTCCCCGTCCGCGGCGACGGTGAACGGGATGTTGGCCCCGTCGCGCGCGCCGCCGGCGCCGTAGTTCTCCGCCCAGGACAGCCCGTGCGCTGCCTTGACCTCGTACTGGCCGGCCGGGATCGCGGTGGTGGTGAAGGTGTACACGCCGTCGCCGTCCGGGTCCTGCAGCCAGGAACGCATGCAGTCCGGCGCCCAGTCACCGGGGCAGCCCAGCTCACTCTGGAAGCTGCCCGGCGCGGTGACGATCGGGCCCTCCGCGTCGGTGGTGACCCAGTGCGTGGCGGGGTCGTAGTAGAAGGAGACCGGGGCGCCGGCCGTGGTGTAGGTGATGTCGGCGCCGCCGGGCACCCCGCCGGCGCCGTAGTTCTCGTCCCACGAGCCGTTGATCGCGGCCTTGTACTGGTAGGTGCCGGCCGGGATCGCGAACGTCCCCTTCCACACGCCGTCGCGCGGATCGAGGACAAGCTGGGCCTGAGCACAGTCCGGCTGCCAGTCGCCGGGGCAGCCCATCTCGCTGTTGTGCGTGCCGGGCACGGACACCGTGGCCGGCGCGGCGGCCACGGCGGGCACCACCGGCGTCAGGACGACCGCGGCGGCGACAACGGTCAACACCCTGTTCATGGCGGCTCCCGACACTAGGCGGCACACACACTCTGCCCGCGGATCCGCCCACGTCAATCAGGCGATCGGCGCACTCGGCGGTCGCGCGGGGCATGATGATGCGGTGCTGGCACAGATCCACTCCGTGTCCGCCGTGGCGGGCGGGTGTCTCGAAGTGGTGCCCTGCCTCGCCACCCGGACGATCCGTCCCTACGTGGTGGGCTACTCCGGGTTCCGCGCCACGCCGGAAGGCGCGCGGCTGCGCCGGATCCTCCCGCTCAACGTCACCACGCTGATCATCGACTGGACCGGCGTGCCGCCGCTGGTCACCGGCCCGCGCGACACCGGCCTGCGCTACGAGGGCGCCGGCTGGCGGGAGGGCGTCTCCATTGGCGTGACGCCGATCGGTGTGCGGGCCTTGTTCGGGGTGCGGCAGAGTGAGCTGGTCGGCCGGATCGCGCCGCTCGACGAGCTGCTCGGGTCTCACGCGGCACGGCTCGCCGGCCGGTTGGCCGAGCTGCCGGACTGGACGGCCCGGTTCGCCGCCCTCGACCGGTGGTTCGCCGCGCGGCTCGACTCGCCCAGCGACCTGGAACCGGTGATCGACCGGGCGTGGTGGCGGCTGCAGACCCAACGCGGGTCGGTCACGATCGGCGGGTTGGCCGCCGAGCTCGGCGTGAGCCAGCGATACCTGCAGCTCGGCTTCCGGCGGCAGGTCGGCATGCCACCCAAGACCGTGGCGCGGATCGCCCGCTTCCAGCACGCCGTGGTCGCCATGACCGGCGACGGCTACGCGGACCAGTCGCACTTCTGCCGGGAAACCCGTGCGCTCGCCGATGTCACGCCGCGCGAGCTGTTCGCGTTCGTTCAAGACGTGTGGGCCGACCACACCTAGCGTTCGCGGCATGACCTTCACAGGCAAGACGGCACTGGTCACCGGTGGGTCGCGGGGTATCGGCAAGGCCATCGTGCGCCGCCTCACCGAGGACGGCGCCCGGGTTGTGTTCAGCTACAAGGAGAACGCGACCAGCGGCGACGCGGTGCTTGCGGACCAGGAGGACCTGTCGAGCATCGACGCGCTGCTGGACGCGGTGGGCGAGCGCCTCGACATCCTGGTCAACAACGTCGCGATCAACCCGACCGTGCCGCTCGCGGCGGTCACCGCGGCCGAGTTCGACCGGGTGTTCACCGTCAACACCAAGTACCCGCTGCTGCTCATGCGCCGGGCCGCCGAGCTGATGCCCGACGGCGGCCGCATCATCAACATCTCCACGGTCAACACCGTGATCCCCGCGCCAGGGCACGGGCTCTACAGCGCGAGCAAGGCGGCGCTGGAACAGCTGACCGCCGTCATCGCGCGGGAGCTCGGCGACCGCGCCATCACCGTCAACGTCGTGTCGCCCGGCGCCACCGACACGGACCTGCTCCACGCCACCAACCCGCCGGAGGCCATCGCCCAGATCGCGGGGTTCACCGCCCTGCGCCGTCTCGGACAGCCGGACGACATCGCGAACGTGGTCGCGTTCCTCGCCGGGCCGGACGGGGCCTGGATCACCGGACAGAACATCCGCGCCACCGGCGGCTTCATCGTCTGAGGGTCTTGGCACCTGTCAGCGTTAGCGCTAACGTATCTCCAGCCAGGCAAAACACTGGTTCGGGAGGTGTGTGGTGGTACGCAGTGGCGCGTTCGTCACCGGGGCGGGCGGTGCGCTCGGGCGGGCGATCGCCGGCCGGTTGGCCGCCGACGGGTGGGACGTGGCCGTGCTCGACGTCGACTCGGCGGGGCTCGCCGCGACGGTCGAGGACGTCGAGAAGGCCGGAGGCCGCGCGCTTCCGCTGACCGTCGACCTGCGCGACGCGGACGCCATCGAGGCCGCGTTCAACCGGGCCGAGACGGAGCTGGGCGGTGTCGCGGCGCTCGTCAACAACGCGGCCATCTACCCGGCGCGCCCCTTCCTGGACGTGCCGCTCACCGAGTACGACGACGTCGTGACCGTCAACCAGCGCGCCTACTGGGTGGCGGCGCAGTCCGCGGCGCGGCGGATGGTCCCGGCCGGCAGCGGCGCGATCGTCAACATCACGTCGCTCACCGTGCATGGCGCGCTGCCCGACCTCGCCGCGTACGTGTCGACCAAGGGGGCAGGCGTGGCGTTCACGCGGGCGCTCGCCCGTGAGCTTGGGCCGCACGGCATCCGGGTCAACGCGGTCTCGCCGGGTGCTTTTCCCACGGCTGCCGAGGAGATCCACGCCGACCCCGAGGCGTACACGCAGTTCGTGCTGGACCAGCAGGCGCTCAAGCGCAGGGGCCGGCCCGAGGAGCTGGCCGCGGTTGTGGCGTTCCTCATCGGGTCGGACTCGTCGTTCGTCACCGGGCAGTGCATCGAGGTCAACGGAGGGTGGGTGATGGCGTGAAGCGCGCACAGCTGGCGCGGCTCGCGGGCGACGTCAGTGCCGCGGGTGGCGTGCGGTCCGTGGTGCTCGACGACGGCGCCGAGCGGGGCATCCGCGTGCTCGAGTTCCGCACCGGCGCCGGCCTGAACTTCGACGTGCTCGTCGACCGCGCGATGGACCTGGGCACCGCCGAGTTCCGCGGCAACGGGTTCGGTTGGCGCTCTGCCACCGGGTTCCGCCATCCCGGCCTGCACGAGTACGCCGACGACGACGGCCTGTCGATGCTGCGCAGCTTCTCCGGGCTGCTGCTGACCGCCGGCCTCGACCACACGTTGTTCGGCGTCGAGGTGGATGCGTCGCAGTACCGGTACCCGCCGAAGCAGACCGTCCACAACAGACTCCACGGTCGCGTCGCCAACCTGCCCGCCCGCCTGCACGGCTACGGCGAGCGGTGGGACGACGACGAGACCTGCGTGCTGTGGGCGGAGGGCGAGATCCGCCAGGCCGCGATCTTCGGCGAGCACCTGCGGCTCACCCGCCGGATCGAGGCGCCGGTCGGCGGCACCGAGATCCGGCTCACCGACACCGTCCGCAACGCGGGTTTCGACCCGACGCCGCACATGTACCTGTACCACATCAACATCGGATGGCCGTTCCTCGACGAGGGCGCCCGGTTCGAGCTGCCGGTCGAGCAGACCATCTGGCAGACCGACAGCGTCGCCGAGCAAGGCGTGTCCAATGTGGACGTGCCCGCGCCGCAGAAGGGCTTCGTGGAGCAGGTGTACGAGCACGTGCTCAAGCCCGACGAGCACGGCATCGCCCGCCCGCGGCTGGTGAACGAGCGACTCGGCGTGTTCTTCGAGCTGGCGTACGACACCACGCAGTTCCCAGCGTTCTTCCAGTGGTTGCACCTGCGCGAGGGCGCATACGCGGTCGCGTTCGAGCCGTCCACCCACCATGTGGCCGGCGCGCAGGCCGCCCGCGACGACGGCTCGATGATCTTCCTGGAGCCTGGCGAGGAACGCCGCTACACCACCACGTTCCGGGTGGGCGAGCTGTGAGTATCCTCAGCGGCTACCGCGTGCTCGACTGTTCCATCGCCATGGCCGGCCCGTTCGCCGCGCAACGACTCGGCGACCTCGGCGCGGACGTCGTGAAGGTCGAGCCGGTGACGGGGGAGTGGCAGCGGCACACGTCCGCAGGCGGCGCGACCGGCAACCGGATCAACGTGTCGTTCCTGTCGATGAACCGCAACAAGCGGTCGCTCGCCGTGGACCTCAAGTCCAGCGAGGGCAAGGCCGTGCTCGCGAAGCTCGTCGCATCAGCTGACGTGTTCCTGCAGAACTACCGGCCCGGTGTCGCGCAGCGGCTCGGCGTCGACTACGAGAGCCTGCGGGCGATCAACCCGGCGATCGTGTACGTGTCGATCTCCGGCTACGGCGAGGACGGCCCGTACGCGCAGCGCCCCGGCCAGGACCTGTTGCTGCAGGGCATGTCCGGCGCGATGCTGTCGGCCGGGCGGCGAGGCGAGGCGCCGCAGGCGGCCGGACAGTACATTGTGGACGCCGTCACCGCGTCGACCGCGTTCGAGGGCGTGCTCGCCGCGCTGCTGCACCGCGAGCGCACCGGCGAGGGCCAGCTCGTGACCGTGAACATGCTGGACGCGATCACCACGCTGCAGATGCAGGAGCTGTCCGTGCACACGGTCGGCGGGGTGCCGCAGGAACGCGGCGACGAGCCGCACGCTCACGTCTACATCCGCGCCCCGTACGGCGCGTTCAAGACCTCGGACGGCTACCTCACGC
>Ga0307512_10004218_pt1 | contig 15892 bp, 11 predicted proteins | sample 14_EM_MG_FD_200267 | JGI IMG/M metagenome (GOLD analysis project Ga0307512, IMG submission 200267) | Populus trichocarpa ectomycorrhiza microbial communities from riparian zone in the Pacific Northwest, United States - 14_EM | ecosystem: Host-associated > Plants > Roots > Unclassified | place... | reverse complement strand
TGGATGGTGGTCAGCGCCTCGGCGGCCCGTCGCGGGTCGGTGTCGAGCACGCTGCGGGCGCCGGCCGCCTGCAACAGCATGATGCTGACCGAGTGCGACAGGATGTCGTGTAGCTCGCGGGCGATGACCAGCCGCTCGGCCCGGCGGGCCTCTTCCACGGCGGCCCGTCGGGTTATCGCGATGGCGGTTTGCCGGCCCTCCGCGACGGCCGCGCGCTCCCGCCGCCCGATCTTCGCGGCCTGGTGACCGACCACGGCGACGGCTGCCGCGACCGCCAGCACGATGGCGGTGAGCAGGACGGTCAGCCCCAGTACGGTGTGAGGCTGTGGCGGAGTCACCGGGTTGACGTCGCGCATGTAGGCGAAGCTGAGCGCCATGGAGCGGGCGTCCAGGATGAAGGTCGCCATGCACAGCGCGAGCGCACCGCACAGCGCGGCCGCGGACCGGCGTGTCGCGAGGGTGTAAAGCGCCACCAACAGGCCGTACAACGGATGGCAAGTAGGTTCAGGAAGCACCTGGACCGCAGTGGACCAGGCCAGTTGGGTGAGGAACACCGCGCCCGGCCAGCGGTGCCGTGCTGGCAGGATCGCCAGGCAGGCTGCGCCGCCCGCGACGATCACCCATTTGTACGACCGCGCACCCCCGTAGAGCCCCTCATCCGCGTCGCTCATGAGCAGGAGGTAGAAGGGAAAGTCGTGCAGGACGACCAGCGGTAGGAGGATCAGGTCGTACCACCAGACTGGCATCTGCAGGCGGGCACGCAGATCGTTGCCGCCATGGCTACGCCGTCTGGCCGCGGGTACGACGACGGTGCGCAGCAGGATCAGGTCCAGCAGCCAGCGCGGCATGCGCTGGCTGTGCGTCGCCGCGCCATGCGCTCTCAGCCAGCGCCACCGGGCGGGCGGGACGACGTTCATGCCGCGCCGCCCGGTTGGCTACCCGATGCCATGAGGCCGCTCTGGTAGGCGACAACCACGGCCTGGGTGCGATCGGCTACCCCCAGCTTCATGATCACTCGGCAGACGTGGGTCTTGACGGTCGCCTCAGCGAGGAACAGGCGATCGGCGATGTCGCAGTTGGAAAGCCCGGACGCCATCAGCTCGAGGATCTCGCGCTCCCTTGCGGTCAGCCGGTTGAGCAGGCTCGGTGCCGGGCGGACCAGACCTGCCCGGTCGGCCATGCCAGCGATCACACCGCGGGTGACAGCCGGGTGCAGGTACGCATTGCCGGCGCAAACCTCGCGGACCGCGGTAGCCAGGTCGGTCGGGACCGCATCCTTGACCAGAAAGCCGGAGGCTCCGGCCCGCAGCGCCGAGTACACCTTGTCGTCGTCGCTGAAGGTGGTCAGGACCAGGACTCGGACAATGCGCCCGCGCTCGGCGGCGAAGCCGTCGGCGGTGAGTTGTCGAGTAGCACCGACCCCGTCCAGGTTCGGCATCCCCAGATCCATGACGACGACGTCCGGCTCGAGTTCCCGGGCCAGGGCGACGGCTTGCCGGCCGTCGTCGGCCTCGCCGACCACCTCCATACCGGGCTGGACCCCCAGCAGCATGGCGATACCGGCCCGGACGAGGGGCTGGTCGTCGGCGAGCAGGACGCGGATGTTCGTTGGCGGCGCGGGCGGTGGCGGATCGCCCGCCGGCCGGGCCGGTTTCCGTTCGATCCGTGCCGCGGCGCCGATTGCCGCGGGCAGCTCCGCCGCGGTGTCGGTGGCCTCGAGGATCCGGTGTGACGCATTCACGGCAGCGTCCTGACTTCCAGATATCGGGACAAATTACCTAGTAGCGATCCTACCGAGATCGTCGCCGGGCGAACCCCGATTGGCTGCGGCCGGTGTACGACCACGGCGGTAGCCCCGACCCGGGGTGCCGCCCGGCGATACCTCGGCGGTATTCGACCGGCACCGCTCCGGACGGACGACGACGGCGTCGCGAACTCGCACGATATGTGTAGTTCGCGCCTAGCCAGCCACTCGAGGAGTCGACATGCCGGTAGCCCACGCACAGAGCCCCGCACCGATGAACCTGACAGCTGCGAGCATCCGGCCCTCCAGGTTCTCGCCGGCCGGTGGATGGATCGGACGCCGACGGGAGATCGGGCGGCAACCGCGGTGCCCAGAGTCCGAATTGCGGGGATTCGTTACCATGGCCATGCACGACCTGAAATCGCCGCTCGCCGTCGCCGCCGCGAATCTGGAGATGCTTCGTGAGCAGTGCGCCGAGCGGATCGGCGACGACGGCGACCACTGCCTTCGCGCGACCGAGCGCGCATTGGCGCGGATCACCGGGCTTGTGGAGGATCTGCTCAGCTACGCCGCGGCGGAGCAGCGGACCATCGACTTGTCACCGGTGCCGCTGAGCGAGGTAATCGGCGAAGTGATCACCGAGACCCCGGGCTCGCAGGTGTCCAGCCGGGGGCTGCTGCCGACGGTCCTGGCCGACCCCAAACTGCTGCGCCACCTGCTGGACAACCTGGTCGGCAACGCGGTCAAGTACACGCCGCCGGGTACCCCCGCTCAGGTCGAGATTTCCGCCCGGCCCTGCCCCGACGCGACGGTACGGGTGGAGGTCGCCGACCGCGGCATCGGGATCCCCGAGGCCGATCGGCCGAAGGTGTTCGACGCGTTTCACCGGTCCACCAACAGCGGCACCTATCCGGGCACCGGACTGGGCCTGGCCATCTGCCGAAGCATCGTCGAGCGGCATGGCGGCAAGATCGGCGTGACGGAGAACCCGGGCGGGGGAAGCCGTTTCTGGTTCACCCTCCCGCAGCCGCGATGACGACCGCCGCAGGGTCAGGCCAGCGTCAGGGCGTACACGTTGAGGCGCGGGTCGTTGGGCAGGGTGATCGAGCGGATCTGCTTGCCGGCGGCGATCGGCAGGCTCAGCCCGAACAGGCTGACCGGCGGCCCGTCGACGCCCTGGCCCGCCTTGATCCGGTGGGGCATGGCGAGCACGTTGGTGCTGCCGGCCGACGCGGTGCCGCACCAGTCGGCCACCGTGATCGTCGCGTCCGACGCCGTGCCGTCCGTGTAGCCGATGGTCAGGCCGGCCGTGACCGGGCCGTTGTAGGCGGTCGCGATCAGCTTGACCGCGGCGTGGTCGCCCGCGGGCAGCAGCAGCGACTGTCCACGCGCCTGGACGAAGTTTTTCGCCTGCCCGGCCGGGTCGGGCGCCTGGTAGGTCGCGCCGCCCCAGGTCACCGGGCCGGCGGCGGGCAACAGATCGGCGTCATAGCTCCAGCCGCCGCCGTCGAAGTTGCCCTCGGCGCTCGACGCGACGCTCGCGGTGCCGTCGAGGTTGCGCTCGCCGGCCAGCTCGACCGCGCAGGACGGGTCCGACGAGACACAGGTCAACGGCGTCGCGACCGCGACCGAGACCGTTCGGTGCACGGTGTTCGCGCCGGGCGCGCTCACCGACACTTCGATCGGGTACGCCCCGACCGTCACGCCCGCCGGCGCCTGCACGGTCACCGTGGTGGTCGCGGAGACCGGCAGCCGGCGCGACACGAGCGGGAGCACCCGGGGCGAGACGCTCGCCTTCCAGCCTGCCGGTGCCGTCGCGGTCACCCGGGGCGCGATGGCGAGCGGCGCCTGGGCGAGCACGTCCACCGAGAGCTTGACCGTGGCCGCCGTGTCGCCGGCCGGCAGTGCGGCGCTGGTCGGCCGGACCGCGGCGTCGACGTGGGTCCGCGAGTCCCCGGCCGCCCGGTTGACCGACGGCGGCTGGGCCGCGACCGAGGTGCCCCACTTCGACGGGCTGCCGCCGAGCGTGTGGGTCAGCGTGCCCCCGCCGGCGATATCGGACCAGTTCACCCACGTTTTCGCAAGATTCGAGCCATTCAGGCGTACGCGCTGGATGTAGCGGTTTTCCTCGGACGCGCCCGGCGCCGTGATGGTCAGCGTGCCCCCGGCGGTCTTGACCTTGGCCGACGGGAACAGCGGGCTGGACACGGTGAGGAAGTTGGCGCCGCTCATCGTCGGGTAGAGGCCGAGCGCGGAGAAGACATACCAGGCGCTCATCGTGCCGAGGTCGTCGTTGCCGGTCATGCCGTCGGGGCCGGTGGTGAAGAGCGTCATGGCGGCCCGCACGACGGTCGCGGTCTTCGCCGGGGCCCCGGCCCAGAGGTACATGTACGGCGCGAGCAGGTCGGGCTCGTTGTTCGGGTTGTAGGTCGACTTGGCGTAGTAGTCGTAGGGGCTGGCGATCCAGTCGGTGCGCGCGGTGCCGGCCGGGTCGGTGAGCAGCTTGTCGTAGGCGAAGAAGTCGTCCAGCCGCTGCTCGGTGGCCGCGCGGCCGCCCATCAGCGAGACCAGGCCGGCCGGGTCTTGCGGCACCAGCCACTGATACTGGTAGGACCCGCCCTCGTGGAACTGCTCGCCGGCCGCGACCGGGTCGTACGGCGTCATCCAGGTGCCGTCGACCGTGCGCGGCCGGAACTGCCCGGTGTAGGCCTTCAGTCCGCTCCGGGTGGTGGGTGGGGCGGTTGGACGGGAGTCCCAAAGGTTTGCGTACCACTGGCCACGGCCGGCGAAGAAGCTCGCGTCGTCGGTCTTGCCCAGCCCCTTGGCCATGATCGCGAGCGCGGCGTCGGCGGCCGAGTATTCGAGCGTTGCCGAGGCCGGGTGCTGGCAGTCGTTGTCGCCGCCCTTGGCCCGGCAGTCGGTGCCCAGCGCCAGCCCGGACGGGATGTAGCCGCGATCGTTGTAGAAGTCGACGCCGGTGCGCCCGTTGTACGGCGAGTCGGCCGGCGGCTGGCTCGTCGCGTTGGCCCGCAGCAGCGCGTACGCCTCTTCCTCATGCCCGGCGAGCAGCCCCTTGGACCACGCCTCGACCAGGAACGGGGTGACCGGGTCGCCGGTCATGATGTTGGTTTCGGAGTTCGCCAAGGCCCAGCGGGGCAGCCATCCGCCGTCACGCCCGATCGCCACGACCGAGAGCGCGACGTTGCGGGCCACATCCGGCGCGAGCAGCTCAAGCAACTGGTTCTGCGGCCGGTAGGTGTCCCACAACGAGAAGTTCTGGTACGGCGTGTAGCCGTCCGCGACGTGCACCGCGCGGTCGAAGCCGACGTACTTGCCGTCGACGTCGCCGGCCAGGTTCGGGTGCAGCAGCGAGTGGTAGAGCGCGGTGTAGAACACGCTCGTCCGGTCGGCCGTTGCCCCGCCGACCTCGATCCGGTTCAGTTCCTGCGTCCAGGCGCTGCGCAGCGCGGCCCGGGTCGCGTCGAAGTCGTACCCGGAGCCGGTTTCGGCCGTCAGGTTGGCTCGCGCGCCCGCCAGGCCCGTGTAGGAGAGCCCGACCTTGAGTACCACGTCGTGATCCGCCTGCGCGTCGAAGGTCACGTAGGCGCCGTTCGAGCCGGTGCCGGCCGCGTCCCGGCTGGCGGCCGAGACGCTCGAGCCGCGCCAGGTGCCGAAGGCCGCGAAGGGGCGGTCGAACGAAGCGGTGAAGTAGACGGTGTGGTCGTCCTTGCCGGCGCAGAAGTTGCCGGCGTGCACCTTGCCTTCCAGCGTCCGGTCGCCGACGACGTGGATCTCGGAGTCGAACACCGACTGGTTGGCCCGGCCGGTGTTGAACAGCACGTTCGCCGCGCTCGTGGCCGGGAAGGTGTAACGCTGCCAGCCGGTACGCGCGGTCGCGGTCAGTTCCGCGTCGACGTTGTAGCTGGACAGGCCGACCCGGTAGTAGCCGGGCGAGGCCTGCTCGTCGGCGTGCGAGAACGTCGAGCGGTACACGTTCGGGTCGACGCTGGTGATCGCGCCGGTGGTGGGCATGATCGGCAGCTCGCCGGCCACCCCGCAGCCGACGCCGGAGAGGTGGGTCTGGCTGAAGCCGTACATCGTGCTCTGCTGGTAGTCGTAGCCGCCCTGGCCGCCTGTGTCGGGGCTGACCTGGACCATTCCGAACGGCGCGCTCGCTCCGGGGAACGTGTTGCCGAAGTTCTCGGTGCCTACGAACGGATGAACAAGGTCGACGGGGTCGGGCTCGGCCGCCCGGCTCGGGCCGGCGTGGAACACGACCGCTGAGGTGAGCAGCGCAGTCAAGGCTGCTAAGAGCCGACGGTTCATCCGAAAGAACCTTCCGTTAACGGCGTCATCGTCCGGTGACAACGTTGTCAGCAGGAAGCGACAAATGTCAATGCCGATCCGCTAGCCCAGGGGTTGGCGAAAGTCGCGACCTGTGGGGCTCATAGCTGCTGCTCAGCAAGTCCGGGTACAGATGGATTGCCGGTGCCGCTTCGGCGCCGGGCGGCGCGAGGGATAGGAATGCGATGTCCAAGCCACGGCTCGCCGAGAGCGGTCCCCACGCGGGCGCCCGGGCGGTGGTGCTCGTGCTGCCCGGTGGCCGGGCCGTGGACACCACGGCGAGCCAGCGCGGGCCGGCGTATTTGCGGATGGTCCCGTTCACGTGGTCGATCGCCCGGGCCACCCGCGGCCGGGAGGTGGCGGTCTGGCTGCTGCGCTACCGGGTGCGCGGCTGGAACGGCGACGCGCAGGACCCGGTCCTGGACGCCCGCTGGGCCCTGGCGCAGGCGCGGCAGCGGCATCCGGGCGCCCGGATCGTGCTGGTCGGGCACTCGATGGGCGCTCGGGTCGCGCTGCGGCTGGCGAACGAGCCGGACGTGGCCGGGGTGTGCGCGCTGGCGCCGTGGATCGAGCCGGACGATCCGGAGGTCCCGCCGACGAACGCGACCGTGCTGATCGCGCACGGCGACCATGACCGGGTGACCGATCCGGCGGCGTCCATGGCGTACGCGGCCCGGATCGGCGCCTCGTTCGTGCCGGTGCCCGGGGAGGTGCACGGGCTGCTGCGCCGGCCGTTGTTCTGGACGCGGCTGGTCAGCGGTTTCGTGACGAGCGTGCTCCGCTCCAGGGACTCGTCCGCGCGCTAGCTCACCTTCCGCGGGCGTCCGGCGGAGAGAGCGCTTTCCGCCGATTTCGGGCCGGTGCTATAACGGACGCCATGAGCAGCCGTCCCGCCCGCGGTGGGCAAAACCCCACGATGGATCAGGTCGCCGAGGCGGCCGGGGTCTCGCGGGCCACCGTGTCACGGGTCATCAACGGCGCGCCGAGCGTGGACGCGAAGATCCGCGACACGGTCGAACGGGCCATCGCCGACACCGGCTACGTGCCCAACGTCGCCGCCCGCAGCCTGGTAACCCGACGGTCCAACTCGGTGGCCCTGGTGATCAGCGAGCCGGAACGGCCCGACGACGACTCCTTCCTGAACCGGATCTTCACCGACCCGTACTTCGGCCGGATCACCGCCGGGGCGACCAGCGCGCTGCGGCCACACGAAATCCACCTGGTGATCATCCCGACCGACTCCGGCGACCACCACCAGGTCGTCCGCTACCTGCGCCAGGGGCATGTGGACGGGGTGCTGCTGATCAGCAGCCACGAGCAGGACCCGCTCCCCCGCCAGCTGCACGAGCTCGGCATCCCGGCCGTGGTCTCGGCCCGGCCGGCCTCCCCGATCCCGGCCAGTTTCGTCGACGTCGACCAGCGGCTCGGCGCCCGGCTCGCCGCCGAGCACCTGCTGGGCCGCGGCTGCCGCAACCTGGCGACGATCACCGGCCCGCTGGACATGCCCGCGGGGCAGGATCGGTTCGACGGCTTCCGGTCCTTCCTGGCTGGCCAGGGCATCCCCGACGTGCCGTTTCTGGAGGGCGACTTCACCCGGACCGGCGGCGAGGAGGCGGCCCGCCGGCTACTGCACCAACACCCGCAGATCGACGGCCTCTTCGTGGCCAGCGACCTGATGTCGGAGGGCGCGCTGCGCGCGGTGCAGGACCTGGGCCGCCGGGTCCCCGAGGACGTCGCAGTGGTCGGCTTCGACGACAGCAGCGCGGCGCTGGATTGCCGCCCGCTGCTGACCACCATCCGGCAGCCGGTGGAGGCGATGGCCGCTGAGATGGCCGAGGTGCTGATGGCGCAGATCGCGGCGCCGGGGCGGCTGCCGCGCTCGGTGACGTTCCAGCCGACCCTGGTGATCCGAGAGTCGGCCTGACCGGGCCGATGCGCGACCTACTGATCAACCTGCTGGCCAGCGTCATCGCCGGCGTCGCCGTGTGGCTGGCGCAATACCTGCTGCGCCGCCGCCGGCTGACCCGGGAACGCGCGTTCTTCGGCCTGACCGCGGGCGGCACCTGCCTGCTGTCGGTGGCCCGGCATTTCTCGTCACCACGCCGGGCCAGCGTGCACCGGCGCGACGTGGCCGCCCTGGTCGAGTTGGCCACCCTGGTCCGCGAGTGCGGCGCCCACGCCGACCTGGCCAACGACGGCGCGCTGGCGCAGGGTTTCGGCCGGTTCACCGAGTTCTGCGTCGGCGGCCCGAGCGGCAACCCCCGCACGGCCACCCACCTGCGCACCATCCTGCGCGGCGTCAGCTTCACCGACGGCTTCGAGACCATCACCGTCGGCGGCTCCAAATATCGCTTCGAGCCCGGCGTCGCCGAGTATGTGGTGCTCGCCCGCGCCTGGGGACCGGCCCGCGACCGTCCGGTCTTCGTGCTGGCCGGCCAGACCGCCCCGACAAATCTGGCCGCGGCCCGCTACCTGGACGACCGGCACCGCGCGCTGTTTCGTCAGTACGGCGCCGATCGGCCGTTCTGCCTGGTCCTGCGGATCGTCGAGCCGGCCGTCTACGGCGCGGACTACGTCGAACTGGTCGCGGACGTAACAGACGTCGCATTCCAGAGCGACCAGCCACCGGATTAGAAACACCGCAGCGCCTTTCCAACCCGACCGCCTCGCTAGGTGGACGCAAACCGGCAGCGCAAGCCCCACCCAGCAACACAAGCCGCACCCCGGCAGCGCAAGCCGCGACCCCGCAGCGCAAGCCGCCGACTAGCTCAGGTGCTCGTGGAAGAAGCTGTCGATGCGGCGCCAGGCGTCCTCGGCGGCTTCCGGATCGGGCCCCACGTTCGCCACCCGCATCAACGGCCGCAGCACCCGCGGCCCGGTCGGGGCGTCGTTGAGGAACGAATGGCCGGCCGTCGGATACTCCTTCACGTCGTGCACCACGCCGGCCCCGGTCAGCGCCGCGTCCAGCTTTGCCGCCGCGCCCTTGAGGCCGGCGTCGCGCCCGCCGTAACTGCCCACCACCGGGCAGGCACCGGTCATCGCCGCGTCCAGCTCCTTCGGGAGCCGGCCATAGTTCGGCGCCACGGCCGCGTAGTCGCCGCTGTTCGCCAGCAGCAGGGCGAACCCGCCGCCCATGCAGAAGCCGAGCACGCCGATCTTGCCGGTGCAGTCGGGTGCTTCGCTCAGATACAGCCGGGCCGTCTCGATGTCGGTGTAGGCCCGGCCCTCGCCGCTCATGCTGGCCCGCATCGTCGACACCAGGCAGCGCCGGGCACCGCCCTGGCTGAACAGATCCACCGCCAGGCTGAGGAAGCCCGCGCTGGCCACCCGGTCGACCTGCCGCAGCTGCACGTCGGTCAGCCCGAACGCCTCGTGAATCACCACCACGCCCGGCCACGGGCCGGCGCCCGCGGGCTTGGCGAGGTAGGCGTGCAGTGGCTGCGATCCGCCGCGCTCACGGCTGGATTCCGTCAGATCGATGTCGGTCACGTGATTCGGTATACCGGGCCGGGTCTGATTTCGCAGCGCCTAGTCCCGAAGTGTCTCGGCAATTTCCAGGGCCGCCCGGCGCGGGTCACCATGCCAGCGGCTCGGGAACCCGTCGACCAGCCGCCAGCCGGCCCGGTGCAACGCACGCTGCCGGGCCACATGCGCGGCCGGTCCGTCCGGGTGCACCTCGCAGAAGACGCCGATCGCGGTCTCCGCCGGGCCCACGCACAGGTCCAACGGCCACGAGCCGACCGGATAGCCCGGCCGGACCGGCAGCCCGAGCTGACGCAGCTCGGCGCTCAACGTCGCGGCCCAGCCGGTGGCGTCCGCACCCGGATCGGGCGGGGGCGGCTTGTCCGCGTACGCGAGGTAGTCGCCGAGCAGGCCGTCCGGCGAGGTCAGCGACGTCACCACGATCAGGCGTTCCCGGGCCCGGGTGATCAGCACGTTGAACAGGTGCGGGTCGGCCACGAACCGGCGCCGTCCGGCCGCGTCCGCGCTCACCAGGCCGAGGGACGCCACGACCACGTCGGCCTCGCTGCCCTGGAAGGCGTGCACGGTGCCCACCCGCAAGCCCAGGGCAACGATCTGCTCCACCGGGAAGGCGGCCAGCAGCGCGGCCTCGATGGCCTCGGCCTGCGGCCGAAAAGGCGAGACAACCCCGATTCCGGTACGCCCGGAAGCGGCCAGCCCGTGCACCACTTCCACAACGGCCGCCACCTCGGCCGCGTTCACGCCCTTCGTGACGCTCGCGTCGCTGACCCGGATCACGTCGATCGAGTCTCGGACCTCGGTGCGCGGATGCCGGGTGGCCACGGCGATCCGGTCCGCGTAGAACCGGCGGGCCGAGAAGCCGATCAGGTGTGGCGCGCAGCGGTGATGCTCGTCCAGCCAGATCGCCGGCGCGGCCCCGGCGGCCAGGTCGTAGGTGCTCACCCGGCGCACGTCGAGCCGCTCGTCGGCGCCGTGCCGGGCGAGCACCTCGGCCACGTCGACGTCGCTGACGAACGACACGAACCGCAGTTGCCGCGGATCCCCGACGATCAGGGCGCGCCGGGCCCGGGCCAGCACCGGCGCGGCGCGCACCTGGTCCACATGCGACGCCTCGTCGATGACCACGAGGTCGAACAGGCCCGGCGCCGCGGGCAGCAGATCCTCCACGTCGGCCACCGTGCCGATCCACAGTGGCAGCGCCCGGATCAGCGGCGGCCCGTCCAGCGCGGCGAGCAACTCGCGACGCCGGTTGCGGCCCGAGCGCAGCGCGGTGGCCAGCGCCGCGGTCCCGCGCCGCGCATCCGCCGTCCAACGCTTGCTGCTGCGGGTGGCCCGGCGCAGGGCCTCGCCGACGGTTTCGGCGAGCGCCGCCTCGGCCGCGTGCAGGGCGGCCCAGCGCGCCGCAAGGTCGGTGCCGCCGGTCGCGGCCAGCCGGGCCGCGGCCCGCTGCGCGGTCGCCGCGGCGATAGCCTCAACCACCCGCCGCTCCGGTACGCCGTCCGCCACCCGAAGCAGCCGCCACCCCCGCCGGTACGCCCTGCCTGCACGCCACCGCCGCCACCAGCCAAACGCATCCCGGTGGCCCCGGGCCGTCCCGTCACCCGCCCCCTGGCCGCCAACAAACCCGCCACCCGAATTCCGGCCGTCGACGGCCTCGGTGCTCGCGCCCCGGCCCTCGGTCAGCAGGGCGGTGGCTTGGTCCAGGTCGACCGTGTCGTCGAAGGCGCCCGGCACGTCGGCCGCCAGGCCCGGGAGCTGTGGCTGCCACGTGGGTAGCTCGGCGGCGTGCCGTTCGAGCACGAGCGCCGCTACCACGGCCGCCCGGGTCTCGCGTACCAGATCTAGCTTTTGATTGATGGCCGCGCGGTCCGCGCGCAGGTCGCGTTCCGCGGTTCCGGTTTCCATGCCTGCAGCCAGCTCGGCCGCTAGGGCCGTGCGGCGCTCGGCGTCGCCGAACAGCACCGGCGTCGGGCCCGGATAGCGGGCGAGTAGGCCGGCCAGCACGTCGGCGGCGTGCGGTGACTGCGTCGCGACCAGCACCGAACCGCCCCGCCGCACGACCTCGAGGGCCGCGGCGATGACCGCGTGGCTTTTGCCGTTGCCCGGCGGCCCGGAGACGACGGTGACCGGCGCCGTCCGGGCCCGCGCGACGACGTCGGCCTGCGCGTCGTTGAGGGGCAGTGCGGAGAGCACGGGCGCGTCGTCCGGCTCCGACTGGCGTTGCTCGCCGTAGAGGGCCGCCAGCGCGGTGCCTTCCAGCGCGCGCCCGGCCCAGCTGCGCAGGCTGTCGCCGAGGCCGCCGCCGAAGACGTCCCGGACGACGAACAGCGCGGCCCCGGCGACGAGCACGAGCCGGTCGGTGGGCAGCCGGCTGCCGCTGTCGGTGATCGAGTCGATCGGCAGGCCGGTCGACTCGGCAACCGACCACAGCCAGGCCCGGCTGCCGACGGCGTTGAGCCAGCCGGGGGTGCCCAGCCCGGGCGCGGCCTCCATCGCCGCGGCCAGCTCGCGATCCTCGAGCAGGGCGGTGATTTCGATGTCGCCGGCCGGGACGATCCGATAGCCGGCCAGGCCTCGTTCGAGACGCACGGGCTGGCTGAGCAGCGGCACCCGGACCTTGCGCGGGGCGCCGTCGACCTCCGCACGGCCGGCGATGAAACCCCAGCCGCGGCGCAGGATCCGCTCCTCGCGGTGCAGCGCGTCGAGCGCGGCCAGCCGGTCGAACTCGGCCTTGCGCGGGGTCCGCTCGGCGTCGGCGATCCAGGCCAGGGGCTGCCCGCCGCGAGTAACGTCATAGACCCGGTCGCCACCGGCCGGAGCCAGCTCGGCGAGGACGGCGAGTACGGTCGACGGCAGCATCGCGGACGACGGTACCGTGCGGCATGACTACTTTGCACGAAGCCTGGTCGCTGGCCGCGGACGAGAGCGGACTGGCCATCGTGGCGACCCTGCGGGCCGCCGGCACCATCCAATCATCGCTGGTCAACGCGGGTGTGCTGGCCCACCCGTCGACCGGCGAGCCGGTCCTGGCCTTCGTCACCTACGGCAAGGTCAAGCTGGCCAACCTGCGCGCCCGGCCGCAGATCACCACGACGTTCCGCAAGGGCTGGCAGTGGGCGACGGTCGAGGGGACCGCCGAGCTGGCCGGTCCGGACGACCCGCGACCCTGGCTCGACGCGGAACGCCTACGCCTGCTGCTGCGCGAGGTCTTCGCCGCCGCCGGCGGAACCCACGACGACTGGGACGAGTACGACCGGGTGATGCGCGAGCAGGGCCGCACCGCCGTCCTGATCACCCCGACCCGGGTCTACAGCAACTAGCGCCGGTCAGCCGGCCAGCAGGTCGGGGTCGGGCTGCACGGTCATCGGGCCTTCGGCCTGGATCGCCGCGGCGGCCACCCGGATTCCGGCGCGGGCCGCGTCCACCGCGTCCCCGCCGGCCAGGGCCGCCGCGATGAATCCGGCCGCGAACGAGTCGCCGGCCCCGGCCCGGTCCACCGGCGGCCCGCCCACGGCGTCGAGGTGGGTGGTGCCGGAGTCGTCGGTCACGCTGGCGCCGCCCTCGCCGAGCGTCGTGCACACCGTCGCCCCGCCCGCGACCAGCGAGAACGCGTCCACGCCGAGGTCGGCGAGCTCGCCTTCGCCGGGCAGCAGCACGTGCGCCAGCCCGAGCACCTCGATCAGCGCGCTGCGGGCCGGCCGGTCGAGGGCCTCGGGCCGCACGTTCGGGTCGACGGAGATCCGGGCGCCGGCCGCGCGGGCCCGGCGCAGCGCGGACAGCGCCGTCTCGGCGAGCGGCTCGCCGAGGGCCAGCGCCGAGCCCGACAGGTGCAGCCAGTCGGCCTGTTCCGGCAGGTCGGCGAGGTCCGCTTCGGTGACCAGCGTCGCGGCGCTGCCGGCCACCCGCAGGTCGAGCTCGCGGGCCGCGCCCCGGCCGGTGATGCGTACCGTCGCGGTGGGGGCCTCGTCGTCGACCGCGAGGTGGTCGATTGCCACGCCGCCCGCCGCGAGGCCGTCTGCCATGAGCTTGCCGTGGCTGTCCCGGCCGATCCCGCCGACGAACGCGGTCGGCACGCCCAGCCTTCCGGCCACGTACGCGGTGACCGCCGGCGGGCCGCTCGGCCACGGCGGGCCGAAGGGTGCGCCGTGGTCTCGCCGGAACGCGACGATGGCCTCGCCCACGATCAGCAGCATGGTCCGTCCTCAGCCTCGAGTGGTGTCCCGCTGCGACCGATCTTCCAACACCGAGCTGCCGCCGTTAGCCGTGTTCAGCAAACTCCCGGCTGCCGCGGTGCGCCCGGGGCAGCGGGCTGGTAAGCGGCTTGACCATCTGCTGCGCCGTCGGGGTGAAGCCGAGCCGCTCGGCGAGCCGGAGCGCGCCGGCGTTGCGGCCGGGCACCGTCATGCCCATCCGCGTGAGCTTGCGGGCGGCCATGTCGGCTGCCACGACGGCGATGGTCGCGGTGCCGTAGCCGCGGGAGCGGTAGGCCGGGTCGATGTCGAGCCGGTAGAGCCAGCCGTAGCCGGGCCAGTCCGGGTGGCGCACGTTGTAGCAGACCCAGCCGACCTCGGCGTCGTCGGCGAACACCGCCCGCAGGACGGCGCCCTCGGTTTCCAGCCCGTGCGGCAGCGGCCGCCAGATCCACTCCTGCGCCGCCTGCGCCGACAGGCCGAAGTCGGCCATGGTCGCCGCGAGGTAGGACTCCATCCGGCGCTGGAAGTCGGCCGAGGTGATCGGCACCAGGGTCACCGGGGACTCGAGCGCGCCCGGGACGCTGTCCAACGACCGGGCGCGCTGCTGCCGGGTGACCTCGAAGCCGAGCCGCTCGTACATCCGGCGGGCCACGTCGTTGAAGCCGAACACGTTCAGGCCTAGGCGGGGCACCCCGAGGTCGATCAGCTCGGACTCGATCGCCTCCATGATCGCCCGGCCGTAGCCCCGGCGGCGATACTTCTCGTCCACCATGATCTCGTCGATCCAGGCCATCTCGGCCGCCGCGTGGCCCGGCAGGGAGGCCCAGACCCAGCCGACCTCCGTGCCGTCCACCCAGGCCGTACGCAACAGGTGACCGGGCGTCGTCGGGCCGTCCGGCAGGGATTTCGCCGTCTCCCGTTCGGCCCGCGTCACCGCCTGACGCAACGCCACCCCGCTGTACACGGCGAGGCTCTCCGCGTGCTGGTGGATCATCGGGGCTCGGCGCCGCGCGAACTCCGCCGTGGTCATCTCGAGAAGAGTCAGTGCTCCCATGCCGCGACTCTTTCATGTCCGGATCGCGCCGGACGACCGGTTATCCGACGCTCACCGGGTAGCGCACCACATTGCTCGTGCCGAACGCGCCGATCAGCGCCGTACCCGCGTCGTTGATCGTGTGCTCGATGCCGCCGCTGCCGTTGAGGAACACCGTGACCATGTCGTGCAGGACGACGCTGGGCTTGGCCGGCACCTCGATCGCCGTCTGCTCGCGGATGTCCACGCCCTGGTTGAAGAAGCAGTAGACGCCCAGGCCCCACGCCTCGTGGGCATGCACGCGGCTACCAACCCGGTACGACGCCCAGCCCTTGACGCCGTCGTGCTGCCAGGCCGCCTGGCTCGGCGGGTCGTACGGCAACTCGCTCTGGTAGAAGATCGTCCGGCCGCGCTCGCCGTTCCAGATCGTCTGATACCGCTGATAGTGCTCGACGAACAGCCCGTACGCGGTAACGTCGTCGCCGTTGATCACCACGCCGGTCTCGGCGGTGTTGACCTCCCAGCCGACGCCGTTGCCGTGGTCCGCGCGCCAGGCCCAGATGTTGTCGATGATCGTGTCGTCGGCGTGCACCGTGATCGACACCTTCGCCTTGCCCGCCCAGGGCCCGCCGACCCGGACGAAGACGTCCTGCAGCGAGATCGGGTTGCGGCTGTGGTCGCGGTGGCTGGACCGGTCACCGATCTCCAGCAGCGTGGCCGAGGACTTCGCGCCCGCGTCGACCAGCACGCCCGCGATCCGGACGCCGTCGACGTCGGCCACCCGCAGCACGGCGTCGCCCGAGTCGGTGGTCAGGCTGGGCATGCCGAGGCCGAGCACGACCGTGTTCGCCCGGGTGACCCGCAGCGCCCGCTCGAGCCGGTACACCCCCGGGGTGAGCAGCAGGTTCTTGCCGCAGGCCAGCGCCTCGTTGATGGTCCGGGCGCTGTCGCCGGGCTTGGCGATGAAGAACGTGTCGATCGAAACGGAGCTGCCCGCCTCGGTCTTGCCCGGGCCCCAGGTAGTACCCGACGTGTTGCGCCGCAACGCCGGCAGGAACACCCGGTACCGGCCGTTGGCGTCCAGATAGAGGTACG
>Ga0307512_10004217_pt1 | contig 15894 bp, 25 predicted proteins | sample 14_EM_MG_FD_200267 | JGI IMG/M metagenome (GOLD analysis project Ga0307512, IMG submission 200267) | Populus trichocarpa ectomycorrhiza microbial communities from riparian zone in the Pacific Northwest, United States - 14_EM | ecosystem: Host-associated > Plants > Roots > Unclassified | place... | reverse complement strand
CCGCCTCCTCCCCCTCCCCCACCTCCTTCATCGTCCGGAGTCCCTCCACCTCCGCCTCCACCACCGGGGATTCCCCCACCTCCCGGTCCCCCACCTCCGGTCTCCTTCAGGTTTGGAAGGCCCAAGGTCGTTCGACCGGCTAAAAGACTTAAGCCGTTCTTCTGGAACAAGTTGGAAGCGTCCAACCTTGCATCAACTGTGTGGAGCGAGGGGCTCTCATCAACAACGTTCAGTCTGAGCGATCTCGAGGATACATTCTCACTCGAGAACTCTCCCACATCGGCAACAACTTCGGCAATAGCGAGTCCCAAGAAGCAGGCTGTTACCACATTGTTGGACATTACTCGTGCCAATAATATCGGTAGATAAAACGCTTCTGTCTTTACCCTGTGGTCCTGACTAGCAATTTTAGCCATCATGCTCTCGAGAATCAAGCTTAATCTCGAAGAGATCAGGAGAGCATTACTTGATGTGGATGACAATAAACTCACGCCGGACGACTTACGAGCCATCTCGAGACAGCTTCCGACGCCGGAAGAGGTGGGTAATGGCCATCCCTTCTGCAACACATTTGTTGAAATTTCCCTAGATCACCAGGATCAAGGATTTCGAGGATGTCGGGAAGCTGGCCAAATCAGATCAATACTTCAGTCAGGTAGGTGGTATCCTTGTACCTGAGGTCTGGAGGCGATACTATTGGCCGCTCAGATAAGCACGATCCCTCGCCTCTCTCAACGTCTAGAGTGCATGCTCTACCGACGGAAACTGGAGTTGGAAGTCGAAGAGATCCGGCCTGATATGCAAACCGTCCGGGATGCATGTAAGGATTTGCGAGGTTCTGAGAGATTCAAGACGGTTCTACAGGTCTGTTGTATACTCCTCCAAGGGGGTGAATGCTTACTCCGTCAAAAGGTTGTCCTTGCCGTAGGAAATGCGCTCAACGGATCAACCTTCCGGGGAAATGCGCGAGGGTTCCAGTTGGAAGCGCTGGTTAAGGTATTGCACTGTATTTCAGTGTTTCTTGGATGGCTGATTCGAGTCGGATTCTAGCTGAAGGAGACCAAGACAGCGAAAGGAGGTCCGGACTGTCCGACACTACTTCATTATCTTGCCCGTGTGCTATTGAGGACGGATCCAGAACTCGTCAACTTCATCGACGAGATGAGGAGTGCAGAAGCTGCCGCACGAAGTGCGTATCGCTACTTTCACCCTCACGTCTCGTGGAATTGAACCCGGTGCAGTTTCTGTGCAGACTCTGCTGGCGTCAGCCAAGTCGCTTGTCACAGGACTCGAACAAATCGAAGACGAAATGCGAGTGCTAAAGAAGACCGGAGTGCCCTCCGGAGATAGGTTCATTTTCGTTATGAAGGTGCGGCACGGACCTGCAGCGACTAAGGCTTCGTGATTAATCACCGTCTCCTGCCCAGCCTTTCCTGCAAGATGCCTGTAGGAATGTTGACGCCCTCAAAAACATGGCATCCGCACTGGAATCGGAGTTACGGTCAGTGTTCTTGTACTATGGGGAGTCCACAGAAACCGCAGAGGGGATGAAGCTAGAGGATTTCTTCGGGATGATCTTGTCGTTTTCAACGTCTCTTCAGGTGAGTATAAACCGAATAGAAATGGTTCCCATACTCAAAACTTGATAGAAATCTGCCCTTGAGGTGTACAAAGCTCAAGAGAGGCAAGAAGCCGCTGCACCGAAGGTGGTCGTGTCGGAAACTCTCGTCCCTACGGTAAAGGAAGATACGGTCAAACCGGTACAGACACCAACCACGAACGCACTCGCGCCTCCACCGCAAGGAGACGAAACCCTCACTCCGGCTGCGAGATCCTACGGGCGTGCAGGCGGGAACACAATCCAGCGTGGCGATTTCGATCAGGCTATTCGTGTTATGCTAGACGGGACGCAACGCAGACGGCATGAGAACCACCGTCCGCTCAGTAGAATTTTCGTCGATGGGTCGAGACAGAGTCGGGCCATCGAGTGACGACTATCTTACGACTTTTATGAATTTATCTATTCCACCATCTTTTACCCCCCATTTCGCTTATTACCCATCTTCCTGTCGCTCCTTGCTACCTATCTTCTGTTGCGTGTTTGCATAATAAATCCCGTGTATACTATAGCAATAATTTGAGAGGAAGCTGTCATTCGTCGCGCTAGCACATGCTTATAAGGAATACCCTAGTAGAAACTCCACCTAAGGATGAAGCAGGTTCTATGTCATAGACAACGCTCAAGGCGCCTCATCACTCCCGTAAAATTTCCTTTCTGTCTTCAGGGTTTACAATGGGGCTCGGTAGCAAGTCGAGAGGGGGGGGCTGGAGACCCCCGCTCGACCGCTGTGCTGGCACCCGTCTGTTTAGAGGCGACTTGGTGTCACAATAATTAATGCATTCCAGGAAGAACTGGAAGAACCCGTGGACCTGTGGATAGGATTTATAGTGAGAAGTTGAACGGTTTAACCTCGGTCTATGGGATGCCTCACGTCTAGCGACTCTGCGACCAAGCAATTCTTTCCACCTGGTCCCCAACGATCTTCCGTAGCCCCACTGTAGTTCCAGGTATCGACAACCGTCTGTCCAAGCGAATGGGTTCCCGAGAGTTCCACGTCCACACGGTACCGCCTGCACGCGAAGTACTCGGGATGAACGATATACGCGATGGTGAGAGCGTCGTGCAGCGGTGGGCCGCTGTTGAAACCAAATGTGTGCTTGTAGGTGTCGGCGAAGAAAGTTATGAGAGTCGAGAGCGTGAATCTGAGGTTGCTAATCGGGAGTGGGACGGAGAATCCGTTGTAATTTGACCCGCCAAGGATCTTGGAGTGGATATCGTGAGTGACGATAGCGGTGTGGGTGACGTTGATTGGGATCATGGTTTTCTTCACGGGCGCATTAAGCACGATCTGAGCCGCTTCGGGGTCACAAAGGATATTGAATTCTGCATATTGGTCAGGGCGAGTGCGGGGGGAGATCTGGACCAGAAGGAAGGTATTCACCCGCAACTGCACCGCGGTTACCAATACCAACTCCTCCGCCCATGAAAACTATTTCTTCCACGCAGTAAAGGAGTTCTGGATATACAGAGATAAAGAGAGCGAGGTTTGTCATCGGGCCACAGGACACGATGGAAACCTTCTCTCGGAGTTTATCCATAACGAACTTCATGGAGGTCGCCATACCGTCAATTGCCTTTATTGGGGAGACAATGGACTTGACGATATTTGAATTTTGGTCGGGTAAGCCCCTGACGCCGCCCAGACCGTCAACGCCATGGATTTCTGAGTCGTGTCTGGTGTCCCTTATCAGTGGTTTTGCGGCACCCATATGGACTTTCTGATCCTTGTCAGCGCAGAAGGCATAGAGACAACGAGCAGCATTCTTTGTGGTACAGAGCAGGTCGCTGTTTCCGTGGACCTGAGGGTGGTTTTGTTGGTTTGGATCCAGTGCCAGCACCAATAAACCACATACCGTCGAGACACCAAGGAGGTCAACATACTCCGGTGCACTCAGGGCTAACATTATTGCGGTGGCATCATCATGCCCCTCGAATCATCAAGATAGATAATGATGTATCGGCGGCTCTGTTGGAGTTCACTTACTGGGTCAACATCAAGCCAGACGTGTCGTAGCTTGTCATCAGACATGAGAGTGTAGAATGAGGGGAAGAGAAGTCGATCATTTGCAAGTGACAGCCGTTTTATGTGCGACCTGATGTGAAATAGGTCCCTCGGTCTCAATCACTGGCGTTCACGCGTAGGACAGAGGGTAAAAAGGAATGATTGATTATTATGGCAAAGGTACTCAATGGTGACCGTGGGCTTCGTGGTCAAATATTGGTTCGATGGGAGGCTAACAGGAAGGGGGAGAGTAAGTACATTACCGAGGCAAAGCAAGTGATTCGAACGCACGGGTACATTACGTTCCCTGTGCAAAGAGTCGAGGTTAGAAACAGCGCATAGAACAGGGTTGCGAAGAATACTAACCACTTTGTACCGTCCGGCATCGTCGGAGCTGGAAGGAACGCGAGAATATGTCAAAATTTGGCTTTGGAAGGGAATGAGGATGAACTGACGAATGTAGCGATCTGGGTGACGGTGTTCGGCGAGGTAAGCCTCGGCCTTTTCCAGGATTGTAGCCAAAGCTCTAGGGTCGTGGACGTTTCTGTTCGAGTAGTAAGGACACTGAGGCCGGTTTCATCCACGGTCGGGGCGAACCTATTGCGCTCAAACTCAGCCCTGACGTTCATTGCCCTAGCCCTCCATTCCTGTCTGTTAACGACCCAGTCGAGTTCGTTTGTGAGGAAACGTCTGTAGAGGGACTTGACGTAGAGTCTATGCGCGGTCGAGAAAGAGGACATGGCGGAGGGTAAGCTGGGCGTGGGATTACATAAGTAACCTTTCTCTCTTCATCTTAGGAGAAAGCAATGGATCCTCATTCTCGTCTCTCTCAGTACAACCATCGCCCCCCAAAGGCTGGTCCACTCGCCCAGAATATCTGGACGCTGCCAACGAACAAGACGAAACAGGCTGGTCCGCGTAAGCAGCAGTTCGACGCCTCGGCTTTACTCATCGCTCGGCCAATTGCTACAAATTCGAGGGTGAAAAAAACCCAAAAGTTACACAGAGACATGCACCTCGCATTTGTTAACAATGCGCTGGAACACAAGTCTCAGGTGCACATTTTTCTCGTCCGTCTCTTTTGGCGTACTAACATCCGATCACAGGGAAATTCTGAAGATTTTGACGAGTTGGTCCGTCAGTTCAATTTCAAGGGTCTGTCTAACGACGCGCCCGCACCGGGACCTCAGCTTCGGTTATGGATCTCCGCACTCTCTCATGTCGTCTCCCGCTTAGAGCGGACACACTCTGCCCTTCCCGAGGCCATCATTACGATGCCCTGGACAACCATGGATGGTCGATTCGTCAGGTCGTACACCTCATTTATCGGCATGCTTGTCAGTGCACGACCAGAATACCTTTCCCTCGTGCTTGAAAAGATCGTCCAGGGACTTACATATGGTGCTGTGATTACCCGGTATTCCACCTGGATCCTTCAACTGACTTTTTAAAGATTCTGGAATCAAAACCCTGAACTCTGCTATGCCAGAATCATCATCCACACCCCTTACAAGACGCGTGATCTACGATCGACTACACTACTTACTACAACATTTGCTAGTCCTCATACCCACCTTGCCATCAACCCTTCAAAATCATCTGATACGATACTTCCCGCACAAACGATTACCACTTGCTGCGCAAGTTACCTACATCAGGAACACCCTACGCATAGCGGAGTACTGTCCCGAACTAGCAGATCGAATCCTTGCTACCATCGTCGATCGCATGATACAGATAGATGTGAGTGAACCAACCACGCTTTACGCAAAATCTTTACCTTACCACCCCTAGGTTGAGGTCCAGATTGAGATCGAGGAGATCGAGGATAACTTGAATGGTGCCGGACTTGAAGAGGTCTTTGAACTTGACCCATTTGACACCGTTGTCGGACAAGAGGGAATCGAACAAGAAGAGGAAGCACTTGAAGATGACCAAGATGGCTTCAGCGATTTATCATCCGAAGCTGAGGATCCTGACGAACCCACAAATGGCCCTGACGAATTTACCACCGACTTTCATCATATCAAGGACATGGTCAACAAGTTGGACACCATCCTCACGCTTGTCTTTGACTATCTCAATCGACCTTCCTTTGTTGTAAGGCCCGTGATATCCCCCGATTCACCGTCTTCCGGGTCACCTCCGTTGACGCCACTCGCGTCCGAGAACCAGCCTTCCACGGAACCGCAAAGGATAGCATTGAACCCGGAACTCGAGAAGGTGGCCCGCCGCTCCCAGTTTCACGCACTCCTTTCAATATTCGACCGCGCTATCATCCGAACTTTTAAATCGCGTTACACACAGTTCTTGATATTTTGGTACACCTCCCTTGACCCCGAATTCAGCGATCTCTTCCAAGGGATGCTCGTCGAGAAAGCCCTGTTAGACGAGAACCTTCCCATGGTTACTCGAATAGCCGCATCAAGTTACATCTCTAGCTTCGTCAGTCGTGCCACCTTTGTTGACAAAGAAAGCGCACGAAATGTCGTCTCCGTCCTCTGCGATTTCCTGGCCAGTAGAATGGACGCACTCGATCACACCCTCAAAGTGGGCGGTGAGCTAAGCGGGACGTACTGCGGGATATTTTACGCCGTGTGTCAAGCGGTCTTTTTGATATTCTGCTTTCGCTGGAGGGACTTGATCGAGGATCAGGCTGAGGATGTGGACGACCTAGCGGAGCTCCATGTGGGCATACCAGCAAAGAAGTGGTTACCTAGGTTGTACGTGCTGGAGAGGGCAGTATCGTCCTTGTTGAATCCTTTGAAGGTGGGCCATCTGGAATGCCACGAGTTACGATGTGTCTTCTGATGGTTTCTCATAGTACTGCGCCTCGAACGTTGTCGTGCAATTTACGCGGGTGGCCCATGCTACAGACTTTATCTACTGTTACCCAATTCTAGAAGCCAACAAACGAAGTTATGATGGAGATCCTTCCCAACGCACCCCTCCCCGTCAGATATTTGTGCCACCTCAGGCCAACACGGAGCTGAACACTTTCTTCCCCTTCGATCCATACAAGCTCCCGAAGTCCAGCCGTTACATCGATGGGGTGTATCGAGAGTGGTCCGCGGTGGCCATCGACGACGAAGAAGAAGACGAGGGTGAGGATGAGGATGAAGATGTCGAGTCTGCTAGGATCGGAGTGTCCATTGCCCGGACCGCTCCCTCCGACCCGCTTGGGGATACCTTGGGCGCCTCTTTCGAGGCCATGAGCATCAGTCCTGTACGACCCCAAGGATAACGATAAAACATGATCGTTTGTACGTTACAACTTTACGCATTAATTCTTCCTGCTGTATATTATTAGTGAATAGGAAGTGCCCTACTGTCCGCCTCATAACGATAACATGTGTCAGCCTCATAAGAAAGGCACGTTCTCCATCTCTCCAGTCGCGAAAATGTCGTCATCAAACGTCTGTTCCTCGTGTTCAGCATCGTAGCCGTAATCATCCTCCTCTTCACCCTCCTCCCCTTCCTCATCAACGTGTTCATGCTCATCCCTTTCGTCATCTGAACCTCCTGGCAATGATCCCGGCATACTGGTTCGACGAACCCTAGTCCTCCCTCTCGCTTGCCGCTCCAGGTCTATGTCCTCATCCTCGTCTCCAGAATCCAGAACTGAGGGCGATGAAATGGGGCTGGCAGCGTTGGGTGATGTGGAGACAAAGTTCGAGAGGGTGTTACTCAACCTCTCAAAGCTTGACATCTGCCTGAGGTGTGAATCCCTGGTCCCTGGTTCTCTCTTCCCTTCGCCATCCGCTTTCGATGCTCCCTTAATAGAAGTTTCCGTCGTTGGTGGGGGGAGGGAAAACTGTTTCCTGTGACCTGTTCTACCGTTTCCCATCAGACTCATGTTCCTCAAACGAGCGAGCGTGCTCCGATTCGAGGTGTCCGATCGCACGCTCAACGCAGGTGAAGGTGGAGTCAGTTCAGGTAAGCCATCCTCATCCATCGGTGACCGCCAGAAATTGAAATCAGTGAAATGGGCGTCCATGTGACGGTGGATCGGTGGGAACATCTGGTCCACAAGGTCTGTCATATGGATGTACCTAACACGCGCAAATATGAAGAGGTATACGATGAGAAACCACGAAAATGTGCGCGTCTTTATCACGTACGATGACTTGTAACCGGCGAGTTCGAGGAGTTCCATCTTGACCTCCCCCGTCGAGTCGATTGTGAAAATTCTTGAACTTGGAACGTCAACGCTACGGTAGGACAGAGCATCTGTAATGCGGTTTCCAAAGCCGGCGTAGAATGGATTCGTAGAGGTCTTTCCAAAAAGCCTACGAATGTCCCTTAGGCAAGCCATCTTGAATACTTCAGGTTTACGCATGATCACTTCTCTATGTTCCAGAAAGCGGGGGATGAATACGTCAAACTCAGGAAGAGCACATCACAATCAGCCTCACCGATGAAGAGATGCCATCAATCGATCGGGACTCATGATCACGGGGCCCTCGGGCAGCTGGTAGTCGTTCTGTTTAATTCCTTTGAGATAGTACCTCGTCGAATCAGCCTGGCCGATGGCTCTCGAGGTGAGATACATCATCTTGTAACCGTTACGGCATATGTCAGTGTAAAGTTTTGCCACCCCAAGGTGTGTCCAATCTCGGCCGATCATTGTAAACACATGTCCAAGGGCGTCAGACCTTACAATGGCAGTGAATCTTTATCGTAACTAGAATAGAACGAGGACTTACTTAGTGATGGTCCCATCGATATCAGAAACGACAATCAGATCGGTATGATCCCAGACAAATATTCTTGCTGTGCATGCCACGACGCCGGAAGCGGACAGGGAGAACGTGACTGTATTCGTGCCGGGCTTGAGGTCGAGTTGCTTCAACTGATCCGAAGTCAACCTCAGGGTCTTCGCGTACTTCTTGGAGGGCATCTTTCCCCGCGGCACCGTCGCCTCTGAGGCAAGGCCACCGGTGGAAATAATGAGGGGAGCAGAAGCAGTGGAAACAGTTTGTGATATGACGAGGAAATCGTTTGATGCCGAAGTCTGAATAATGGTCAGAGGGTGTCAACGGGAATTCGCGAGGTGGTGCGGCTCTACCTGTTTGGTGTCGAGGGGTTCAGAACTTCGCTCGGGTATGGCTGGACGGGTTTCAGCCCCGCGTTTTTCTGACGATGCCCGGGTTCGCTGGCTGCGATTCCACCACCTTATCCAAGACAGTGAGGTCGTCCTCGCGTTCTGGACTTGAAGAACATCCTTAGTGCCTTCGTCTCCAGATGACAACGGCTCTTCGTCGTCACTCTTTGCACTTGCGGCAGGGGATGGTGAGCGCGAAACCGCCCCTTGGTTCCTATGCTTGAGCGTCGACTGTCGCCACTTTGACAAAGCGTCCATGAGGGGGGATCCATCGGAACGAGTGATGTATCTGGACAATTGTACTGTTAGACTTTGGAAATATTCCCCAACGGACTACTGGTCAAACCTACCTGTCACCGGCCCATCGGATTACTAGGTCACCTTCCTGGAAAATGGACTCGTCGTCCAGAAAAGTTTTATAATCTATCCTTCGTTCATTAAAAATATGTGCGTCGTCCACCTCATTCCTCCCAAACTTTCTTCTCGGTTCATCCCTTGGGACAAACGCCAGCTCAAAAAACATGGTCTTTCTCTCGATTAAGAGAATGAACCTGTGTGGTTCATTGCGGTCAGGTCGTAATCGACCACCGGTACCATATCCACCCTCTTCCTCAACTATATCGATTCCTGAGCTGCCTTCAGGCGGTGAATTGAAGCCACGGGAAGAAGTATCCTTGTCCCACCCGGAACCGAGTGCCTCCGAGATCCCCGGAGGGCCAAACTTGGTGTTGAGAGGGGACTTTTGTGGGAAGCCACCCCACTCCCAGAGATATTCATCCCCAGATAACGTTGGAATGGTCAAAGGACGGGATAAATGTCGGGTGTGTGTGGGAACTGAGGAGGGAGATTTGTTTTCCTCTTCCATATCCGGAGGTGGCTCCGAGGTGGCGCGTATTGCAGGGAAGGGGAGACTAACATTATTTATTGTTGGAGAAGAAGAACTGGGCCCATAGAGAAGTGGAGTACCAGACCCTGAATCATCTCCAAGGTGAGCGGCGTGATTGTACAAAAAGCGGTAGAATAGAGCGTACTAGATGGTCCCGGAGTCAAATCCGGGCTGGAAGGTGATGTAATTTCTCCCTTTTCACTGGAAGCGGTCACAGTTTGGTCAGATTGTTCCTTCCTATGATGGGAGTGGTATCCCTCCATGTCGAGAACCGCATCTTTACCGGGTGTTAGAGGTCGATAGTGAGATAGAAGGCGGATTCTACACACCATCACTGTATATTGGTTCAGAGGGCATGCTCTCGGGTTGTCGTGAAGGGGAAATATCATCAGGATCAGTCTTCCTATGAGCAATGTCTTGAGTAGTCTGGTAGACGGCCTTGGCCATCTCCCTCGCCTTTAGATACTCGTCGCGTTCCTTCTCGAGAATTGCGCTGCCGATGGATGCGCCGAGAGCTGTGGCACGGTCAAGTAGGGACGAGGGGCTAACTGCATCCTTCTGATCCTCCGTCTCTGTCCGTGGAATAGATACTGAGCCCGTCTGGTCAGAAGCGGGAGGCGGAGAAGGCGCGTTGAGGTCGAGGAAGTCAGGTTCGGGTTGAGACAACTGCCCCAAATTCTCTACACCCTGACCTTTCCCTCCGTTGACCCCGAATCTACGGGTCTGCGCATCTTGTCCTTGGATGTCCGGTGAACGGGTAGCTTCAAGTAGAGGACTGGTTATGAGCTCGTCAGGGACGTCTCCAGCGGTCTCAAATACGAAGAAAGCCTCTCCAGCCTCTCCGATTTTCATGTTGAACGGGATGTGGTTGCCATTGACGGTGAGATTAACCTGAAGGGGATATTGGCGGGCCGATCCAGAGGCTTGGTGTTGTTCGGAAAGTGCGTACCTTCTTATCCGCCGGCCGGAGGACTTGCCATTTGCCAAAACGAACGTGAAAGGGAGAGCTGATGAGTTCTATATCGGTTCCGTCTACAGTTGGACGCCTGACGACTATGACATCGATGGCACCGGTGAGGGTGGAAGGGTTTAGCGGTGCGAGTTCCTTGTAGTACTGATACGGAGCACTGATAGCGTAGACAGCACCACGGATGTAATTCATGGAAAACTGGGCGTAAGACGGTTTCCTGACGAGGGAGAGCGAACGTCTGGACGAAACCTTTTTACCGTGAGTGAGTTGTCCAGACAAGAGGCGGCGCGAATCACGCCACGGGACTTGCACCGGCATATACTCCCGAAATTACAGTGCATACCATAAAATAAACAATAAACTATCCGACTTAGATACCAACGGACAACACTACTGTTCACCGTACATGATAACGTTCATTCAGCCTTCACAGGCCCTCGGGAACGGACCATGAACCCCCCTCGGCTCTCCTTATCCCCGATGAACCTGCGTCCGTTCACGATTGCGGAGACCGGGCCGTCCCTGTGAAGCATCAGGTAACCCTGTAGCTCGGCCATGGATATGAATCGTTCCGGAACGAGGCTGGCGAATTTTCGAGCCTGATCGTCCAGACTGGCAGCTTGCCACTCCTTCAGTTGATCCGGGTCCACGATCACGACTTCGTGATTTGAAGATTGCGAAGCCGTCCTCGATATCGGAACATCCGTATCGACGTCGATGAGGCTAACGGTAGTCAAGTTGGGAGACCAATCCCCCGCACTGTTCTTTTCGTCCTCTTCGTCCGTGTAAAGAGAGGGAGGTTTTTCTGCCGGGTAAGAGGGTAGAGGGCCGGATATGGTAGGTGCGTAGAACCGTCGGAACATCTCTGCAATCTGGTATCGACTCGCCAGCTTGAATTCGATGTGACGGTCCATACGACCAGGTCTACGGAGGGCGGGATCCAAAGATTCGTAGTGATTCGTGGTCGCGAACAGGAGTCTACCCTCGTGGGCAGCGACTCCATCGATAGCGTTCAGGAGTCCACTCAAAGTCACCCCTCGAGACTGACTCCCATTAATAGCCCCAGGGAATGCGGCATGCGGAGAGTCCACTGGCGGCTGCTCTCTGTTAATATCGTGGCGGAAAGCCGCATCGATATCCTCCATCAACGCGATACACTTCTCAGGAAGGAACGAAATCAGCTCTTGCAAGGTGGCATCGTCCAACCCGGTCCGTGAAAGCGAGATCACGTAAACATCGAGGCCCAGTTCTCCTGCGAGGCTGTGAATGAGTGATGTCTTTCCAGACCCCGGAACACCGTACTTGGGAGTCGATCAGAAAAGGGCGAGGCTTCACAGCGCTACAGGGGACTTACGAGAAGATAACCCCTTCGGAAAGGAATACCACGTTCTGAGTACCAAGATCTGCTTCCTAGGAACGAACGAGTATCGGACAGGAGATCCTCCTTCACACCCCGATCAAGGACGATAGAATCCAGCGGTCGTTTGGGTCGAGAAGCGACCTGATGCCACTGGTTCATCGCCGTGGAGGAGTAAATTGTAATGTGTTCCGACTTGGCCTCCCTCCAGCAACGTTCGGCGTCCGCAAGAAGTTCGTCGACAATTCTAGGGTTGTGACCGTAGATCCTGCAACCATATCAGTACACAGATGGGATTGTGTCCTACACCGAACACTTACTGTATCTTGAGTGTTTGGAGTCCGACATGTGCGGTACCCTGTGTCCTTGTCCTCATCGCACGAAGGTAGTGGTTCTTGTACCAGAGAGAGGTAGTAACGAAGAACGATGGCTGCTTCCTGACTTTGAGGTCCTCGGAACAATGACTTGCATCGTGATACTCTCCGAACTGTCTGGAACCTCCGGTCTCGAGACCAAAAGATCGGGTTGTGATGGAGAGGTCTTGAGCCGTGCACCACTCAGGTTGCTGGGCCAGCCAGATATTGATCCAGGCTAAGTAAGATGCAAAGAATAAGCGCAATCCCACCCGAGCCTGGGGAATCTTGCTCACAAAAAGTGGAGTCAAATTCGTCGAACTCGATCGTCGTATAGAAACGACGCGTCAATGCCCCCCACACATAGCTAATGGCTGACGAAAGGACGTGGGCGTTGAGGAAATTGCCAATCAAGATAAGTTTCAACCAATCTGAAAGAGCATCCGTAGATAGAAATGAATCCATAGGGATAATCTGACAGACTCTGATGTGGCCGCAATATGGGTGGACCAGAGAATTGATGTAGAGTTTGGAGATGGGCAACATTCCATCCAACATGGGCTGCATACTTTATACCCCCCATTCACGGGCGTCCAAGCGTTAGACCGAGAGAGCATGCCGGCCATGGCACCACGGCGAAACAATTGGTCCACGTCCGAGGGTGGGTCGTTGCATAAGCGTGAATTCCGTACGGCCACAAGCTTGGGCATGGCCTCCGAGGGGGAGAGAAGATCTGACAATAATGGCAAATTTTCTCAAACTCATAGGTAGTCAGCGCTAGATAGTCAACGTGCATCTTTCTTCCGCAGATTGGCGCTTAAGCGGGATGAGGCGCGCCAATGTTCCGGGCAGCGTGAAAGGGTACGTTTGGAAGCATGACTTAGGGATCTCCATGCTTGATAGCGCATGGCTCATTCAAAACAGGCAAAGATTGTATAAGGTATTCCCCCACCACCGTAGATGGATAACTGTGGCGGGACGTCCTCGTCGCGGGGACAGGGAAGTGGACGGGTGCCAGCGCGAGTCAAAACATGTCCAGGGTCGGGTGAGATATACTAATAACGCGCGTGCATTATTACGATAAGATTACTCAAGTCAGACAGAACATGACTTACTCCACAGAGCCAGGGGTTCATCACAAGTCGCTGCCTTTCCGCAAGGCGATCGTTGGCTGGCGAAGGGTGGCTTGACCCTCGCCACCCATCTCTACGCTTCGTTACCCCGGACCCGGACCCACTGACAAAAAAAGACATCGCCCACTCAATAAAAGAGACCCGTCATAATGTTGGCAAGGTAGCCGTCGTCCGAGCTCCCGCAGAGAGGAAGGATGATCGACACGTCCATCTTAGGCGGGACTTCAAGACGTTGTGATCTGCCCTTGTTGACACTAGCGCCTCCTCCAGTGCACCTGGCCTGTACCCTAGACCTCGCTTCCAGAATGTCTGTAGAGAAAAATACTGGAACAAACCAGCCCAGCACCCCCAGCACCCGGGTCATGCGATCGCAGATCTTCCTATTTAATCAATGAGTATCTCTCGTCTTGTCTCGCTTATGAACACTCAACAGTCCTCGCACCATACAACAGTCGTTCCAAAATAGCATCGTGCTTGCTCGACGTACAACAAGACACCGCAAGGCCGCCAATGAATGCCCTATCTGGGGGAGGGTTGTTTTTTAGTGGCCGGTGAGATCCAGAAAGGTATAAAAACTCGGGGTAGGCATCAACAAGGTCGATGGTGAGGCGAATCGTTTGAACTGTCCATCCTCGTGTCTGATCCGTGTTCCTCACCCAGATCGTTCGCCAGCTGACATTCGATTCGTAATGATCCCGAACCCTCGACCACTACTATGTGTGCGTTTTTTCAGCGTTGAGCTTAAGAGGCTGACCACTCGGAAACTCACAAGAATCACAGTGAAACATGTTCCGATTTGCACTCGCAATTGGCGTGTTTTAACTTCTAGATCCGAGTTACACTTGGCCACCTCATTGAGATAAACACTTCAACGTTGTCAACAATCGCGATGCAACTCCGCTTTGCGAAGACCAGTCGAATCCAGCTTCCGCGTCGGCACCGTCTTCGCACATCCGGACACCGATAGACATGAGTGCGGCCACCTGACAGCCCTCTAATACCCACAATGGAACCTAGACAAGCGGCGGATCGAATTTGTTGTAGTGCTGATGCCAGCAACCAGAAGACGCGGTACCGAACAGTTGGGAGTGATCGAGCTGTCCTAAGCTTAGAGGTGCGTGCCGGACTATGGAATACATGTACGAGTCCACAACGCTAACATGTTATGATGTAGCCCTACAACGTGCGCCCATTCCACATTACCCACATAAGCCGCCTACCCCATCTGCCGAGCAAGCTCGCTTAACCTTTTGTGAATCCCCGAAATGTCTTCCACAAGCTTTGTGTGCCTCCTGTCTAACTGATCGAAAACATTGTCGGAGAGCGAATCGTCCTCCTTGTTTCCAACACTGTTGGCTTGGGCTCGGTTAGGACTCTGTGGAGTGACGGTTGGTGAGGTGGGAGTGGGAACGGGAGGTATCGGTTCTGGATACAGGCTTGGTACAGTCAAATAATTTCCGCTGTTTCTTTGGTGTATCGTCCTAGATCCTGCGTTAAGTGACCCATAAGAAGGCAGTGTACCAAAAGTCCCGTAGCTTATCGTCACTGTTGGTGTCTGGCTCCGTCTCGAAATCATGGACATTGCAGACCCGGGCCGAGGGCCAGGAGTAGGACTTGCGGGTATCTCTGCCTCTGTTTCCGTCTCGTCATCTTCGTCTACACCATCGAAGTAGTCCTCCGCCTCCTCTTCCTCTAACCCAGATCCGGAACTAGTTCCCGTTATGGTGAAATTTGGTTGCGGAGGCATTCGTGACCACGTTAGTTCACTTGCTCTCGAGCTCGCATCTGCAGAGGCCATCGAGCCGGTGTAAGATAGGGATCCCGATGACACTCTCCTCCGTTGTTTGACTCTCTCATCGGGAGGGACGACTCTAGGCGTCATGTCAAACCGCAGCTCCTTGATGGTCCCGCTTGAGGTCCTTCGGCTGCTCCTTTCCCCGATCGAGATCCCAGCGAGTATCTTGGGTTTGCGCCCACTCTCTATCACCCTCTTCCTTGCGCTCATCCCCACGAGATTCACGAGCTCCTTCATTGCCTCTCGATCTGATATAACTCGTCGTGGGGCCGTACTACGGCGAACGGTCGAGGGACGTGCGAAAGGGGTCGCCGTGGGATCTCGTCGTACAGGGGTCGCGAATCCCCTGTCTGTGCTTCCTCGTGGCGTCGCTGGTACCATCAAGTGGCTATGAAGAGCCTGGTTCCCCGTTGTATCAAGCATGTTATGAAATGCAACCTTCTTCGGCGTAGGAGAGCCTTTTTTGGGATCGAAGGCGTCAGGAGTAGGTCCCCAGGTAAACCCAATGAACGAAGAAGCTGTTTGACCGGGGCTTCCAGCTACAGATTGGGCAAACTTGCTGGCTGGGGTCATTTGCATTGAGGAAATGGTAAGAGAGTTTGGCGAAGAGAGCTGACGAAGAGCTGAAAGCGCGAACGGTAAGGATGCGGAATCGTCAAGGGGAGGTGGCTGA
>Ga0307512_10004215_pt1 | contig 15898 bp, 18 predicted proteins | sample 14_EM_MG_FD_200267 | JGI IMG/M metagenome (GOLD analysis project Ga0307512, IMG submission 200267) | Populus trichocarpa ectomycorrhiza microbial communities from riparian zone in the Pacific Northwest, United States - 14_EM | ecosystem: Host-associated > Plants > Roots > Unclassified | place... | reverse complement strand
GCGGCGCCGCGCCCCCCCCAAGAAATTCGACGTACAAAATGACCGTGGAACTCTCCCTCCGTTTCCCTTCCCATTCCATCCACTCAAACCACACCCTCCACATCTACATCCTTCACATCTACAACCCATACACACTCCCAAACAACAAATTTCACGATGTCCGACACTTTCCGCAAGTCCTTCACCGACAGTGCCAAGGAGAAGCTCAGCCCCGACTCTTCCAAGTCGACCGTCGATAAGGCCAAGGAGAACGTCACTACCACTGCTGACAGTATGTTTCTCCCCTTATCTCCCACTCCCCCCCAATATGGGTCGAGGCGAGATACTGATGAGTGACATAAAAAACAAACAGAGGTTGCTGGTGAACTCCAGACCGACTCCTCCAAGAGCAGCACTCAGGCTGGCTTTGACAAGAGCCGTCGTGAGAAGGATTCGGTAGTCAACAAGGTGTGTTCTCTCCTCATTCCTGCTGTGTCCGAATGAGGATTAGAATATCTACTGACGAGAAGGAAAAGATCAAGGACGCTGTCGGCCTCGGCGACAAGCACACCACCACTACCAACACCCACACTGATCCCGCCATCTAGAGCTGGAATAACGAGGAATGATTTCGCGAAAGGGATGATGCAGAGTACCCTCTGCAGTACTCTGTTTTTCTGTTCTTTTCTGTTTTTTCCTTCCAGCGAAATGGGGGGAGGGGAGGGGAGGGGAGTGTATAGCGAGTCCCGGGAATTGATACCTGGTTTCGCTCTACTGTCTATGATCGTGATAATGTACTCTAACTAGTTGTTGCCTGTCAATCCGCATCATACCGCATCCATCAGTTCGTGCCAGTCTTTTCACCAGCTAAGTACCCAACCGCCGCAAAATCGCATCTCGGTTTCGCCTTACGGTACTATACGGTAATCTCCCCTCAGCGCACGCTTCTCCGTCAGGCCAAAAAGGAGAGTAATCGGAACCGCAATCATACCGGTGACCGACCCCCTGTTCCCGCCACCCCGTACACACGCAACCGTTCTTGGTTCCGCCCGGACGGAAGCGGACGTGGTCATTGTGTGGGAAGGTAGAGTACGTATATAGTATGCTTGCTACACCTTAGTTATCGTTGTTCTCGGTTTACATACTGTATAACTGGTCCAGAGTTCCTCTGTGTATCGTAGGTATTCTGGAGGCGCATGCGACCCGCTGTCCCTCTCTCTACGAAGAGTTGTAGTTACAGTGCTTGCGGCAGTTAGGTTTGGCATCGGGCTATCTAGCTGGCCATTGCAGGGCACTGGTACATGCATACAGCTTGTGCCATACAAGCTTACTACTATTCTCCGCAGACACGAAGTTCCCTCCAACCTCGAGACTCCAGTCGTGTACTATAAGGATAGCTGGGAATCTGGCAGCAGTGCGTAACTCGGGCATGAATGAGTGCTGTTCAATACACACGGGATAGAGGGGGACGCCTTCAGTTCCTGGATACTGTTAGGCTGGATGGATACATATCTACATGCTTAGATACGCGGTCCCGCTGCCCCGCGCCACTGCCCAGTTCCCGTCGGATCGCCGCCAATCGACGCAAACGCTCAGCCCACCTCACCGAACGTATCCCGGCGTCTCCACTTGTTACGAATCATACTATTGAGCAAATAATCTCTTCTTCTTCTTGTCTCCCCTTCCTTCCTTGCCTGGACGTATCACATTCTACATGACCTTATAAGTAACTGCTATGGGGCGATTTGCCCCCCCCCCGGAACGTAAACAAGGAGCACATGATCCACACCGTACATATCACAGGCCCGTAGAGGACATGGAGCGGACGACGCTGGAAGCAGGAAAACCTGGTGAGCCAACAAGTGGACTCCATGTAATTCACATTCATTCATACCCTCCATACCCCTATCAGCACTCCTTCGCTGCCTACCTATAGCAAATAAAGACGCCAAACACGGAACCAGTCATCACAAACTTAGAAGCCCAATAGAGAGAAATCGCCAGAAAAGAGAGGTTACAAAGGAAGCTCGTGTGCGTACTGGGGGATGGTTTAGGCGTAGATGAGAACGCCGACTCCTCCGCTCTTGTGCCATAGAGCCAGCGGGACTCCACAGTTTCCACGCGAGTGCTGCACGTCCTTGAACGATTCGACGACGCAAGGGACGCAGGGGGGGGGGGGGCGGGGGGCGGCGCGCCCCCCCCCCCCCAAGAGGAGACAGCTGCAGAAGACCAGAGCCCGAGACTGGTTTCCACAAGTGCTAACAGCATTCCGTGTGCGTTCCGCAAAACCGGGCCAAACAACCCAGACAAAAACCGGACTGGAGCTGCTCACTGGGCATCACCACCGCTCTGGTAGATACGCGCAAACCGTCAGCGCCCTCGCGCCGCAGGACGGACGATCGCCGGGCGCAGGACTGCGCGTCAACGGGGCCAGCGGCATGGCGGTCAGGAATTGGTGCCCGCCGCTCGGCTGGTGCTGCACCGGCTGCTGCAGCTGGTAATCGGGCGCCTTCTCGCCCTGTACGGGGCCGGGCGTCTGCGCCGTCCGGCAGGTCTGGTTCGGGTCGTGGACGTATTTCTAGGTGTCGTACTGCTGCTGCTGGGTGGCGTCGTGCACGTATGCCCGCAGCGTGTCGTGGGCGCGCGGCTGTTGGTTGGAATCACGGGAGTAAGTCATATCCGGGGATGGGGGGAAGGGTTTGGTCGATGTTGGGTCGACGGAGAGGACCGAGTGATGTCTTGTGCGTGTGAGCGAAGGAGGTAAAAAGGGAAGGGAGCCAGAACGGAAAGGAGGGTGACTTTATTGCTTCTGCTCTTTACGAGCGCGGCTGAACTTGCAACACTGTAGGACGCTCTTCCGGCTAGCACTCCGAGGACCCGCATACACGTCCACGTTTTTTATTTCGTGTGTATTGTCGCGTATCTAGTTGGGTTCATTATTATATGTAACGTAAGTATGTACTATGTAGTAGAAGTGAATCAGAGTATGCTGATTCACCGGTCTAACTGCTTCAAGCAGGTCGTCAACAACATCACCGCCACCACAACCAAGCGATTAAGTTTCCAGAACGATCACGACATTCAAGAGCTTCCTCTTCCGCAATCATCAAGACCATATCGTTCTCGTGAGCTTGTGATCTGATGTTGGTTTCTCCGCCTACTTGAATCGCTCGCTCCAGCAGCGAGGAAGCGATCTCATGCATCTGCGCTCACGCCGGATGGTTTGTGACTTTCTTCTTCTTGCCGTTCCGACAATAGTACACAGTAACTGGGAACTGGCATATCTCGGTTTGGCAACATAAAATGTGAGGGCTGCATATCCGAAGACTGCTATTCGGCGGCAGCGGCGGTGCTGCTTGTGGTGGGATTAACAACCCTCGAGCGGATATTATACCTGCAACAGGAATCAGATATATTATAAAGTAGTTATAGGAAACAATTCTCGCGATCTCTCTTGTATGTACAGTGTGCAGTGTCGGCAAAGCAAACTGGGGGCCCATCTGCAAGGCCGGCGAATCAGTGTGCTCTGATTGGCTTCTAGATTGTAGTCTGGTTCACTACCGAGCGTTGATCCATTCCTCCTCCCAGTGACGAACGCTGTACTGACGCGATACTCACGTTTCTGAAGACTGCCGATGTTGGACGGAAGGTCAGGGAAGAGAAGTGATGGCTTTGTGGAGGAGGATCATGAATCGATGGAGATGGAAGCAGAGGTGGTGGAGGGAGAGGAAGGTGGTAGTGATTTGTTGTAGGAGTATTGTTATTGGCTGGGCCAGTAGGGCCAACGGGAGAGCCGCAGGGCTAGACTCGCGGACGGATATGGGTTGTTGCTGGCGTTCGTCGTAGTCTTAACAGGCTTATGGACGCGAAATAAAATCGATGTTCCCCCTCCTCCCAGCCGCCGGCCAGCCAGAAAAGGTTCCTGGTTCTGCGTGGAGAGACGACTCGACTCGATATCTTCATACAGAGTATCTGCTATGTATGTGCTCTTATCTGTAGAGAACCCCTGCGCTCGCGCTGTCTCGCATTACTATGTAGGTGGATGAGGTGGTACAGCGCTGGTGCCAATACGAGGATGCGCTGGAAGAGAAGCGGAAGAGAGGAAAGGCTCGGTTGTGGCTGTGGCTGTCTGCCTTCTATGTATGTACTCTACATACCTACATACATACGAATTTAATGGGATGTCCGAATCGGTATCGGTCACCGGGCGCTGCACGGCGACATCCAAAATAGACACTCTCGTCGAACTTCAACTGACCATTAGTTACCCCCCAGCCACGATTCCATGCTCGCCTTCCATGGAGTCAGCAACCGATCAACTCTCGTCTGCAGGCTATCTACTCTATGTACTACATAATCTGTACGTATTGGCATATGTACTCTATGTAGGTACATACCTGCTTTTTCCGCTGACTGCGCAGTGCAGATGGCGGAACCGCCGAACAGTGCACGCTACATAATGGTCAGCGACCATCCTGGGGGATTCAAGTCGGAGAGAAGGTCGCCCGGAAGTCGATGAAGTGCCATCCGCCGCAGTAGAGCATAGGCGGAGGAAGTTTGGAAATCGAATTCCTCCAATTCCTCGGGAGGTGGTAAAATCGACGGTCTTTTTTCGAGAGAAGATTCTTTGCCCAACCAAGCGAGCCCCAGAGGTACATATACCCGATCTTGCCAGGGTCGTCCGGCAGCGTCGACAATCTTTGAAACCCACTCCAGTACATCTTCATCACTACACCAATTCCGAAACACAGCCGGGACGATCTTATCGGTAGCAGCGTTTCGAATAATGATATCCTCTACCTTCTTCGACGATATATTTCCACTCGTTATTGGTAGGTCCTTTTGTCGGCTTTCTTTCGCTGAGCGAAGTGGGTCACCCATATGGCAGCGGCTTCGGCGACCCAAGTATTCCGGCGGGGCACTCCTTTGGCTTTTCTCGGAAGTCGGATGGTAGACATAGATTCAAGGAAGATATCTCGATCGGTAGGACTGGGAAATAGACTTCGAAGTGGTTCGGATCGTCTTCGCTCTCTCTGCCGATGTAACAAGTGGATTTAAAATATGACCGGGAGCTCGGATTTCATAAATCAGATGGGCAAAGATCTCATTGCCTGTTTATTGGCGGATAGGAGGAATCTGGTGGTTATCGGTTTGAATGGTGGTTTGGACGAACAACGAAATGCACCTACGGGCTGGGAGGTAGGGGAAAAGCGGCCGTGGGGAAATACAGCCTTCAGGTGTTGCTCTCCTTCTGGTCGACTGGGGCACTGAAGCTGTGGTACCGGCGCTCAGCGAAAGTAAGTACCAGGAAGAAACCTGAGTGTAATTAGGTATGTTTGTTTCTTTCCCTACCATTACCGATCCTGAGGGCGGTGGTGATGATGGTATCAAGTACGCTTTGCTGGGAGGAAGATGGGTGTTGAGGGGGGGTTCATGTGGACCTGGCGTATATTAGCCGCCTTTTGATACCGCGCTAGTCCACAGACGCGCTAATAAGTGAGATAGGAAATGCGGCACATCTCTGGTGTTGGTGGGGTATCTACGCACCAATATTATTATAGGTGGAACGCCATGTGAGGACGTGGTGGGTGGGCTGCGGCCCTGTCCATCGCGCTAAACCCGCGTCTCTATCCACCCCGAGCTCGACGCCCCCGGCCCACACGAACATTATGCTCACCAGCTCCCAGGCCTCCGCCACGAGGTCGAAGAAACGCAAGATAATCTTCCTAGGAGCGCCGACACTCGACAGGGTCGACCTTCAAGACAGCGAACTGGAAGACCTCGAAGCGGTCGATCTGCGGCCAGACAGCGCCAGCACCAGCGTGCCGAAATGGCGGGTCCTCCACATCGCGAAACAGAGCGGCAAGGCGGTGTCGTTCACGATCGACTCCGCACCGGCCAGCGAGGACGACGTTGAGCAGGAGGAGATCCAGTCCGACGCGGGCGACGAATCGACCGCCAGCTCCTCGTACCTGGACAGCACGACAATCCTGAGCTCTCCCGGCTCTGACGCGCCGACGCAGCCGCCGATCCCGTCGGCGGTGTCGCTGACGTCGGTGGCGACCGTGCCGCCGGCGCGTCTCGTCACCGCCGCCACCACCCGCGTCACGCTGCTGGTCGGCGTCCTCTCCATCGCACCCAAGCGCACCATCACCACGCGTCACGGCCACAGGACGACGGTGACAACGCTGACGGTTGGCGACGCCACCTTCGCGCCCTTCAACATCGACGTCTGGATCGGCCTCCACCCGCGCAGCGTCGACGAGATGCGATTGCGCGCCATTGTCCAGGACCTCCGGGTGCTGGACGTCATCGTGGTCAAGAACTGCCGGCTGGTCGTGTACAACGAGCGGGTCTTCGGGACTGCGGGCCACAAGGCGGTCGATGGGAGCGAGGTCTGGGTGCTCCACAGGGTCAAGTGCGTCGATGCACAGGAGAGGAGGATGTGGAGGCGGACTTGGGGGGACGGGCCGGCAGAGAGGACGGCGGAGAGGACGGTGGAGTGGGTTCGTGAGTTTGGGGGGGTACCGGAGGCGGAAATGGACGAGGGCGGGCAGGAGGAGATGCCACAGGATACACAGACGAATATCAGTTTCTGAGAAGGCAACGCGGGCTGATACTCGGTGGGGTCCGCGCGCATGGGTGATCCCGATTGCATGCCATCTGCCGTAGTACCTAATGAGCGGACGGCGGCCAGGAACCGGACAATTTGTATACCGCCATGGTCTGTATAGGTCGCATGCGATTAAGGACCAAATAAAAAAATAAAAAACTGTAGTACCCAATACAACATTTGTTATACCAAAACGGAACGAACGAACGCCCATGACATGGATTACATTACCTCCACGCTCACGATACCCATCACGATGCGAACCACACCAAATCCCAGAAGCAGCAGAAGCGATCTATCGATCCCGAATACAAAACACGCCAGAAAAAAAAACTAAACCAGTACCGTACCATGCGAGTAAGAAACTAGAAAGTGGCGGATTTCGCAATACCTCTCTTCCTCTCGTCGAGTTCCCTCTGGCGGTGACTATTCAGCTCCGCATCGCTCCAATCCCCCTCACGCTTAACGTCCACCAATCCCGCCTTTTCCAGTCGCCTGCGCTTCACGCCCCAATCGATCAGGATCGGCAGAAACTTCCAGATATCAAACTGCGGCCACAGGCAGTCGATAAACACGATCTCGGTATCCTGATGGCACTGCCACAGCATAAAGTCGCTAAGCCTGCGCACGCCACTTGTGCGCACGAGGAGGTCAAGCGGCGGGCAACCAGCGGTGAAGAGATGATCTTCGAGTGTTTGCTGCGTGATGGACTCGAAATCGGTGAGGCCAGCTGTGGCCGTCTTCTCCGACGACGTGGAGGAGTCGCTGAGGCCCGGGGAGCCGGGGGATGCCGGGTGCGCGGATGTGCTGAGAGCTACTACGTCCCGGATCGACGAAGTGATTTCGTGGCGGGAGGTGTAGGGGAAGCAGACATTGAGGATCGAGCTATGTCCATGTCAGCGTGCACTCTTTCCTATGCTTCGCCCGAGAAAAGAGCGATACCGGTCGTTGTTTTTCGTCAGCTCCACTGCCTCGTCGACAACCTCCAGTACGTCCGGGCGCACCAATCCGCGCTCTCCGAGGACCCTTAGACTGGCGCCGTACCGCTCGAGTAGGTCCCCATGTTGACACAGCTGCAGCAGCTTGATCTTCGCAATCTCCATGAGCGCATTTACCTCATGCAGCGGACGCTTGAAGTTTTCTATGCTGAACGCGTAGACCGTTACCACTTTCACGCCGGATTTGTAGCAGACTTCGAGAATCTGTTCTCCCGGTTCAGTTCGCCACGCAAGACGCAGGGGGACAAGAGGAAAGGAGGCGGAAAAGGGTGAAGCACACCTTCGCTAGAGCTTCGAAGCCCATATTGTGTCCCTCCGCGGTCTCGATGTGATTCTTGCGTGCGAACCGACGGTTGCCATCCATGACGAAGGCGATATGCTGCGGTACAGGCCCCTGTCGCACAGAGTTGATGAACAGCTCTTTGAGATGCATGATCACCCATTCGACAGGTGGGCTGGAAAGCATCCAGCGGCGCAACCGTGCGGTAGGAAGATCCGAAGGCATCGTATGAGTAGTGGTTGTGTTGTGTTGCTTGGAAAACGAAGGTGGTGGACAGGCCAGCTATGAACTTTTGTATGCGAGCTGGGATTGGTGATGGTTTGCGGTAGTCCTCAGTACGAGTCGTGTTACGAACGCCAAGGGAGGCGTGGTTCATGTAAGCACATGCAAGACAACGGACGGAGGTTTACAATTCATGATTAAAAAAAGGATTATTCACGATGAAGCCCAAGTCAATCGAACAGAAATCGATTGTCTATCTAGATAGGGTGCGAGTTTACCAGTCCTATCGTCGACCGCAATGTTTCCACGGGAAAGCAGTATCACTTTCAGCAGGGCTGACGGGGCACTCTCAGGAGTGCACCAGCCGAGCCCCTCGCCCCAGTCGCAGGAACCAGCCTCGGCGTATGTACAATATTGAGAACAGAGTGGCACACGTCACCGCCGAACACTGCTGGCTGGCATGCTGATCTGAAACCCGCACAGCTCCTCAACGTGTCAGTGCCAGGTCCTTCAAGACGCCGCGGGCTTGGAGGACCGAGTATCAAAGGGGAAAGAGGCGACGAGTCAGGGTATCAAAACTAAGGAAACATCAAGACGACATTGCTGCCATTAAGATCGAGGAATTCCATTTTCTCTAGTTTCTTTTCATCATAGAAGCCCGGGAAGGAAGGGAGGAAAGTGAAGTGGAGTGCGCGGTGATTCCGGAGATGGGCATACCTTTCACGAATTAGACCCTTGAGCCAGACAGGCATCATCGGTCGAAACGCAGGCATCATCGGTCGAAACGCAGGTTGGATGGTGATAAGGAAGCAGTCGTGAAGACTGGAGAGCATAAGAAGGCGAAGGAGCCAGAAGAAACAGTCACTGCGGGAAAAAGTGAAAAAAAAAGGCCCCACTTTTCAGTGGCCCTAGTTAACTCAGAACGGCCGGCAGGTGCCGTTGCTAAACATAGTCCGGCCGAGTCGGCAATCTCGTACTTTCTTACGGACCTATGCAGAGCAACTCCATGTACCGCCCCAGCAAACCTGCCCTGCGAGCCGCAGCCAGCCATGTTCCGAAGCTCGTGCTTTGCTGGCTTTGCGGCTGGATCCTCGACGCCTCCATCTATTCACCACAGCCGCAAATAGAATCCAAAAATAAGTACATACCACAGAACTGACCGTGGCTTACAGTCCTAATTTCCCCGCTGGGATACAAGCACTCTGCCTAGCCACGCCTGGAATCCCGCATCATATCTCGTTTAGTTATTATTTTAGGCTGGTCCAACCATCATGCTGCATCACAGCAAGTCATTTCCAACAGGGCCACGGGGCAGAGCAAAACAATCAAAAACAAAAAGAACGAGAGGCCCGCCTGCCTGTCATTCTCTTCATCCGTTCCGCCATCAGCATGTCCAAACTTTGTGTGCATTCGACACGCGAGGTCAACGGAAAGGGGTCTGATAACAACAAGTAACATCCACTTGACGGCTTCAACTTCTTCTTCTCCGTCTCCTACCCACTTTACTCAGGGCCCGGTCTGTCTCGGGACCCCACGGTACCATACATGCTATCGATATCAACCCGCACGATGTCCAGCGCTATCGGTCTCCTGGTCTGTCTGTTGTTCGTGGCCGCGGCCAGAGCACAGGACATCCTTGTCTTCGGTGACATCGGTCTTCCAGATTGCGCACATTCCTGTGTGGATCTCTACTCAGCGCAATATGATTGCCAAAGCGTCGTGAACAGCGTAGCTTGCTTCTGTGGGAACAGCTTCATCACGACGAAGCCGGAGGGTTGGAGATGTGACGAGGTTTGCACCACGGAAGGGGAAAGGGAGAAGGTTGCCGCCTTTCTGGCGACAACCTGTGGAAGCTGGGCGGGTTTTAAGGTCGAGGACAAAGTCGACAGGAAGGATAACGGCACAGCTGTACCCAGCAGTACAAACTCTAGCACGCCAGCTGCTCCTACCGTTGTCGTCACTCCCACTGGCGAGTCGGCCGGGAACGAGCCAGAACCCACGGAGGCGACGAACTGGTATTCTTCTATACCCTTCTCGATCAATCGGGCCGAGTACTAACTGCTACAGGCCACGAAAAAATTGGCCATACGTCCTCGGCGTCTTCCTCTTCATCGCCATTTCTGCCTTAGCCTTCATCTTCGCGGGGCCACTACGAAAGTATTTCCGCCGCCAGATCACGAAACGACATATACATAAATCGGGAGAGGGATCCCCACGCTATTGGGCGCCGTCAACCTCTCACCTCTCCAGAGTCTCCTTCGAATACCCTCCTCTTCCTCCTCCCCTGGACTCGGGTGCACCATCATCACACAGCGGCAGTGCGGCGTCAGGACTGCCTCTGCAGGGGAGGGCGGATGTCGAGAGGAACAGGCCTCACAAACTTATGAGGCCACCGACCGTCGTGCTTGATACTCCACCACCCATACGTACTTTGTTTGCAACACGAGTCGCGACGGAGAGTAGCAAGAACCATGAAACATGGGGACAGAGGATGCGGAGGAGATGCAAGGAAGGACTGGGATTTTTCGGCAAAGCGTCGAGACTAGCGTTTTGGAGGCGCAGCGGCAGCGAAGAGAAAGGATCTGGCAACGTTGTGTGAATGTCATGTGTTTCCCGCATCAGGTGCGGTGTTTGGGTTATTTTCCTGTTCAGCGAGGAGGCATTCGGCTCACAACCATGGCGGGGCCCCACGGGTGATATACCATGGTTGCATACATATTGTACTTATACTTGTTTAAGGCTTGAAAGATGTTGAAACAAAGATCGCCTTTGCACATGAAGGGTACTCTAGATAAGAGGGACTCCTTAATCTTTCATGCTGGTTGTGAGTAACTACCATGTCAAGCGGGTAACTAGCCCATTATGTAAGTAGATACCAGACAACGGCCCCAATGCGCGTCAACCCTAACTCAGTCTCTTTTCAGCCTCAACGCCAAAATCTCTCCTACATACACGCGATCTCCCACGTTCGACCCAACCACACACTCTCACTCTCATTACCGATGGTTGCTGGGCTCAATTTCACACCTCCGTGATTGATGTGTACTGCCCAACCGCCCAAATGCGCCTTCAAGTTCACGTCTACCCCGCCTCATCCGCGCCGCAGGCCCAGCCAGCCTGCAGTTTCCTCGAGGTCGCAGCGCCCGAGTTGACTCTCGAGCAGCTGAGCCTGTCGATCTGCAAGCGGCACCGCAGACTGTACCCGCACCGCACGTCCGTTGCCCCCACTCCCATCTCTTCCCTCGACCCTGGCTGACGCCCGGAAGAAAATTACGTATCCACAAACTCCAGGACAGCGAATGCAACGACCTGGACCTGTCGTACGCGGTCTCGGACGTGTTCTCGGACAAGTCGGCGAACAAGTCCGATTCCGTTGTGCGTGTGGTCCAGGCCAGCAATCTGCGCGAATCGAGCATTCCGCCGGAGTCCGCGCTGAGACCGAACTCGAGGAGGCATCATGCCGTGTACCGGGGATCACACGTGGGGCCGCTACACGAGGAGGATGTGCCCCACGAGCACCTGCCGCAGGAGCAGCGCTCGAGTAAGAGACGGAAACTGCAGGAGATCGAGATGGTAGAAGATTCGTTGGATGAGCCCGATGGTTCCGATGTGGTGGGCGGGGATCGCTGGTTGGGAAATGATGAGGACGACGAAGGCGAGGATGACCGCAATGAGAATTCGGTGCTGGAGGATACATTTCAGCGGATGCATAGTCCCGAGCTGGGCGGAGGGACGAATGGGCGCGCATCACCGGGGCTTTCACCGCCCACCCCTGCCGGCGACGACATCGAGATCATCAGCGCCTCGCAAACATCCGTCCCCGATGCACAACTACCGAATGGGGTAAACGGTAGTTTCCCAGCCGCCTCAGAAACCAAACATGAAATCCAATCGTCGCCCATGCCCCGGCGTCTCCAGAACCCAATGTGCGCCGGCGTGGAATCCCCATCACTGCCGGCTCCGCCCCCAACCAAAGGCCGCCCCCCCTCTCAAGCGGCAAACCGCCCACGCTACAACCCCTCCCCAACCCCCTCACAACCTCCAAGCCGCCATAGAAGCTCCGCTACTACCCCCAGTAGCGCAGTAAAACGGAAAGGCCGGAATATTTACGACTTCCCTAGCACCGACGAAGGTGACGAAGTGGGTGCCACTCCGCGTCCGCCCCAAGTGCCTAGAAAGAAAAACAAAGGTGCTAAGCCTACGAAGGGCGTTCCCGCGCCACCTTCAGTGCAACCGGAACACGAGCATCGCACCTCCAGCCAGAAGAGTGACAGTGCGGGTACTCGTGAAGCGCGGATGAGACTGACGACTGCGCAGCTTGGTGAGGAGGATCGTCTTGAAAGGGAGCTGGCCAAAAGGGGGGAAGATAAGGCTATTGCCGCTGCGGAGGAAGAGGAGCATCGGAAGGAGGCCAGGAAAAGGGCCTCCCAAGCTGCTGAAGAGCACGAACGTCGACAGAGAGCTGAGCAGGCAAGATTGGCGCAAGATGAGGCGGAACGGCTTGCTAAAGAAAGGATGGAGGAGCAACGGTCAGCGAAAAATACGGCCGAGGAGACAAACCATAGAACTCGAGAAGAGGAGGAAAAGCGTCCGACCATAGAAAGGGCTGACCAGAACGAATCACCGGTGAAGACGAAGGCCAAACACGTTCATCTCGACCAAGAGAATGCTGAGGGGTTGCGCCTGGAAAAAGAAAAGGTTGAAGAGCCAAATATGGCCAAAGAGCAGGCTGACGCGGAACCTCCAACTCAACAAAAGGTTGGACAGGGACGTCTCGCAGAACAGAGGCCCCAAGATGAGCAATCCACCATAGATGAAGAAGAGGGCGAACGCCTGGAAAAGAAGAAGGGGGAGGCAGCAGAGGAGACAAGGCATCAAACTGATGCCGCAAAAAAGGCACTGTTGGAGTCGAACAAGAAGCTGGCTGCTGCGAAAAAGGAGAGGAATCGGCAGGCGAAGGAGCAGAGAGCCAGGGAGCTCGCAGAGCTGAAGGCTCAGAAGGAGGAAAAGAAGGCTCAAAGGGTAAAGGAGCAAGAAAAGAAGGCCCAACAGGTGAAGGAGCAGGTAGATAAAAAAGCTCAAAGGATGAAGGAGCAAGAAAGGAAGGCTCAAAGGGCGAAGGAGCAGGAAGAGAGGAAAGCTCAAAAGACGAAGGAGCTCGAACAACAGAAGGCTCAAAAGGCAGGAGAACTCGAGGAGAAGACAAAAGAGAATGCTCAGCAGGCCAGGGCTCTCGAGCAACAGAAAGCGAAGGCGAAAGAAGTGGAAGACGAAGCCGCCCCGGAAGCTACCAAACCTGAAGCTATGAGTGCCAGCCCAGAGGTTCCGGCAACTAAAAAGCGTGCCAGAAGGGATAGCGAGCCTGCTGGGGATGGCGCGACGTCCCCAGACGCGAAGATCTCCGGTAAAAGGATACGGACGTTTTCTCCCATAGCTATACTCCCAAGCAAGGCATCTCCTACGACTTCGGCCGAACGAGATATGGGGCCTCCTCCGGTTCCGAACTCAGCTATGAAACGAAGCAACCTCAAAAAGGAATCATCTTCCCAGGACCCATCATCAACCAGCAAAAAGAGAAACACCGTCTCCTTTGCCGAAGAATTGCCTGGCAGTCAGGGGTTTCCTGGTTCCTCGGCTCCGGGCATGATATCGACTCCGACTCCGATTGTTCGACCATCGAAGCGAACGCCCATAGTATGTCCATTGCCTGCTGCAGCTCCGGTGGCCACAACTAAAGCCCCCTCTTTTCGAGTTGTCACTCCGATTCTTCCTCCTGGCCTTGTCAAAGCCTCTGAGGGGGAGGCCAACAAGCCGCCGGCTAGAGAGTCCGAAACCGGTTCCGGATCGGAATCGGAATCAGGATCCAGCAGTGAATCCGAAAATGAGGCAGTTCCCCCGCCGCCACCACCAACCAAAGCCGACGCGGCGACTAAGCCAAAGATGGATGGGAAACTACTAGTGGCTGAATCCAGCTCAAAGGCCTCGAAATCAAAGGCAAATGCCCCCTGGGCGAGATCCGCTCCTGCCCAAACAAACAACGACGATTCCGATATTGATATGCAGGATGTTCCTCCTCCTTCTACCGCCCCGGTATCTTCGAGTGCGGCGTTGCTAAGAAAGCCGTCTTCTGCAGCCAGAGTCTCACGTGCAGCTCCAGAGGTCAAAAGTGCGCCCTATGTCGTGTCGAGTGACTCGGAATCAAAGGACGACGAGATGAGGCCACCTCCGTCGGCGCAGATTCCCAAGTCCAAGCCACAACAGAGCTCGCAAGCTTCCAGGCCAGTTGCTGCCGAAAAGCTAGTGCCTGCTACCGAGTCAGATGCCTCGGGCACGGGTTCGGAGACGGGTTCGGATGCTGGCTCAGACTCTTATGGCAGTGATGATGAAGAAAATTGCACTCGCAAGGCAGCTTCTGCGCTGAATTCCCTTCTCGGAAACGCCAAATCTACCGGACAGTCGCTCGTCAAGCCGAAAGCAGTTTCTCCGGCAACGACCAAGAAGCTCAACTCCCTTGGAGACCTCGAGAACCGAAGGGCGTTTGACGTCCGAGAAATTCACACGTCTCAACAATCACCACAGCAAGCATCGCAATCCGCTCCGAGCTCCCAGCCAGCAGCCAAAAACACCAAGCCCGTGGCAAACCGAGCCGTCGAGCCCGAGTCGGAGTCGGAGTCAGGATCAGGATCAGGGTCGGATTCGGACAGCGATGACGGATCAAAATCGAAGGGAGCGATCCCGGACCACAAGAAGGCCGGCTCGAATAAGAAAAAGCCGGCGGGGGCGATGGGGTTTGGACGGATGTTTTCGGGTGCGTGAGGGCAATCAATCTTCACCTGTCCACGATCACTGACCCAACTTTTGCGGGGAACGGGCTGCGCGCATCAAAAATGTTCTTTCTTCTATGTATGTATCTGTTTTTTTTTATTCTCCTTTCTGGCACTTGTTCGTGTGTCAAACGTGCATATCTTAGTGCGGCATTGGTGGCGAAGTGGGCGTTTTTCTTCCAGGCGGGTTGCTGTTGTTACTCGAGACCTGCGAAAAAAGCGGAGTTAGAGGCATAGTGCGTACGAAGACAACTGTAGGCAGCATCTATTAGGGAGTACGTGATGGATGGACGAAGTGTCTGGGAATCCGATAACCTTCTCTTCGTGGGTTTGCGAATGTGCCGATGCAACGGCCTGTACTTCCATCCGATCCCACCAGAATGTCGCACAATTGACGTCGTGAGGCCTATGTACATATCTATGTCTCTGTGCAGGTATGACATGTGTTGAACTCCTGGCTCGTGACTTCGGTCTTATTTGCCCTCACCTGCTGCAAGTGGCATTCCTGTGACACTGGACGTCCCGACCCGTGTTCACGGAGCGGCCGCCCGGAAGATCAACTGACAGTCGCATGTCGGCAAGCGACCATGCCCGACAACGGGAGATTACCTGGCTCGTGTATGTTGTGGCTTGCCGTCACATTCTTATCAAGTGGCCCGAGCCATCGCCCATGAACGAAGCCGGCCGGCGGATGCCATTTGCCCACGTCTTGTTGAGCTTTCTGGGCACCGTACGCGCCCAAAGTGCTTGAATCGGTACCTCCGACAATTCTGAGCCCGTAACAGCCCATTGAGGTGAAAGTCCCAACTCCCCTTCACATGCGCGCGAGATCACGCTCTTTCTTGTCCCATCCGAATACAATAACTACATCTCGTGACCCGCACAGGGTGGAATGCCGCGCATCCAACTCCGCTGTCATTTGTCTCGTCGCCCCGCTTCGACCGGCCCCGCCGCCCACACGAACCAGCACTCTGCATAGATA
>Ga0307512_10004214_pt1 | contig 15898 bp, 18 predicted proteins | sample 14_EM_MG_FD_200267 | JGI IMG/M metagenome (GOLD analysis project Ga0307512, IMG submission 200267) | Populus trichocarpa ectomycorrhiza microbial communities from riparian zone in the Pacific Northwest, United States - 14_EM | ecosystem: Host-associated > Plants > Roots > Unclassified | place... | reverse complement strand
CGATCCTGCGCGAGCAACGCGGCGACTTCGGCGCGCGTCTCGACGGTCTGTATGAAGGCATTTGGGAGCGCGCCGCTGCGCGCGAGCGCGGCTTGGATCGTGCGTGCGAGCTCTGCGGTCGTGCGCGCCGACTCTTTGCCGCCTTTGAGGATCGCGGCGTTGCCTGTGTGCATTTTACTTCGCGTTTAATGTCTCGGGAAAAACAAAAACCTTTGTGAGGTGGTGAAACACGAACCTGATTTGAGTGCGAGAGCGGCGATATTGACGACGACTTCCGGGCGCGCTTCGAAGATGACGAGGAGGACACCGATCGGGCAGGAGACTTGGTAGAGCTCGAGGCCGTCGTGCAGCTCTCGCGCGTACGAGACGGCTCCGGTCGGGTCTGGGAGCGCGGCGATGTCCGACACGCCCTGGAGCATCGTGTCCCACTTTTCGCCCGCGCGCAGGTCGAGGCGCTTCACGAGCGAGGACGAGAGGCGTCCCGCGGCAGACTCTGCTTCTGCGTGCTGCTCGAGCCGCGTTTGAGTCAGCGTTTTTTTTTTTTTACCACGTCGCGGGGGAAAGGAGGGGAGGAGAGCGCACCGCCATGTCCTCGCTGTTGGCTTTTAGGATGGCATCTTTGTTCGCCTCCAACTCTCTCCGGATTTCGTGTAGGGCTCGCGTGCGCTCTGTGGCGCTGACAAGCTGAGAAGTTTCGAATGCGGCCTTGGCAGTTTGGGCGATATTTTCTGCGCTCAAAGACATTTATTTGGTTTTGAGGTGTTGGTTCAGCTGAAGTTGGTTTGCTGCAGTGATTGGCTCGGCCGAGAACAGATTAGATTATCGGCCGTTTCGGATCTTCTTAGTTTTGGCCCCGTCCGAAAAAGAGTAAATCAAATCAAAGTTTTGTGCATATCCCCTCGGGAGTGCGAATGCGATTGGGGATTGCGGGGAAGAGAAGGCATTATTCTGAACACCGTTGTTGGGCTGGCCGCACGATTCGTCCGACAGCCCCGCTCAGTCATCCGACATCCGACGCCGCGTTCTGGCCAGCACAACGTGATTCTTTGATCCCATCATGATTCTTTCTACCACTGGCAACCTCAGGTACTGGTCATGAGGCCTCTGCGAATCATCTTGTCTTGCTCCATGTTTTGAGCGGGCACAATATAGTTTCAGAAGTGTTCTTCTGACAAAGTGACCACCGCATTTTCCCCGAGTAGTAGTGTAAAGCCAAAAGAATCATATGATCGACAAACATTCATGCACCTCAAATAACCGCCGAGACAGAGTCCAGTCCAACCCACATCTTCTTCTTTTCCCCGTTTTACGTCCCCCCGCATAGACCAGAACCATGTCGGCCCTCATGGAGAGCGAGTTCGTTGGCAGCCTAGACTGTGGCACGACGTAAGTCCTCAACTTCTCAATGCATTCCAAGCATGATGCGATGCGCATACGCGGTGACATAAAATCTGCAGCTCGACGCGATTCATCATCTTTGATAAGCACGCGAATATCGTGGCGCTAAGCCAACGAGAGTTTCCTCAGTACTACCCCAACCCTGGGTACGTCCACACGAGCCTCTATACAACCCCGTCCCCCTGAGTCCCTGATTTACCCTTCTTCTTTTCGTCGATCAGATGGCACGAACACGATGCGACCGAAATCCAGGAAATGTGCGACAAGGTCATTGATGAGGCTGTGACCAAGCTCGAGGAGGCAGGGTATACCCGTAGTAGCGTAAAGGTCATTGGTGAGCCCTCGTTCCCATCTGATTTCTGAAATTCCGAGGGCTGATTGACCAGTTAATTAATAGGTGTCACGAATCAGCGCGAGACGACTGTAGTATGGAGCCGCACGACGGGAAAGCCGTTGTCCCGCGCTATCGTATGGGACGACTCGCGCACCCGTGATGTCGTCGCACATTACTCCCGCATTCTCAAGACTCAGGGAATCGAAGTTGGCGGACGAGTGCGCAGCGGGGCGGACGGCGCACAGGCCCTCAAAGAGCTGTCAGTCTCGTCATCCCCGGAGTTGTGTCGCCTGATGTGCCGGTGATTTCACTGACTTGGCTTGGCTTTTGTTTGTAGGACCGGCCTCCCGCTCTCCACGTACTTCTCCGCGATCAAGCTCCGATGGATGATTGATAACTGGGAGGATGTCCGCAAAGCGCACGAGGCCGACGACCTCGCATTTGGCACCGTTGAGTCCTGGATCGCATACGTCAGTCTCCAACTACACACACTCTCTCGCACCCGTTATTGACGGGCTCAGACAGAACTTGCTCGGTGGCGTGAGCGCCAGCCAGCACATCAGCGAAGTGACCAATGCGTCGCGGACGCTGCTACTCAATATCCGCACGCTCGAGTGGGATCCTGTGCTCCTGCGCTTCTTCGGCTTGCGGGAGTCGGTCTTGCCACGTCTCGTCTCGACGAGCGAGGTGTATGGAAATCTCGCATATGGGCCTCTCAAGGGTGTCCCACTAGGAGGCCTCGTTGGCGACCAGCAAGGAGCGCTCATCGGCAACAAGTGCCTTACACAGGGCCAGGCCAAATGTACATATGGCACTGGCGCGTTCTTGTTGTTCTGCACAGGCACCGAGATCGTATACAGTAATCACGGACTACTAAGCACCGTGCGTAATAGTGGCTTTCTAGCGTTGTAGGTGCTGACATCGCCTCTCAGGTCGCGTATCAAGTAGGTCCCAAAGGCAAGCCCGTCTACGCCTTGGAAGGAGCTAGTGAGAGCACAAAGTCTCAACTGTACGCGATGGTTCTAATATCATCTCAGTTGCTGTCGCCGGAAGTGCCATCAAATGGCTGCGCGACTCTATGAAGATGATCAAAACCGCTGACGAGATCAACACCCTTGCGCGCTCCGTGACCTCTACTTCTGGCGTCTACTTCGTGACCGCATTCTCCGGTCTGCTGGCGCCATACTGGGACCCCGGCGCAACGGGCCTTCTAATCGGCTTGACGTCGTACACCACGCCAGCACACGTCGCGCGCGCGACGCTCGAAGCGAACGCGTTCCAGACGCAAGCAGTGATCGAGAGCATGAAGCTAGACTCCAAGTCGGAACTTGCGCACCTCAAGGTGGACGGGGGCATGACGAACGGGGACCTCGCGGTGGAGGTGCTCGCCGACGTGGGCGGGTTCGAGGTCGTGCGGCCTGAGATGCGCGAGAGCACCGCCCTCGGATCCGCGCTCCTCGCTGCGTCTGCCGTTGGCTTGTTTGGCTGGGACATCACGAGACCTGAGACGCTCGTGGACGTCAATACGGCACGCAGCAAGGTGTTTGCACCCCGCACGACGGTAGAGGAGCGGAGTAAGGCGTGGCGTGGTTGGCAGCGCGCTGTGGGGCGCTCCCGTGGGTGGATAGAGACCGCGGAGGAGTAATCGGGAAGGTTGATGGTGGTTTTTGGAAATGAGGCTTTCTGGGGAAGGCGGAGGCAATCCGACGGTGCGTGTAAGCTATGGATGGGACCCTGTGGTTCAACTTCAATTGTGTGACTGTATTTCATTTACCGTATTGTCGTCTTATTTTTGTTCCTGCTAGAGGATTTAGAGGATGCAAGTACCATGCCAGTGCGGCAATGCCCATCAGCCAGGGTTGTCACAGTGGTTTTGTAGGAATTGGGGAGGTGTTGGACATGGTGTGAGACTGAGCTGAGCGTCAGTTGGAAGCTACGATAGTACTTTCCGACCATGATGCCAGTGGTCTGTTGTCATCCTCAACTAGCGTCACAGCACACAACTGAAGTACGGCCATCGTTGATCCTGCGCTGTGGTAGCTGCCGCAGAAGCGTGCATTAATATGCACTATCCAATTCAACATCAAGAGTACTACAGTCACGGTAGTGCGGGTTGCTCCCTTCCCCGGAACTGGACTGGATAACATGCCGGGCCAGCTGTCAGATCACAACTCGGTCCGCCTCTTATCCGAGTCTGTGCCCTCTAGATCTCCGAGTCAGTCGTCGTCTGCATTGTTTGTTCATATTCTGATCTCTCATTGCTGCTCTTGACCCTGTACCCGAGCCCAACAGACCACCAGGTGCATTTTATTTGGCCATCATAAGGCACTCCGGACATTCAATCGCTGCTTCAAAGGAGGAAAAAATCTGGGTGGGCGTCGAAAACAGGTTCAGTTAAGCGGTAAGCGCCGTGTGTCCATTTAAGGAACAGGGCCCTTCGGATCACAGGGAAAACGAAAGGTGGTGGTTTATGGCTCTCTAGCGCTCACTCCCACAACGGTATCGATGGCTTCAAGTCAATTCAAGTACGAAAACAATCCCACACCGGAGAATCAACTCACCACCACGCGATCCCTTCTCGATCTCTCAACAGAAGTGCTCATCGAGATTTTCGCTTACCTCCCCGCTGCGGACATGCTCACCGTGCAGCGCACATGCCGTACCATCCACGAGATTATTGGCGGTACTGCCTACCTGCAGTACACCCTGCATGCCGAGATAAATTGTGTCGACGACCTGCTACCACCCGATTTTCCTTACGCCGAGCGTCTCGAACTTCTGCGATATCATGAACAGTCATGGCGTGACCTACAATTCAATCTATTCGCTGAATACCAAAGTATTTTCCAGTCTGGTGTGTCCGATCCAATGTCATTCACTCTTCAAGACAGCTATTTGATCTACGAATACCTCCTGGCATCGGAAAGGGGTCTGAAATACGGATATGCGGACCTCTGTTCCGCAGATCGGAACAAGGAACTGCGATGGGTCAACCTCACGATGGGCGAAAGTCAGTATCGGGGTCGAACTAAGATCGCATTTGCGGTAGATCATGACCTGGTGGTGATCGTGAGGTTCTGTGTGCCTTTCCATTCTTCTATGTGCAAAACCTGACAAGTGAGTCACAGCTTTGAGCATCACAGGGATAATACCGTCCTGGTCCAGCTGGAGTTCTTTGAATTCTCAACGGGTGCACCTCATCCACTTTCAGCAACACACACTCTGCCACTCCCACCACTTTCTCACTTCCCAAATGCGTCTGTTCATGCAAAAGTCCTGGGTGATCACATCCTGATATCAGTATGGAATTTCTACGGAAAAGCGGCTGTCTACCTAGTCTCGTGGAAGACAGGGACAGTGACACTTGTGAGTGACTTCACCAAGTTTTGTTCTGTCTTAAACTCACAACAAGTCTCTGAAGCTTCGTAGATTAGCGGGGACCTCGACGAGGTTTCATAGTAGATTCCCGTTCGCTTTGTGCATCAACAGCAGCTTGATCTCACTGCTGGAGGACTGTGAGAACAGGTTAGAGATCTGTAAACTTGAGCTCGACCCCAGCCCACGGTTGCAAACGCTGTGCTTCCTTGAACTACCGCCATTGGCATCAGGCGCTTCACATCTCTTTTTCGCGGCCCGCACGGAGTGGGTGCCAAGCTCGATATCCTACACACGAACCAGGTCTTCACGTAGATATCACCTTCCCTTCTACTCTTCTGCAATTGGCACCATAGCGATTCATTTCGAGTATCTACCAGGGGTGGGGTGTCCCTCTTCATATGCGTTGATCGTAAGCGCCGCGGGACTCGTCTCTGCCATTCCCACTGATGTGCGCAATGTCCCTTGGGAGGATTGGGGCCCTTCCAGCACGCACTTGTTCAAAATGTCATCAACAAGGCTAATATCGCTTGGCCCATTTTGGATCACAGACTACCGATCACCACCAGTAGTACGCCAGTACGACCTACAGCATACGCGATATATCCAGTCGATTGCAGGGATTAAATCACTGTTGCAATCAAGGCCGCCAATTGTCGATTCAGAAACATTTCAATATGACATCGAGACACACCTGCCATATCGCGAAGTCACGATAAAGGGTAAGGACCCACACGCGTCCCCTGCCAGTGAAATTGTGGCGAATAGGGAGTGGTTTGTCGAGATAACGTATCCGGATGAGGTACGTAGATTTTTTGTCCACATCGTTGGGATATTCCGATGCGAGTCTGATCACTCACATCTACAGGGAGCTGGACCTTTTGTCACCGTCTATCACGTAGGTTAGGCACTGGCATGAACTGTAATGAGCGAATACCGAGACTCGTAAAATGTACTTTAATTAAAGGTCATATGCTTTACCAACTTGGTTGCGGGGTTCCCCAAACGACTACGCTGAAAGTCGGGGCCCGGGGGAGCCCCATAACCACTGGCAGCAATCTAGAAATTGTTAGTTGCCGCCTTCGTTCTCATAGCCCCCAAGTGCCCATAAGCCTACGCCTGATACCATGTCATGTAGGTAGATGTGGACTTTAGAACAGCACGTTTACGCTGGCCCAACGTGGCCCGTCACCGCGTCACCAGTAGATAATAAGATTGGATATGGACTCCGGCAGAGATTTCGATTGTTCATATGTGATGACCATGAGCTTCGGGCACTCACCCCTGCAAATCACACACCAGGTGTATGTTATTCACTTACCACGCGCCACTCAGAAGCAAGCCGCTCAAGTACTGTTTGAGAAGAAGAAAAATACTCAGCCACGCTCGCTCAAGGTACAGTTTAAGCGCCGGTGTCCGAATATCACGTGGCGCTTCACCCTTGGGTTTCCAATTGAACCGGACTGATCATCCTTTTATACCTCCCCGCCGTAAAATTCTGCGCATTCTAGAGGACGTGCCACCGGATTCGCTGCATCGTTTCCGAAAGCGCACCAATACATCACCATGCCCAGATCAACGGCGTCGATGACCTCCTACCTCCCGATCGCCCATTTTCCGAACGGCTCGAGCTCTTGAGATATAGCGAGAAGTCATGGAGAATCTCCAACTCAATTACCATAATCATAGGACTCAGCACGGCCCACTCGTCAAACTTATGTTTCTCGAGTTCGCAACAGGCGCGCTTCATCCGCTTTCGTTCAAGACCACCGTGTCGTCCTCGACGTAGTTTACGCATCGGTGGGGGCCCTGGGAGATCATGTGCTGACGATAGCGATGTCTGCGCGGGATGTGTGTGCTGCTTTTCCTCGTCTCATGGAAATTGGGCACGGTGACCCTTGTGAGTTGTAACCTAATCCAAAGACTGTGACACTTCTCCAGCGTAGCATCTCTAGATTCTCTGCTGACATTTGTTTCCCCGCAGATCCGCGAGATCGAGTTGTCAAAAACTTGGGCGCCTCTGTGGGTTCTGAGCCTCGTAGACACCGACGGCAGCCTAATAATGCTGGCGGATCGCATCAAGAACAGTCTCGAAATTTACAAGCTCGAGCTGGTCTCCTCTCGGGAGCCACTACGCATACATACTCTGCGCTCCCTCGAGTCACCTGCGCTAGAGCCCTGTACCTTCGTGGTCGTGTCTACTATCGACAAGGAGTGAGTCCCGACATTAACACGTGGCGGTGCCCGATGCCAACCCAGGCGGAAACGCGTCGTTCCCTTCTGGTCCTCCAAAGTCGGCGTGATCGGTCTTGTCGAGCACGAAATGCGAATGCCTTCCAAGCTCACGCTGCGATCGAGAGCATGAAGTTAGACTCCAGGTCGGAGCCCACGCACCTCAAGGTGCCGAAGAACAGGCACCTCGCGATAGCGGTTCTCGCGGACATGGGTGGGTTCGAGGCCGTGCGGCCTGAGATGCCCGAGAGCACCGCCCCCGGATCCGCGCTCCTCGCTGCGTCTGCCGTTGGCTTGTTCGGGTGGGACATCATGCGGCCTGAGACGCTCGTGGACGTCAATTCGGCGCGCGGCACGGTGTGCGTGCCCCACACGACGGCGGAGGAGCGGAGTAGGCCGTGGTTGGCAGCGTGCTGTGGAGCACTCCCGTGGATCGATAGAGACCGCGGAGGAGTGATCAGAATGATCGGTGGTGGTGGTGGTGGTGGGGAGTGAGCCCTTCCGGAGAAGCAGGGGCAATCCGACGCCATATCGTAGGTATGTGTAAGCTATGGATGAGGCCGTTGTGGTTCAACGTGGATTTTGTGACTGTTTTTCATATACCGTATTGCCGGCTTATTTTCATTCCTGCTAGAGGATTTAGAGGATGCAAGGGTCATGCTAAAGGGGAAACTGTTGCTGTGTACGTCGTGGCCAGTGAGGCAATGCGTTTCAACCAGGGCTGTCACTGTGGTTTTGTCGGAACTGGGAGGTGTCGAACCACAGAGTGAGACAGTGAGCTGAGTGTCGGTCAGAAGCTACGATAGTAGTACTTTCGGACCCTCGGGCTGACGCCAGTGGTCTGTTGTCATCCTCAACTAGCGTCACAGCACACAAGTACTGTCATCGTTGATCCTGCTCCTTCTGTCGTAGCTGCCACAGAAGCATTCAATATTCAACATTAAGAGTGCGGAGTTGCTGTGCTCCCGGATAGCCATTGCAAATTTCAAGAGAGCCGTCGGGCATACTGGGCCGGAAATGGTGTGTGTGTGAGGCTGGCTGTCGGCTCTTATCCGAGTCTGCGCCCTCTCCGAGTCAGCCGCCGTTCGCATTGAAATATTGAAAGTTTGTTCATTCTCTGAGCCTGGTTCCCACATACAGCCACCTCACATTTAAGGAGTCACTGCTCTTGACCCCGTACCCAAGCCCAACAGTCCACCAGGTGCATTTTACTTGGCCACCACAGGGCACTCCGGCCATTCAATTGCTGCTTCAACGGAGGAAAAAACGGCGTAAAAACAGGTTCAATTAGGCGGTAAGCGCCGTGTGTCCACTTAAGGAACAGGGCCCTTCAGATTACAGGGAAAACAAAAAGGTGGTGGTTCACTAGTTCACTGCTCACTCCCACAACGGCCCGGGTACTGTATCAATGGCCTCAAGTCAATTCAAGTACGAAACCAATCTCACACCAGAGAATCAAGTCACTACCATGCGATCCCTTCTCTATCTTTCAACAGAAGTGCTCATCGAGATTTTCGCTTACCTCCCCGCTGCGGATATGATTACCGTGCAGCGCACATGTCGGACGATTCGCGACATCATTGCCGGTACTGCCTACCTGCAGTACACCCTGCATGCCGAGATAAATTGTGTCGACGACCTTCTACCACCCGATTTTCCTTACTCCGAGCGTCTCGAACTTCTGCGATGTCATGAACAGTCATGGCGTAACCCACAATTCAATCTATTCGCTGAACGCCACAGTTTTTCCGAGTCTGGTGTGCCCAATCCAAGGTCATTTACTCTTCAAGCCAGTTATTTGATCTACGAATGCTCCCCGGGATGGGGAAGGGGTCTGAAATACGGATATACGGACCTCTGCTCCGCAGATCCGAGCAAGGAATTGCGATGGGTCAACCTCACGATGGGCGAAAGTCAGCATCTGGGTCCAACTACGATCGTATTTGCGGTAGATCATGACCTGGTGGTGATCGTGAGGTGCTGTGCGCCTTTCCATTCCTCTGTGTGCAAAACCTGACAAGTGTCACAGTAATGAGCATGATACCGATTATACCGTCCTGGTCCAGCTGGAGTTCTTTGAATTCTCGACGGGTGCACCTCATCCACTTTCAACAACACACTCTCTACCACTCCCACCACTTTCTGAATTCCCCAACGCGTCTGTACATGCAGAAGTCCTGGGTGATCACGTGTTGATATCAGTATGGAATTACAGCGGCAAAGCGGCTGTCTACCTAGTCTCATGGAAGACAGGGACAGTGACACTTGTGAGTGGCTTCAGCAAGTTTTGTTCTGTCTTAAACTCACAAAAGTCTCTGAAGCTTCGTAGATTAACGGAGAGCCCGACGAAGTTTCATAGTAAATTCCCGTTCACTGTATCCATCAACAGTAGCCTGGTCTTACTGATGGAGGGGTGTGAGAACAGGTTAGAGATCTGTAAACTTGAGCTCGACCCCAGCCCACGGTTGCAAACGCTGTGCTTCCTTGAACTACCGCCATTGGCATCAGGCGCCTTACATCTCTTTTTCGATGCCTACACGGAGTGGGTGCCAACCTCGATATCCTACCCACGAACGAGGTCTTCACGTGGATATCACCTTCCCTTCTACTCTTCTGCAATCGGCACCATAGCGCTTCTTTTCCAGTATCAATCACAGTTGGAGTCTCCCCCTTCATATGCGTTGATCATAAGCGCCGCGGGACTTGTCTCTGCCATTCCAACTGATGTGCGCAATGTTCCTTGGGAAGATTGGGGCCCTTCCAACACGCACTTCTTCAAAACGCCAATAGCGCAGCTACGGTCACTTGGCCCCTTTTGGATCATAAACCGCCGAGAACTAGTAGTACGCCAGTACGACCTACGACGTACGCGATGCGCCCAGTTGATAGCAGGGGATAAATCATCATTGCAATCAAGGCCGCCAATTGTCAATTCAGCAAACATATTTCAATATGACATCGAGACACACCTGCCATATCGCGATGTCACGATAAAGAATAAGGACTTATACGGGTCCACTTACATTGTGGCGGATAGGGAGTGGGTTGTTGGGGTAACGTTCCCAGTACGTGGATTTTTTTGTCCACATAGTTTGGATATTCCGATGCGAGTCTGATCAGTCACATCAACAGGAAGCTGGACCTTCTATCGCCGTCTGTCATGTAGGTTAGGCACTGGCATGAACTGTAATGAGTGAAGTCCGGGACTCGTAAGACGTACTTTATTTATGATAAGATGCTGTACGAACACCGTTGCGGAAGTTGGGGGGGCCCTTAAGTGGCAGTCTGGCATGGGTTGCGTGTCGAATTGCTCGTTGCTGTTTTCGTTGTCATGATCTCGGCCACATGGAGTGGACGTGAGCCTACATTTGATACCCTGTCGTGTAGGTGGATGTGGAACTTTTGGAACAGCACATTTACACTGGCCCGACTACTAGTAGATACTAAGACTCAATATTGGATATGGACTCCAGCAGACATTCGATTGCCCGTGATGACCATCGAGTTCGGGCTCCTCTCTGCAATTCACACACCAGGCGTATATTATTCACCTCCCACACACTACTCAAAAGCAAGCCGATCGAGTACTGTTTTGAGAGGAAGAAAAAAACTCAGCCACGCTCGCGGCTCGTCAAAGACATGTGGTGTTTAGTGAGGCGGGTTGAACGTTGAACGTTGAACAACTGAGCGGGGATCCAAAATGTGTCGATCGGCCTTCCAAGTTCCAACTGAATTGTCAGCCTCATCCTTTCGTACCTCCCCGCCGTAAAACTCTGCGCATTCCAGAGGACGTGCCACAGGGTTCGCTACATTGTCGCCGAAAGCGCACATCTCTATTACGTCCTCCATGCCCAGATCAACAGCGTCGACGACCTCCTACCTCCCGATCACCCATTTTCAGAACGTCTCGAGCTCTTGATATGTCACGAAAAGTCGTGGAGTAACCTCCGACTCAAAGTCTCGCACGTGTTCATGGCCACTATCTACCAATAACATTTCTTCAAGACAGATACTTGATTTACAATCGGATCGCCGGGACACTGCAATACGGATACGTGGACCTTCTCTCTGCCTCTCCGGACGAAGAGTTGCGTGGGACCCATATTTTGAAGGACGACATATGTTTTCCATTATGCGTCGTATCCGCTGCGGACCATAATTTTGCCGTGGTTCTCGGGTACATACCTGATTTCTTCCTCACACCATCCTGGATGAAATGTCTAAATTACCATCATCTATAGGACGCAGCACGGCTCGCTGGTCAAACTTACGTTTCTCGTTCTCGAGCTCACAACAGGCGCGCTTCATCCGCTTTCGTTCAAGACCATAGTGTCGTCTCCGACGTAGTTTACGCATCGGTGGAGACCCTGGGGGATCATGTGCTGACGACAGCGATGTCTGCGCGGCACATGTGCTACTTTTACCTCGTCTCGTGGGAATTAGGAACTGTGACCCCTGTGAGACGTAACCTGATCCAAAGACTGCGACACTTCTCCAGTGTAACATCTCTGCTGACAGTTGTTTCCCGCAGATGCGCGAGATCGTGTTGTCAAACAGGTGGACGCCTCTGTGGGTTCCGAGACTCGTAGACATCGATGGCAGCTTAATAATGCTGGCGAATTGCACCAAGAACAGTCTCGAAATTTTCAAGCTCGAGCTGGCTTCCTCTCAGGGGCCACCACGCATGTATACCGTGTGCTCCCTCGAATTACCCGCACTGGAGCCCTACGTCTTCGTTGTCGTGTCTACTGTCGACAAGGAGTGGGTCCTGACGGTAACACGTGGCGGTGCCCGATTCCAACTCACGCGGAAACGCGTCGTTCCGTTTCGCCCCTCCGAAGTCGGTACGAGCGGCCTTCTTGTCGAGCACGAAATGCGAATGCATTCCAGACACACGCAGTGATCAAGGGCATGAAGATAGACTCCGATTCGGCGCTCGCGCACCTCAAGGTGGGCAGGGGCATGACGAACCGGGACCTCGCGATGGAGGTGCTCGCCGACGTGGGCGGGTTCGATGTTGTGCGGTCCGGGATGTGCGGGGGCACCACCCTCGGATCCGCGCTCCTCGCTGCATCTGCCGTTCGCTTGTTCGGATGGGACATCACAAGGCCTGAGACCCTCGTGGACATCAATACTGCGCCCACTACGGTGTTTGCGCCCCGCACAACGGCGGGGGAGCGAAGTAGTGCGTGGCGTGGTTGGCAGCGCGCTGTAGAGCGCTCCCATGGGTGGATAGAGACCGCGGAGTGATCGGGACGATCGATTTTGGTGGTGGGGAATAAACCCGAAGGCGTGGGCAATCCAACGCCGTATCATAGGTACGTGTAAGCTATGGATGGGACCGTTATGGTTCAATTTGGATTTTATGACTGTATTTCATTTACCGTATTGTCGTTGTATTTCTGTTCCTGCGAGAAGATTTAGAGGATGCAAGTATCATGCTAATGGGGAAAGTGTCGCTGTGTGCGTCGTGGGTTTTGTAGGAATTGGGAGGTGTTGGACACAGAGTGAGACGGCGAGCTGAGTCACTGTGTCAGACTGTCAGTCAGGAGCAGTCGGGAGGTACGATGGCATTTCTCGACCTTGATGCCAATGGTCCGTCACGGTTATCATCCTCAACTAGAATCACAGCACTCTGGTACTTTTATCGTCTGGCGGCCTGATCCTTGATCCTGCCCCTTCTGTGGTAGCTGCTGCGGAGCAGCGGAGGCACTCAATATTCAACGTTAAAGCACGGAGTTGCTGTGCTCCTTCAAGTTCCCCGGATAACATGCCGACCCAGCAATGGTGTGTGAGGTTGTCAGATCGCTACGACTCGCCGTTCCCAGGTTCGTCTCGAGTTCGGGTCTGTGCGGGCTCTCTCCGAGGCGGCCGCCGTTCGCATTGCAAGTTTGTTCATGTTGGCACTTCTGAGCCCTGGTTTACAGATACGACCACCTCACATTTAAGGAGTCATTGCTCCTGACCCCCTACCCGGGCCAAAACAGTCCACCCATGGGGTACTCCGGCCCCTCGATTGCTGTTTCAAAGAACTCGGAGAAAACAGCTGGCTGGGTGGTGGGCGTCAAAGACGAGTTAAGCGGTAAACGCCGTGTCTCTACCCGGGAAAACGTAAAGAGAGTGGTGGTTTACTGCACTTTTACTACTCACTCCCACAACCGTATCAATGGCCTCAAAACAATTCAAGTTCAAAAACAAAACCACATCAGAGAGTCAAGTCGCTACCACACGATCCCTTCTCGATCTTGCGGCAGAAGTTCTCATCGAGATTTTGGCTTACCTCCCTGCTGAAGGTATAATCGCCATGCAGCGCACATGCCGTGCCATTCGCGACATCGTTACCGGTACTGTCTACTTGCAGTACACCCTACATGCCAAGATAAATCGTGTCAACGACTTTCTACCACCCGATTTTCCTTACTCCAAACGGCTCGAACTGCTGCGATGTCATGAACAGTCATGGCGTGACCAACAATTCAATCTATTTGCTGAATGCCATGGTATTTCCACTGTGCCCAATCTACATTTCGTCACTCTTCAAGACGGTTATGTGATCTACAAATGCTCTCCCGGACGGGGAGGGGGTCTCCGATACGGTTATACAGACCTCTACTCCGCAAATCGGAACAAGGAATTGCCATGGGTCCACCTCTCGATGGGCGAAAGGCAGTATCCAGATTCAACGACGGTCGTATTTGCAGTAGATCATGACTTGGTGATGGCTGTGAGGTTCTGTATCCTTTTCGATTCCTCTGGGCAAAACCTGACAAACAAGTCACAGCCATGAGCAATCCGCCGATCGGGCCTTCCTTGTCCAGCTGGCATTCTTTGAATTCTCGACGGGCGCACCTCATCCACTTTCAACAACACACACTGTCTCACTTCCACCCTCTTATGACTTCCCCCATGCGTCTGTACACGCAGAAGTCCGGGGTGATCACGTCTTGATAACAGTATGGAATTCCAGCGGCAAAGCAGATGTCTACCTAGTCCCTTGGAAGACAGGGGCCGTGACACTTGTGAGTGGCTTCAGCAAGCCTTGTTCTGTCTTAAACTCACACGAATCTCTGAAGCTTCGTAGATTACCCCAGACGTCAATTGCGTTTCATAATGGAGGTCCGATCATGGCGCTGTTCATCAACAGTAGCTTGGTCTTGCTTGTGGAGGGCTGTGAGAACGGGTTTGAGATCTGTAAACTCAAGCTCGACCCCAGCCCACGGCTGCAAACGCTGTCCTTCCTTCAATTACCAACATTGGCATCAAGAGCTTCACGTTTGTTTATCGAGGCCTTTACGGAGTGGGTGCCAACCTCGAAATCCTACACGCAAACCAGGTCTTCCCGGGGATACCACCTTCCATTCTACTCTTCTGCAATCGGCACCATGGCGCTTCATTTCCACTATCAAGTAGGGCTGAATGTTCCCTCCTCATATGCGTTCATTATAAACGTCGCGGCACTCGTCTCTGCCATCCCAGCTGATGTGCGCGACGTTCCTTGGGAAGATTGGGGTCCTTCTAGCACCCACTTGTTCGAAATGGAAACAACCCAACTAAGTGAGCCGCTAACGTCAGTTGGCCCATTTTGGGTCATCTGCCGCCCAGAGCCAGTGGTACGCCAGTACGACCTACGGCGTACGCGATACACTCAGCTGACGGCTGGTGATAAATCAATAATGGAATCAAGGCTTCTCTGGGACGATACACCGAAAATATTTCAACATGACCTCGAGACCGTAACACGCCTGCCATATCGCGACGTCACGATGGAGAATGAGGACTTGGTGGATGCCACTTACATTGTGGCAGATAGGGAATGGGTCGTTGGGGTAACGCACTTGGTTCGTAGGATTTTTGACCACATAGTCTGATGCGACTCTGATCACTCACATTGATAGGAAGTTGGAGTTTCTGTTGCCGTCTATCATGTAGGTTAGGCATGAACGTAATACGGTGAAAGTTAGGGGGAGACCTTAAGTTCCCTTAACCAACAGTCTAGCATGGGTTGCATGTCAAATCGCTAGTTACTGTCTTTGTTGTCATAGCCTCGGCCACTTGGAGTAGATGTGAGCCTACCGCTGCCTACGCCTGATACCATGTCGTTGGAACAGCACGTTTACACTGCCCGTCCACCAGTAGATAAGGCTCAATGCAAGGCTCAATGTCGGATGTGATGACCATCAACTTCGGACACGCCTGTCTATAATTCACACACCAAGTGTATATTGTTCACTTACAACACACTACTCAAAAGCCAGCCGTTCAAGTACTGTTTGGGAGGAAGGAAAAAAACTCAATCATGTTTATTTAGTAGGTAAGGCACCCCCGGGTTAAGCGCCGGAGTTTGAATAGAGCGAGTGGCGCCAAAAAGTGTTCTATGCTTTGGAACGGAACTTTTGCTATGTCGCTCGAGCGACCTTCCTCAGCCTTCCAACAGCTTTCATTCATCCTCATCCTTTCTTCCCGCCCCGCCGTAGAACTCTGCACATTCCAGAGGACGTGCCACAGGATTCGCTGCATCGTCGCCGAAAGCGCACACCTCCAATACATCATCCATGCAGG
>Ga0307512_10004213_pt1 | contig 15902 bp, 12 predicted proteins | sample 14_EM_MG_FD_200267 | JGI IMG/M metagenome (GOLD analysis project Ga0307512, IMG submission 200267) | Populus trichocarpa ectomycorrhiza microbial communities from riparian zone in the Pacific Northwest, United States - 14_EM | ecosystem: Host-associated > Plants > Roots > Unclassified | place... | reverse complement strand
TTCTCGTCTCTATCACCTGAACTTGTAGCTCCTCAGCCTCCTTCCACCGCCCTTGGTTCCGGTATACCTCAGCGAGGTTGCCCATGCTCATCAATGTATCTGGATGCTCTTGGCCCAGCACTCTGTTTCTTGTCTCCATCACCTGAACTTCTAGCTCCTCAGCCTCCTTCCACCGCCCCTTACACGTATATACTTCAGCTAAGGTAGATATTGCTTCTCGCGGAGACACGTTATGATCAGCCTCACATTGTCTTGCCTGGTTGCTTCTCATTTTGCACAAATAAACTAAGAAATCGTCGTAGATGTCTCTATCCAGCATTGTATCCCTATCAAGCATCGTCTTGAGCGGCAGAGCGTTAAGCCAGTGTTTCAGTTCCGACTGAAAAACCTGCAGATGTCCCATACTGACATTGTACGTATAGAGCAATCGCTGAAGCCACCTCCATCCTTCCGTGGACTTAAACAATACACCCAGTTGATGTAGACATTCCTGGTAGGAATCATCAACCTTGGTGATATGCCAAATCAATTGGGAGGAGGAGTACTCTAACAGTGGATATTTGGTATTAATTTCGACTGGATCTTCCACTAGCTCCTCACTGAAGCATGGGAACGTAAGGTATGACAATAGAGCAATGGTGACGGGACTGTGTAGCTCGCTCGGCCTAAAAATGCAATATGCAAGTCCGGAGTCCCGATTATAGCTAGATGTAACCAAGAAATCTTTCAATGAAGCATGAACGATTTGAACAGTATTGTCGGGCGCTATGATTATGAGCGGCGCAACCCCATTGATGATATGGCGAGCATCGTCCTCTCCAATGTCATAGTCCACATGGTTGGGTAAACCTTTGAGCATTTCTACCGCAAAAGAAAACTCATTGAGATGTAGCGGACGCGCTGCAGCCAAAACCAACCGTAACGCATGGGTATTCTGCTGGCGGAGAGATTCCGACCCAGTGTTTGAAAGACGTTGGAGAATACCCTTATAGAGTGCTTTAAGCCCCGCTGGCGGCTCCTTCAAAACTTTTTCAACCTGGTAATGGTTACTCTCTAATTCGGAAATCATAAGCCGAGTCCACAACACCATTCCTTCGGAGCCGTGGATCAATGGTTTGAAAAGGCGGTCTTTGACTTTGGGGTTCCTTAACTTCGATGATGCTTCCAATTTCACAGACACGAAGCGCTCAATGTCATCTTCAACATTCTCGACTGTTATGGAAAGGCGTTCCCACAGACAAACGGAGTCGCCGATATTGGGGATCCCCAGCCGCGAAAAAACGACCGCTTTTGTTGTTGGAGATACACCGAAAACGTCCGTAAGTTTGACAATAAAGTCGTTGGTTTCCTGTTCGGTGTTGCTGCATTCATCGAGACCGTCGATGACACAAACGCAACCACCGGTGGATTGTAAAAGTTGCCTTAAAGCGGACCATAGATTCGGAATGGAGGTGGCAAATGAATCCTTAGAATTCATGCGCTCGGATGTTATTATCGAATGGAGTTTTCTCTTTTCCACAGCTGTGACTGCGCTCTCAACAAGCTGAAATAATATGTTGCGCAAAATCGATAACACATCGCATCTGTTTTCCATACCGGTTTTGCAGAGCATGCGTACAACCAGCAATGGGGAGGTAGCTAAATTGTGTATTAGTTGGGACGCCATTGTCGATTTGCCGCAACCAGGTTTTCCTGAAACCCAAAGGCCAGGTACGGAGTGAGAGCCCATCCAATGTTCGACCTTAGTGTTCTGTAGAAACCATTGGCAAGTTCCATCGACATGTTCGTTGCAAAGCCTTTTCAAGTCAGAGGAAAATCCGGCTTCCGCGTGTCGTAACCATTTGCCGTTTTCAACCTCTTGCTGGAGTATATCAACTACCACGAACGATATATCAGTTAAGAACTTCATTTAAGTGAGAGTGGCGACAACTTACATTCAGTCTTCAATAACTGTATGTTGTCCTGGACGTCTTTTTCGAATTGTAGAATGCTGTCTGTAGCGCGCTTAGTGAATCGGAGAAGGCCAGGATCATATACCTGTCAACTTACCGTACGTTCCCTGGAACTCTGTGTGATAAGGTTTAAATGTGGCAGATATATACCGTCCTTATGTGATGTCAACATTGTGATGGCTAACCTTAGGACTGATGGAGTACTTACGGAACGTTGGTTTCTTAAAAAATCTCATTGCACGAAACAGAAAAATAAGAACCTCAGTAAAGAGTGCCACTAAGCCACCATATATTTGTCGTAAAATATCCTTTGCTGATGTTTCGTGATGGGCAAACAGTGCTGTGTACGTATCTGTGCGGAAGACGATTCGAGCTAAACGATCTAGATGTTCCACAACCTTCTCGCAAGTTGCACCTTCTTGTACAGCAGCCTAGCAATCATCAGCTTATGACTCCTGTTAATTTGAGTGAATAGAAAGATGTACCAGCAATATGAACCGGAAGGCTCCCCAAACAAATGCCGTGTTTTGAGGGTCATACTGCACCATGATGTCGGCGACGACCGCATACTGATTGATCGTGTTCAAAATGCTTTGAATAGTTCTGGTGAATGGATATCGTTTCCTCTCGACAATACTACTTGCTTCCTTGACTCCGTCCAGTAGTTCATGGTATGTCGTTGGCTGCTGGTTCGTAGAAGTCCATTGTTGCAGTTCTTGGGGAGATAGTTTCGAACGGAAACGGTCGAATGATGTTTTCCAGGCTGAGAATAGATCTATCTTGGAATCCTTGACGATGTCAGGTAAGCGAAAGTCATCCGGCGAGACTTACCAGCGCAGACCCGGATGACAGGGGCATTTTGTATTTGGCTTCTTGGCCGCGAGGCCGATTAAAATCCGAGGTTGAGAAGAGTGAATCGAAAGCAAGCGATGAGTTGAAGAACAGAAAGAGATTGAGAGTGTGGCTATGTTGAAGCGGGGAAGTCCAAACACATGTATGAAAATCGGCCAAAAGTGGGGCCGCACCGCATAAACTATGGACAAATAAAAAGTCTCCTACCTTCTTGCGACAATCAACCGGATATCCTTTTGAAATAATAAATATCTCAACATTGAACATGTATCAAGCCTCGAGTATAGAAAAGAATAATTACCACTAAAAATACCATCAGTCCCCTATGCTGTTAAATAGGGTAAATGCAGTATGATTAAAACAATGAAAAGATAACAAGTTGTTAAGCAACTACGGCCAAACATATCATTAGCACATACTTATGTTAAAAAACTACAGGTAGCCAGCCCTCCATCATACAGAACATTGTCCGGCTTGCCAGCAAATATCCGACTGTCCCCATTTTCAGCGATACTCTCACTTTGGTCCATCTCCTACGGCCACTCTCGGGCTCTCAAAGTTTCTTTGCGTGGCATCCTTGCCAACTGCAAACGTGCATCGATGCAAATCTAGAAATTTTCCCTTCCAGACTCAACTAGCTTGCTGCTATTCACTCCGGCGACCCAAGAAGTAGCGGTCGGTCTGCAAACGGACTCAAATGTAACCTAGTCTTAGAAGGTAGAGAAGATTGTTATGCACTTACTGAGGCGGGTTGGGGGGGACGCGTGACTCTGAAGGTTCTAGAGTGCTGTAGCGTAATCGTTCCAATGGGATAGCAAGTGTGGCAGTTTTGGTTAACAGATGACTGATGTAAAGTAGAATTATTTGGCGAGTGGCGGACAGTTTTTGTGAGACACTAACGGATGATGTGGTACACTATGTTGTGTAACGTCCGAATCATTGCGCACACTACTCTGCAGTGGTGGTGATTTGGGCTCTGGGGGAACCATTTCTATTAGTTCTATCACGTATCACAGCCATGACACAATTGGGTGAGAGATACTAACATAACGAAGAGAATGAATTTGCGACTCTCACAAATTGTATGCTTAAACTTCCAGTAAGCTATATGCCGTTATTGATGGAAAGAATGGATCCGCTCAGATTTCTGCCTTGAATTGATGTTTTTCGAAGGTCAGTTACTAGTTTCTTACGCGCTGTGGATCCTAGTTGGTTCGTAAACGACAGAGAATATTCCTTTTTTTGAGGAGGGCGAAAAAGACGAACTATTGGGGAGAAGAGGAGGAAAAGGAAAGTTAATATCAACAGGAGTGCCTGCAAGACACACTTTCTGTAGGTGGGATTACGTATTTTTAGCAGCGTACTGGGATAGGCTAAGACTCTGATTAGACTAGAATGCGTTGGCCACCGTTTGTGAAGACGAATGACATAGGTAAGCCGACGTATTCTAGTCTTCCTACTTACTCCACATGCTATCTTCACTTGGGTAGATCGCAGATCGAGCACGTCATTGTTACGCAAAACAGCACTAGCGGTTGAATGAAACACGCTTACTCTGCTAGCGTCGCGAGTTTATGCAGCTGTAATCCGCCGTGTAATACTGACCCATCGATCCTCTCTCCACAACCAACTCGTCATATTATCCCGGGAACAATTCACTTCGTCGCTATTTTGATCACTCGAATTAAATCAATTTATTGCAAGTGGGTAAAATATGTTGACACGCGCGCGTTGCGGTGCATGTGGAAAACTCGTCAATCGTCTAAAGTTCTAAGAGAAGAGAAAAGGAGAAAACAAAAGGAAACGATATCAAGATAACTATACTGAAAATGACAACCCACGTGATAGCCAAGCAATGACGTGATTCAACAGAATAATGCCAGTACCCGGGGGCTTCCAGGCTGAACCACATTATTTGACGAACTTGGCAGTCGGCGACAGTAGTCTTGGCTGCTATGCTACGTCGAGGAATTTTATGACACCAGTCACATCAAAAGAAGTGTACCAAGATACCAAGTGCCTCTGTGTGATTGCCATGACGAGTGGCCCTTGTGGCGCTCAATCTGCCGCCAATGCAGAGAGTTGTTGGTATTCTATGAGTCTGCATACGAAGAATGTGGAAAGCGGATTACAGAGAAACCGTTGATATAAGTGGTAGTGGCAGTATTACTAACGATTGGCGAGTATAGAAAGATATTCAACCGCTAATCAGAGATCCTATATTAAACACATGGCTTCTAGTCAGGGAGATATTCGCGAAATGGAATAAACTTTTAGGGGAGCTATAGGTAGAGCATCAGGTAGTAACAAGAGGATGTATTGTACTACCAGTGATGATTCATGATTGGGTGATATAGTTTTCTAAGCAAATTTGCTAAACCCCGCCCCGGTTTAATGGGTAGGGTACTACGCTACATAGATGGCATTTGCAATTACAACTATACACTTTTCGGGGGTGTCTTGCCGGCCGGCATAACCGTAGCCACACAGCAGTTCAAAGGCGTATACACTGCGTAACGTGTTGCCTCTTCGGAAACTCCGGTGTAGCCTCAGACACTCCCGGGACGTGATGGTCTGCAGTTCAAATCCGGTTAGGTCACCAGTTGCACATTTTGGGACCAACCTTCGGTTGTTAGTGAGTGGCCTGAGCCTAATTAGCTTCTGCTTCCATAAACCATGAAAGCCACAAGGCATAAATACGAAAGCAGAAACTGGCGGTGCGATGAGCAATCAGTACAAGTGGCGTGGATACCTCTATTAATCCAGGTTTCGAGGGCTTGGGATTGTGTTACATCAACCTCCTTCGTTTCTTTGGGCATACCCTCCCTCCCTCACTTGGCCTATGTAGTCCTCCGCGGTTTATCATCTTGTACTGATCCATGATAACCTCCTGAATCCGGGTTATACACCAACTCAAACGCTGCTGATTGAGACCGCCTCCTAAATCCCTGCCAGAGCACGTTTACAAAGCTAAAAAGGTTCTACCGTTTGTAACGTGCTTTTGAAGTATTTCAATTGCCATGAGTGACGTGTATATGCAACACATAACCGCAGGAAAGTGAGGACAATAGTCCGGAGGGGTCCGAACTAGAAGCTGGTTGGCACGCGGTGGGCCGAGTGACCGTTTCCGTGTCTTGGCAACCGGCTAACTGTGAATTGATACGCCGAGTGACTGATCTTCGACTTGCCCCATAGTCAGAATACTTTAGATAAGGCGCTTCGTTATCTCGCTTGTTTCATTCTGGCGTTATCGCCGCTGCAATTAAAGTCCCCGAACCCTGTCTTGCTTCCGCCTTCTCAGTTTCAGATAGATTCCATCTACCTGCGATTCCCTACTCCAATCCTGTCGAACAAGGTAGTATTCCTGCAATATATTCTCTTAGGCTAGTACGCTCGGGAAGATCGCTGCAGGAACCTTGATCGGCCCCATCGGGGTGGCGTTGAGGACATACGCATATGTGGGGCAACACGTGGGTCGTGGGACAGGGAGGGTTTCCAGACCCAGCACACCCGACGGACTACAAGGTCCATTGCCCGCTACACATTTGGCATAACACGTGCGACAGTGATGTATGCTGATTCGTCGGACCGGCGGCATTTCCGCCGGTGGTCCTAAAATTCGCGATCGAAGCGTCACCAATCCACAGACAGCGAGGGAGCACGTGCTTGCCTTGGGGCCTCGATGAATATTCCCGCTCCTGTCTCCCCACAATATCCTATCCTACGTTTCCGACCCGAAGTATACCGGGCATGCACTTCGTTGCCTTCCCCGGGCTCACTGGCGCCCTTGTTGGCACCACCGGTATCCCCAAACACCTCACCAGCCTCCATACCCGTCTCTCTCGCCCCAGCCTCCTCCGCCGATCGCGCAAAATTAAAATTCTTGGAGCTCGTGATCTATTCCAACGGTCTGTATGCAATCGACAGCTGATGTATGAATACAGGCAAGTGGGACACTAGAAAACAATGACCAGTAATATATGTAAAAGAGTCGCGATGTCGACTGGTTGCACCATCAATTCAGTGACAGAGTTCGACCCTGACCTTAATTTTTGGCAGCAGCCGTCGCAAAAAGGTAAAACTAAGATAAGAAATATCCGTAGCCATCCTAATCCCCCAATCCTGCTAGTTGTAACTCTCAATTCTCAGTATCCACGTGTCCTAGATTTGCTGCACTCCAATCCGTCCCGCAGATCCACCAATTGAGCCAACCTCACATGGCGCTCTCAATAATCCGCTCAGTTCGGGTAACCCCGCTCACTTGTAGAATCGGGGCAAGGAATATCCCAGATTCTACGGACTAGGGCCTTGAAATCTTGCGCAGTCATCCCAGCGGGCAAGAATACGGGGTCTGGTGTTGAAGGAAGCCCGCATTTTGAGAACTTGACTGAAGAGGGAACTCTGAAATCTGCATTTCTTAAGAGGTGATAACCTTCTAGGTTACACAACCATCATCTCGTAAACAATTGCCTGTCGTTAATTTTGAGAACCCCACCCATGATTGCTAGTCACCGGTACCTGCCTAAGTATATATTCCAATTTCTGTCTGGCATTAATATGGGCATGCCATTAATGAGGTACCCAGACCGTTAACCCTGACTTCAAAAACTCGTGACATCCACCAGCCTGACCAATTGACGCCCAGAGCTAGAAAACGTGGCAACTGAGAGTGGAAGGGACAGCCGTTAGAAAAGCTAGGGTCCTCATAGCTTGTACGAAATTGTCATGCCGACCAATAACAGTGAGTAGCAATGTTCCTAGCAATGTTCCTAGCCATCGACTAGAGTAAGGGTACCGGCATAGCGGCTCCAATACTAGCGCCAGCGAACTTCTCGGGTCACGAATTGAGCCGCACTTACCGGTGTCATGGAACACTGAACAGCCTATACCCCAACAAGAATTGATATCATTGTCCATTGTCTCAAGTATGCTGCACCTCAATGACACCTAGCACGCACCGACGTACCTCAACTAGTCGAGACACCCCGGTCTCAACGCGATATATCGCCAATAAATTATCATGTTTGGGCAATCAGTTATCTGGCTACTGTGCTGTCAAAAACCCCAAACTCAATTTGATAACTATATTACTCGACAGTCCGTTCACTGGAAAAAAATTTCCTTTCCATCAACCCCATCTTAATCAACATATCAGCTAGTCTGTTTGGCACATAGCCTGCTGACTTTGGATTCTATCGCAGTTACACCCCACCTCTATGGCACCGTTTGTGATCTCTGGTCCAAGGTAAGACTTTGGAACACAGAGTGCGAATGTAAATTCTCCTCCAACTTCATCCAGCCAATATTCCGCATTAGGGCAATTCGTAAATTGCTCGGGATGGTCGTTACGAACATCAAATACCGCGTTGGTGGCTGTACAAGTTGGTATGTTCGACTGAAGTACAGAGGATTAGTAAGTAAACTCGGCTAAGGAAAGAGTTAGGGCTCGAGAAAATTGCATACCACACATTGTAGAATCCCATTGTTGTCCATGTAGAGTTCAGAAGATCCACATTTATCAGACCCGAGGAAGAAGGTACTTGGCGTAGCCCAGCCCTTGGTCCATATTGTATGGGTTAGATCCCAGTAATCATTGCCGGCATTGTCTAGGAGCTTGTCAACTGTCTTTTCTTAGGATGGATACGGGGAAAGTTTTCAATACTTTTCATGTTCGTAATAGTATATGTTGTGTCACTGTCTGCATCATACCAGTATTCGTAGCAGGTATTATACTGGTCAAATCCTGGGCAATGGACTTTGTCGGTTGTTTGGGCAACTGTCTGAGGATTTGTTTTGGGACTATGAAGTATAGTTTAGTTGATGAAAGGTGGATTGACGGAGAGATGGAAACCATATGCATACCTCTTTGAGATGACAATATTATTTACTGACATCACAGTACTCAGAATGTACAGCACCAATGGATCAAATATGCTTTTCGTATCCTCCGGCAACGAAGTGCTAATTCTCTGAACCCAGTTAGCCTATACAGCAATTCAATGTCAGAAGCTGACAATTAATACCTGCGAGAAACCACCAGCACTGCACAGCTTGAGAAACTTTTCAGAGTCCTTTTGAATATTCCGGACCATCGTCGCGATGCCACCTTGGTATTTCATGATTACATTACCAAGATTATCCTTCATATCTGCTATCAGCATAAATTCCTTAGCGAAGTTGTTGCCGCTTTCCGTGTCCATGTAATTGGCAACCTGCGCAGCTGTACCCGCTAATACAGACATTCCGACCCATAAAGCTTTGAATGTGTCCATAAATTCTTTGACCACCTGGTTTTTGTTACGATTCAAAGTCAGCCAATGTTGATTATAAAATACGAAGGATGGTGACTCACCCCGAACATACCAAACGACGCGGCAAGTAAAAAACTCATTTGCCTCCCATCAACTCCTGCGCCATGTGGCGGGGTGACTTTACCCACGATTGCATCTACCTTGTCACTTTGTTGCAGGTATTAGTAGAGGTTTACTTATAAGATTGAATTCCAACCTACGCTGCATAGAGATGGGCATCACCGATAGCAGTATAATACTGGTTGAAGTATTGGTGAATAGCTGAATAGATTAGCTTTCAGTCAACAACAGCGAGATGTGCACAATACCGTATATATTCCAGACAGCCTGAAATGATAAGTTAGAATATCTCGTCCAGTTCTTGCCGTTGGAGCATGCTTACGAGGAATTGCTGCGGAGAGTCCCAATTACCGGCTGCATCCGGGGGACTACACGTCTCCACGGTGATTGAGTCGCAAGTCATTTCGGGGTGTTTCTGACAGTGTAGGTTAGAATTGCCACACGAACCGCACAGAGGAAGCTCACGTTGAATTTCAAAAAGCATTGTGCAAATCCCAGATTGTCACATTTTCCGCCATTATCCGTTAGCCATTGCTGCACGGAGAGTTAGTCAGTCAGTCGTGGCAAATGATAGGAGACGCTATCGTACCTTAATGTACGATTCCATCCCCAATGTAGTCCAGCAATCTGGAGTCAGTGCCCTGTGTAGGTTAGAACCCATAAGAAATCAAAGCTAGGGCTGAGATATACGTTGGAGAAGTGGGATCACATGAAGAAGTTTGGCGCTCGAGGAGGGCTTTCCCATTTTCCGGAACTGGGCCTGAACGGGTTAGCTAGTAGCTTCTCTAGGGATTGAATCGCCATCCGTACCCGCACTTGTCAGACTCGGAAACGCAGCTCCCCAGGCGATAGCAAAGATGAAGGCCTTCGCGAGGCACATGGAAAAGTTGTCGAACATGGCAATATAGGAAAGCCAACTTCCAGCAAATGTATTTCAGGAATGAAAATATCTGAAGTAAGATTGATAATTGAACTGTAGTCGAGACTGGCCAAAACTATGAAGAGATACTCGGGAAACTGTAGGCTTTAACAAGTTCTGGACTTATTTGAAGCAGCTGGGTATGGCTCCCATTCAAGACCAGTTGCACATAGCCTCTGCCCTCTGCAGGTGTAGCCACGTGGGTATGTTATGAATTCTGCTGAGCACTTCTCGAAACAAAAATTTGCAACACGTGGGTCGTGAATTTCCTGAACCGAGCAAACACGGAAGTTGGTGCCAGGGTTGCGTCCCCTTTTATTGAATGCCCCTGAACGCTGGATGAAGTCGCTATCTATGAAATCGAGGCATTATCCTACCATCGGATCGGCCTGCCGTGCCGGAGCCCATGCATATCAACGCACGAGTAGGATCGAATCGGTTTCATTCGTTAATCTCGTACCGGAAGAATGCGCTCGGGTTTTCGACAAGCTTTGTATAGTACAGTATATCCTTGCTATCCTCTGATACGTACCAGGTTATGATCAATAAAAAAAATAAGATAGTACTCAAGATCAATCGTTACTTGATGATATCCACTTACGAGGGGTTGGCTATGGCAAAGGTATCAATCGTACCGGTAGACTGCAAGCAATGTTACCAAATATGGAAGGCAAGATCGGATATTTTAACCTTATTCCATCGAAACGCTAACAGATGAGAAGTAAAACATGTATTTCCTTCATAGTTCGGGTATGAACAAATGGACAATATTTTGCTATGACGAAAATTATATATCAATCATATGAAGATACCCACCGCCACCTCCCCTAGGAATTCTTCTACCCAATAGTACCCATAATTTTACCTACGTTAATAGACTTTGGTACAGTTAACGCGATACTGGACACCGATTTTGCGGTGACAGATGAATGTCTCTGGAATAATTACCGCTAACAAGTCTCAAGTGATACCGGATTCTAGGCTATATCGAAACGATATTTTCTCTGGCCGTGATCCCTGTTGACATTCAAATAATCCTGGCCGTACTGGAGATCAAGGTAATCTAAAGGCTGTTTATGCCTAATCCGGTAGTTTGGTACCTTGTATATATTAGATGGCTACTTTATTTAGTCTAGGTAAGCCTAATATGGTATCTACACGTGACTATGCCGCTTATTATATTATGTATACCAGACCTTGCTATAAGGAACACCGCATAGTGGTATGTGCGCATCTGTTAGAGCTAGGGTTAACTGTACGAATTTGTTTTAAAGATTGCATTTAAGTCTTATGAACTAATATGTGCTAGTGGCCGCACAACAATAAGTATCCTCTATCCCTAAACCTGTGCAGCATATCAATTAATTGAGGCCGAGTTCGTGGTTCGTATTTGTTCTGACTACCTCACCAAAGTCATCCAGTAAATACCTGGCTCGACCGCAGCTCTGGATCGTGTAGCTTTGGTGAGACCCCAATAAATACAATCTCGCTATTTAGGGCGAAGGTGTACTTTGCACTTTAGCCCCACGCACTACATAGAAATGGAGTAACTGAGATGCAAGTCATAATCAATGAACGTTGGATTGCCTATCAGCCTCGATTACACGTGGGTCTAACTTAAATTAATTTTGACACGCTATTGGCGGCTATTTGGTCTACAGACCGGATACCATGGCAAATGAACGTCATTACCAGTCTCCATGTGCTCATTGGGAATCCCAACCGGGATATGTTGTTTGAGAAGATACTATATAGGTTGATTAGAGGATGGAATCAGTTACTACATTCCGGCCAGAGGCGCGTCATATCTCAGAGTGTTCCTGCATTTCGGCTATCCGGATGCTGCATGTATATTTTATGCTTAATTAACCCCAGAACGATGCTACCTAGAAGAACCAACCACATCCACAGTACAGTACACGATATGCGCTGTTTAATTTATGTTCGGATAAGGGATTTTCCTAGAATGTCGTTCTGGATATTGTGTATTATATATTGCGCTGACATTAAATTCGATATCATAGTTAGCGGCTTGCAGGGATGTTAATACTATCAACATCGAAAGTAATTGATACCGAAAATCGATTCTCTTACAATCCAGGATTCAATGACGTTAAAGAAACTGGTGAGCTTGACTCAGAGGTAGTGACAGCTCCAGCGGAATATCAAAGCATTAGCAGGGAATTCCAGCCCCGTGTTCGAGAAGTCACCAGATTTCGGGACACATATCGGGGAGAAAATTAACACTAGTATATTTATTTGTTGTAAATATCTCCTTGAAGTCTCTATCCACAGCCTCTTCTGTAATGTCGACCAGGGTTTTCATCGTGCTATGCCACAGTCTGGGAGAATATCTTCTCATCGATTCTCTTGCAGGCACAGCATCTTCCCCCGTATCATCTTCTGAGCACGTTTGGAATTCAATATATATCTACCAGAAATTGTGAAGTTACTCTAAAGAGCATGGTTTCGCTATCTCATGATGTTGCGGAGAAGTGCGAGTTGCGAGCTGCGTGGATGAAGTACTTTATGCTAGGTGGACATCGGTATGTAGTATTCGGAGTCCCTTGTAGCGCAACATGCTAGTCAATCGACTAACCTTATTGTCACTCCTCGCAGGATAGGCCTTTAGTATTTTGACGCTCATAGAGAGACATGCTTCCTTAATGTCTGCCCCAGGAAAGAGCTATCTGATCCTGGAATACGATTTGTCGGACAGGGTTATTTGACTAGGGTACTAGGCCGGCATGTGAATATAGAGCTGACCGCTAGCGGGCCTGGTAGTAAGGGGCGCACTTCTCATATATAACTCGAGGCTTTCTCCTTATCTCTTCTCTGTATCTAAGTCGATACACACACACGGTTCTCCCTGTTACAGGTGTACTTGTACCGGAGACATGTTACAGGTCTGATACACGGTGCTGCTGCAGGGGCCGATGACTCCTGTATATATCTCGAGTCTTTCTCCTTCTCTCTTCTCTGTACCATAGAATACACGCACACGGTTCTCCCCAACTTCCATATCGTAACATTCCCCATATTTCAACACGAGTGATGATAGTATGAAGCGAGTGATGCGGTTGTGACTCGCGTTCACTTGGATTTGTGCTCATGCAAACCTGTTACAAGGTTCCTATACACAAAATTAGGACATGAGAGTTGTATGCTATGTAATCCGTTAAGCAATGAGTTGCTTTCAATCTAAAAAGCCCGGAGGTAGTGTGAGGCAATCTCCGCCAGGGCCAGCTAGAGAGCCTAGGTGTCTTTACACATGCTCCGCCCTAGCCGATGATGGCGGGCCTGAAAATTGGCGGCCGCCTGGACTATTTAGAAGCCTGTATGAAGACGACGAGGAGTATGATGGTTATTGCTGGTGTCGAATGCTGTATGGTACTCTGTTCACTCCGGTGTTCGGTGCCTTTGTTGTTTGGTTTAATTATGCTGTATTTACTCTATCTAGAGTATGGCAGTGCCCGTTTGTCCTCCCCGTCCGGATGACCGGCTAGGTGAGGGAGCTCCCCGCCCACAATCCTTGCCGTTCCGAGCCTTTTTGAGTCCTTCGGGATATCTCTGAATGCCAGAGAGCAATCGTCGAAGAAATTTCCTTCACCATAACCGGCTTGGCTTAATTAGCTTGCTGTGTGGGTATAAACAACGATAACCTGGTTGTTGCGTTTTAAATAAATTACATACTTGCATGATGGTCAAAAGCTGGGATGTTTAATCAAATTCCAGATCGTCAACGCAGAAAACAGCACTGTTTTAAACAGTGTTAGCGTTTTCAGATTTAGCAACTGCACTAAAATCTTCCACTCTAATAAAGCGTTAATCTCTTAGCCACAACGTCCACTTCAACTGCGCAGGTTTAATTTGAAACGTTGTTGAATTCGCCGGGACAAGAAATTCTTACACTACTTTGAAGGGCAGCACATTTATCTATGGTAGCTAGGATTAAAATTCGGATTTCGCCGGAAACATGCAAGTATGTTATATCACGTAGAGTGATTGATGCGGTGAATTGTATGTACCTGGTTCAGCACGTTTTATGAATGGCTGGCTCGGTTACTGTGTTATTAATAATGTTTTAGCTTTTGGAGTAGGAATGTGGGGTGGCAGGGTTCCGAAATAGCACAACACCCACTTTTTAACGGCAGTACCTCACCAATATCCTCGCACCGGAATTCACTCTAACTCACATGACCCATAGTTCCTTTGCTTGTACTCAATCAGCGGGTAATGACCTGGAAGACGCTTCCCTATTTCTCGCGAGAAAGGGACCGGGATTGTTCAACTGCATGTTCCTTCAGCATCATCGGGAATCACTGACTCATCCAAGACAAGTATCTAGTGTCATGGAAATACATCACCCTGTCTCGGGACGGAGAGACTTCTGGTGTAACGGGACACAGTCCTATTACCTCAATCACTCTAGTGGCGAGAAAAATATTCAGGAGTATACAGCGGCCGTCAGGGGGGACATCCTTAACCGATGGCTATACAACCAATATATATTAGCCATCCATGACTACGATTGGACAACGACATACGACATGGAGTATCGAAACGGCTATGAGGTATGAGAAATCGGATGTGCGAGAAGATCCACACTGGATTTGGTAGATTGTGGGCTTGTTCTGTATGGATTTAGTGTTTTGAGAGATCGTGAGGGTGGGCGGCGTTTTGTTTCGGATGAAACTCGTGTGGAGTTATGGGGGTGGAAGTTGGATGCAGGTTTGGTACATCCATCACTCCGTTTTGCACAAATTAAGCCGGATGGTGATCATTCAGAACGTGCATTGAGTGAATTCGCGATCTGGTATTTATTCATGTGTTTGATGGCATACGTTGTGTATTTCAATGGATGAAACATGTACAAGACGTAATGAAGAATATTTTAACCAAAATTGACGTCATTGGATGAAATACAACAACTTTAGTACCTAAGTATTATCTCTCCAAATGAACACTCTTGGATCCTGCACATCGCGTTACAACCACAAATGTGACTCCATCTTACTCAACATTATAGCTCTGCGTCTCGTTCACGGGTGCACTACAGGGCAGAAATTTCGAACACGGTGTATTGAATCCTCTATCACAGATCACGCGCTGCATGAGTATAAGTTATTTATTTATCAACCAAGACCGAATCGACTTACCAAGCGGGATATTATCAAGACCAAAACTCAATAAACGCGATTCTTCCTAACGCATGTACTTTTGCCAGGACGTTGTGTCGAACGGCCGGGCTGCCCGGCCGGTAGTCAGGAGGACGCCCAAGGATAATATCAGCCCTCCATTCACTCAATGAACACTAACATGCAACGGGTATGAGCAACTAAGATGGGACTGACTCTCATGGCTGGTAAGGCGTTTGAGCCCTAAACCCCTTGATGTGTGACAAGAAACGAACCGTCAGCGGAGAAAGATAGTTCCTTAATTGGTTCTTCAGTATAAGATTCCTGAATTTCTTTGTCCGCTTCAATATCCCGGACTCTTACTGCCTTGTCATTCGATGTACAGGCAATGAGCTGGCCATCTGGCGAAAATGCGATACTATTAACTGAAGCTGAATGACTTTGAATGGTCTTGGGCAAGGCTCTTGTAGTATGGTCTTAGAGCTTGACTGTCTTGTTATTTGATACAGAGGCAAGAAGCTGGCCATCTAGGGAAAATGCGACGACCCAGCAGTGATCTCAACCGTCCCGTCCGACGGCCGGGGACGGCAGTGCCGTCCGAGATCTTGCCAGGACGGACGGGACGGCGCCAAGACCGACCGTCCCGTCCTAGCATATGAATGACGGCTGG
>Ga0307512_10004212_pt1 | contig 15903 bp, 22 predicted proteins | sample 14_EM_MG_FD_200267 | JGI IMG/M metagenome (GOLD analysis project Ga0307512, IMG submission 200267) | Populus trichocarpa ectomycorrhiza microbial communities from riparian zone in the Pacific Northwest, United States - 14_EM | ecosystem: Host-associated > Plants > Roots > Unclassified | place... | reverse complement strand
CAGCCCCCCCCCCCCTCACTATGCCTTAAAGTACCCTGAATTACCACTTTACAGGAGCAACACTCGAGACCAGTGGTTAAACGAGAAACGGACCAAAAGGACTTCACCCAACTGGCTCACATCTGACCCGCCCAACAGAACTTGTACTTTCTTCATCGCCTTGTCCGTACCACTCCGATGTATAATACAGAATACTGTAGAAACTATGCGACTAAACAGTGAACATGTTGAGAATCGACGATCGCGTCGGACATTTCAGAGTCCTCGATCATATGTTTTTCTATGTTTGTTTTGATGTGATTTCGCGACATACTTATATCGCATTTCGCGCGCTGGCACTCCTCAGTTTCTTTCGTCGAACTGAGGAGTGAGTACTCCTTTCGTAGTATATATTATCCACTGATTCTTACATGACTATGTAGTTATACTAACCCGGACTACGTCCAGGTTTCCAACAGAACATACGCGGAGTCTAGTCGATGAATGAGCACATAATAATGTACGATCCGGGGATGGCGACGCAAGAGGCGCGGGATGAATGACACTCGCCCCTTACGCACACGTCCTACTCCTCGGCAACGTTGGAATTCCTAGTCCTTCTTCCACCCCTAGGGCCCAATGAATTGGCTAAATGCATCTTTTTAATTCAAGATGCATCCTTGCCTCAGCGGTGGATGAGATCCCAAGACTTCTTGCATACGAACTCGTTGCGTCAGAAGCAGAGGTAACTGCTGTCGCTTTGGCAGGTCGCTGCAAAACCTTCGAGATCTGTAAGGAAGGTGGAAGTGTTGTGAATCACTTAAGGACGTTCATTTTTTCCGAGCTTGAAGCTTGAAGCTTGACCCTTCGATCCGAAAGTGTCTCACGAGAATTCTAACGAAGGCATATTGGGATCGTAGTTTCTGGGGGCATGCTCGGAGACGGAGGCTCAAATTGGTGCCTCCCAGACGTCATTGCAGCTCGACACCATACCAAAACAAAAGTTAACACCGAACGTAGAAGGATTTGCAACCAAGGGACCTACACAAAGTCATCCGAACGAGCCTTTGCTTCCGAGGCTGAAAGTGTTCGAACGTATGGGTGCCGCTGACGAATTCATTCCCTCCATCCTCTATTTATATTCCCTTGGGTCACGACTGATTTTGCCGCCGGTTCGTCCGCGGGAATGGTCGCACAGATCATCAGCAAACTTTGGACACTATGTCCTACTAGCCGGAGTCCATCGCTCTAAGCAGCCTCTCGAGAGATCCGGTGATCACAGACACCGTTCCAAAGGTGCTCCTCGCCTGAACGAGCTATGGTCGGTTATCCAGGAGCCTACATCAATTCACCCCCCCAGTAACGGAAAGATCAGGGTGGAATTCTTGCCTATCTTCCCTACAACTTGTACGTGCCCTGCCCCCTGGACCTCCAAGGTTAATTCATTGCACCAAACTTGGGCCCCCAGGTGACTTCGGTAGACTGTCCTATCGATCTAATGCGGTTGGAGCTTGCTCTGGAATTAACCCTACGCTGGTTCATACAAGTGGGTTTCACCAGGTGGAGGTAAGATTTATCCCGTTGGAGGTACCAACGCCAGTTCACCCGTGCGTCCCACCCACAAACGACCTCACCTCTCGTTCCCGCTGATTCTGATTCCTCCGGTTAGACTTTCGCTACTGTGGTCTCCCCGCTGAACGATACCCGTGTAGCCGCGGGGTATCTGACTCTCGAATTCCTCAGCCCATGGTTATATGCCGAAGGGTTCAAAGGTCCGAAAGACATCGCTGGCGGGAGAAATCCTGGGTGCGGCACGGATTGTCTCAAGATGGAACCTACCTCACGATAGCAACACTCAGAAAACAGACAGGGCAACGTAGTGGATTGCGGAAGAGAGAGAACTATGGTATCGCTATCGAATCATCGAAATAAATAGTACGAAAATCAGCATGATGTAGTAATCTCGTGATCGAAATTACAACTAAACCGGATGCTTATCAATGAAAACGATCCACGTCAAGCCCGATGCAAGAAGAAACTATGGACATGTCCCATTGTAGGTCTTTCATCGGGTCTGACCGCCCAGCAACGCATCATAAGTTCCCATAAACCTTCCGGGGCGTGATTGTCCCACTCCGGTCCCTCCGGTCGGAGCGGAAACTGCTTCTTAGTGGTCTTCGCGTGAATGACCTGGGTATCACGGCGGATGTTGGAGAACGGTACTCGTTCTGTGATGCATTCAAGTATCAGCATCGCGAATGAGTATGTGTCGGAATGCGTCGTTGCGGGGACACTGCTGTCTTCGATAAGCTCGGGGGCCATATACCTGACATAACCTCCAGCTAACATCGTCTTTGATGTCGGGGCCCCGTTGATCTCTTCCGAGATTCTTGCTATTCCAATGTCGCAAATCTGTGGTTCGCCCTTTCCGGTGTGTGGTCAGCCCCTATCCTGCGAGTCGGATATGAACGTGGGATTCACCTCGTCAGAGACGAGCACATTTTTCTACGCCCGTTCAGTCGAGAGGCTCTCATAGAGGCTTATCAGAGACTCACGCAGTTGACTATGTAAAATGTCAGGTCGTGTACGCTCATCAAATTTGTGTCGGACTTACCGCTCCCGTGTACAATACTCCGTGAGTGGAGGTAACTCAGACCAGCCGCGGTGCCGCGCAACTAGATCGTGACAAGTGAGGTTCCATTCCTTTGTACGACCTGCGATGTAGCCTACCAGATACTTCTTATTGGGTTCGGGGGTCGACTTGATATAGTCAAGCAGGTTTCCGTTTTCCTGCCATGGTGATACCTAAGGTGCTTGAATCAACCTCACGTTCCTGCACACGTGATTGTCCACTTACCATGTGGATGCGTGGTTCGATATCTGTGACTATCCCTATCCAACCGTGAGAACCCTTCCATGGGAGAGCTCGGGAAATATACATACCATAGAACGGCAGGATATTCTGATGGCGCAGCTCTTCCCACATTTTCAGCTCACGTTCGAGTATCTCGAGTACCTAACCATCGAGGAAGGAGGGATGAGTGATTAGCGTGGGGACAGTACGCAGAGGTCTAACCTTAGGCCCATCCTCTGATGTCTCTGTTTGGAGTGCTTTCAAGGCCACCTATAAAGACCCCCGTCAGCAGGACAGAAGCGGTGAGATTCAGACTCATTCTCTCAACCTTTAGTTTCTCCCCGCTTTCATTCACCCACTGCCCCTCCCAAGTTTCGCAGTACCTTCCTTTGGCAAGAGGAGTTTCTTTTAGCTTCGTAACTTCCCCGTCCAGTCGCTTGATAGGCGGTGCTTCACTCGCTTGAACTGACTGAATATCCTGTATTTCTGGTGGATTCAACGAAGGGACCTGCACTTCGCTTGCTCCCTCTCCCGGGGTGTGTGTTCCCTGAATAGCGGTAGCCTCGGAGATCTTTGGAACCCACTCCAATTGACGTGAGTCCATGGCAGGTATTCCAAGGAGGATTTTGGCGGTACTCACAACCTCGAGTGCCTCAACAAACCCTATGACACCCGCCTCGATATCCGCCTTTTTCCCTTGCAGACCGATCAGTTATAGAGAGGTGGTGATGATCCGAACTTACATAAACTCCGTAGAATACAGAATTTTGACCAACATGCCAACTGCCCTTCGACCTTGACTAGATCGCTGTCGTTTCGCGTCAGCAGGAGATGGATTGACGGGGACTATGGACAGACCTTTTGATCTCGTCATAGTTGGACTTTTGCGAAATCTGGAAACGGTCACTAAGGCGGCCACCAAGGGTGTCACACAGTTCCGCGAGCTGTAAAGTTTCTTTCTGTTTTGGGGGGGTGTGGATAGCACAATCAGCATCGAGGAGATGGACGAGGGAGACACGTCGACCTTGGCGACGGGTATCTTGCCACAAAGTTTTCTGATCCGTTCCAGGAGCTGTTCAACATCCTCTGGAAGAATGAGAGATCTCGGTTAGCCCATGCCGCTTGGAATAATGTGGCTCATGCTGACTTGCGCTCGTCTCCCCTGCTTCCGAGCTCATGGTGGAGTGGTTGTTGCAAAATTGGGAAGAAATTTCCCACGATCTGGGGACAGGCAACCTGCTGGCAATTTAATTTTAAACTTCGTAGCGTCACTGAACAGGTGGAGAAGGTGTGAAGCCGAAAAGTCGCGTGGTAAGAACGAGCGGTCTGGAGAGCAAGCTATTCTTATGGTAAATACATGTGTGGGCGAATGAAGGGATTTGGGACTAACCTCAGTGCACGAGAAGTGAAAAGCGAACACTGAGGGATGTCGAGGAAAAGTAGCTATATCTTATATCGAAGATAGAACAAAAGACTAGAGACAAGATTTGCGGGTTTCTATGTGGGAAACAAAAATAACGAGCATACAAGACGCGTTTACAAAGCGCGGATGTAACGAGGTAAAAATATCAACAAGAGCAGGTGCGGATCGATTTGACTTAGAAAATATCATGACAGAAGGATTCAATGACAGTCAATGCGACGGAGGGGGAGCCAGAACGCAATAAATCGGGTATGTGGTCTCATAGTTTGGGGCGTCGAAGAGAGGGACACGATTGTCGATGGAGTGGAGGAGGTTGATTAGGGTGGTGAATATGCTGCGGAAACTGGAGGATGCGAGGATGGTGTAGAAATCGAAAAGAGGGGGGATTAGCTGGTTGATATACCCGTAGAATACAGAGGCAGGTTCAAGGTGGCACTCAGAGAAGTTGTAGCAGGAGGAAGTGGTACTCGAAGTCGTTTGAAAATGCATGACGCCGCTGCGGCTGTTCAGGTTGTTTTCCAGGCGACGCGATCCAGAAACGGCGTCACGAAGGGTAAATCTAGTCGCATCTTCAGTCATTGGGCTGTCCAGTTGATACCCCAGCACTAGCCACTGGTCACAGTTCTAAACTATGAGCGTCCGAACTTTCAGAACGTCCAGGCAGAGGATAAACAAGGTAGAACCAGCTCAGGTTAACTGGCAGTAACCGTAGTAATTAGAACCACCGAGACGAAAACTCCCTCCAGAAACACTCGAACGGGATACCGGGGTAGACATGAAATGTCTTCTGCCCATGGCGTAATCTATGGTATTTTAGAGATGTTCACGTTCAAATTCGGTCTCTGTGATGCAAATAAACGGTATATCATATTCAAGCCTCGATGCTTGCGGACGCTTCAGCGGATACGGCTCAAATTCTTTCACACCTGCATGAACTCGTCAAACGTTTACTGTATAGTATGTAAGTAACTTCGATAGATTAGGTCAAGTGTGCAACACTACAGTAAGAACAAAGTTGATCTAAATCCACACAAACGCGAATCCACAAAAAAAAACTACATGACTATTAAAACATAACGTGCAATGAGGGAATATCAAGGTGACGTGGGAGGGTTCGTGACTGGTTGTGACTGTGTTGGCTGTGGGGTCGCATAAGGGAAACCGGACATCGGTTGATAAACGGGAGGAGGTACAGGGATCATGTAAACCGGCACCGCAGAAGACGTAATACCCCTTCTGCTTCTAGATGAAGGAGAGAGGGACCCGAGCGAAGGTTGAGCGACAGGCATAACGGGGGGAGTTGCGGGGCCTGGATACAAATACAAAGGCTGTGGGCTCGCAAGAATAGGATAGATAGGAGGGGAGTGGGGTCGTGAATGGTCGCGGTGACGGCGACGATGACGATGGGTGTGTCTGAAATCACGAGCGTGTCGTGCGTGTCGAGGGATAGGTTCTGAGTTGACTGAGTAACGACGAGGGTTGGAGTAGGTGGTGCTGGGAGTGACGGATTGCGTGATACCAACGCTTGTTGGGGTGACGGTCGACTCCGTAAGCGCGCGCCTGTGTCCATCCTGTCGACGGTGGGCCATCACGGGGGCACTCTGAGTTGGGGTCTCCCCTGCAAGCAGATCAAGATCCTTGTGGGTGGGGGGATACCACGACTTCAGAGGCTTAGCTGTCTTCTTCATAGCCGAGTCCATTCCACGATACATACGTCCATCACGCTCAGGGATGTAATCGACGGTAACGTTCGTAGAAACCCACGGCAGATTGTAAACATCGTTCACAAACTTTTGGATCCGAGTGACGTTCGCCGCGACCGAGGAGCTCGAGGGTGAAGAAGACGATTCAGGCGCCATACTCTTGTAGTCTGACGTCGGGAGGGGGTGTACCACAACCGCTTCAGGTTCACCGTTCTGCGTCTGATGGATGAGAGTAGTATCTCCATCGAGCGCAGTTTGTGGACGTGAGGGTGCGGGAGAACGTTGTGGGGATGGGTGAGGGGTCTGGTGCTTAGACTGATGACTCAGATTCTGATTGGATTTGTGTGTAGAAGGGCGGTTTGAGCGATGGGTAGAGTGGTGAGCGGAGTAACGCGTGGATCGATGAGTGGAATGGGCTACGGTAGATTGTTTGTGCGTTGAATGCTGGTCGTCGTCTTCGTCATTCCCCGAATGGCCGTGATCGACTTGATCATCTTCAAAATTGAAATCTTGAGGATCGGGTGAACTTGGACTTTCGGAGAGTTCCTCATGTGTGTAATGTGAATAATGCATAGAAGTGACCTGGTGACTGGCCGGGATGGATGGAGTATGTTGTGGGGTAGGCATATGGTGCGGGATGGCAGGAGGTTGCGCTCTGAACGGATCGTAACCGGGCGAATCCTCCCCAAAACCCGGTAACTCCAAGACGGTATCGTGGCTAGGTTGTCGCTGGACGCTTCGGTTCCGCAACAGCCTCGGTAAGCGCCTAAGTCCAGATACAAATCCGCCCACAAACCCCTTGCGGCCACCCTGCACCTTGACCGGCACGGGCTTGTTGTGAATCACCTTATGCAGATGTTCATCCCTCTGCAACGGCGGCGGCTGAAGCTGCCCCCCAAACTGTGAAACCATCGATAGATCTGCGTCCACCATCATATACTCCGTATCCACATCTTCATCTTCATCATCATCGTTGTCGTCGTCGTCGTCATCGTCGTATTGCTCTTCTCCCGGTAGGTGCAGACCCTTGGGTGGCATTACGGGTGTGGGCATGCCTCTAATGGGCTCAACGGGACTCTGCTGGCTCTCGTCCGTAACGGGGGCGGATCCGTTGGTGGCATAAGTTAAGCCACTCGGATTGCTTGCGCGACTGGTTTGCGAGGTGTGACCGGATTGCCGATCTGCGAGGTTGAGGGGACGAACGAAACTGCTCGGACCTGCCTCGAGATGACCCGAGCTCGTCCCTTGATAGTCGAAATAATCCGCCATCGGGGATCGTCTCAAGAGCGTGGTGGGAGGGTGAAAGAGACGAGCATTTCCTTGGTGGACGACTAGACCAAGAATATGAAGAGCCTCGAGGCGACTGGAGCCATTCGCCCTCCTTTGAAACCGATCATTCACGTGCACACCGCTCTTTTTCATCTTCCGGAGGTCCGCCTCGAGGAGAACAGACCACCCGGCTTGCCATGCGAGAACCGAACAACCGAGATCCCATTGTCGAAAAAACACAAAGCGCATAGAACAACAGGTGACATATCACATACAAACAGCAACAAGCCTATGATCCTCCCTTTATCACATTCGCCGCCGCATGCGCTCGCAGGATATTCTGTTCGCCTGGCCTCCTCTTTGGGAGAGTCCCCGTGCCTGCTGTGATCTTAACCTTCCTCTGTGGCTGTTCCCTGATGTGGGAGAAAGTAACCGCTCGTTGCCTCTCTTTCTCTGCTTTCTTCAAGAACGGACTCGGAAGGTTCTCTTCATCTTGCAGGTCCCATTGAACCGGCGAAGACGGCGCGGTCCCGACATGGGAAGATTTTGTCCTCGTTAACGTCCCTGTGGGTGAGACGGACGGTTTCGATGATGAGGCGGTGGGCTGCTCGGAACTTGAACGCTGGTGCACAGCAGCGCTCGCGCTTGTTGTTCTCGTGATACCTGTTTTTGTCGGCGGTGTGGGTATAAGGGATGTCCGGCGCGTTCGGGTGCTTGAGGTGCGAGTTGAGGTGGTCCTTGAAGTCGATGACGAACTGCCAGCAGATCTCATTGTGGCGACGGAGTTGGATCTCGTGAGCTTTGTGGCTGATGACAAGGATGCCTTGCGTTCCGGTTTCGATGGTGTTGGGGGTGGGTTTGGGGTATCAGATGGAGCCTCCGATGTATCGTCATGGTTTGTCGGCTCCTCGGGTTTCCGGGTATCTTCCTCTTCATAGGATTCATCGAAGATCTTTTCAAAATTGAGTCCAACCTTGGGCGTGGCGACGAACAAGTTTGCGAACTGAGCAGGAGCCGGTGTGGTGAGTGTTTCTCCAGTCGATGTGAACACAACTCCCTTCATGGCGGAGCCTAGTGAAAGGTCATTGTCGAACGGCGTCTTGCCGACCTTCCGTGCGAGTGGGGTTTTGAAGCCGGCCATGGGTCTTGTAAGCATGCTAACCGGTGGCTTGGATGGTGGATCTTCTGGTGAGAGAGCTGCTAACCGCGATAATGGGGCGAGAACGTTCTTAACCTCTTCGAGATATGTCTTCTCCTTCCTTCCACCTTGATGGCGATTAGATATGATTTCATACTAGATAAATGAAAGCGCATACCGGTCTTTTCCACAACAGTCCCGTCGCTGATGATCTTCACCTTGTTCTCGACCTCGGCTCGAGTGGCGGCCAATTTCCGCCTTTCCTCCTCGACCTCCTCCATCTGCTTCCTTACCCACTCCATCCGCTCTTCTACCGCAGTACTCATTTCATCTCGGATTTCCTGTTCCCGTTGAACCCAAGCTACACGGAGTTCCTCCTCCCTTCGCTTAACTGATTCTATTAATTCCTCCTCGCGTTTCGCCATTGCGGCGGAAACCTCCTGTTGATGCCTCATGACCAAGGCTCGTAACTCCTCTTCCCTCTGTGACACCGCGTCCCGAATCCTCGCCTCGACCACGTGGCGATGCCGTTCATCCGCGTTGGCAATGAGTTGTTGTAAGGCGGCAATCTCGGCATCTTTAAGTTGCAATAGAGACGCCAGCTGGGTCTCCTTGGCTGTGAGGGCAGTTTCGCGTGAATGAACGGCTTCCTCCCGGGCCGTAACCGCCGCTCTGTGTGTCTTGATCCTGGCAATCCTAATGGCGCTTTCAGTGATTGAACAAAAAATGCATTGCAGACGGCATACATCTTCTCAGCTTCCGTTACTTTGAATGCGAGGTCGATCCTTTCGTGTTGCAGGAGTTGCGCGGCCGACGGTCTCATCGCCGGCTGTGGGAACGAGGGGATGCATTGAAAGGACTTACGTTCTGGCTAAGCATGGCCTTGATGATATTCGAGAGAGCATGGCTATATCCCCGCGGAAGCGGGGGTATCCGACCGTTGCGTACCAGGATACTCAGTTCTGAGTGAGTCTTGGCCTCGTGGAACGGCGGCTTTAATGCGCATAGCTCGTATATCAGACAACCTAGGGACCAAATGTCGGATTTGGAATCATACGCCTTTTCCTGCATGAGCTCTGGTGACATGTAGTAAGGGGTCTGGAAAGGCGGAGGTCAAGACCCATTCCCGATATTTTTCCGTGAACGTACTAACCCCGACGTATGTTTGCGCAAAACTGGTCTGGGCTAGAGCTTTTGAAAGACCAAAGTCTCCAAGTTTAACTTTGTTATTCTCGTCCAAGAAAACTGTCCGGGGTCAGCGACGGGTGTGGGCGTACGTGCAATACCTTACCGTTGTCCGGTTTGAGATCACGATGTAAAATCTGGGGACGTTTATCCTTTCCACCTTCGGTGTCGGTACCTGTGCTTGAGCTTCCGGACCTCGAGTGCCCATTAGGGTGGTGGCAATAACTGAGGGCGAGTAAGATCTGCATGAAGTAGTTCCATATAATCTCCTCGGGTATGGGTTTGTTCTGCCGTTGTGACTGCTTGATCACACTCGACAGGTCCCCGCCCCCACAGTACTCCATTAGAATGTAGAGCACGCCAGCATCCCGGTCGACATATCTGTCGTGGTATTCCACAATATGTTCATGTTGTAGATCCTTCAGGATATTGCTAAGAAATGGATTGGGGTCCTGATGAACACGAGGATGTCGTAAGGCCACGATGGTGTGCTTACACTTCAGCGACAATTTGTTTCTTGTCGCGGTCTGACATGCGCTCAAAGTAAAGCTCCTTCCTGGCGAATATCTGTGTTCTCGGGTGAGTCCCGTGACGGGGAGGGGTTGTGACTGGCTTTGGGCTCACCAGACCGTCAGACTTTCGCTTCACTTTTCGAATTATACCGAAGGATCCATTGCCAATGACGTCTAGTGGTTCATGGAGGTCCAATAGCGTCGACATTGCGTAGGAAGTCGGCGCGGGGAGTTACTTAATGGGGTGGGCGGACAGGCCACTGGAGGAAGTCGATGATGCAGAGGCAAGCAGCCAGGTGTTGAACTTTGTTGAAAGTGACGGGTTGTCACGCGTTCGTGTTCGTCACGTGGATTTCACGCCTTTCATCGATTCATCCCGAACTGCGCCAACGAGTTGGAGGTGGACAGATGTGGCCGGATTGAAGCAGATGGAGGAGGCTTCGGTTTGGATCTTCGGGTTTTCGCGTTGGAATATCCGCAAAAAAAAAAAAGAAATTGGGAGATTATTTGGTTGTATTCTGGGCTCACGGTCTTCGGACGCGTTCTCTTCTCTGGATTCAAATTTGCTCTACTTCTAGATATGTCCTGTGTACTCCCCTTTCACGCGTCGCGCGACCATCTACGCGACGAGCCACTGATTGCCAGTAGCCAGGGTCACCTTCGAGCCGTGATTACGTCACCACTTGCCACCCTCGGGATGGTTGGGTAGCGGTGATTGCTCAGCGCAAACCACCATTATGGGTGATCCAAATCATCCCACTTCGAACGCCTCGAAAAGCGAGCCTTTGCCTCCAGGGATGGTCATTGGACCGGACGGAAAGCCGTGTAAGGTCTGCACGGCTTTTCGGAACTGGAAACCACTAGGCACGTCCAAAACCAAGAAAGCAGTAGTTGCTGGGACCGTTGCCGCCACGACGGTCGCTGCCACGGCAGATACCAATACCCGACCAGCGAATTGTCCTCCGGACGTGGAAGACCTCGGCCGCGCCACATGGACTTTCCTGCATACCACTGCTGCTTATTATCCGGAGAACCCCACGCCAACACAACGAGCGTCCATGTTGAGCTTATTAAAGTCTCTTCCGTTGCTTTACCCATGCGGACATTGCGCTTCTCATCTTGGAGAAAACATGAAGGAGAACCCGCCAAAGGTTGGGAACAGGTTCGAGTTGAGTCAGTGGTTATGCGAGAGACACAACGATGTCAACATCAGGCTGGGGAAGGACAAGTTTGATTGCGCCAAGGTGGACGAGCGATGGAAAGATGGCCCCGCAGACGGAAGGTGCGATTGAAGTTCGTAGGGTAAGTCCTCACGTTGCACACGAGTTCACGTCTCATCCTTTCTGCAGCGACCACTCCCCACTCACGACACTAGAAAACTGCCGAATCGTAGCATAGAATCCTGTATAATGTACTGAATAACATAACGCCCACTCACCCATTGCTTACGAAGTGCATGCAGCCGAGATCTTCCACTGGTCATCGGCATCAACGACGCTCAACCGAGTCTGTTTCATCCGTTCTTTCCCCACCCCGTCGCCATCTCTCTCCACCCTCCTCGCTCACTTACACCCCCCTGAATGCGATAAATCCAATTTTCTATCGTTCTTCCAGCATCGACCATGGTATCGTTGTTGCAGGATCTTTACGTCCGCTTTCGCTATGCCCGTGGATCCGGTTCGTGGTTCAAGACGCTCACATGGCGCAGCTACGTTCTTTTAGCCATCGGCTTGGGTTTTTTGATTACTGTATACCAATCCTACACACCCCTACCCCGTTTATGGCCGATGCGTCCGGAAGAAGAGGTCGAATTCGACGTCCCAGACCGGAACCTTTGGGCTGCCCGAGCCAACGCGGTCAAACAAGCCTTCGCCCATGGTTATCACGGTTATGAAACTTATGCGTTCCCTGAAGATGAACTCCTTCCGCTCACCAACTCATCCGACACGAAGTGAGTAATGTCCAACCTCCGAATTTACCATTCCTCATTCCAATCCAAGGTTCAACGGATGGGGTGTCACTGCGTTCGATTCTTTAGATACCATGCTGCTGATGGGTTTCGACGATGAGTTCAAACGTGCCCTGGAGCTTGTTAAGACGACCAAGTTCATCCCGAAGACGGACGATTATTCGCCGTTCTTTGAGACGGTGATCCGATATCTTGGGGGATTAATGTCCGCATATGCACTATCGAAGGAACCCATCCTCCTAGAGAAAGCGGATGAGCTGGCACGTGTCCTCTCCCCTGCATTCAACTCGGCGACTGGATTTCCCTATTACGCAGTTAACCCAGTCTCGTGAGTTCTCCAACACATACCCAAGGCCAACCCTCCTGACATTTGGCCCGTCAGCGGCTCGATACGTGGCCCGGAATTCGGTATTCTCGCCGAGATCTCGAGTTTCCAGTTAGAATACACAGCGGTCGCACAAGCTTCAAGGAACAAAGCACATTATGAGAAAGTGCGTACCAATACCCATTCCATGTGGTAAACGACTGAGAGACCCCAGGTCGCTCGTGTGAATGCCGCATTGGCCAAAGGGAACCTTACTACGACGGGTGGAATGTTTCCCAAAAGCTGGTCTATCAAGAGTGGGAAGGTGTTTGATCGTGGGTTCTCCCCAACCGATCTTGTTAGTGTGTATCCTGACGGTTTCTCGCTCCAGAGGTACTATCCGTGGGAGCTGCTGCAGACAGCGCACACGAGTACACTCTCAAGCAGTATCTCTTGACAGGCAGAACTGACAAAGTGAACCTTGAGCTGTGTAAAGCTTCCTCTCACATCTATGCGCCGTCGTGCGTCTAACGTGATCTCAACCTTTCAGATCTCAAGTTCACGACTTTTGTCATCAACAATCTCCTATATCTATCTCCAACACGCCACATGCTCTATGTCACCGACCTCCATATAACCCATGGTTCTCCCAGTGGTGTACTCGAACACCTCTCTTGTTTTTTCCCTGGTCTACTTGCCCTCGGTGCTCACCTTCTCCCACTTGACGATTTGCCCTCTCTCGGTATCGATTACCTTAGTCTCGCTGCAGATCTTTCTCCCAGGGACCGTGAAGGCTTCAAGGTACTATCAAAGTATAACCTTAGGAAGCTCCACATGTGGGCAGCAAAGGGTTTAACGGAGACTTGCTATCTGACATATGCAGATCAGCCTTCAGGGCTTGGTCCGGATGAGATTTTTTTCGTCAGCGGTGGTGTGCGGTGGATGAAAATGATGGAGGAGTGGAGGAAGCATGGTGGGCGTGGTCCCATCCCCGGGCTCGAGAGGAAAGAGCCCGTTGTCATCCCCCTGCACGACTCGGAGACCCAGTATAAGAAACACGTCCAGATGGACTATTGGACGAGGGCCGGTGCATACCTACTCAGACCGGAGGTTGGTCAACATCTCTTCAAGAATTCTGATTAAAGAACGGTTGACCCACATCGATAGACCGTGGAATCGCTTTATCTTCTATGGAAGACGACAGGGGAACGTCGGTGGAGAGAATATGCTTGGGAGATCTTCGAGTCCATCGAAAAACACACAAAAACCGAGAGTGGTTACGCTTCGGTGGAGATCGAGGGGAATGGGAACGTGGTCAAGAAGGATGAGATGCCAAGGTGCGTGAGACTGGTTCTCTTGGATGAACCCCTTGCTGAAATGATCCGTTTTTCGTCCTGACAGTTTCTTCCTTGCGGAAACGTAGGTTTCGTCTTCACTTCTGGACGAACATGCTAACGTGGACGGGACCTAGGCTCAAATATCTTTACCTCGCGTTCTTAGATCGCGATCCGATCGACCTGGAGAAGTGGGTGTTTAGTACCGAGGCTCACCCGCTGCCTGTTTTCGAATGGACGGCCGAAGAGAAATCGCTGTTTGGGATCCCATAAGGTCCATTGTTTTCCTTCAGGGAATGATAACGGGTGGTGCCGCCGGGTTGAGGGTAATATGTTGGTCTGTATATGTAACGTACAGTTCTGTAAGGGACATTTGTGTAGTGGCGGAGCACCTCTCTCTTTCCTAAAGCCTGCTTCTGCAAATACAGATCTACGGCTCTTGGGACTTCATGAGAAGGTCGTGCCTGGACACGGGCGCGGGAAGGTTTTCGAATTTGCCACGTACATGTGGGGACCGGCAACGTCCCTCACGGGCGCGTGATGATTTCAAATTGATTTCAAATTGGTTCTTGCGGGGAGTTTTCTGAGTTCCCCCACAGCGCGTCCATAGCAAGGACATTGGATTAGATACGGAGACCAGGTCCCATCCACTGCGTCGATTGACTCCGAAATCCAGGGTGTCAAAGCTACTACTTGCAAAGGGCCCACCTGAGTTTGTGTATTGGCTAAGGCTTTTTTGCTGTGCCTCGCATCCACCTCAGCCACACGCACCATTTCCCTGTATTTTTCAACCGTCTCGGACAAGTCTTCCAGGCAGGTTTTATAATAGGCAAGAGGGTCATGGCGTGACTTATGGAAAAGTAAGCCGTGATGGTGTTGTGGTTCGGAGCGGTATTTTTTGCGTCCCCGACGCATAGTAACGGCGTGGATATTATTGAAGAGAGAGATGTATTTACACCCCTGTTCGTGCGGAGTCTCCTCACTCGTCTCGATCACTGGACTGGCTGAGGGTATTCCACGCAAACCTCAATTTCTGCCGTTTGAAGTACTTTTTTCGTAAAATCCAATTAGCGCATTAAATATTGCTACGCTCCCTTGCGCTACATAATTTTGAACCATGCATGGCACGCGGCAGTCCGGTGTTGATGCATGATGAGTCTAGAAAAATCGGAGTAGAGTTGAGTGTGTGGGAATTCCGGACGGGATCTAAATTTGGCGGAGGGTTGCCGGTCCCCAGTACATGACCTCCACATGGATGATTGGCTCCGCGCCGGGTAATCGAGTCCAATGGCCGACCACAGATCTGGCTTCACACCGTGGCCGCGCTCCAAGCTCCATCTCGCTTCTATGTGGTAATCAACCCATTGCATCATGGGGTTGGCAACCGTTTTTTTTGCAATAGACCTATACCCCGGAACATCCGGCAACCTCCCACCCCCTGTTCGCTTTTGTCCACCATGTTCGCGTCCGTCCCAGAGAAGTATGCTGGCCCAGCTTTGGCCATTGTCGCGACTGCGATAGCTCTCGCAGTAGCACGGAAGAAATTGACTTCGAGGCGTCCTCCGTACCCACCTGGTCCAAAAGGGCTCCCAATTATAGGTAACCTGTTCGATTTTCCGCCGAATCCAATTTGGGAGGGATTTGCGAGGATGGCTAAGGAATATGGTGAGCGACGAGTGCTTTAGAGCCGCTCATGGTTATGTATGTCTTGTGGGTTTTCTGACGTCGGTTGATTGTAGATACGGAGATTTTGCATTTCAATATAATGGGTTCACATATAGTCGTGTTGAGCGATCCCGATATGGTCGTAGACCTACTGGAACGACGCTCGGTCATATATTCTGATAGGGTACGCGAACGTTTTGACGTCCCGCTGAACCCTTTGGTACTGACCGGCATCCCCCGGTAGCCTCGGTTACCGATGGTGAAAGAGCTGTGGGTGTTGTCACATTCCTTCCATAAATGCACCGACAAACGACGATTTATTCCAGGATGGGATGTTCTTGGTCCTTCCCCATGAAGGAATACGGGAATACCTGGCGTATTCACCGCCAATTATTCCACCGCTTCTTCAATGCCTCTGCCGCGGATCAATACGACGACAAAATCCACGAGGCAATGAACGTCTTCCTCCGTCGACTCTCTGAATCTCCCGAGCGGTTCCTCAAGCACGCGCATTTGTACGTGGCTCCTCGTTCAACCCTTGCATTTTCTCGGGCTCACCTCAGGGAAG
>Ga0307512_10004211_pt1 | contig 15903 bp, 13 predicted proteins | sample 14_EM_MG_FD_200267 | JGI IMG/M metagenome (GOLD analysis project Ga0307512, IMG submission 200267) | Populus trichocarpa ectomycorrhiza microbial communities from riparian zone in the Pacific Northwest, United States - 14_EM | ecosystem: Host-associated > Plants > Roots > Unclassified | place... | reverse complement strand
ATTTATCATAAAAGACAACTTTCTAAAGTGTTTTGTCCTTTGAATTTATGGCGAGCCTGAGACTATTAACGTTCCAGCAGTGTAAGACGTAAGTTAACAGAACTAAGTTCATGCGTTTTCCATTTCCAATTTGAACTTGAAGAGAGAAAAAAGATTGCACCTTAGCTATGCAGAGACAATTATTTGAGAAGGGAACGGATGGCCACAAAGCGAGGTTTGATGAGTCTTCTGGTTCTTTGCCAGGTTGCAGGGGGACTCCTTCTCTTTTTTGTTGATTGAGCCGCTTCGGTCGGGAAGTCAGGTTGCAGCCTTGCAGGAGCAGCAGTGCAGTTACTGCAGTATGCAAGAGCAAGACAGCAACATAGAAAAGGAAAGATTGGAGGGGGAGTTCATGAAACTGAAAGACAAGATGCTGATTGTAATTGTTTTGGTTGGGAACTTGAGTATGCGAGGAGGAAGAGAAATTAAGGATTTGGTTTAGTTTACTTTAGACTTCAGAGAAAAAAGAGTGTGGGTGTACTGTGCAGTTAATGAAAATGAACTGGGTTTAATTTTGAGTCTTTGACTTTGACTCGGTGGCTTTAACCCGAAACGAAACACATGGAATTCGGCCAGAACGTTCCGGTTGAAATTTGACTGGAAATTCCGGATCAGGCCGAGATTTTAAGCGACGTAAAACTTGTTCCGTTTTGTTTTATTTTTTTTACTAGTACGAGACGTTCCGGGCATTCTGGCCGGAACAGAACGGAATTAACAACTCTGGTCATGCCCCGATGTAACTTTATTTGGCAAAATTAATGCAATAAAAAATGCACGTATAATAATTTAGTTACTGTTCATTAGTACGATTTCTCACTTTTGCTCAAAATCTTAAATTAACTTGAGCATTAAAATAAAATAAAAAAAGCATAACCATTTGAGTTATGTTATTTATTTAGTTGTAATACATCTTAATTATATTAAAAGAAAATTGTTATAAATCATTGTCACATTCTATATTAACAATATTCAAAAGACAATATTTAAAAAATAGTTCAATTCATCAAGTTTTATATTTACTTATCAATAATCACGAGTTTAAATTTTTTTAGAATCATTGAAAACTTATATAATCATTAACTTTAGAGTCTGTGAAATTAGTTAAGATATGCGCAAGCTAATTTAGACATCAATGTTAATAAATAAAAAATAAAAAAATTTCATTATGCAATCGAAGTATAAAAGTCACATAAATATTAACTTCTTGTGCAATTGTTCTCTTGGTTTTTACACATCGTATTCGCACCCGAAAACATGCCTACTTTAACAGGCTAAATGTCTGCCTGGTCCCTGAAGGACGGTATCACTGTTTTCAGGACTCAATGCACGCAAGCATTACATAGGGATATCAGTATTTCTTTAATGGATAAAACTAAAGGGTATGACAGCTCTTATACACACTGTACATACGCCAGGAGAAGCAAACAAGCTTCATTTACTAACATAACTGCTCTTTTGCGAGTACTCATTCCAAAATCTGGGACAAAAATAAACATATGGAACGATAGAAGCAAAAGAACGGAAATGAAGAAGCTGAGGCTATAAGAGTTCTCTTCCTCAAATCTTTCAACAAAGGTCTCACTGCGGTGGCTTGCTGCTCTTTCTTTTCTTCTTGTTTTTTTATCTTTTATCTTTTTCTTGGTTCTCGGTACCATGCCTTTGCTTATGTGAGGCTAACTATTGATGTTACAACATTCGAACCTATAGAGGACTGTTTCTGTTGCCTCACCATTCCTGCCTTCAAGAACCACACGTGGTTCTTGAACTCTGAGCGGATGCTTTACCATTTGCAGGAGAGAAACATTTCTCGACTTCAGCACTACTTGTCTCACGTAGATGCATTGGCTAATTTCATTAGGAAGGACACGACATCATCTGATGATCCAAGTAGATAGCGAGCATTTGTGCGAGTTCGACCAACAGCACAGGAGAAGTAATTATCTCCCTTGAGATCAAGCACGTTCCATGAAATCTTTTCTGCTGATGGCCGTCGCCCACTCCCACAGCCGTGGTTAGCTGTTCTCTTCTCGGGATTTAGTAAAGGTCGCTGTGCCTTACCTTGAGATGATTTAGACACGCTTCTAATGGCTGGAAGCTTCATAGAAGGTCGTCTATCAATGGGCGATTTTAGTCCATCATTTTGCTTAGTTCTTGCAACAGCTAAGCTATCAGAAGGGAGCTCTGGCTCAAAGAAGGTGTACACATCTTCATCCTGATGATCAAGAACATGATAATGAGATTCCACCAATTAAAATGCAAGCACACCAAATCAATAGACACGTTTTCCATCGAACAGTAGATGAGACAGAGACGGTTAATTTATAAAGAACTTGCTTAAGGCCTGAATTGAGAACGGGTTTTGCAAACAGTTAATAGTCAACTAAATTCCAGAAGGTGTTCTGTGAACAAGGCTGTTGCAGGATTAGCATGACTAGAGGATGGTCAGATAGATCTGACATCTGAGGTTTATGTGCATCCTATCAATGACCAATACCATATTTGAGAAATATGCACACGGAGATAAGAATGGTTTACATGAATGCTCGACATTTGAGCTAATGAGCCATTTGCAGGGCAAAGGGTACTCCGTACATCTTGGAAGTAAATCTAAGAAGGGTTTAAAAAAAGATGATTTAGAAAGCATTGTCATTGCTCTCATATTGAATCCTCAAGCAAGTTTATTAAAGCTGCCAACAAAGAAACTTTTGCAACATGATTATCACATTAGTTATTTAATAATTTCAGTTTTCCGACTTAATAAAATGCACAGTAATTCCCATTTATGAACAAAATATAAGCCTATTATAAGCTAAATCAATGTGTAAAATAAATCCAGCATGATCACGACTTATCCAAGTACATAGACCAAGTCTTGAAAACCAACATCAGATTGAGATTTTGGTCTCCCAGGATTCTGCTTAATATTGCTAGAGAGATTTAAGTTGATGAAATTACCTTTCCCAGAAAATGGCCAATGCATAGGACATAATCAATTGGTGTTGTCATGGATTTACTATGGACAATCTCTCCCAGTATACGATCAATAGCAGCACCCTGAATAAATACAAAGCTGTCATATACAGAACAAACAAGTATTGTACTAGAACAATGAAAAATTTTAGTGGTGTCAATAATTTTAACTATATCAATCATATCGTTACCTTTGTAACACCAACTGCTCGAACCTCAACTGATCGATTCCCTTGGACCACATCAACAGAGGCATTTGAAATTGGGCCCGTCCAGAGGTGTTGCAACATATCCCTTGCTTGAAGCCTCCCAAATTCAACATCTACCATCATAGTAATATCAGAACAAAACAACAATGAAGCAAGCAGAGATAAATAAATTTCAAAATTTAGCTGGTCCAAATTCCAAAAAGACACATACCTGCATACTTGTAATTCCATACAAGTGATGTTTCACAGCGTTCAAAATGTGATCGGGGAGTACGTTCTGTGAAGTACTCAAAAACATGCTGAAAAGATGTGAAATGTGTCATATGGCTATAGGCAAGAAGGGATAATTAAAAATGAACACTATTATAACAGAAGCACCTTCACACTGTCAACCCATTCCATATTTAAGTGTTCTGGCATTGTTGTCATCCATTCTCCCTTTGTAAGTCGCAAAAACATTCCATGTTCTGCTGCCAACCACATGTCATACTCCCCAAAGTTCTGAGGAAGAGATAACACTTGGTTAAGACATTTTCATAACAGGGTAAATAGGAAATTAATGTGAAATAGAGAAAATACATCATCTAATGTTTTTCGGTCACTCCCACTGAGAACAACAATGGTTGTCTTTCGATCACTGCAAAGTGCTGTCAATGCTTCTTTTAACTCTGGGTGCAATTTAAGTTCCATTTCTTTAATTTGATCAGCTCTTCTCCCAGGAGTGTCCGCTGGCTCAGTCAATGTTGCATTGAATCCCTGTAGCGTACACACCAATCATATGAAGGCAGAAAGCAAGCACAGAAACATTTTTACAACAATTAAAATCAGGAACATAAACCATATATTAAACTATGATGAAAATTTCCCAAAATCCACATTAGGATTTCAATATCATGCTGGAAAGAAGAAAAGCAAATGTTTAATATGACAGGTAACTCCTATTTAATATGTTCCAAGGTTATGCTTTGTTCAGAAAAATAGCAGAAATATTCATGTCATGAATTCATTTTGTTACGAATTTATTGATTATTGAGGCAATGGGTGATGCCATGATGATCACCATGTAAAATAGATGAGAAATTTGACCTTATCCATCACTGCAAGGCTGCTTCACTCAACATAATTCAGATGCAATTTTTAATACCGTGCTAGTAGGCTTTAAGGCATGGAATAGAGGTAGAAATTGGTGCTTTCTCCAAGATCTAAAACTTTCATTTTCAGCTCAACCTTGAGTGATTTAATGTTTTATTTAATTGCATTAGTTTGGTGTGTGTGTGAGTGTTGGCTCAGCATACTCCTCTACAACCTGGGACACAGAATACCATTAACAGGCAAAAGAAAAAATTAAAATGAAGGACATAAAATTCTTTCACTAGAAATAGATTGTCTAGATTCCTAACAGAACAAAGTCGCACAAATTCTGGCATGTGTCTAAAATATACTTGTAACAGGATTTCTTATTTTGAGCCGAGACATAATGATTTTTTTCAAACTTAAAAAGAGCAGACAGTAATTATATATGTAAAAAAAGCAGCATACCAGTATGAGCAATCGATTAGTAGACTGCAAATAACGACTAATTGCATCTTCTTCTGGAAGTGCAGGTGGCACTTGCTTGGTCCTTAGTTGTGCCTCGATAACTGTATCATCTAGTTCACTGTATGGAAAATATTCAAAAATCAAAGTTTAGCACCACAAAATGAAAGTTGAAAAGCTGGAAATTTCTATTCTTGTTTTCATAAAGACTGCAAAATATCAAAATAGCCACATTAAATAATAAAGTTTTCATACATCAGAACTACACATTTCCAAGTTGAATTATGATTATTAGCAATATGATACTTGACAATATTTGCTAAACAAAAACACCAGAAGATTTTCATTTTCACATACTTAACGAGTCTATTCATCACTATTTAAAGGTTATTGGTACTGATCAATTATTTCCAATTATACTTCACTCTATACACATGTGGTATGGTCATTTATTAGCATGCACCAACAGCATTCAAAAATAAAAAACTGATTAAAGGCCATAATATTGAAATCAATTTCACTTATCCAGACTTAATCTATCCTCCTCCTTCATAGGTGCTAAAGAATAAATCTGCAAGGTCTCCCACAAAACCTTATGCAGATGAAAAAAGAAGCCTTCTCTGTGAAGCAAGCAGCCAGATTAGCGAATATCATGAAACACAATTTCTCGAATTCAAGTGCGTAAAAGCACAATAGAAGTGTGTACTCTGATGCATTGCATCAGATAAAGAAGGTAGTTCTTTAGGACAAGGTTATGATAGCACAAGGGGGTTTCATTTAACAGGTTTCTTCCATGCTGTGAACTCATAAGCCCCCTAATTACAATAGAAAAATAATATCAACAACCTAGTTACCGATGTCCAAAAAGGTTTTAAGACCTAAAGTACTTTTGGTCTTTTTCTCAAAGATAATTTCTGCTATTACACGTGTACCTCACAAAAGTTTCAGCCCATTCTTGAGCAGTGTGGGTTGTCACATGGACAAAGTTGTGGCGATGTCGCTTCTCTCTTTCTTCAGGGGACATAGTTAGAGCTTGGCGTATTGAATCAGCAACTTCAGTGATGTTCCAAGGATTCACAAGGATTGCTCCAGCACCTAGAGATTGGGCTGCACCTGCAAACTACAAAAATACAAAAAGCCTGCTTTTTTTAAGACTGGGAGATTATAATCCATAAAATACAGATAGTAATTATTCAAATATACAGCTATTGACAATTTATAATATATGATTGATTTTCATTCCAAATCAATGCAGAAAAACACAGCATCAAGGTTTGGTGTTCATGGAGCTTGTATTTGGTCATCAGTAGATAAAATAACTCCACATGTATTGCTGAGATCAAAATCATAGAGCTTCACTATGGAATCCTGCACAAGTCAAAATCATATACTACAATTTAAAAACCAAGTCTTCTGCCTCTGAAGTTTGTGGGGATTCCATTCTCATTGTTTACCAAATTATTTCACAGGAAGTAAAAAAAAAAATTGTGATAAATTGATATATGTCCTCCATTAGTTATTCGGAAGAAAAAGAAACTTTTGTTCACTAACTTCAACATTAAATTTATTTTCCAAGCAATTGGTGATTATGTTTATGAAAGTTGCTGCTTGTTGCTACATGAGCAAATATCATGGAAGGTGTCAGATCCAGCCATGTCAAGCCAAAACGTTAAGGCAATAAAAAGAAAGAGATCCATTAAAAGGATACACCAATAGTTACATAAAAACGACAAGAAGACTAACAAAACTACGTTTTCGCACTTGCAAGAGATAAACAACATCACAAATTTTAGATAAAATCCAGACATCACACATTTCAACTCATCTGTAATTACCTCACTAAGAATGAGCACACCTTTCTTCGAATCTTGGCATGCTACAAACTCATAACTGACGAGATTCATTCCATCCCTTAAAGAAGTTACAAGAGCAACATCTGCAAAGGGAGAGAAAAAACATTATGGGGAATGACAAATTATCATCTGCAAAACAGATCAGGTTTCTTGTATGTTCATTCCATTTCCAATAACAATACTATTAAACCAGTGAGATTTCCACTTTTAGGAGAAAACATTGTCGATTTTCACTGTGATTAACGCTGTCAACATTCTGAGACAAAGTTCTAGTTCTTGAAGTTTGCCCAAAGTCTAAAATGAAAGCATTTCCAGACCTCTACTGACACTTTGATATTTATACATTGTCTGATTTCAAATCTTCTAACTTCATGAATTGACTGTAAATCTGACACCATGTGGTACCCTAGAACAGATAGCATACTTTCGTAGTCAATTCTTGGAAGAATGGCATTTCACAAGTAATAAGAAGATGAGACTCAAACATTAAACAATAGCATAAAATCCTGCTTGGAAGTACATCATTTCCAGTTAGAGCAGTTAATACATAAGGAAAGGCATTTATTCAAATAGTGAAGATGAGCAGAGTACAATATGAATGTGTAAATAACATAACTTGTGAACAAATAGGACTTCTTACAAAAAGATTTGCTCATAAAAATATATACATACATGTGCGCACGCGTGCGAGTGCATGCATAAATGTATGTGTCCACTCCATTTAGAAGAGTGTGTGTGACATGGTTGTTCAGATGAACATGTCTTGAACAAACTCCATACCGTCCTAATAATGAGCTAACATCCAAGAGATGCAAATGCGTTTGGAACAGTTTACAGGAACAAAAACCAAAGGGATGTCAATTTTAGTATCATCATGTCGTAGTCATTGTCTTGGGTTTTGATAATATGTATGTAACAATTCTTGATAAGTAGAATGTAATGCACAAAGGATATGCTACTAAACACACACAAGCACAGACAGTGCACAAACACAAATTGATGTCTCAAACTGATAATATTTTAGTTGCATTCCACTTCATAAGTTTAGAACTTATTATTTAGCTTTTTTGATGATTTGGCTTTTGAAGTCATTCCCAACCCTGCTTATATAAATGCAGCTGTCCAGGAAATATTGGCGCTCCCACTTGCACATCCATTCCATTATATACAAATGTGTGCTATGTGGCTTTTCAGATAAGAACCATTTTAAATGAGGATTCTGTTGCCGTCCAATAAATAAGGTAGCATCTAACTGATGCAAGAGTTTGAAACATAGGCTGCAGGCTGCAGTCTGAATAACCAGCAAGGATGTGAACTTTAGTATTGGCTGTCATTTCCATTTTTACCTTGTCCTTATTGTAGTTATTATCATTACATTTATCATTAATAATTAATCTGCAGTGCTTCTAAATGATGGAGAATTTGTTCTGTTTGATATTTCATTGCCACATAACAAGATTTACTGTGGAAATGGTAAGAAGGATTAAAAACTTTAAAATGACTGGTAAAGGAAATGGGGGAAAATTAAATAAATTCAGAAGAGAAACTTAACCAAATTCAGGGAAATAAACATCCAAATCCGAAGATTATAGCACATGATCAATCTATAGGTCAAAAATATTTCAATAAAACACATTTGTGTGCTGCCCATATGCACTTAGCCACATAGTAGTTGCTAAAACAGGAATGTTTATCTCTTACATGCCAGCTGTATTTAATAAGATACGTGTCAATTGTGGGTAAAAGCTTAAGTTAGAGATAAGATTTTCTTAAAAACAGGTAGAAAGGTTAAAATAAGGGCATCATGATTAAGAGTCTTTTAGTGAAACCATATTTGACAATTGGTAATAAGAGCCACTAATATTGGCTGCTCCATTATTTTCAGTTGCAGAAATATCAATAAGATTAATCTTATGCAGAAATAGAAAAAACTATAAAAAAAATTCCAAAAAAAATGAAGATAGTAGGAAAACCTATGTTAAAGGATGAAAAAATTACCGGTAACTGCATATAAAGCACACAAGGCATGGAAGTCGAGAGAGCGATCCTGCAAGCATAAAAGAAACTGCTTCAGGAATTTCCCATTAATGATCCCCAGATGCAAGATTAAATCATTAGAAGATGACTCAGAAAAACAAGGCATTTTTCAGGAGCAGAGTATAAATCTTTAAAGAAGTTCTAATACTACAATAAAATCTCCCACAGGCAAGCAGAAACCTAGCCAAGGTCTTCAGATTCCTCTTATTTATAAACCACCCAGCTCAAAAACTGGCATCTTGTTATCTGTTTCTTTTCTTTTCTTTTTTTTTCCCCCATACTGTATTGTTTTGTTGAGACCTGAAAAAAACTTCGCACACAAAAACTGTTTTCTCCCACATAAAATCCTTTTGTTTTCTCAAAACGTTTTCTCAATGGCTTCCACTTCAGTTGGACATAGAATGTAAAAACATTCAGTTATGTTTGGCTATAGCTTCGTATGCCAGGATTTTCCTTTCAATATGAAGGCCAAACGCCCTTTGGCTCATCCTTTTTTTCTGAAACAGAGATCTGCATGAGAGTTCTTATTTTTATATTCAAATATGAGGCAAAATGTTTATGGTGGCTAGGTATTTTATTCAAGTATTTGGTTTAGACACAAGTACATTTCCAGCAGAGATTCATTTCTAAAAAGTATCGCAAGAAGCTAGAAATGAGATCAACATACAGCCAATGATAAATTTACTCCTTTCAAATAGTAATTTGTCAAGCCAACAAGCAATCTATAATGCACCTCAAAATTTTCATTTATAATCCAACATTGAGTTGAAAAATCAAAAACATACCAGGTGGTGTATTGGAACAGCAGTTAATGTTCCAAATCTGCCATTAATGCGTCCAACAATTTCATGAACTTGGCTTGTAAGTTTTTGATCTGTGAATATAACAAGAAAAACTTACTGGTTTATCTTTTTCGAGAAGGCACAAAAGCCACAGTTTAGAATGCTACACAAGGCTAAGAGTCAATAATCTGTTATCATGGCTGAGACAGCAACAAGCACATCAAAATCAATAAAGCCTAACGTTGCTGATACAAATACACTAGAAGACAAAAAAAAATCGATGCACCTCGAATGACAAATCAGAAGAAATGAAATTAAGGAAATCTAAACCCAGTTTGCAAGTAACCAATGAATTTATCAAGGGAATAATAACGAGATAAGAGTCGAAAAAACTACTACAAAACACAAACTATTACTAAACTAGAAAATCTTGAGTTATCTCGTAGGTGTTACTAACTTCTATAAGCACCTAAGATCAACAACTCAATAAAGATAGTATCTCTATCTACCATTATATATATTTGGGAGCATTCTCTCATGCATTTTTTCACTCTCCTATGTCCCTTGTCTATTAATGTTTTCTCTCATGTCATTTTTCTAATTTTGAAAAATAATGCCCTCAAACCAAAGAAGAAAAAAACAAAGAAACATAAAAAAAATTATAAATTAATTTTAAAAGTTAATAGAACTAGGAAAACCTAGAAAATAAAAAAGAAATGAAAAATAAAGAATAGAATTGAAAAAACTAGGAAATTAAGAACTTGGAACATCCCAATATAAAAATGAACTAAATCATAAAAAATATAAAAAACATTGAAAACAAGTGAAAATTTTGAAAACCCGCATCAAGCAAGACCCTTTTTTATATATATCTTTTTGGGATTTTCCTTGGCTTTTCAAGTTTTTGTTCTAATTTTTGAAAATGAAATTTTCATTTTCTTCTAACTTTTTTAAAATTAATTTTTCTGACATTTTCCTTCAAAAAGTGAGAAAAGATTGTATGAAAAAAAATACGAAAATATAAGGGCATGTGAGTAAATAATTCCTAAAATGGCATTTAATATGTCCAATTTATTAGGGTAGCTAAATCAAGTGACCCCAACTCAATATTTTGCACGTAACTCGCAATGGGCAATAACCTCATGTAATTGTGGTATGATGGCATGCTCAAGAGTTGAGATCCAGATTTCATGTTCACATTCCTCATTTTCCTTTTGAGTGGCAGCTGAAGGCTTGAGCTAACTCTAGTTGTAAGGCCTGAGGTGAGGATTTCCATAGAGACCTTAGGTTCAATTTACAGTGACCTCCACTATAGAGAAAAATTGAAAAAGAAAAAACCATAAAAATATAAATGTAGCTTCTATCATTTAGGAAAAAATAGTAACATAAGCAGTGCAATTTGGAACATTTTTGTACACATAGGACACAACCAGTGCTTAGGAGCGAAGATCCAACTTGATTCCCAGACCTTTTCTTTCGTAGCATATATTGTTTCGGCATATGGGACAACATAACTCTTAAAGACATAAATTCCACAGTACAGTCAGTTTGAAATGCCAACATGATGATGACTAATGTCATATATGGAACTGTATCAAGGGTGTTAGAAATCATACACTCAGGAACATCTGTTCTTGTTGGCACAGCAATCTGCAGTAGAACAACTTTATCACGCCAGGCGGAATTCTCCTCGAGAAATTTTTCAAATGCAAGAATCTTCTGTGGAATTCCTTTAATCATATCAAGGCGGTCAACACCTAGCATTACCTGTTAATTATAATAATTTCAGCAGGAATGAGATAGTAGAATATAATCTAATGACATGGTTTGTGAGAAAAAAGGGATGACAGTGAAGTTGACAGCGTGAGAGAACCTAAACCTTAAAAGTTAAAAGACGTAAGATAATTACATGAAGGTTTAATTCTATAAAGATCAGAACAAATGACCATGAGATTCTTATGGAGTAGTGCTCATTTCAGAATATGCTAGTCTTGGTGCTGGAGCCTGGAGCTAGTTAATCATTTTAAAAAATATGGGTCAAAAACAGCTGACCATCTTCTTCTTTTCTTCTTTTTTTCCCCTCAAATACTTTAGTAAGAGAACTGACTGTTCAAGTGTTCATGAGAAACAAAATTCAACTGACATGAAATAAAACAGAAATTCAAATTATGTATGATTTGGCAGCTGGCACTGGAGGTTCTCCAAGTTTCCATGGCCAACAAAAATCAGAGATCCCATATCATGCCTATTACATATGTTTCAAGTACTTCAAATCATATACTCATGCAATAAATGTCAGGTTCATAATTGAAAAACTTGTAGGTTTCAACTACCATATTTTAGAAAATGAAGAACTTAATCAAGTAAAGATCAGATCTACCTTTCGGCCAGCAAATCTTTCCTTCAGTTCTTTGATGTGTTCCTGGACTTGAGGGAGTTCAAGAGCTCTTATGAACCGATCTGAGTCTATCCCAATGGGAAACTGATTACAAGAAGATGAAAGAGCATGATTATCATAACAGGAGTAGAACCTTATTTGCTCATGCTGTGGTGCAACACCAGAAAGTATGGAGTGACTCAGTGAAAAAAGGCAAGGGGAATTCAAATGAATAATTCTACTCAAACATACCGCAGCAACTCGAGTCAGCCTCCCTTGATCCTCAACGCCTTCAGGTGTGCCCTCTAGCCCAAGAATACGAGTACAAGCACTAACAAAATGTCTTGCATAGTCATAGGTGTGAAACCTGAGGAAAAATTAACATGTTAAGTTAAAGTCGTGAGTAATAATAAGTCTTAGCAAATACTGCAAGAATGCTCTTACATCTGAAGCAAAACAAAAGAACCAAAAGGAAAAGGGGTCCTATTCATGTTACCATGAAATTAATTTGCAGTATCAAAAAAATATTAGTGAGTTTGAAAGCAAAATTCCTGTTATATTCAACAACCAAGAGTGGCCTCTAAAACCAAATGATTTAATGTCAAACTAAAGATAACCCTAGTTCTAGATTCCTACCTATACAAACCCTGGACACAGAGCCACTCCATATTTCATTCAATAATGCTAGATTTAAAGACCCTACATCAAAATGTTCAGAGCAGTCAGTTATTTATGGATTCCTTTCCTAAATTACTAATTTTCCTCTAGCTTCCCTCATTAACTGTAACTACCAAAACTCAGATAAAGTTCAATCTGATGATTTCAAGCCTAAATGCACTTCAACTTTTTGTTGGCCTGCCACAAAAAAAACAAACAAGGAATCTCATTGGATCATTAGGTTTCAGTCGCACTTGTCTCTAAATAGACAAGGGAGTTCAGAAGAGGAACAGAAATAAAGTCCCTTACATTAATTACGTGTACAGTGAACACAAGAGATACTAACTCAGGTGGAGGGTGCAAAATATGGAAATGATGAATGAATGAACCATTCTAGTTTAAGTGAATTTCAAACAATTTACAAATCCAGCCATTTTCCCTTGTCAATGTTTAACCGTATCAACAATGCTAGCAAAGCTAAAATGGAATGCTATATATGATTTAAGAGACTTGCATTACATAAGTGAAACTTACCCAACTAAATCGGCTGCAAGAACAGAACGTAGTAGGTCTGATCGAGATGGCAGCGTCCTATGGATTTCAGAAGAAGGAAAGGGTGTGTGGAGAAACCAACCAACTTTCATATTATTATTGTATTCCTTAAGGCATTTTGGGAGGTACATCAAATGGTAATCATGGCACCAGACAACATCACCCTCCTCATAGTGCTGATTCACCACATCAGCAAACATTTGGTTTGCCTTCTTATATGCAGCAAACTGAGACTGGAAACTTCTGGTCGTGGCAAGTCGATCTTCTTGTGGAAGCCCAAGGTAATGAAAGAGGGGCCACAATATATTGTTGCAGTAGCCATTATAATATTGATGAACAATCTCTTCGTCAAGGAATACCGGAATACACCTCTGCAATAATTGAAGAAGAGGAGAGAATCAGAAACTTTTGATTTGTTAAGTTCAAAAGGTTTCAGGCACAGAAAGTTTTACCTTTTCAGCCAAAGCTTCAGTAAGCGCCTTCTGGCCAACTTCATCTGGCACATTAACTCCAGCCCAACCAATCCATTTCGCCTCAAACTCCTTTACACCTTCGGTAACGTTGTCCGAAACACATCAGGTACATGATCACAAGAGGAATGAGAAAATGCAACAAAGATAAAATACAGAATTAAGTAGAGAACAAATCAGAGGAGATACAAAAGCCTGAACAGTAAGAATGAATAATTTCAATGACAAACCCAACTCGAGTAATATTAGTCTCAATTACTTTGGGGTCCACTACATGTATTGTTATTCTCCATTCCATCAAATGGTTATAACAAAAATCAATGTAATTGCATACCTAGAAGAGCAGTGACTAAGCCCCCAGCACTTATCTCCAAAGACCATGAGTCTTCACCTCTTCTAACTGCAGATACAGGTAGTCTATTAGCTACCACCAACAGCCGTTGCCTTAAAGGCCTGACATCCAGCTTTTCATATCCCTCTGCGATAGCACCTTCCAAGTATTGTTCGATAAATGAATTGTTTAAGCTGTCACCTTCTCGCGTGCGCAAATCATTTTCACATGCTTCAGTTCCTCTATGGTTATCAGTTACCTCATTTGAATAGGCAGACCTGATACTTCTCCTTTGCTCTCTTATCTTTAAGAGCCGTCCGACACGACCTGAGTTAAGGGTAGAGTTACCGTTGTACTGGTTTCCAGGCATACGCTCACAACTTTAGTAACCCAACCTCCAATCAACAATTTGATGGGATAATGGTGTTTTCAGAGCAATTGAATCTCCTACATTTTTGTTTGAAAGTAAATTAAGTGCTCAGTAATCCCTATAAGCCACACAAAAATCTCAGTCCTAGTAAGTAAGACACTAAGAGAACTACATCAAATCATTGTCACATCTTAAAAAACAGAGTGAAACACATTTCTACGGCTGTATAAAATCCAATTATCGGGCTGAAATAAATGGCATGAGCATCTTTTGCATATTCATCAAACAAGACAAACACAAAATGACATAAGGGCAACGAGAAAGAGATAAAACAGAGAATGGGATCCACAGAATAGCACTGAAGCAACAAAAATGGGGTCTACAAAAAAAATCCTAGCTATTTAAGCCCAAATATTTGAACCTTCTCATTCAAAAAATAAACCTCAAATATCCAAAAAAGCATCACCACCCTTTTTTCCAGTTCATGAAAGCAAGACTGACAGATTGGCAAAGCGCGGACAAGAAGAATCATAAGATCCACAGAAGCAATTCAATTTAGCACACAAAAACAGAGCTCTCTTTGTTTATTTTCACTCAGTTGAAAAGGCAAATACATTGCATGAACAGAAATACTACAAAACACTTCCTCCAACTTGAAAATCAAGTTGAGCTTAAAAACACAAACGCAAGTTAAAAAGAATCCAAGATATTCCAAACACAAAACATGAATTACAACTCAAACAAGAACGACATCAAGAACCGACCTAGGCAGGCAATATAAGAAGTAGCTTGACAGTTGGCACCAGACTTTCGGGGATTACAAAAAAAAAAAAACAAGGATTCGGTGAAAAAGATTGATCTTTTCACTCAATTGTGAAGCTATATTTGAATTTATAAAGATGGGTTTCAAGTAGAGAGAGAGAGAGAGATGGGAGAAAGAAAAACGAGGGGGAGCACAAAATCCCCGTGCAAGCTTTATAGGGTGCATCAAGATTCAGAAGCCATGCAAGGATTGTGTTTTTTTTTTTAAATAATACACAATCTTTTATACCGTCAAAAGGTATGTGATTAATTAAAAATTTGAGGTCTGATTTTTAAGGAAATATCATTTACCACGATAAGTAACATATTATAGCTTCTACATCGATAGATATTAACTAATATTTTAGTATTAATTATGTAAAATATTTTGTTAGAGATAAAGATGATACAGATTAATGAGTAATATTGACCTAAGAATTGGATAAGTATTCATTATTTAAACAATCAACGCTAAAGATTAAGAAAATAGTTTTAAACAAAGAAAGAAAAATTCAATATATATATATACACACACACACATATTCAGTTATCATTTGGTGTAATTAATTGATATGCCTATTTGTTGGGGTTTGTAATTATAATGCCTTTTTATTGGCAACAACATTTTTAGTAATTTCTTGCATTATTAGCAACCAAGAAAATTCTATTGCCTTAAATAGAGAAATTATGCGTAGATTTATTATTGATGATATTTATTATATTATTCTCGTTTTCGAAAATTGTAAGAGCAAATTTACTGCAGGTTCAATGGTAAAAAGTAATAAATTTTTTTAAAAAAACTTGTGGGACAAAATTATTATTATTATTATTATTATTACATAAAAAATCAGAGGTGCCATCATTTTTTTCTTTTTCACTCAAAATTGCACAAACTATATTGTGCCACACACACAATCTA
>Ga0307512_10004210_pt1 | contig 15903 bp, 22 predicted proteins | sample 14_EM_MG_FD_200267 | JGI IMG/M metagenome (GOLD analysis project Ga0307512, IMG submission 200267) | Populus trichocarpa ectomycorrhiza microbial communities from riparian zone in the Pacific Northwest, United States - 14_EM | ecosystem: Host-associated > Plants > Roots > Unclassified | place... | reverse complement strand
GGGGGTTTTGGGCGTATGAAGCAGCCCCACCAAGTGTAATTGATGAGTGCAATGGCTTCCGCAGTAGTACAATCCATCACCGTTGAAGGACAAAATTTACCTCGATATTCAGCTTGAGAAAACATACCTGTAACCTTCTTTCCAGTGCCATACTCAGACAGCGCAAAATGAATAGCTGTGGCAACAAGCGCTAACGTCTGCGGTGTAAGTGGGTTAAAGAACTGCGATGTGGTCGGCTGTCACCCCAAGCTATTAGTGGTGAAGAAAAACTGGTGGTAGAATAAGTCAAGCCTTTCCATCCGCGTGAACCAGGACTTCTTATCATCGATGACCTTCGAGAGATAAGCATTGTAAAACAGGAGCTCCTTAACTTGGATTCGAAGCTCAGTCTCTGATCCTCAATCCAACCGCTCAATGCGGACGATAGTCCGACGAGCTCCATCTGCCAAACGCTCTCGAATGGTACTAATCTCTAGTTTTAACTATGTATGTTTTGAGGTTTAGTATCATCATAAGTCCAATCAAGGAGCAGAAAACAGATTATACACTTACAGCTTCTCGGGTTTGCGGATCAATTTTAAGAGATGGACCACCGAGCAATTGACCCAGAGATGGTGCACCTACCGGAGCACCCGCACATGCCTGCTGATGATCCTGAGCCTCAATCGCTACTTTCCAAGCTCTGTCAACCATCGAGTACTTCTCATCGGAAATGATTGGCCAGGGAGTCTTCGTGAATACAATTGCCTCCATGAACAGTTTCGCTACCTCAAAAGTAGCCATTTGGTGTTGCCAAACGTTGTAATCTCCACCGGCCTTTGGTTGAGGAACATTCTGGTCTCCACCGGCCTTGGGAAGCGGGAGCATCTGTACAACGTCAGACTCGCGAGATTTGTTGATGGCTGATTTTCGGCGTTTGAGCAATGGTGGTGCGATGGCCCGGACCGGAAGTGGAGTGCGGGCAATGACAGTAATGGCACAGCTCCATTTCGTTGTCGTGGAACTCTTGTAGTTCGTATTGTCATATCACGGTGCGCCTGGTCTTGATGTAGGACCTCCTGCTGGTTGTCCAAATCGTCATCTTCGATATCAGATGGCATGGTGGATGTTACAGGGGTGCTTCCACCTAAGTAACTATACTTAATTATATCCAAAGATAACTTTAATCAGATACTAGGTACACAGCCATAGATCCTATAGTAATTCCTTATGCGTATTTCCAGACAAAGTGTATTGGTAGTCTGTAAAGATCGTATACACAAAGAGGACAAAGATGAATCGTCATATCAGAAGCTAACAGATGAATAGCAACTAAATCGTATCGTGGCGTAAGACAATCCGGACAATACATATACCTCGTATATTCAATATACATTGATAGTGTAATCCAAATTGACAGGTATCTCCCTATTCATAAATCCTTGATAAATCTGGAGTTCAGAAAATATCCGCAATATTACGTCTATGCGTAATCTCCCTGATTCGTGGTTTGTTGTTTTGTTCCCGCTAAGTATGCAGAAATCGTATTCTTAAGAATTGCTTATAGTCGATTTCTTTGCTTCTTAGTTAAAGCTTTTGTTGGAACCTTCCCTGATCTTGTACGCGTCAAGGGATCAGGTTTCTTATTAAACCTGTCTAATTCGAGATGTGCCTGGAAAGAGTCTGGAAGACATGTACGAGTTTCATATTGATATTATCGCTGCTAGTTTGTTGTTGTTCTTGAGGAAGCGTTAGGTGCACCGGATAAGATGGATTCTTCACGCCCCCAATTCCTAAATTTTAGCACTCGTATTCAAGGACCCTGATGATGCAAGATTTGGAGGTTGGTTTAAGCCAACATACATAGAATTGAACCAGACGCACCTGAAGAACTCGAGACATTAACATGGTTGTATCGCTATCTAACTCTCATGACCGGACATATGGAATACTGAGGAATAGGTTGATCACGATCGCCCCTGCATTTGACTCCGCCGAAGGTGGTTCATTATGCCTCTAGTTCGAGCATATGAGTGGTGACAGCGTCGCACAAAATTGTCAGTGTGGTGATGAATCCTGCAGAACTTGGACGGAGGATAGAGTTGGGACCTTGGTGAGTGGCAACAGTTACAGTCAACATGGGATCACATTCAGTTTGTTGCTGATAATGGATAAAGACGAATCTCCGAATGCTGTATACCAGTCGGATGGACATCCTATTTTCATGACATTCTGTTGTTTTAGGATTCTGCAGCATAGTTAGCGGTCGACTAGGCAATGGTGTGTGCAGAACTTCCCTTTCAGCGGTCCGAGTCTGCTGGATCACAATATGTATGCAGTCAGTGTAAGAGAAGACAGAGGATTTGAGATAACGAAGGAGAGATTCAACATAGAGAAAGAACGGTAAAGGTAGGATGAAGATTCAGGGGTAATCTAATCGATTCCAGATGTCGTCAATGCCAAGATTGCTAGCGAAATGGTCATAAATTGTCACTCACATTAAGAAGTCGCGCATAATTTCTTGTAAACTCATTATGAGTCCCAATACTACAATGTTGACTTAACATAAATATTGGGGTTCAAAGCAGTGCGTAAGAACGATATGATTGCATCATGAGGCTTCAGCTGACAGCGCAAAGACAAATAACAGCATGCAGTTCCGGCCAATTACTTGTACTCTCAGAAACTGCATTTGCTTAACTTGAGCTTTCGTCACAATTTGTTCTTCATGCACTCTTGGGATTGGACGTTGGCGGAAATCAGATATCGTCTGTTCATGATTTGTCACAAACTTCAGGTGTTCAAAATATGAGATGTGCAGGAGCTTGCCGGTCACCCATTGGGCCGCTGAGCGGAGACTGGCATTCACATTCTATCTCTTCGAGCTCTCTTGATGGACATCTGTTCACATAATCTATTTTAAGATACGGTGATTGGCAGCCCAAACATACAGGTTAGTCAACATGTAGTTAGGTCTGCATTGGAAGCGTTGTGAATTTCAGCTTATTCAAGGAAGTGTGGTATACATGTGAGCGGGAGTTGGCAGTCATCTGCAGAATCGCTGAGCAGATGCTGTCAACTGAGGTTCACTCTCTCAAGCTGCAGCTCGATTATGGAGCCCAAACGACAGAAGCTATTTTAGAATCTTGGAAATGGAATGTCCGAACATATTTCTGAGTCAAAATCCAGTTACGTGTGGTTACTAATCGCCCAGGCTGTGCATCTACTGTAAGTGTGTGGTGGACACCTTCCTCCAAAGGATAGGTTGACATGGAGGATAACAGTTATGGCAGTTAAGCGGCGGCCTTCACATACCGATCAAGCATAGATTCAGATTTTCTGCTGGGTTGGGGCGGGATGAGCCGCGCCTGCACCTAAAAGTTTAGTGTCGGACAAGATGACACTCTGTGCGCTGGCAGCCACAGAATCAAAGGTAATGCTGTGTGGGTATTCACGGTTCCGAGGCGTGCCTGGAGTGGGATCATATGTGAATAATGAGTGCCTTCATTGTCGAAATTATCCATTGAATAGAATATTTGTGCGCTGTCACATCTCAGACCGTCACACTCGACAGGTGAGTGGATATGAGGGGTGCCTGAACTTCATTTCTGATCGATGAAATACATGGCTGTATTCTTGAGGTGAGCCCGGAATACGCGAGCCGTGTCTTAGGATACGAAACATTAACCCGATATCGCTTAGACAGTCTTTCTATCCCTGGAAGATTAGAGAGAGATACAATACTGGATCAGTCACAGGAGAGTAGAGAAGTTGCCAGCCATTCTCTTGTGCAATCGACTCTAAATTATTCAATCTTGTTGATTCGTGACTCACTTATCCAGTGCGCCTGAAATGGGCAAGCAACAAATAATTGGAATCAAACTCGAAGGTTCATGCACACCTGAAAAGATGAATTTCGTTTGCAGATTTCAGTGTCACAATTCCACACAGCCAATATGGCATGAAGATGCATGTTGACTACAGCTGCGACTAAGTCCTCCATTAACCTGGCGCACCTGGTTTTCATCACATATTGGTTCATCCAATTGAGGCTATGATTCAGTTTACCAGATATCTGTTTACCATTGACATCATCTCATACTCATGACAATAATCAACTAATACTGAATGGAATCGAACTCTAACCAATACTCCCGGACTTCGCAATTGTGCCTAATTCTCCCTACCAGTTTACTATTTTGCATCAGTTGGTGAGATTGTGTTGGTAGAATGATTATAGAGGCGTACCTTGATTTCACTGCCCTGATAGTTATTGTTCATGCTCACCAACTGGCGGCACCAAATCTGCAATCTCCGTAAGCTGATTCGTATGGTCCTGCCGACACTCCAGAATCCGATATATCTGCGTCGCCGGTACGTCCGGTCGGCTCATCAGACTATGCAGGACTCTCATTTGAGCTACTCCTGAGAGCTGGTGGGGATCACTCGCGCTGTTATCATAACCATTGGGTCCAGTGTTCAATACCCATGTGTGTGGAACTCTGTTTTGCTCCAGTCGGACAACCCGTGCAAATGCCTCGTGATGCTCATTCAATACCCAGAACTTCTTAGTTATTACCGTATGGTTTGCTGCTGTGAGATTGAGGCCTGTCCCACCCACTTAGGGTGTAGTTACGAAGACAGAGGGATTTGGTGAATCTTCGAATTTGAGCTGCATTTCTGTGCGCTCATCGTTGCCCAGTTGCGCATAGATGTAGAAAGTATCCAAACGATCCGCAAAAAACTTTGTGAGCCACCACTTCAAATGACGCACTTGGCCTGGCAGAGGACAAGATAGCATGGCCTTTTGAGGTGGAGGTGCAGGAGGCAAGGTGCTTGTATCACTTTTGGGCTCAGGCAGGAGCACCTCATATGATGCTTCGTCTTTGTCAGGTTCGGGATACTCCGCAGGTTCCTTGACAACCATTGGCAGAAATGTCTCTCTCAGTCATCAGAAAATCGGAGAATCCACTCAAGTATCGAGTGGCTATTTGTCGTACCATTGTCCAGAAACGTCATTCCGGTCCTCGGTGTCTCCCAATACCAATGAGAACCATGCCAGCCGCCATTTATGTACCCTCCATGCTCCTGAAGCACCCAGTGAAGTGTATCTCTCGACAAGAGTCTTTAGTTTTGCTCGCTCTTCCTCAGTCCATTCGAGATCAACAATGTGTGCATTCTCCTTTGGTATCCGAACCAGTGGTTTCCCATACCCTAGTTTCAATTCTGACCACCTCCTGATCGTCCAGGGCTTTGCAATCTGTATCATCCGGTGTGCCGCATCATGTTGAGCATCTTCGTCTTCAGTGCCGATGGCGTGTATCAAACTCTTCACAGCAGAATTCAGTGCATCGGCGCTGTGCTTTTCCATCATAGTCTCATCCTCTGGATCTTCAGGCGCACCTGAAAACAGCCATATCGCCTGATAACACCAGTCATAGGGTGAATGGAATCCCGGCGTTGCAGTGACTCGAAGCTTGGATTTAATTCTCGCATTTGTCGCAATTCTTCAGCCCACGTTACTTTTCGTCTTGTACTGATGAGACTCATCAAAAATCCCAAAACTACACGAACAGTGTGAGAGACAGCCATTGCTTGATGGTTTTGCTCTGGATGTTAAACTATCATATGACACAAGGTGGATATTCCATCGGTTCTCCGGCTCATCAATACTGGTGTTCAGATCTTCGTCCGTGAGATTCGCATTCTCGGCCAGCAACGAGTTGACGAGTTTGAAATCGGTTCCCGGTGTGATCTCATCGATTACACTCTTCAAAGTCTCTGCCACCCCAGGCATTGTGACCGCCAAGATTGGTGTATGGGCCGATATACGTGCTGGATCGCCGTGAGGTGGTGTTGTCTGTATCTCCAACAGGTGGCAGGGCACAGAATTCAATCTCAGGAGCGGATACCACTCCCTTTCTTCACCAACAATGCCAGGAAAGTTGTTGTGCGCCAAAATCACCTGCTCTTCAAGGCTATTCCCCTCCCTATACAATGGACAGTGGCAAACCCATTACAACTTCCTCAGTCACCAATTTGCAAAGCATTGCCGCTGCAACCGAGGTGAAAGTCTTTCCAAAACCTAGTTCATCCGCCACTGGTGCTCCTAGCATAACAGCATCCTGAACCTATCTCCGCCCGATGAAACAGATGGCCCAAACCTGGTGCACCAGAATCTTTGTTCCAGGCAGGCCTGGAATTGACTATTTGTGGCATGGAACACGGTCCTCTGTTGATTGGCGAATAGGATGGGCACTCAGCAGCCTGACCACCTCATCAAGATACTCATGTTCAAATTCGTTGTTGATTGTGTTGAGAACAGTGCTCAATACTGAAATGGAATTATCTGGCTCGAGGACCTCCTCGCCATCCTCCATTTGCTCCTGAATGTCTCTTGATCGTTGGCCAGTCTTCTTTTTGTCCTCAATGATCTCTTTCAGTTGCTCCGAGGTAAGATGGGCAGATGGGCTCATACTCCAGCGCTCCTGGAATTCATTGCGATGTTAGGTATTTCACAGACAAGCATTTGGACCCAATAAAATATACTCAATTCTATTCACTCAATCAGAACTTACATTAATACCATCAATCATATTCCCACCTGCCTCCTCATCCACCACACTTTCATTTTCATTGGATCCCTCCGAAGTCTAAGTATACTGATTAGCAGTGGGGATAACTTTCCTTGAAGAGGCTAGTGGGGATTACCTTGGCCAGTCTCATTACGTGCTGTGCAATATCCTTCCCTGTCGCTGCCTTCATTACTACCAAAAATACTTTCACATCGTGTCCCAATTTCAACTTGAATGCATTAGAAAGAGAACTGTTGTATGGATTCTGACCATATAGAGGGTCATTCGTTTGCCCCAGTGCGTATAATCCCATACACTCTCAGTCCAATTCTTCCTGCGTCAAGTTGCATTTGTATAACGCAGTCGGACAGTATGGTTCTTTCGGGCAACAATTTTGTTTGATGAGATCAATCAGCTCCTCCCAGTGCCTCACGTGTGTGTACGAAGCATGGAGTTGCATGCTGGATGTAGGGTCATTGTTGCCGTTCTGCACTCGACGAATCACAACTATGAAAGTTGGATTTGGCAACTCTGGGAGGTTACCTCACGCTTTTTTGCCAGCGTGCTCTGCAAAATCCGTCACTGGTCGCTTGTTGCCTTGCCTCACCTCCTTCCTCGCCTCCTGAACCTACTTCCACATTTCTTCAGAAACATCTCCACCCACTGTCGCCGAAAGCATTGGGCATTATCGAAATTTTCCAAAGGCAGCCAGGTCTCGACAGTCTCCAAAAAATCAGCAACCTCCGCCTCCCAGTGCAGGGGTCCATCTCTCAGCCGTTTCAAATGGTTCAGTCCCGCGATAATGGGCCGATGCTCTTTCTCGAGGAACCCAGCCACCCATAATTTCTTCCACTGGTTGAACAAACTAAAGTTAGGCTGCCCCATCCTTTTGGCAAATTGCTTGAAGGAGAATTCTGTTCGCTTCATGCTGATTGGGGCTTTGCCTTCAGCCCCGCCCAAGTCCGATGAATCATCGCTCTCATAATCTGCGTCGAATTAGTCATAAGAAATCTCTGGTAATCGGGGCAAGTCCGCAATCCCTGCAACATCTGTCCTGCGTGGTTCCACAGCCAGCTGACATCATTTCGTTGGAAGGCCAATGGGTGGTCTTCCAGGTGCGCAGGGAAGTTTTCCATATAGAGCTGAGGCGGAAGAGGTCGACCGAATCACAGAATTGTGTCGAGGCGGTGCTGGTGGCACTCGATGTGCGCCTGGAGATGACGACCCCTGCCCTGTGGATTGCTGAGGGGGGAACATTTGAGGTCCACCATATTCTCCTTGGGGGAAATTGTATCCTTGCCACAATGGCCCATAACTCGGATATGCTTGGGTTGCCGCTGAGCTTGGTTGTGAGCTTGGTGTCATGTTGAATGGGGCATGTTGGTAGAACTGAGGAGCACCTGAAAATGGTGCCCGCAAAGATGGATAACTATACCCTGGTGGTGGTGGATGATATTGATTCGCAGGTTGCCCGAATTCAGTGACTTCGCTCGGTGCATTTCCCGCATCATCATCTCATGCTCCAACATTGTCCTCTGGGCGTTGTTGTGAGCCAAACGGCCCATCAGCTGGAGCCATATTGGTTGTCTTTGGTGGAGATCCGTTCGTCGACATCGTATGTGAACAAAAGATGGTGGTAGAAGAATTTTCAATTCAATTGGTGATTTCGAATGAAGAGGAGTATTGTTTTGAATATTGCAGGTAGCAGTGACCTTCGGCGGAATGAAGGCCTCTTATATCCATCTTCTTGGTCACGCACTGTGGTGTTTCACCGCACTTTTGATCCCATGAAACCCGCATGAGAAAAAGAAATCATAATCACACACATCCTGCCTTTCTTTGTTATATGCTCCAATTCATATACTAGGATCTTGGATAGAAGATCACCTTTGTTCGGTTCATGAATGTAAAGGCCATAGAAGGGATACGACATGATATCTCCAGGAACCTAACAAGAACTATATCCGGTTGGAAGGTTAGCAAGACTAGGCATTTTATACTCAAAATGTGTGTGTATGACCTCCTACTTCATTCAATATGAGGCCTGTTAGTTGAGCAGCAACAGTGATTGGTTCCTTTTGAGCTCCTTGTGCAAACCTCATTGTCTCCTCAGGATCCACCTACCAGTCAAAAATTGTTACTGACGAATACATCCTACCAGCCTATCAAGTTCTCGATGAGCGGGCATACAGCCAGCTAGGACACATACCTATTCATTGTGTTAAGCTGATGTTATCCGCCGCTTGAGGCTCGAGCGTAGACACAATCTGCACAATGCCGCAATGACGTACTATACAATAAGGCTGATTTTAGTAGCACCTGATGCTAGTTTGTCAAGAAAACTGATTGTGAGGTGACTTTGGTTTACCCCTCCGCTACATTTGGTGGGGTGTGATGTGGCTTTGAAAGCGATACGCTAACCTGAGTTAGAGTTAGCTTGCTTTCAAACAAATATCCTTGAGGCTCAAATCCAGCAACGAACCATACCCCATGAAGGATCATCGAGATTCGTCAGAACACTGAGCGTTTCTCAAATATGGTCAACACTTGCCTGAAACATGTTAAATGCATCCTCTGCAAAATCAAATTATGCAACGAGAACCGACTGGAAGTTCACTATCAACAATATCTTCTGATATCGATGAATGAAGGGCTATTACCCAACCGGATTCTGGCACCTGCCAGCTGGAATCACCCTGAGGCATCTTGGTTTGACTACAGTAGGTGGACCTGAATGGCCATCGACAAGCTGTCAAATAATGATCTACTCTTAGACAACGTACCAGGTGCACCACCACCTAAAGATACTCCCAACGAAGAACCTATAGACCCTCAGCAGCCTGATCTCACCTGTACCCCTGATTCCACCAAGACAAAGGTTGATAGGGAGGTAGTTGGAGTGGAAAATGCGGGAGGGAAAGCATATGGCAAAGCAACTGGACTGTACAACAAGCATCGCAAGTACTCAGAACAATGGAATCCATGGCATCCATTTCAGTCCGCTTACGACTTTCAGCAGGCTCAGTCGGTTAGCCAGCAAATGAAAACCTGGATTGATCAACATCGCAGGCGTGGACTGGACAACTACAAAATCGCATCATTCCAATCAGCAGGTGCCCTACCAAAGCTCCTCTCAGGACTCCATTTCGGGCTCGGCAATGATAATTGGATTGAAGATGATTCACATATATTCTGAACATTATACTTCAGGGATATTTTCACATGTATCCAGTTCCTTTTGGCACATCTCCCATTTCAGGCGCACCTCAATTTTGAACCGGTGCACCTCGCTGACTCTGACGGCCCTCAAATCTACGGTGAGATGAATACGGGCGATTGGTGGTCGAATACACAGAATCAACTTCCTACCGGAGCGACGTTTGTGCCAGTCATATGTGCATCCGACAAGACTCAGTGGACCAATTTTTCGGGCGATCAGCATGCCTTGCCGCTGTATCTCACAATTAGTAATATTTGAAAAGATATCCGCCGCACAGCTGAAAAGTGTGCCTGGATTCCTCTCTGGTTGATCCCCAGTCCCCCAAAAAGTGGCAAAAACATTCATGAAGCATGGCATTCCGCGGTTGGAACTGTGCTGTCTCGACTTAGGCATCTTGACATCACTGGCCCTGGCTTGAAATGGAATTTTGCGGATGGATTCCAGTGACAATGTTACCCTCTGTTGGCTGCCTGGGTCGGGGATTATCCGGAATACGTCACGGTTGCTCAACTCTCATATGGCTCATGCCTGATGTGTGAAATTCTTATAGGTGCGCCAATGGGGCATTCAACTTTTCGACCACTCGATAACTCAAAAGACCACCATTTTCACTTGTAGCTGCGGGAGGACATTCATCTTGATGCTCTGCACACTCTAGGTGTCCACCCAATCCGCAACCAGTTCTGGCAATTCTCTCTCCTGAATGTCTATCGGCTTTGGCAGCCTGATGAATTGCATCAGCTCCTGCTGGGTTTAGTTAAGGACTTATTGCACTGGCTGCTCAAATACCTGAAAGCTAGAAATGTCAAGGTTCAATTTGAGAATCTATTCACATCGGTGACACATTGTCCCAACCTCCAGCACTTCTCTAAACCCTTCGATTTATTGAAAAGTGGCACCGGGCAAGGGAAAGTGATCCGTGGAATGATCAGAACACTGGCAGTGAATTGCACTCCAATTCTTGACTGCTTCAAAGATGACGGGAAAACTGCGGCGGAAACAGCCTCCGATAAAATGGTGATGGGAGCAGTGCGGGCATTATGTGAATTCTCTCTACCTGTTAGCTAACAAAATTACTCTGATCTTTCCCTCAAAGCACTAGACGATGCACTCAAGCGATGTAATCAGAAGAAGGGTTCTGTTCAACAACAGAAAATGTCGAAGTCGGCGAAGGCCAAAGTGGATGACCTGTTGGCAACGAAATCCCATGAGTTACCCAAACAAAAAATTCATGAGATCTGTGCTGCAATGGAGGCCCTTGTGTATGGGGCTAAAAAGGTTTCCACAACAAAGCGTAGGCAATTTCAGGTGCTCCTGAACAGAGCCCGACAAGAGGCAACTACTTGGTCAAATGCTAATCGTCAGAAGGCCATTGAGCGATTGGAGTGCGAAATCCATCAAGTGACACCTGCGAAGCGCAAGCTTTTCGATAAATTATTCCAACGTCATGAGAGACAACTATTGCAGGAAGTCAGGACCAAGGCAACCAGTCCCAGACCTGAATTTGCACAAGAACTTGCGAGAATGAATACTGGCGCCGAAGACGAGGTTTACGGGGCAGCAAACATGACTGCCGACAAGTGACTGCAATTCCAGATCCGCCTATCCGATGCTGGGACAGAAGCCACGACCTGGAGCTTCGCTGATGCTGAGCGGGTCACTGACCAGCTGGAGAGAGAGATATATGGCATCACCTCGAATGAACAGGACAGGTTCAGGACGGAATTCTCCATCCGTTTGATTGAGTTTGAAGCTTGGTGGGAGACAATCCGAATTCAGGCGCTCCGGAAAACCATTGAACAGCGCGTGATACATTTCGGATATCCAAAGATGCATCTTGTGAGCCATATATTGGAGTCAATTCGCTAAATGGAATCCAGTGACAATTTTACCACCGATATTTCTGAACGGCTACATATCGCCACTGTGAAAGAGGCATATCAATCTAGCAACAAAGCCAATTACATCCGACAGATGCTCAAGCACAATGACCAGTGTACCGGTCTTCACTATATGGGGGAGACACTGTCTCATCTTGCACTCCAAGGCTGGTACGCTATTCACTCTGCAAAAGTTTTCAACCTACTGTCCGCTACCGATAAATGGCGAAGTACACACAGAGCCCATCTGTTACGTCTCCAAACAATTCAGGAGGAGCCCAGTATCCTCCCTGTATCACAGCAGGTATATCATTTGAGAGAAACGCATGTCCGCGGAGTGCGCAGAAGTCTCAAATTAACCTCACTCAGAGATGCATCAGAAGATTTTAGAATTCCCAACTTTCGACAGCTATTCCGTGCGCAATTTGAAGAGGACAGGGGACACGAAGTCAGTAGGCTTGTGGTCGGATATGATCAGAATGTACTCCTTTGCAGTATATATATTAAACTCCAGAATCCACTGTTGTATTACCGTAAACCATTTCACAACCCGACTTCTGTTGAGTGTCTGGGACTTGATTGCAAGGCAGAATATACCAATGCCAACCAAGGGATCATGCCTGAAGCTCATAACATCTGGGTCCAGTTTACGCGAAGTGAAGAGAATGACCTCAATAACACCTTCCAAGGATGAATTACTTCTTTTGCTGTATTATACTTCAGCTGGACTCCACCGAATCAGATCTTCCTATTTCAGGAGTGCCTGGCAGCCAGGAACGCGATATTGATGTTTTCGAAGAGGTGCGAGAATACTGAGCAATAGGTATTACATCCTCCAGCTCAAGAATACGCGGCGGTGATTCCAACAATCTACCAAGATCTTCACAGTTGGGCTGATTGTGTTGACAGGTTCATTCGGGTTGTCAAACAGACGAAAAAGATGCATATTGTACCCGTTGGAGGAATGGTTGGGCCGGCGCATTTGGTGCGGGAGAATGCTGCATCGGGCAGTATTGATAGCATATGGCTTGTAAATACTCATGTTGATTTAGATACCTACTGGACTGTATATTAGTTAGATCTGAATGCCTGATTCAGGTGTATAGCTGTCTGTATATTAATTAGATTTGAATGACTGATTCAGGTGTATAGCTGTGAGATAGTTTATCGAATTGTACTATTCAATATAGACATTATCGATTATCACACCCGCACAGTCTGGCTCCAGGTGCACTGGAAACGTCTTGGAGACGAGTGTCCGTAGTCCCAGCAGCTCCAAAATTTTACCAACTCAACAGCTTGATTTTATAGCATTCTGAAAACGACTTCATACTCATTAGAATATTCTTGTATTCTGTTCCGCTACTTCAAGAAACGTTGAGGGGCGCATGACAGTACTTTCAGAGGACATGAGAAGCACATCGTTTGCATTGAGCCTGTTCGTGAGCTTCTGGGAGCTTCTGGAAGCACCGATGTGGCTATTCAGAAAAGCTGAGTCATTGAGTTATGACTTCTGAACCATTTTACATTTTGCTGATGCTTGTTATGGGGGTACCTTACCCTAAGTGACTATACTTGTCGCCGCAAGTACTTACTAAGTGTACGGCCATAGATCCGATTTCCTTTGTTCCAGGTATTCAGCTATCGTAGGTTTGGGAATCGACTGCCGATAATTCCACTGTTTCTTAGATAGCGGTTTCGCCAGAATCTTTCCTGACCTTGTACAAGACAATGGATCAGGTCTCTTCTTAAATGCTTTTCATTCCTTCTGGGAATCGCTAATGAACTTCTTGGTCTCCTCAATGATTTGTAATGCCTGATCGGACTCGGAATTGCTATGCTCCTGTCCGCAAGTATCCTAGACCATCTTATTGATTCGATATATTCTATCTGGAGGAATATAACTCGGCTCCTCTGGTAACCTCAAATCCCCCTGGATGTCTCAAGGAGTTATCGATACTGCTCGATCGGACCTGTTCGTAGCTTCCGGTGAAGCTTCGCTAGCCCAAGATAATCGCTCATTCGATTCCATGGTTCCTTGACGAACCTCTGATCGTATGCGTAAATTATCGATGTATATAACTAGTCCTTCCGTAAGGCCAACAGTGGAGGCAATCCACCAAACGCTTTGCGCCGAGAAGATGTACTGATTATTCTTTGCGTAGGAGATAATCTTGTCGAGCGCATACACAATAACGTTGTTGTCGTTCTCAAAGGTTATTGGCATTCGTCTGGAGATTTTCCTCAAGGTGCGGGGCTGCCACTACAGAAAGCTAATAGATTCTAGGTATAGATATAGGTATCATAAACACGCAGTAATGAATGAGGATATTCTTCCGCTGGTAGGTATTGATGATCTTCCGCTGCTAGAGCTTATCCCCTTCATCACCGGAACAAAGTAGTCTCTTTATAGTCTCTCGAAACCCTCTTCAGACTATGATTCAATCCCTCATGATAGCCACGTATCTGTGCATCTTACATTCACAGAATGCGCCTGGTAGAGGCGGCCATGACCCTTATCGTGTTCATGCATGATATCATTTCGGCAGATTAAAATCAGACCACAACTTCAACTTTGACATCTCGCAATCGTATGATTTCGGTAGTTGGAACATTGGATCAATAACCGATATTGACCATGCGTTATCCCAATTAATAACTTCTCCCAGTTATCAATTATAGCGTCATAGATTTAATCAGGACCAGCCAATACTATGCCAACATAGACTTTAGACACTTTGCCACCAATGCTGCTCAAATCTATGAAGAAGTGTTTGCTCCAGGCTTTTCGCCAAAGTCATAAATCCCTCCGTTACGTCATGCTTTGGCCAGCATGCCGGAACGTGCCCCACCTTGCCCTGGCCCGTTGCGGGTAGTGGTGAGGAGCTCACTTAATCGCATATTGACCTTCAACTGCCGTGCTTTACAAGCATGTCCCGCATAGTGTCTAGGAAGTAAAATGTTAGGGGTTCTCTCCTGACAGTTAGATTAAATGCGCATAATATCCACGTCTCGATTGGGCAAGTTTTGACTTGGCAAATTCATTGAAAGCAAAGAGCTGCGGCTGCTGATTTGATGATGCAACACCTTGCCAGATCGAAAGGACAAAGGGGTCCGGCCGAGCAAGATGTTCTCAACCAGATTCATTCCTGGTACACTATGCGGTTGTACATGTTGTACATGGCGGTAGTGCAAGTAAAGGGCTCTCTGGTTTCCAAGTAGGATGCAGGGCACGTCCGGGTTAATGAACACCTAAGCACACAGTACTGAGGGATCATGGCGTTGGCTATCAGCCTAAATTGGACATCCGGCATTGAGTTGAGGAGTTGGTTCCGAAATGATTTAATCAGTGGCAAGAAGCCTTTTGATTATCGCGCATAAAATCTACGTCGGCATAGAGAGGTTTTCCTCAGAAGAGCTATGATTGAGGACGCATTCACCGAGGGGGGTGTGCGTTCCGACTACCAATTAGGATCTTGCGATAAGCCAAGATAAGTTGTGGTCTGACTTATGAGCTGATTTAATATCGGGCATGAATAAGTTAATGCGCGGGCAGCGAGCTGTAAGACGCTAAGATACGTCTTTGAGGGATTAATTTATAGTTCGGAATCAGGGGATCATCCAAAGCGATGCTAAGCCCGAACTGAAATGATAGGGGATCATCGAGAGCGATGCTAAGCCCGTACTGTCTATTCCAGGGAGCTATAAAGAGATCGGCCGTAAGATACGTATCTGAGGGATTAATTTATAGTTCGGAATCAGCGGATCATCGAGAGCGATGCTAAGCCCGAGCTGAAATGATAGGGGATCATCGAGAGCGATGCTAAGCCCGTACTGTCTATTCCGAAGGGCTATAAAGAGATCAGGATATTCGTAGATGGAGAGGGCAACCAGCTTGAGATACGAACAAGACGGATACCTACCAGCGAAGAAAGATCCTTATTTATTATTAAGTTTTTATGATACCTATACCTACATCTATTGTTACAGATAGAATCTATTAGCTTTTTGTAGCGGCAGCCCCGCACCCTTGAGAAGTATTAACCTGTACGAATGACTATAACCTTCAAGGACGAGAGGGACGTTATAGTTTATGCGCTAGAAAGAATTATCTGTTACGCCAGAGATAATCAATACATCTTCATAGCGCAAAGCGTTTGGTGGATAGCTTCCGTTATCGGACTTTCTGAGGAGCTAGCTACGCATATCGATAGTTTACGAATTCAGGTTGAGAAGAGCCAGATAGCTA
>Ga0307512_10004209_pt1 | contig 15904 bp, 24 predicted proteins | sample 14_EM_MG_FD_200267 | JGI IMG/M metagenome (GOLD analysis project Ga0307512, IMG submission 200267) | Populus trichocarpa ectomycorrhiza microbial communities from riparian zone in the Pacific Northwest, United States - 14_EM | ecosystem: Host-associated > Plants > Roots > Unclassified | place... | reverse complement strand
GAGGGGGAAGAATGTGTAGTGGGAGTGTGACGAGGTGGAAGTAATGATGGTAATGTGTAGTATACAATTATATTCGTCAATCAGTCGGACGCGTCCTACTTTGTGATAACCTTGCTAAAAATGCTGACTGGCTACACTGTAACACACAGCAAAGCACTGGAACTTTCATACAACTTTGGTAAGAACTGACCGCCACGATCTGATGGATTTTGAAAAACACGCTATTACCGGGTGAGAAACTATGATTGAGTACCTTTCTCGGTCGAATCTACAAGGGCCTCTGATACTTCCGACAACTAGCCTATTATAGCCCATAGAACGAGGTATGTAACGACTTTGTGATCTCCAGAGTGCTGGGGGTGGAATGAAGGGTAGTCCTTGATCCTTACCGATGTTGCATACTAAGGGATAGAGTACGAGTAGTTACGGTGCGGCTGGTAGGCTTAAGATCCAAGGATTTTCGTATTCGGGCCGGGTTGATCGCTCATTATGGCACTGAATTTTGCATATGTAGCAGGCCTCTGTAGCAGTAAAAAGTAGTGTTTGATATCTCACAAAAAGTTTAGAGTTTGGAGCATAACGCAACTTCTTCCGCAAAACACCCACAGCCGAATTAGCACACCCACAAAATTTACCCCAATCTAACTGCACACTTCCTTCGTCGAGAAGCAGCTACGATGAGGTGAAATCGACGACGAAACGAAGCTTGGGTGCGAGAGGGAGAAGATACACGGTATTATACTTGCCAGTCTACAGCCACTCACTCTGTAAAGAGAACCCCGCAGTTACGATTATGATAAATTGTGGAATGGTGTTTGTTCATATTTTTAACGCTCAGGGAATTGTTATACGTTATGGACCTCCATGAGGAACTTTGGCGGAACTCTATATCACAACGTGATGAAAACGACTCTGTTTGTTATAGAGGGCTTTTGCTTAATGAGTGTTGTCAATATGAAGGGAACCTGGATGATTTAGTTATGAGAAAGGTTGATAGAAACAAGAATCGTAACAACTGATACTTCACCGCTCGTAAAGTGCCAATTAGCAGATCCTACAACATGTCCTCCACCTGTAGAGGCTGTTCTCGCGTAGATGTACATGTAGGACCTTGGATCACCATATTGACGGGCTATTCTATCTAAATTATGACTTTCGGAGCTAGGTCTGTGGGGGAGTTCCGCGGGGTTTTATAGGTGCATGGGGTTGGATATGACGGAATACAAGTGATATAAACGTGATCTAATTTGGTGCCTTCGTCTAAACTTGCAAAAGCATGATCTTGTGGTATATATAGGAAGAACCGTGTGCTTGGATTGATATTAGTATTGAGAAAAGAGGGAGACAGAGGGGCTTAAACTGTGTCTGCAGGAAAGAATCAAATCAAAAGTTCGCATGTGCTGTCTCTATGATCCGATTGATATCTTATGCGTTGCGGGGCTTTTTCCAATCTGGGGTCAAACACTTTCACCACCCCAACCACACGTCAGACAGCTACACCTCCAAGCACCACCTACCTCTCATCTCCTCACACTTACTACCCTCATTTTCACCTACCACTTCATCCCATCGACAAGATGTCAACCAACACCACCTCAACGCCTCTCTCCGACTCCGGCAACATCACCTTGATGTCATCTCCCTCCCTCGACCTCGACGATATCCCGATGGCGCAGCGTCGTGGCATGGCTTCTTCTACCGCCTCCGCCTCCTCCCCCGCCTTCACCTACCCAGACGAGTCCAATCCTCTATCCTACATCATCGAGAACGGCTTCTCGGATGGAACCTGGGGCGAATCGCTAGCTCTATGGTTCGCCACAACACTCACCTCCGACAGCGGCCTCGTAAGTCTCCTCTCCCCCGTCCTCTCCTGACTAACTGCGCAGAATACGCACCTCCTCGCTTTGATCCGTAAAGGCGACAGCCCCAACGAGGCGATGGCACTCGCCGTGCTGCTGTGCAGTAATGGAATACTGTGTGGGATGGCGAAGGATGCGGAGACAGCTGTGACACGGAGACAGCAGGAGCTGGAGTATGCGGAGGAGGAGTTGAAGGCGATGAATATTGCGGTTGAGAAGATGGAACGGAAGGCTGCGGAGTTGGAGACGGAGAAGAGGAGGGTTAAGAGGAGGGTGAAGAAGTTGGAGAAGGTTCTGTGGAGGCGGGTTGAGGGGTTGGAGTGAGCACTAGGGGGTATTTGGAGATTGTGCTTGTGATGGGTGGGGAGGAGAGGGTGGTGAGGATTGGGATGTAACGTTCTGGTGGCAACTCGAAAGGTATATGGTCGCTATAACGAACGGTGCTAGTCTCTGGCAAATAAAAAACTGGTGGGAGAACCCGTCACACCGACAAAAGAGTGGAGAACTTGGGAATCGAACCCAAGACCTTCTCAAGTCACAATCTGATGATGCGAATGAGATGTTATACCCCTAAACCAGATCCCCATTTGATGGGTTTTCCCATGAACTAGATGTTGACCAATCAAAAACCGCCATCTTGGGTTGCATTGTTATGATTAAAACTACATATATCATCACTAACGAAGGCCCCGGAGTTTCTTTGCCGCCAACTAGGCTTTGCCGCCGACTAAGCCTTGCGAACTGGAAGCCTGCTCCTCCTCCACCCCCGGGCCTCAGGTTCATCTCCGAGCGGCGGATGATGCTATCACGATTAAAATCTCGGGATATTTCAATACCTATTACTACTTAATGTGTATTCCTCCTCGACAGTGAGGTTCGTGCTGTTTTTATACAACAAGTGGACAAGGCATATAGAATGGTATTCCAGCAACTCGATTGGTCGTATTTTGTCCTCATTGATAGAGGCGGTAAAGTGGGACTTACGTATTAGCTGTACTAACTGAGGAATAATTGCAGATCATGCTGCGAGTACCTGCTAGGTCTTCATCACAGCATTAATACCCAAGCCTCTTCGTCAAGCTTTACTTTCAGTGACACTTCAGTAACAATTAGGGTTCGAGAATGAGACGAGATATCTGGAGTTATTTCTAGGCAATTTTAGGGCAACTATACTACACCGCCCTATAACCCTCGTTCGTCTCACCGGAGTCAGAACGGTGTACGGCCCAGAATGAGATAAGTATTACATGTGGCTTCCAAACGTGACCCCTAACCCTTGGAGTGGATGCCAAGTGAACAGGAAAAGGTTGGAGAACAAAGCACAAGGCCTTCCATCCAATTTATGTACGATATATATCGCCCGGCCTCGTGGTAGCCCGCTACAGGAGTCTAGGTACAATGGTTTTAGCACTGTGTTGTATTGCTGGACTAGTAGATAGGGCTTGGGGTTTAGGGCTTGTTAACTAAGGAAGTGGAGAAGTGGTTTATCATGGAGCCCAGTATATCCCATTTCTACATGATGGATACAGATTTTGTTCCATACATAGATCCAAAAGTGTAGTCATGTCTCGGTGTGGACATGCATGGGACCTTCCAGGTTAGTGTATAAAGAACAAGCCGAGTAGCAATTACTGGAGCTAATGAAGGGTCTTTAACCCGCTTATGATGTACAAACTTGACATAAAAGAGTACCCCGTCTCCATCGCGACCACGCACTTTCCATTAGGAATTGGAGTTTGCGGCAGATATCAAAATAGGTGCTTCTAGATAATGTTCCAGCCGAAGGTGCATATGAATTTACCACCCATTTTGATGGTACAGTTGATTGTGCTCACAGACTCTAGAGGCTTTGTGAATTCGAGAGAGTGAGAGAGTCGAATGGAACTGCCATGACATGGGAAACACAAAGGACGACAGTAAATCCACGCTATCCACATCAGTCGAATAAAACTCTCTTATCCCACAAGCTGTCTGGTCATGCTTTCCTCCAGTCGACACACTCCCTTCATGGATCACGCCATGTCAAACGTCTCAAAGAAACGGTATCTGCCCCATCGGATCTTTATTTTGAGCAGCAGAAGCTAATACAAACTAGAACTGCACCATCCCGACTGTCATTACAGGAAAGTCGCGCTATCAAGTCTATGGCTCTCGACGAGAAGCCCTTAATGACGGAGGGCGACAGAGAGGTTGCAGAACCAGCACCGCTAGGCCACTATGGCCCTGTCTCGCATCGAAATGAGAGCCTAGCGCAAGCTGGCACTCAGAAAGTCGAAGGAATCCACGTTAACCTCTCAACCGCTAACGAACCCCCTCTCGCCAGCAATCTACATCCACCCGGTCTTCTCCCAAATCCTAAAGCCTGATCAAGTGGAGGGAATCCAGCATCTCTGGCGTCAGGTCGTCAACCGCCACAGCGGGGCGCTACTAGCACACAAACAAGGCTCAGGAAAAATGCTGATGATATTGGTGTTCCTATTCACCCTACAGTCTGCGGCCCTAGTGCACGGAAACATCAGACTGCCGGGAAATAACAGGGTTTTGATCTTGACCCACCAACACTCATTGGCCGGGATGGGAGGCGGAGCTCAAAAAGTGGGGAGGTAGATTGCCGGTCGGTTCGGAGGAGCGGCGGTTCTTTGAAGAATTTTACACTGTTCGCAGCGAGTTGACAGCTGCACGGAGAATGAAAACCCTGGAGAAGTGGCATGAGAATGGGCGGATATGCATTATCAACAATATTCTTTTCAAGAACATGGTGAACGCTGCCTGGTCGAGAATTGCGGAGGAAGTCGACTCTGGTAAAGATGATGGAGAACCGCGGGAAGATGAAAGTAAAGAGGTAGTAGAGAAGGAAGAAAAGATCATCGACATCCTGTTACGAGACCCGAGTATTGTTGTTGCAGACGAAGCACACGCTTTGAAGAATCGCAAGACTCAGATGAATCGAGCGGCAAGCACGCCGCTCAAGATAGCAGTGACGGGGACCCCACTGGCAAATGCAGCTGTAGAGTAAATTACCTTGTTGTGGTGGCTAGTACTAGATGTGGTCATCCGGTTTATGGAGACGAAAAATAGCTGCGGGCTTGAAAAGCAGATGCAGCATATCACTGCGATGGCATGCCCGATCAAACACCGCAACAACGTGACTGTGGTAACCAAGATGATTGGGAATAAGACCGAGTTCATCATCAGAGTGCCGTTGACGCAGCTGTAGTTCAATATCTACGACTACTTGGCTAAGACGAAAGACAGTAGTGAGCGCGATTGGATGAGACTGATGAACTTGCTGCGGATGCTCTGCAACCATCCGCAAGCATTCCGGATGAACTTCTATTCCCTCCCCGAGAAACCCTACTCCCCAGACCCGGAGTCTCTGGAGACCCCCGAGGACCAATACATCGAGAAATACACCGACGACAACTCTAAGATTACCGAAATTCCCTGGCTTTCGTCGCTTTACGAAAAATATACCTCTCCTTTCATCCCACAACATAGCAACAAATGGTGATCCTCCTCTCCATCCTGAAGCACTCCAAAGCCGCGGGGGAGAAAGTCCTTATCTTCACCAATAACCTTTCCACTCTCAACTACTTGCAATACCTCCTCATCTCGCGCGGCTTCACCTTCCTCCGCCTCGATCTCGATGGGTCTACAGCCAACAGACGCTCCCGCCCCGACGACATCGCGGCGTTCTCCGCCGGCGGCCATGATGCATATATCATCTCCACCAAGGCCGGTGGGCAGGGAATCAACCTCTTTACCGCCAGCCGCGTAGTTATCCTCGACGCGTATTTCTCACCTACGTGGGATGAGCAGCCCGTGGGACGAGCGTATCGGATAGGCCAGCAGAAGGGGTTTTGTGTACCACTTCATCGCGGAAGGGGGTGTGGATACGCAGCTAGCAAGGCTGAAGTATTTGAAGCATCGGCTGGCGGATGTCCTCGTGGATAAAAATTGGAGGGAAAGGAAGGCATTTATTGGTGAGCATGATCTGAAGAAGTTGACGGATCGTCCGGTGTTAGTGCAACCAAAAACCTTTTGGAAGGGGGAAGAGTTCTGGGGGCTAGATAGATTGGTCCTAGATCGTGTTGTGGGGGAGAAGGGGTCGGAAAGGGCATTGAGTAACTTCCATGTGCTGTCCGAGCCCGTAGCCATGGAGGAAGAGGAGAGTGGGGATGAGGAGATGTTTGTGGATGCCTTAGAGGTTATACTACCCAACTCCAGCTAACAATCTCAGGAAGGTAGACTTGCGGTGAAACAGTAGGTTACACATTTTATGTAGAAATGGGAGTTATCGGCAACACTTGTCTCACACCACACGTTACCCGCCCTCCGTGAACCCTTAACCCTAATTTGCTCCGCTTGGTTGAGATTCTCGTCGGGGCTACGAGGCCCAGCGAAGCGATTAGGGCTGAGGGTTATTCCGCCTGCCAACACCTGGAGCGAGACAACCTTGGCCCTTTTCTCGTGCCCAGCCGCACGAAAAAACCGTAGCCCTTTGGAATATGCATCTTCACATAATAGCACTCACCTTTCGAGAAGATTCTAAGTATTTAAGTACTTGTTTGATCGATATGTAACGTAGACCTAAGCGCTGCTTTTTCCTATCTTTGTGTTTTATATATACATACCTTGGGTCACGCTGTTCACCTAAGTCATCATATGGGGTGCACTAGAATATGCAGTTACTGCAGGTGAAGCTGTGTGACAAAAAATGAGGATTTGGAAACGCAAAAACTATTAGATATATTGAAAAACCGCAGTTAACATATACAAAACCTCAACCAAATCTTCAATACCTGTCCAATCGAACCCAGACTACGTGCCTCCGAATGTGCTAACTCCGAGACATCCCTTGATAAAGATGAATCCACGGTGGAAGTTGAGGGAGTGGTAGACATGAATTGTCGAGCGTAGCTGTGAGGCCTTTGTCGATCTTATATAGTATGAATCTACGTTTCTTGATCAAGGTGTCCTCGGTCGTCTCGACAGTTGTGCCCAACACAACAGAAAAAAATTCATGAGGCTGATGCATTGGCACCACTATTCACCTAGGCAGCATCTAAAAGGTCTGCCAAAACCAAACCATCAACCGACGATACAACCATCCTAACCTCTTCTAGCATCAACGGCAAGAAACTATACTCCTCACGGAAACTGGGTCCCGGGCAGTTTTCCTTCTTCCCGTGGATGCCGCAAAACATGTGATCTAAACCCGATAGCGGCGTGCAAGGTCCTCCTCGAATAAACACAAACAGTTTATCCTTCATGCTATGGAGACGTTCCTCAACCTTCCGCACGCTCTTGTCCCGTACGCTCTCCGGGCCACCTGGAAACGCGAATTGTAGGCATTTTATGATCGCAGCAAACATCGTGCTGTCGCAAGCATGGCTTATGAAGTCGCCGGAGAAAGAAGCTCGTTTGCAAGGAGCGGGCGTGGTGTAGTTGCCGTACCTACAAGAGTACGATTGGGTGATCTCCAGGAGCTCATCTGCAATTTTGTCTTTGCGGTTTGTTATTGCGCCTGTATGATCTATTATTAACCTGCACGCACGCAATGGGTTGGAGACTTACACTCGGCGATGTATGGCAAACCCGGATGCAACGGCGTCCATTCGTCCCACTCCAGAATCAAAACCCGCGAGAGCTCGTAAAACACTTTATGCTCTCTGAAAGCCCACGCGACGAAGATCCAATCTTCGTACCCTTCCGTCAAAGCCAGGTCCTTCAGCTTTTCCATCCACAATTTTGCCCACAGATACAACACCCGGTAGAGCCCGTATTCCTCCGAGAGCTGCGCAATATCCAGTAGCTCCTCGAAGTCAACTTTCTTAGGGACGCTTTATCCGTTGTGGTGGATGACGTTGAGAACCGTCAGTAATGTATCGGTGTTGCAGCTGTATAAGTCTTCGTCGTTCTCAGCGAGCATGGAATAGAATGCTCGGGATGCGTGCTACAGGATGTGGGAGAAGACGGTGACCATAGTTTTGCCGGATGGGGCGCCGGAAGCAAGCGAGATGGTCATGCGCCCGGTGGGAGAGAGAACGAGGGTGTCGGATGTGTTTGCATAAGGACAGATTTTGGCGGTTTTGCATGCTGCATCAAAGCGGCCATCGAGATCGGCAACAGGGCGGATCAGAGCCTCCCGAGGATAGTGGGGAGGAATTTGACGTAGGGGTTCTGGGTGTTGATTAGATTGATCAGATTGACTCAGCTTTAGCGTAGGTAGGAACTTAGGTACGCACCGCGATGTACTCCGATCGCCGGCGAGGCCGGTGGACTCCGCAATTCACCTTGCAACGTTGCTGAGCTTGCCATAGAAACAGCCCGAACACCCCCAAGCGAACTACTTCTCTGACTCGGACTGGGAGCGGCAAGAGTACCTGTCGCTGGTCTGAGACCCTGCTGAAAAGACAACATAAGCTGGGAACGACAAGTAGCACAGGTAGTATCAAAGCATTTGGTGTACTATTTGGAAAGGGGACTTGCTCGTGGAGGTGTTAATTCATCCCAATCCGCTAGCCGAAGACCGTACGCGTGCGCGGCGGCGAAAGGTCTCGCACCAGCACCAGCACTCGCTCTGTCTCCGAGAGTCGAGCTTGTCGAACAATTTGGGGCAGTACCCATTGGGGCATCTTCTGACTGTGATGTCGAGTTCATTGTAGTACTAGTGTAGATTTGATTCTAAAAGAGAGGGTGTTGCTGGATGTAATAAAACTGAGGTTGGATAAGGAGACGGAGGTTTGATGCGATTGAGGACACAAGCTAGGATTGATATATTCATTTTAGCTATTGCAATTTCGGCCAACATAATCTAACATTTCGGTGATACTTTGTGGGGCTCCACGCTGTCGACGATGGAGCAGCGGGCTGAAAGTTAAATAGAGGATATCGCGCTAAAGGTTGTCCCAACATTGGACACCGCTCTATAGTGCATCAGACCTACCTCCGTCGTAGTTGCTCAGATCTAGGTACATACTTGCTAAATCTCTGGAGCTTGCGGTAGGCAGCTGAGAACCGTATTAAGTAAAGGCCTTCGTAACTCAATAAACGGCCGTTTATTCGAGGTGGCCTATCGGATACCGGAGTTTATAAAGGACCAATAAACACTGACATCTAGATATGTAAAACCTACTCTAGTGGTCAGTTTTCAACGCGGTTGCTCCAAAAAAATTGTTGCGGCAGAACTGCAATACTTAACATCCCTCATCAACTACTAGGAATTAATATGGGTTCAGGGATAAACGCCCAAAACAATAACGAAAATGTGAATAAACCAAGACAGAAGTACTTAAGTACATGTAGGTACGTATTCGTGAGGAACAAACGGTCCTTAGCACCGGTACCTTTCCCACAAACCCTCAGCATTTGTATCCAGAATCAAAATAAAATCAATGCCCCAAAATAACTCGTGCAAATAATAATTAAAAACAGACTGTGAGATTCGTACAGACAAAAAATAGAGAATCACAGAACAAAATTTTGACATAACTTTGACAATATCAATACCCCTCACTGTTGTCTCACTTCGAAGCCTCGAGAAACAATCCAAAAGAAAATCCTCCATTGTGTATTCGAAATTCAAAGGAGCACTTCTTCCAACTTGCTTAGGGGCTGATTTCGAGTTCAATTCCATTGTTCTTTCGTATACTTTCCTATAGTCTAGTTAGTGGCGTTACGAGTCCGACAGAAACTGTGCCTTGGGTTGGAATCCCTTGCCGGAAAGCCAACCCCACCGCGCGATTCTACGTTCGGGCATCGACTTTACGGGACCACGATCGCCCCCGAGTCGCCGCTAGATATAAAATGGGTTCCTCTAGGGCGTATGATGGCTGACTCGGCAAAGAAATAGTTAGAGAAGCGGGTGTGCCTAAAGTAGGCCATTACTCCATTTGATTTCTCCTCAGTTTTACCTATCGTACGCCCCGTCTTGGTCATCAAGCGTTCCAATTGAAAGGCTACAATCTCAGTCCTCGGCTTAACTTTGACGCAGATATCCTCAACCAGCGCCGTTGTCTATTGGTAAGCCTAATAGTTAATGCAGTAGTCTTGCATGCTCAGTATTCCTAAGCGGACCGGCCCGGCTTTTAATATGACGGCCCCGCCTGGTGCGACCGGTGATATCGTGGCCACGCTGCTTAGGAATACAAGGTATTATTCAGTAAAGCATCGGACTGAACATCCAATAATTGGAAATGCCTTGAAGTTGTCTCCTCGAGCAATATTGACGGTGATTGGAAGTAGGAGATCTGAGTTGGAGGAGAAGACAAAATAGCAAGTACTCTTGTGCAAATAAGGCTGCGTTTCTGTGAGAGTCGTCTCCGAAGCGCTGGAAATGATTAAGGGACTGGTGGATATATTCCTCGTGAATTATCATCCGGTGGGTCTCCTGTCGTCTTGTGCTTGTTTTTCTCCGTGCTGTCTGTTCTTTCTTCGCTTTGCCTCTCCTTATTCTCCCTCATAATTCTGCTATACTGTAGCGAGCGTGATGGTCCGGACGAGATTTTGGTTGTGACGGATTTTTTTCAATACCGAATATCTAAGAGTGGGCAGAAACTCGAATAAATCGCTTTGGACGGGGCATTTGTGACACGTCCGAAGCATCGTGCCCCGTACAGTATTCATTTACTACTTTTCATTTCTCTTTCTCTCCGTTCCGATAGATTTGAAATGTGGTCAATAATTCCGACCTAGAACAGTTCTAAGGATGTTATTAGCCGGGGTACGATTATGACATTATTCTCAAGCTCAACAAACCATGCCCGCTGCACACACATACCATTTCAACCACGATCCAGTCTGTCTTCTTCAACCAACCCCCTCAATTGCTGTCATCCCAGAAATCTAAGATCTCGAAGGAGGATGGTTCCCTTCGATTGGGCGGTAACCACTGAACAAAGCATCATGCATAAGCGGGAGATGGGCGGCAATGCAACATCGTGCAGCAGAAGAGAATAAAGCTACTAAACACCAATATTCCGGAGCATACATCGGGAGAACTCATGGCTTCTTCCAGTCTTTGGAAGGTTAAAGCGGGGAGCCGCTCGTCGTGCATGAGGATGAGTTGCCATGCACAATCATTGGATTTCAAAAATTTCAATGGATTTGAGATACCGGAGTGAGCCGGGATGACAGTGATGAAAGTTTGATGTGCGGTAACGAGGATGAAATTGAATATCTCGTTCACCCGTTCTGTTGGTGGACACTGCTGGCTAGCTCGAGGTATTACACGAGTGCTTTAATGTTATTGGGGATAAATGGTAGCGAGTTATTTCTGATTCCCTGTGGCGAATGCAAACTACCAGCTAGGTAACGAAACATACTCGATGAAACCCACAGCAAACGGCCAGGCCAAGGGTGTCTCACTGTTCTAGGTACCTCCATCCAGAATTAAAATTGGTCTAAAAATGGGACTAGCGCCCAGTTTGGTTTTAGTTTTAGCGAGCGAAAGTTAGAGATTGTCTGTATGGGCTCCGATTGATCCTAGTCTCGGAGTGTGGTACTTTCGAGACTAGATTGATCTGGCGATAACTTCGCTTCGGTTGCTCCTCTTGAAAGTCTGTCGGTGTCGACCACACCTCATTTCCACTTCACCAGTGGAACTCATCTAATTTATGGCAGATTTAGATCAAGACACAAGAACTGTCTACAGCTGTAGTGAATCAACTACAAACACATACATTACTAATAGAAGTTACAATTACAGTTTACATCAAACCGAGAACGCACCTGGCAACATCTAAATTGCAAAGTTTCGGGAAACTTCTGAGTAAGGCGAAGCTCATAATACCCACAAATGATGAAGAGAATCGAGTTTTGGCGCGAGGAGTAAAATTCGGCGTCCGGCCCAAGGAAACGGATCTTTTTGATGATAGTAAACCATAGTATTTATCTGCTGCCGTGTGTCGACCGTTTCAAGAATTCTTCGCGTGTTCTTCAAGGGTAGATTTACCTTTACGAAACTGGGTTGGACTATTGATTCCAACCTGCGACTTGTGGAGCAAAACATCCTTGTCATAACTGCATCCCTGTGGTATGCTTGGCCATTTAAAGTCTTCAGTACGGAATGCCGTCCAGCTGCCGTGGTCGAAGATAGATATTGCTCGGTGCATTTGTTTGGCAGGGGGGATTGTTCTTCGTGTTCATGCTCATAGAGTTCCCATCCTCATCGCCTATTATATGCATCTCTATACTACATTCGCGCATCTTGCATGAATGTAAGTACTGGGTGTTGACAATTCTGCTGTGCAACCCCACTCAGGACGCACACGTATAAAGACACCACCAGAATCTGAGCTGTGCCATCTCTTCTATAGTTTTAACTTTTAGCTGATAAAGAAACTCGACCATGGGTATATTGTTATTTATACTTGAGTACTTTTCTAATCCCTAGGCCAATTCTCCAGCTGGAATTCGAACTGTGAACGAATGTTGCAGATGCGCAAAAGATAAGATAGAACACTTAGAGCAGGTTGAGTGTGAGTGGAGTATTTTACCCTACGTGCGGCGTCAGAGTCTATATATGTTCACCTCTAGTGCGGTAAGAGACTGATAATAGGCATCAACCAAGAAACAGACGACAACCATGACGTATAGTAGCAGGAGAAAAAGTTGCGGAATCCATTACCAAAGTTATGGAAACTAGACTTGTAAACGATCTAAATGGTTCGTGATTCCATGGTTTTAATCTTTCTATCTGATTTAGTCTCTGCGGACCAATTAGGCATTGATATTACCCATGCGTGTTTGATGTCATTCAGTGCATGATGGCAGATGTCCCACTAATCTAATTGGCAGCAAACATCTAATTTGATCATCTGCACGTGGATATGATATGAATAGCCATCTATCTATAGGGTATGCACATGTGCGGCGCGCAGGGTTCGGTGCTACGTACAGGCATCACGTGTGCAGGAAATAACTAACCACTTAGGTTACTAGGTATTACTGTTAAAACATGCTGCCATCCACTCGTCGCGTGCCCAGATTTCCTCGCTCTTTATTTCGCTGGCTAGGAACGAGACAAGCATCCAAGCAATCCACCTCAAATTTCTCAACGCAATTATTGACCGCTCCATACCTTCTCGGCCCCTCCATTCAATTCAATTGATATGCCAATTACAAATCGAACCCCCAACCCAATTTGGGATCTAAACCCTGAAGTCAGCAGCGCTGCAACCCCGCGCTCTACAACTCCGTCCGAAACACCGGAACAACTAATTAGTAGCGACACTTTACAAATCAAGCAACCATTCGATTTACTCGATGAAATTGACAAGCTACGAAGTCATGAGATCAGCGAGAGTGTCTCTCTGCCGCAACTCGGTAGCTATGATTCTCTCTTCCACCCTCTACGCTCTATCTCACTTATGTAGTCGTCTGCGGTGACCGGTCTTCCGGGAAGAGTTCCTTCCTCGAAGCGATAACTGGGGTCCCGTTCCCTTGTACTACTTCTCGTTTCACGACGCAACTTAAACTCCGGGGAAACCCCACCAACCAAGCTCGCATCACGATCATCTCCGACTCGCAGCGCAAATCTAGAGACCGAGAAAAACTCGAAAAGTTTTCCGCCCTGATCTCGGATTTTTCTAAGTTTCTGGGGGTAGTGCAAGAAGCACATCATGTTATTGGCTTCGATTGCGATGACGATGAGGGGGTGTTTCTGCGAGATACTCTCAGTATCGATATATACGGACCAGATAAGCCACAGTTAACACTTATCGACTTACCCTGGCTAGTACGACCAGAGAATGTAGTGCAGAGCGAAGACCATGTCGACTTTGAAAAGGCGCTTATGGCGGATGAGCGATCTATCATGCTGGCGGTGATGACGACCAAGAACAACAACGCGGATCAGATTGTGTTGAAGCGTGTAAAGGAGGCGGATCCAGAGGGTATACGGACACTCGGGATTATTATTACTACAGAGTCCGAGAATGAGACAGCTCTTGCAAATCTTACAGAGAATAAGGACGTTAATTTCAAGCTGGGCTGGCATGTTCTCCTTGATCGGAACCATGCGGAGAGGGAGTGCGACTTTGAGGAAAAGAATCGGACTGAAAGGGAGTTCTTTAAAACCGGAACTTGGAGTGGTGTGGAGACCGGAATTGAAGCGTTAGCATCCAGGTTGAGTACTCTGTATCTTAACCTTATTAAGAGGGAGCTACCAAGAACGCATCAAAATATCACCAACATTCTCGGAGATTGCGAACGGGAGATGGAGATGCTAGGACAACCCCGGTCGACTCCGGAGGAGCAGAGAATGTTGCTTTTTCGTGCTAGTGAGCGCTTCGGTGATCGATGTAAATCCGCGGTGGAAGGCACTTACGAAGACAATTTCTTTGGCTTTACGAAGGATCGTGCGGAACAGCAGAAGAAGCGACTAAGGGCAAGAGTACAGGCCCTAAACAGCGGGTTCGCAACGAAGATGTGGGTAAAGGGACACTCACTAGAAATAGTGGGGAGTGGCGAGAGTGTGGTGGAATTTCAGTCAAATCGCCCGCAAACCGTTACTCGGGAGCAAGCTGTGGAGTGGGTCAAACCCATTCTTGTGGAATGTCGGGGCCGCGATATACCGGGTACCTTCAACTCACGTCTTATTAGCGAGTTGTTCTGGGAGCAATCAAAAGGGTGGGAAAATATCGCACGTCGCCACATCAATAAGGTCTTTCGGGAGTGTAATGACTTCCTGAAGATCACTCTGAAGGACATAGCACCTGCGGGTGTGATAGATTCATTATTCGCCCGCCACATCGACATCAAGATGGCTGAGCGTCTCAAAAGCGCCAACAATGAGTTGGAGGAACTGCTCGGCGATAGGAGACGTTACGCTATCACTTACAACCGCTCTTACACAGATACTCTCCAACAGATTCGTGACAAGCGACTCAGAGAGCAATACGAAAGAGCTATTAACACTGCCCTTGGAAAATCCGGTTCTCCGTCGGCATTGACCACAGAGCAGCTCTTGCAGGCACTGGTAGCACCTACGAAGGCAAATATGGATGATAATATGTATCAAGAGGTATTGGATAGTATGTTGGCATTCTATAAGGTTCCTCCTCTGCTTTCGCAATTCCATCCTCGCTGACACAAAGGATAGGTCGCTTGTGACACCTTTGTTGATAACGTGGTGACGATAGTTGTGGAACGGCGGTTGTTAAGCCATCTTTGGCATATTTTCTCCCCGCTCTCAGTCGCGGATATGCCAGCTGATACTGTTACCGCTATCTGTGATGAAGCTACCGAAGACCAGGAGAGGCGGCAGAAACTTGAGGAGAAACGTCTTGATTTGAGAGGTGGACTGGAGGTTTGTGAACGGGTGCTCAAGGGGATGAAGGATGGTCTGTCTCTGGATGATAGATAAAGGGATGCGGATGGAACTGATTACCACGTCCAGGTCAGAAGGAGCTTATGCATGAGCTTATGCATGAGAAATCAAGTAAATATATGGATTTGGAAGATGAAGATTCGGACGAGGATATGACTTCCGGCAACTGCAAAACTCAGGTGTTGCCTCTTAATCCCATTACAGATACCGCTACTACAGTAACAAAACAGCCGCTCGAACCAGCAACCCAAATTTTTAAAGCCTACTCCGAAAAAGAGTTCATCGGTTCGAGGATGACAAATATCTATCAAAATATTGGGTCTATGCCAGAACATAGGAATATGTCGATGGAGGAGCTTAGGCTGGCCGATTATGATAGGGGCTGGGTGTTCGGTAAAGACGCAACGGGAAAAAAGGTTGAGGGGTGTGTGCCGTGGGGCGGTATTCAGTTGTGCAAGGTAGTGGCAGTAATCAGTTGTGCAAGGAGGTAGTGGCAGTGGCGCGATGTAAATGAAAATGAAGGCAAATGTTAGATAAGGTACGTGGAAAGTATAAATCGTACCTTATAGCCGATCTATATAAGTTTACTAGCACTGGTGGCGGCTCTGCCGCCCCCAGAGTGGCAAAGCCGGATGGTGTGGTTGATGGAATCTTCCCCTGAAACTTCTACCACATACCCATAACAACTTCACAAACATTTGTCCAATATGGA
>Ga0307512_10004208_pt1 | contig 15904 bp, 9 predicted proteins | sample 14_EM_MG_FD_200267 | JGI IMG/M metagenome (GOLD analysis project Ga0307512, IMG submission 200267) | Populus trichocarpa ectomycorrhiza microbial communities from riparian zone in the Pacific Northwest, United States - 14_EM | ecosystem: Host-associated > Plants > Roots > Unclassified | place... | reverse complement strand
TCAGGATTCTCAGCCCCTTGGCAAAGTCGTAAAAGCGGTACCCTTTGTAACCTCGAGGCACATTCCTGTCCTCCCGCAATAAAGACCGCCCGGTGTCACCACCCGGGTCTCTACCCGGCTCCCCTCACACCCTAACCACTCTGGCGCGCCTGCCGGTTCCCCTCCTCAAAACAAATTAATCCCCCACTCCTTTAACCTTCTTACCCCACTGAGTCAAAGCCCCGTTGAATTTTCTCGCTGTCGCCCCCCAGGGTTTCATATGAAGTTATCGCAGTGGAATACCCCCAACCGTCAAAACTGAAGCAGGCAGGATTCGTAGGTCTGAGACTGAAAATCTCCCTAAGTCATTCACGTCGCGCTGACCATCGTCGGGCTGTAAGCTGGTGGGTTGGCGGATGGTACCAGGCCGTTGCATGTCGTAGCCGTCGTATAACTAAACAAGTTACAGCAATGTTGGAGGGAGCCCAACATTTTCAAAAAGTTAAATGCCGAAGGGCATCAATAAAAAGTGGTAGAACTTTCAAAAAGGCACTAAAACGAGTTTCAGTGCCTTCTGATTCCTTTTAACTGTTCATTTGTATGGGGAAAATTTAATAGTCACACAACACATTTCCAAGTCCCTTAGAGCGCCGAACGACCGAAATGTCTACCGTGTCAACATCAGTTAAGCATGCCCACTTGTGAGAAACTACAGACGTGATGTCACGGGAGAGAGGATGCTACATACTATAGTCCACTACAAAAGTCTAAAGCGCAAATGCAAGCTACATCACGTGCCACTCCAGTACTAGTCCTTGGCCATTGGTTGGATAACACCTGGCCGCTCCACAATCAAGCTAGGGATACCTAGAGTTGTCGGGTCATTCGCCAAGGACAAGCAAAGTGACTTTGCGTTCCATACGGGGGGGGTTCATTTACCTCATGCCTTCATGCAGCCAACACTCGGATATAAGTTCTAACAGGTTGACGAACTTTGCAGATTCACGAACTACACTGGCCAAGTTTAGTTCGCGCACTAGGGCCATATTTGAACAGGGAATAGTTGAAGCCACCCGTGGAATAACATTGAAACTTTGTTGTTGTTGTTTAATCATACTGTATTGACTCTAATTAGAGTATGACAGGACCCTGATATCCCCTCCGCCTCCGGGCGAGCCGGCTAGATGGCGGAGCTCCCCTCCCGCTACCCTTCGTCCCCGCTGACAAATGAAAGATAAAAGATGAGAGAAAGACAAAAAGGAAAAGAGAGAAAGAATAGTATAACCCCGTTGCCGCCAGCGCCGCCCCCGAGCCCCAAGCCCTGTGCCCGCTCCATCCCGCTACTTCATTTGGGCGGAAACTTCCCGACCTCAGTGGCCGCCAAGAAGTCCATCACCGCCTGGTCGCACTCTTCTATGGTAAAAAGCTCTGAGATCTGCACGTGCCGGCATCTGCCCGCTTTCCAGCCTGTTGCCTGTCCCACCGTCTTCCAGAGTTTCTTCTGCTGGTCTTTCCATCTGCTGCAGTGGCGGAAGAGGTGCTCCCGCGTCTGGGACACAGTCCCTCCACACCACCAGCACTTGTCGTCATCTCGGTGGCCGAACCGTTTTAGGTAGACCCCCATGGGCGCATGCCCGGACTTTAATCGGTAGAACCTGGCGCCCAGCGGCTTTACGCTTGTCATCGGGATAGGTCTCTTGGTCCCCGCCTTGCCCTTGAGTCTGTAGCTGAAGTGCTTGCTGCACTTGTCGGCCTCCCACTCCGCCTTAGCTGCCGATCTTCCCTCGGAGATTCGTCTAGCCCTATTCGAGGCCGAGGTGTATGGCCGCTCTATCACTGTGCTTCCGCTTGCGTCTCGGGCCAAGTTCGCCTGACGGTCTGCTTCTTCGTTTCCAGGGATGCCGGAGTGCCCTGGGACCCAGTGGATCTCGGTTGCGATGCCGTGGCCGAGGAGGCTCCGCGCCCTCCTGTTGATCCGCCTCGCCAGTCGCTGCCCTGGGCCCGGCTCCAGGTGTGCCGCTCGTCGGATTGCGGCCTGCGAGTCGCTGAAGACTGCCACTGTCTTCACTCCATGCTTCTGCAATGTTTCTCTCTTCTCGATCGCCACGTCAAGCGCGAGTCCGATCGCCCACAGTTCGGCGTCGAAGACCTCCATGCGTCCGGTGCCCAGAAAGCTGCGGCGAGACCTCCGTTCATTTCCGTGTTTACACACTGCTGCGGCTCCCACTCGGCCATCGTCTGAGCGCGATCCATCTGTCCACCACATCCAGACCCCTTCTCCGACTTTGGCTTCTTTCTCTCTTGCCCAGCGCTGCGCGGCGCTTTTGGCTGCAGTGGTGTCGTCCAGTATGGTGGTCCTGACCGCTGGCTCTTCGCCCGGGGCCGGCCAGTTCATGCCTTCGGTTGTCCTTCCATGCTCATGCTCTTTCCTGACTGCTCTGCATATCGGTGCTCCGGAAGAGGGGTTTTTGTGTAGCTCCTTTAGTTTGCTACTGCATGTGTTTTCTATTCTCGCTGCGAATCGCTGTTGTCTGGAGTCCAAGATTATTGGCGCCGCTGTGAGCCCTGACTCTCTCATTAGTGCACCCCGCGGAGTCGTGGGCAGCGCGCCCAGGATGGATCTGGCTTGTCGATTGAGGAGGAGTTGGAGGTCGTCTCGCCTTCCTACTTCCCTGGGATCCCACCAGAGCTCGCTGCCATATAGTGCGACCGCTTGGACGCACGCCACTTGAACGGCCCTTACGCTCTCAGGGACAACGCCGTATGTCTTGGTAAGGGTTCGGAGCCTGGCTTCTGCTGCCCTGGCTTTCTTCATGCATCGGTTGTGGTGCTCCTTGAACGTCAGATGTGCATCCATCCACACGCCCAGCCAGCGCGTCGCCTGTGCGTTGAACCGTACGGACTCGTTTCCGACTCTTATCTTTGCTGTCAGCTTTGGCCGGAGGTGTTTCCGGTGGCCTCGTCTGCGCATGAATAGTGCCGCCTCCGTCTTTGCAGTGTCGAACTGTAGCCCTCGTCTACTTGCCCACTCAATGCTCTTCGCTGCGCATCTCTCAAGTATCGAGACGACTTGGTTGACATCGCTCCCGGTCGCCACCCAGCCGAGGTCGTCTACAAAGGATAGCCCCTCGGCTTCTGATACATACTCTTCGACCCACTTGATTAGTCCTGAGGTGTAGATCGCAAAGAGGATCGGTGACACAGGTGAGCCTTGCGGGACCCCTGCCTCCACTGGGTGTCTTTCCATGGCGTTCCCCTCGATTACCATCTCCACCGTTCTTTCCGACAGGAAGCTCTCCGTCCATCGTATAAGGTCTCCGTCCATTTGCCTGACCTTCATCAAGTTGACTAATCTTCCTTTTGCCACGCTCGGGAAGGCTGCCTTGATGTCCATGAGAAGCACGCCTGTTATGTGGCCGTTTGTCCAGGCTGCGTGAGCTCTGTCGACCATGATGGCCGCTGCATCGATGGCTGACCGTCCTTTCCTGCTTCCGAATTGTCCGTCGCTCAGTAGCCCTCTCCTTTCGGCCTCTTCTGACAGCAGCTCCGCGGCTACTTTCTCGACCACTTTTCCCATGCAGCTAAGCAGCGATATGGAGCGGTAGGCCTTCAGCTTCGTATAGTCGTCTTTGCCAGGCTTGCGAATCACCACGCCGCTAGCCCGCTTCCATACCGCTGGGTGTCTTCCCGTGCGAATTGCCGCCCTCGTCAGCCTCACGATCCTCTCTTTGTCCCACTTCCAGAGCAGCCGTATGGCGCCAAAAGACAGCTTGTCTGGTCCCGGTGCCTTCTTGACTGACTGAGAATACCAGGCTCGCTCGACTGCTTGCTCAGTGACGCGTGTGTGTGCACTTCCCGCTGGAGGTAGTTCGTAGTACTGGTCGCCGTCGTTCGGGGGGAAAGATTCGTGCCTCAGCATCTCCTCCTTCTCCAAAGATGTGTTCGCTTGCTTGCCCTCTCTGTCCGTTAAGGCTTCCACGGTCATGCCCGCCCGAGGGTTCGCGTATCGTGCCGCTCTCCACACCTCGGCTCCCCTCAGGTTTTTCAAGTAATCGCTCCACATTTCTCTCTTGGACCGCCTGATCGACTTCTGGAGCTCTGCCTTCGCCCGGGCAGCCTCCTCCGAGTGCCGTCTTCTCCTTCTCTCTCTCCCTACCGTCCTTCTTCTTTCCTTGATGTCGGCGTTCCACCATCTCTTTGATCTGGCACAAATCCTGATTTTCTTTGCTGTGGCGTCGAGAACGCTGCTCATTGCTTCCTGACACCATGCGGCCTCCTGCTCCACCTCGTCCACTGTGCACTCTGCATCTAATTGAGCTCTCTCCTTCGCTAGTTCCGCCCATAGCTTCCCCGCTGCTTCCACGTCTTTCTCTGTCAATGCAGCCAAATTCCACCCTACTACCCTCTCATGATCCGCCTCCTCCTGCCTGTCTACTCCCACCTCCCATTCTATAACCTCATGGTCAGATCCAGTGGCGTGGTCATCGGCCAGTATGGTCCACTTTACTATTGGTCGGTTTGCCAACGTCAGGTCGATGACCGACTCGCCTTCCTGGTCCTCTCTTGTCCAATGGTGGGTGGGCCTGCCGTCATTTCCAATCTCCAGTCCATTCTCGTCAATCACGTCTTCCCAGAAAGCAGCATCCCGCTGCACTTGGCATCTTGGGTCCCATCGTTTGCTGTGGGCGTTGAAGTCTCCTGCGAGGACCGTGCCGCCCTGCCGAATGACTCTCTGCCAGTTCAACTTTCGCGCCGGTCTCTCTCCCGAATGCGTGTTCTTTTGGTCGTAAACGTTGACGATCCTCGTTATCCTCTCCCCTCTCCTCCTGACGTCGGTGGCAATGACATCTTCGTTCGCACCTCTGCTCAAATCCGTCCGCTCATCAACCACCAAGCCGCTCCCTCTCCGTATCGCCGTCCAAACTCTTTTTCTTTTTCTTATTTCATATGCCAAATGGCTGATCCCAATACCTCCTCTTTCTCTCGGTGGCTCTTGCAAGCACACAACGTCCGCCCTGCGTTCGACTCCCGTCTCCAGTGCCGCAATGGTCCACTCGTATGACCTTGCGCAGTTGTGCTAGATCACTCTAATCATTGGTAGCCAGGGCTCCCCTTTCGGTCTCAGTTTCGATGTCAGTCGCGGTCCTGGTCGCAGTCTCAATTTCGGCCATCGTGATGTCTCTTGCCCCCCCCGCTGCCTCCTCTTCTTCGTCCACGTCCGCCATCTCCTCTTCATCTCCATCTCCCCCTCCTTCCGCCACCCCCTGGGGCCTAGGGCCAAGCGCCACTCTGTTCGCGCCCGTTGCCGTTGCCATGTCCCGAGCTGCACTCGTGGACGCTCGTCCTGCTAGTCCTATTTTTCTGCTCTGCCGCGCCGCTTCGGTGGCTTCGGTCTTCTTCACGCACCTGCTGCTGAACGCGATATGGTTTCCTTTGCAATTAGGGCACTTCTCCAGCGTGTGGCCGCAGAGTGATCCCTGCTTTGCAGTGCATTCCACCACATTGCACTTGTGGTCGCTCGTCCGGTGATGGCCTGAGCAGTAGCCACATTTGGGCTTGCTGCCGCACTTGTTCTCAATGTGGCCCCACCCGCAGCAGAGCTCACACCTGCTGTCAGGTCCTTCGTTCGTGTACGTTTCGACTCGGTACCACACCCCCGCCGCCTTGATGCCTTTCTTGACTAAGCTCTGTGCCACCCTGCTCCCCTTCACGACGAAAACTACCGATGACGCGGCAATCTCTCCGTTCTGCCTCCTCTCCCTGATGGTACGGGGGTTCGCCAGCCACCTCACTTGGGTGGGGATCACTATGCCCTCATTCTCCGCTTCGAATTCTTCTCGCATCTTCTGCAGGCCTTCCGTGCCTTTTCCCATGTACCGTACGAGAGGGACTGCGTGGGTCTTTAGCCTTTCCCAGGACTCATTCTCTTCGACGTCCACGACTCCTTTGTCGACCGTCCTCGCTGCAGTGATGATGATGTCGCGGTACTGCAGAGCCATCTCTGCTGTCGCATTCGGGTGCGTGATTGCAGTAATCGCGCCCTTGGCATTCCTTTTGGCGTTCATGATCCTAATGTGGGCCGGTGCCTTCTGGTGGAAGAGCGCTCTGTTGATTGCCGACGCTATTTCCTGGTCCATTTTATTGGAGAGCGGTACGCTCTCGTCTCTTCTTAATATCAGGCGTCTCTCCGCCATGCACGATCCCGCCGTCGTGGCGGGGCCTGGGCCGACGGGTGCCCTCTGACTCCTAGCTCGGGGTGGGACGGTCTCCCACCGTCTAGCGGGTGTGGGCGCTGACTTTGGCTTGGGCGCGGGCTGCGGTTTAGGCTGCAGTTTGAGCTGCAGTTTAGGCTTCGGTTGCTGCTGCAGCTGCTGGCGCTTCTCTGGTTCCTCTTCTCGCGTCGTGTCTGCATGTTGCGAGGCCTCTAGCCCTCCGCCATCCGTCCCCGCGGTCTCGTCTCTTTCTTTCTCTCTCGCTTCCTGGCCTGATGCTACTCCTTTCATGATCTTCGCGATCATATTTGTGATGCCCGCCCCCCACAGCTTGTCGTCCTCGTGGCGGGCATCCCACTTCTGCTCTCTCTCTTGCATCCACGTCCTCATTCCCAACCACTGTGCTTCTTCGCGGGCTGCCTGCGCTTGCACCAAGTTTGTTAGGTGTCCAACAGTTCGGTGCAGCTGCGTTAGCTCCTGCGCTTGCTGTCGCATTGTTCTCTCCATGCGGCTCCTCCAATCGCTGGGGATCGCCGGGGCCTCGCTCCTCCTTCTCCGCTTCCCGTTCTCGTTTCTCTCCATCGGCTCAAACATGGTTGCGCCCGCAGTCTCCGCAGTCGTCATCTCCATCGCCACGTCCACAGGCGCGTCGCTCCTCCTGTCTCCTGCTTCTCCCGTGTCCAGGTCGCTCCTCTCGCTTCCTCTGGCTTCGGTCATCACTCCTGTGAGGCAAACCTCTCTTTCTAGGGTAGTCCTCGTCGTCGGTTGCTGGTTGGCCGACGCGTCGCGCAATCGCGTTTTTCTGCCAAGACTCTACGCGACTCCACTCAATTGTGTGGGTTCGTGTGCGCGCCCTCCTCCTGCGGTCTCGCCGGTGCTGGGACACTCGCTCCGGGGTCAATTCGACGTCCAGAATCGATTGCCGCTGTCCGTTTTGTAGTTGCTATCGCTGTTGTCGACTTATCGCGTTGTTTCTGTGGATTTATTACGAGGTACCCCACGCACGTTAACATTGAAACTTTCATTGGCTGGTTTGCAATTCGGACAAACCAATTTGGAAACTCGGCAAAGGGCCGGCTCGCGAACGGCCCCGAGATTATGCGACACAACCCTAGTAATTTGAATCCACGGTTCTACAGCATAGAGATGCATTGGCACCGCTAGTGTCATCTGTTTATTTTGTAGCGCTAAAGTTGTGGCGAAGTGGCTGTATTAAGAAGTAAAGTCCGTGACTGAATCACAGTAACCCCAAATACTTCTCAATGCTAGTTCGGGGCGGTGATGTATGTGTGGTGGATCTTAAAATTGTTTAAATTTTTAACTCTAGAGTAAAGGTTATAAGTAGCGGATCAAATTTTGAAACGAGGCTCGGTTTGGGTGCATATGTTGGTTGTAGGCAAAGAAAGGTAGAAATTTAAAGCATTGAGCTGCAAGAAAGAGCAATTGGTCATGAGTAGTCAGTGAATCCCTGTTTACGGGCATGAAGGAGTTTTCTGCGATCGGTATTTATGGCGCTTTGGGAGCAGGGGCGAACCTGTTTAGAGTGAATACCCAATAGGTTTGCAAGCGCGATTTTTGGGATTGGCTGATTGTGCAATATGTGCAACACTCGCTTTCCATCCTCCGATTCTCTGTCTTTTGCATGGCGGCATGCGGTATTTCTTTCCTAACCAGCCAGCCACATATTTATCAGCTCTCCAGCACCCCAGCACAGCCGCAGTGGGGTGAAAAGCGCTGCTAAAGCTCACTTTTATCTACCTCTCAACCACCACTGCCCAGCCCTGTGATGCGCTACGTCCGAAGCATCACGCTCGGTACAGTACAAGCTCCCACGTAGATAAACTCTATTAAGAATCATCACAAGTTTTAATCGCACTTACAATAATCTAGCTGAGTGATACAACCCCCGAAGCAGGCTTCTCAGTAGTCCGTCCCGTCCGGGCAACACTCTGTCCGGGACTGTACTCTGATTTTCAGGGCAGAGAATTCTGGACCGTTTAAGACCAGGGCAAATGGTTCTAGGACTATATACCTACAGGGCCCTGTAGTCTCTATGACGTCATGGGATACAGAAGTCAATGGTGGGAAGCGGTGGAAATTATGTTATTTTATTCTATTCAGACCCTCTACCGGCATTGCGGCGCCTGATACCGCTGTTTTAAAGCTCACCACCACCAATTCACTGCATCATGGCACCAGCTGCAGCTAATTGTAAGGCCCACCACCGCAACCACCACCAGGTCAACCACCGGGTGCCTAGCTCCGGCAGCCGCCAGTCCCCGATAGGTACCTGTTCGGACCCTAGCGCAGCCGACATCAACCCCGGACGGACTAGTCGGCCCAAATCATGCCCGGGGATGGGACGGTGACGCCGGGCCCCGAAAGAATGTAGTCACCCCGGACCGTTGGGAAGCCTGCCTCGAAGTGCCTTTCCCTGACCAGTTAGGCCGAACGAAATATATACAGCAGGAATTAAATTTTAAGATCAACGCAGCTACCGAAGGAAAAATGTGCTAACTGATTGTTAATAGCGTGAGAATGACAGTGTGCAGCAGACGAATTGAGTCCTCATTGGTCTAAGGGGGCCGGAAATGTGTTGCTTTAGAGGCACCGAAAATGCACAGAACAGTGCCCTTTCATACACTGGAAATAAAAGGTATTTCAGTGCAAGAAGTGGGTTAGGGGTTGTTTGTATGGCAGTAAAAGACACCGTGGAAATGGCACTGAAATGGAACTACGCAATACTATTCTCAGGGTGCCTTTTTTCTCCGTGCCTTTTCACTTCGTATCTTTTCACCGTGCCTTGTCTCCCTGTTCTATTTCTCCCTATGCCTTTGTCTTCTAACTTTTTTTCCCCATGCCTTTTCTCCCGACCTTTACTCCCAGTGCCTTTTCTCCGCACCTGTCTTCTGCACCAGTCTTCTGCACCTTTTCGTGCCTTTCACCTTCAAGTACTAACATCAGTAAAGAACCACTTTACTCCAAAGACGGTGACTAAAGATACCAGCCACTAGTAGGAGCCACACAGCATCTTAACGCTCTCGCCACTGCCAGTTCCCGCCTTGTAAATCTTGCCTTCTGCACCCGACTCTGTCCCTGATATCTCCAGTTTTGGTATAGTCTAGGTTGGCATGAGAATAGTAGTGGTAGTGGCGCGGTGGTGGTGGTGGTGATGGCGGTGATGATGATTTGCTATACTGATAAGGCGGATAATGATAGCGATGGGTGTTGTAAAAGGAAGGAAGGTGAGTAGCCAATCAAGAACAACCGCAATCTATTATTTGTGCCTACCTCTTAGTGGAAGCAAGCTTCACACACAGAGAGGCACAATCAACTCACTGCCGATGGGGTTCTGGGTCTTGAAAATGCACCATTTCAAAAAACACAGTAGTACAAAGTCATGGATTTATGGCACCTTTGGCGGGAGTCTTAAAAAAGTCACAAACCGAAAAGATACCCATTAAATGGCATTAGCACTTTCAAAGGTCACGAAAATGAGTTCCATCACCTCCTGGTGCCTTTTTTATCATATAACCGGTGCCTTTTCATTTTTCATTTGTATGGGGAAAAGGCACAAAAAGCACATTTCCGGCTCCCTTAGAGGTACTTTGTTCTAGTCCATTCACGGAGGCGGTTCCTCCGCCGAGTACCCAGTCAGTTCACGGAGGCTCACCTTCCGCGAACTGACTGGTTTGTTCGTAGAGTCCTTACCCCACCTCCGTGAACCGACTGATTCGTTCATGGAGTCAATCAAAACTTATAAGTACTCTGTACTGCATCGTGATCCCTACAATCGGCTGTGTCTTGGACGTCCTGATGCAACTACAATTACACTGTGATCCGTGTCATCGTTTGGAACCGTCCCATCTTCCTCATTTCCCTCCTCCTCATTTCCCTACTTCTCATTGCCCTCTACCACCTCGAGAACCTCCCCATCCTCAGTATTCTGTTCTGTCAAATCGCTGCTCTCATCGGCAGTATCCTCCGCAGATGTGGAATCAGTACGCTCGCAAGCATCTCCATGTATATTTGCTGGACGGCGTTTTTCATTGTGACTTGCGGGTTGAGCTGTTGTGTTTCATTCGAAATTGGAAGTACCAGATGGCACTGCCGAAGCTCCAGTATTTGTACACTATGCACCACCATCTCGGCCATGACAATGAAGTTTCCGCTCGACTTTCGCTTTGAAACAGTTGCGCTACGCTGAACGTACTTAGTTGCGCTGCGCTGAACTTACGCAGTTGCGCTGGTTGAATTCAACTGGGTAGAGCCAGCTGAGTGTACGTACATGCCAGTCCGTGCGCATATTTGGGTGCAGAGCAGAGTATTTGTAATTTTTGTTTGGCTCCGCGAACGAACCAGTCAGTTCACGGAAGGTAGGCTTCCGTGAACTGGCAGGGTACTTCGCGGAGGAACCGCCTCCGTGAATGGATTAGAACATACTTCTCACTGATTCAGTAGCGACGTACCTTAGCTAGTTTTACTAATATACTATAGTTATAATTGTCTTGTTTCAGAACATCCCCGTCTAGTATTGGCAGGCGAGTGCTTATTTGATGGTCTAGCTTGCGATCAGGTCATGTTCAGGCGTTTAGGTGTTTGGCTTTAGCTTTTTGTTTTCCGCTCATGTACACCATTCTAGAGCTAAAATGTTATTTGTGATGCACTCCATAAAAGTAACATTGCCAAGCGGTATTATGAACATGCAAGTGGTTTGAAAATTACTTAGGAAGGTAATTCTGAGTTTAATAAAGTCACACGGTAGGGATACTCCTTGCTCGCATATACGAACCCCGCAGTGCACATATCATCAGATCCATCACCATCAGCCCCGCACACTCAACAGCTATGGCAGACACCGAACCGACCGCAGTACAGCTCATCATCTGCCCCTACGGGGACTTGAAACTCTCGCTACAAACCCCCGAGGTCAACTTGACGTATCTCGTATCGTCACACCAACTGTGTTGCGCGTCGCCTGTGTTCCGAGCTAGTCTTTGTCCGTCTTCGGGATTTTTAGAAGCCATCGACCTCCGCCGTTCGCAGACTGCCGCAACGGTTTCCGATGATTCTCTCTACGAAATGCCTATCGGCGAAGGGCTGGGGTTCGATCCGACAGCCGTGGCGGTGGTCCTCTATGTCATCCACAGGCGGACCGACCAAATTCCAGAAAGTATCGGGTTTGATAATCTTCTTGATATTGCTGTCATCTGCGACTACTACGATTGTGCGGCGGTGATGAGTCCGTTTGACAAGCCGTGGATTCAGCCGCTCGAGAAGCTTACGCTAGAGCCAGGGTATGAGGATTTATTGTTTGCCGCGTATGTGTTTGGGAAGCAGGAGCTATTCGCGCAGATTACAAAGGATTTTGCGAGGAACGGAGTAACGACGGAGGATGGAAGATTCGGGGTCATGGTTGGGGGCGAGGTTAGGAAGATGCATTGTCACCTCCCAGATGGCATTACACGTAAGACTCCTCGTTGAACGAAACCAATCTTACTAATGTTAGTGTGTCAGGTGATATGGCAACTCATCGTGCGATAGCCAGCAAAAGTGTTGCACTCGTGTGTCGGCAAACCTACGATATATACTACGACATTAGCACAGTAAAGTGCAAACGCCCCCGAGAGCACTGCGACAGTATTGTGTTTGGGTTCTTGCACATGGATCTTGCAGAATTAGGCCTACTCAGCATGGAGAAGGAGCACAACGAACAGCCGGACGTTCTTTCAAGCAAGACGTTAGACAGCATCATTGGTGATTTCACAAATTTGTGGAACACGATTCATCAAAATCTCGGCAATGTCACGACTGGCGGCCAAAACCACACAAGTTGTATTGAACCCACGGATGAGCTAGCAAAAAAATTCGACCCCGGGTTGGATAGCATTGTAGGCCTAACGATCGCATCTTATGCGAAAAGCACGATGCCCGCGGGGGATACTACGTGGGACGATCTATTGGGGAGAAATTGTAGCCCACGAGATATTACTCGCCCAGAAGCTGTCGAACAACACGATATTTGCGTTGAGATTTGTCCATATGGGGACCTGGAGATTGGTTATAATTCCGTCGGCACAACGTTTCTGGTTTCTTCCCATGCCTTACGCACTGCGTCTTCATTTTTTCGAGACTTGCTCGAGTCGACTTCGGCTTTTGCAGAACACTCCAGCCGCCTCAAAACCCAAGACTCACGTTCAACTGCAGAGGGCGATACTATGCAGCGGTATAGATTTGAGGTCAATAAGGTTTATGACCTTAAGCTACTCGCCCTAGTATTTTATGCGTTTCATGGCTTAGGGAACAAGATACCCGATGACATTGACTTTCCAAACCTTTATGCTCTTGCAGTGGTCTGCGAGGACTACCAATGTGCTTTTACTTTGCAACCGTGGTGCCAGAACTGGGTAGACAAATTGAGAACCACAATCGAAACGCCGGGTGATGGAGGTTGGCTGTATGTTGCGTGGGTTTTTGGTCTCGACGATATCTTTCAGTCGTTGACCAGGAAGCTTGCTACAGGCGCTTTTGTCGCGACCAATGGGCGTGAGGTTACTTTAGCAGGAGATGAGGGGGTCAAGGAACTGGGTGAACATATTCCTCAACAGATTATCGGTATGGTTATACAATTCCTACCGCTCTCGGGACCCTGAGTTGACATATGTCTCGCATAGATGAAATCAAGGCGCAAGAAAGCAGAGCAAGACAGAAGATAGCTGAAGAATGCGCAAAAGCATATGAACGATATTGCAACCCCTCCGCCAAAGAATGTCTCTTACCTAGTCACAAAGGCACGGGCAAAGTATACGATCGCATGATCTTCGCCGAACTATTTTGGGGTTTTAAGGCTATCAAGTTGCTCAAGAGCAATGCGATTGACGTCCCATCTGACATACCCCTTTCGTCAGTTGCTGAGGATATTACCAAACTGCTGGCTGGCACGGATTTAAAGGTCCATAATGCAAAAATTAGTAGCAAAAACCAATCTGCGTGCACTTGCGCTCTGTGGAATGCCAAGTGGGGAATTGAGAGAGCTCTTGATGAAATTAAGTCGCTAAGTTTGGCCATGTTTGGGCGTGAGAACAATCGGATCTCATGGGAGCAGATGTTGCCTGAGATAAGTGGATGGGGACCCGAGCCCGAACCTGAGCCTGAGACCGAGCCAGAGCCGGAGCCGGAGCCTAATCCTAAGCCTAATCCTCATTATTATCCTAACACTTATAGGTTTCAGGCTGTGGATTATGATGAGCCTAACCATTATGAGTATGAGGATCATGTTCATGATGAGCCTGACCATTATGAGTATGAGGATCATGATTATGATCAGCCTGACCATTATGAGTATGAGGATCCTGATTATGATGAGCCTGACTCTTATGAGTTTGAGGATCATGATTATGATTAGCCTGATTCTGATTATGGGTATGAAGAGTAATAGTGCTGAAATGGTAGAATAAAGCAAGAATATTTGGAGGCTATATATTAATCTTTCGGGGGTATACACAGATTGTTGCCTGGGAGCAGTTTGTCACGGTAGTCGTTGATGGACCACGTTGGGAGTTATACACATGTATGCATGCGAAATATGGAAATTTATGAGGCAAAATTTAAAAGATTTCAGGCGCCGATCAGTTACACCAGTCATGAGAGTGTGGCATTGTTTAATGATGTCATGTATGTACAGTCATGTAGCAAAGTATTGGTAATAGCGGCAATAGCGCATCTCATTAAGATGCAAAATTGCGATCGCGCAACAACCAGACAGTAAAGAGAGCTGTAATTGAAGAAGCGGATAATTTAGAAGTTGGGAAAGCGATGTAATAGCAAGTACGTGCTGATACAGTTCTGTACGGGCCAATATGTATATTGGTCAATGCGTTGTTGCAGGTGTAAAGCGGAAGAAGTCTATTGAACTATCTAAGGGAGAATCTATGCCTTTATATACAAGAGAGCCTAAGAGTCTGTGGAAGTCCATAGAAGTCCATGGAATGGCAACAGCAGTTGCGGAGCCGGTGGCGAGTGAAAATTTGTGTATGCGTCTACGAGTATGAGTCTACAGCTTATGAGTCAACAGCTTATGAGTCAATTCACCAATTTCCAGTGTACCGGTGACCACCGTCCAGACTTTACAGTAACAGCGTTGTTGCATGTGAGTCTCAGCATCGTCTGAAGTCTCAGCATCGTCTGAAGTCTTGTATGAGAATATAGACTTGTATGAAGACTGTGACTGTATGAGGATATGCATCACGACCAGGGTTCTGCGTCTCATGTCAGACAGTGCATACGCGTACGCATATGGTAGATTGTACATATACGGTCTTTGTGTCTCTTCTAGATAGATCAATAAGTTCACTTTTCAACAAGCGTTAGCGCACGTAAATCGAGTGATGGCATATGGTGGGTGGTGTGTCAGCTAAGTACCCTTTAAGCTGCATGTGCCTAGTCTAGATTTTAGGGCAGAGCAAACCCTCAGAATGCTTGTCATCGTATATCTGTCTGCTGTTGAGGCGAGGAATTGCGATGATCCACTCATAGCAGCTAACTGTATCGATGCTGTTATCCATCACTGGTTAGCTACATTCTGATTATCTTGAGCGTTTCACAACTCAACAACAGAATTCCAACCTACGATAACAGCATGTCTGGAAATTGCGCAACCTGTATACCGAGGTATGGAAAAAATCTACAAGACAATGGCCATGTTTGTCTCAAACAAACCCCACATCCCTGTAATGTTGGATCGGGATTAGAACTTTATTGCCTACTAACTTTGATTTATATCCGCCTATATAATCAATCACAAAATCTTTCCGAATTGTTACTACATACAAGGTATATCACCGAAGATACATGATGCGGTCGTACGAATCTATGAAGAACGAATAACTCAATTCTGACCCCACGGCAGGCATTTATATATGTTCCGACCCATACGCCAAAATTTCCCGTTGGCCAACAGGTCAACCGTTTGGCAAAGCGGTCGACCTTTTGGTATACAGGTTAACCTATTGGCCAACGGGAAGATTTGGTGTATGGGTCAACCTACTGGCAAAGTGGTCAACTGGTGTATCAAGTACACAATGCTATTTCCTTCCACAAAATTACTAGTATACACTCCAAGCGAACCGCTCAATCTATTCTTCCTCCTGCCCTTGCACATGCCGTCCCCTTGTCACTTTTGCTGTATTTTGTCCTTGAACTGTTGTATTGGTTCTCTTTCTTGCACTCGGTCCTCTTGCACTCAGTCTGACAGCTGACCCAGCTCGCTCTGGACCCGGGGTTCAATTTACCAATGTAATTTGTAAGTGGAGATAAATTTCCGTAATAATACTTATCAGCATGACAGTACACTGAACACTGAACTTGATTCTTCTTGCAACGGCAGTGACCAGTGCATACAGCCTTGAAATTACAAGATACAGTTACTCAATTGCTGGTTGATTCTGCCACTGCTGCAGCGTGGAGTGTAATCTGCCAACATAAATATTTAGTTGAACTCCTGACAGACTCCATATGAAAAACCTTCATTAATCTGGGAGGAATCTGGAATGCCTGCGGTAAACACTGGGGTGCTAGTGGAAGTCAAAGGTAGTCATTGTTGTAGGCAAGGAAATTTTAGTGGAGTTAGAAGAGACACAATGATGGAGAAGTAGGATAGACACAATAATGAAGAAGTAGGGTGATGTAGAAGTTTAATAGTTGAAAAAATATGG
>Ga0307512_10004207_pt1 | contig 15910 bp, 16 predicted proteins | sample 14_EM_MG_FD_200267 | JGI IMG/M metagenome (GOLD analysis project Ga0307512, IMG submission 200267) | Populus trichocarpa ectomycorrhiza microbial communities from riparian zone in the Pacific Northwest, United States - 14_EM | ecosystem: Host-associated > Plants > Roots > Unclassified | place... | reverse complement strand
AGTAGGACTTTTCACCTGTAGCGCCTTGTACGTCACGCCCGAATCCGCCTGGACGTTTCACGCGCGGTTTCGTTATTTCGCTGATATCTACACCACCAACCCCTAAGGATTCAGACGCCAGCACATAACGCGGGGAGCAAGTCAGAGTATGCTACCCACCGCTATCCGGACCCAGATGCAGAGCCATCCAACACTGGTGCGGGAGCGGCGGCTGGTATGACTGGTGAGATCCGCATGGCTGGCTATGTACCGCAAAGACGGATAGATATAGTAAGGATAGATATGGCAAGGATGACCTGCATAGCGGCGACGTCGGCGAGAATATCCACAGCGTCAACCGATAGTATCTACAACCAGGACGGATACCGTGAGGGTGAGGCAACACCAGGTTATTCGAGGACGCATACAGCGAGGACGGATATGACTGGGACAGCCAATATAAGAGTCGACAACATCGAATACCACGAGAACGGACGTGTTTAGGACTACTAGTATAGGAGCTAGCAAGGTCGGACATAGCTTGGATAGATCGGCGTAGGCGTGGAGGATGGCAAGAACGAGAACGTCCCGGGATCCTGACAGCACAGGCAGGGAGCGACTCAGGGCACACTACCCTCCCATATCCGCAGCTGGATGCGGAGCGGTCCACCTGCTCCACCAAACAGAAGCACGCAATCACCGAGGGTTCTGCGAGAGAATACTATGTCACTCGCTGTGCAATCCGTTACGTATTGCGGGGAAGCGGGCGGGCCGCAATGGCTGCGTGTCAGCGACGAGCGGACTGGCCATTTGTAGACCCAAACGTGTGGAAACAGAATTGTATTTTTACATGCAGGTAAGAACAAGAAAAAAAAACCAACTAAAGTTCGCGCCTGCTAGTGCTCAACGCCTTTCCAAATCGGATAGATACCCCACAAACTCCGCGGCAAAGCACCAACAGCACCTACACGACCCAGCGACGAGCAGTACTTCCAACAGCCAACTCCCCGTTCCCGTTCTCCGTCAGGCGGTGCAGCTGCATCCAGCCATACCGGACCGCCGAGACGTCGGCACCACGGCCAAAGGAGCAGCCGGACCAACTACATGCCCCCTCGCCGCCGCTCAGTGCAGCGGCGCAATCCGTCCTCGTCGACGCCACGGTCGGTGAGCAGCTGGGCCAGAGCCTCGTGTCCGTTCGCTGCCGCACGGTGCATCGGTGTCAATCCGTGCTCGTCGGCCGCCGACACGTCAGCACCACGGTCGATGAGCAGCTGGACCAGTGCCTCGTGTCCCTTCGCCGCCGCTCGGTGCAGCGGCGTCGACCCGTCCTCTTCAACGGCCGAGACGTCGGCTCCATGGTCAATGAGCACCCGCGCCAGCGCCTCTTGTCCCTTCCATGCCGCAAAGTGTAGCGGCGTCCACCCGTCCTTGTTGGTCGCCGAGACCTCGGCACCAGTGTCGACGAGTAGCCGGGCCAGCGCTTCGTGTCCGTTCGCTGCCGCGCGGTGCATCGGCGTCAATCCGTCCTTGTCGGCCGCCGACACGTCAGCACCACGGTCGATGAGCAGCTGGGCCAGTGCCTCGTGTCCCTTCGTCGCCGCTCGGTGCAGCGGCGTCGACCCGTCCTTTTCAACGGCCGAGACGTCGGCGCCACGGTCGACGAGCAGCCGAGCCAGCGCCCTGTGTCCGTTCGTGGCCGCATGGTGCAGTGGCGTCTCTTTCGACCCCGTTGCCTTGGCTGACCCATTGGCTCCCACGTCAAGCAAGTGCTGAGCAATATCCAGGTCTCCGAACCTGCACGCGAAGCGAAGCAATCGGTTAATACGGACGCTCCTTTTAGACCCGAACTTGAAACCAGTGGTAAACTTCAACCTCATACGGACTTCCCATCTAAATTCGGATTTGAATATGCTGGTAAACTTCCGTTTTAATCCAAAGACACAGACTGTGGAAAGAATGTCTCTTTCTTGCTGCAGAGCTTCTGATCTAAGCCAATAAGTGTCTTCGGAAAACTCGGAAGTTTGCACGCACTGGCAATGATAGTTGATCCAGCGCTGGAATGTAGCTTCTGCTACGAATGCTCCCCAAAGCCCACTCAAGATTGGACAACCGTCTTCGCAATGAGCAAAGTGCCACGGCCAAAATACCGCCGCGTATAGCAACAGGTGACGATCGCTATATCTTCCTTCGCTGGTCCTGAGAAGTTTGTTGTAGTTGCCCCAAGAGTCTAATGTGCACAGCAACGAGAGGCAGACTTTCGCAATTTCGGTATGAGTGTTTACTGTACCCAGATTGGTCTCTAAGTATTCCTTCACAGATGGGTGTGCAAACCGGAAAACGTTCAGACGTTCGTCCAGAATGAGGAGATTATGGCAAGCCTTCAGTAAGTCGTTTGCCATGACTGCTGTGCCTCTGTGGCACGAATTACTGGAGGTGTCGATTTGAATTGTTATCGCATCGAGCAACGTCTCCGATCGTAAAGGTTCGTAAGAACATTGGACCCAACGGAAGGCGTTGAGTGCTAGTTGAGGAGCGCTGCCTTTCTGCTCAAGAATGCGGTTGTATATTTCGCCGTACGCATCTGTGAGGGTGTCTGGAAGAGCCTTCAGGCTGCGTCGTACATCGTCTAGGGTAGCCATGTCGCAGAGAAAGGTAATCTGAAGCGCAGCAAGTTGGAACCTGCATTCAGCTATCAGTCTCTGGGCCGAGCGGTAGCCTGAGCGAACTCACATTCCCTTGGATCGCTCACAAAGGACTTTGCATATCTCATCCCTTAGCTCATTTGTGACATCACCATGAAGCAGCTGCTCCTGCTCGATGGCCTCCTGAACAGTCGTTGTCACAAACTGGTTGATGTCGGCGACATTGTCATCAGGTTGCAACTCGATCCGAGGAAAAGCCTCGAACTGTAGGAGTATATCGGTGTCCATTCGAGTGGTTGCAAAAATCTTGACAACATTCTTTGACCTTTCCACGAGGTACTTCAGCGCATGAAGTAATTTCAACCGCTTTGTGTGATCGACTTCGTCCAAGGCATCAATGCATATCGTGGTCTGAGGATATGCATCCGTGAGTTGAACGAGGAGATCCTGGCATTCCGCAAGAGTCAGACACTGAGACAGTTGCCCTTTGCCTTCCCGACCGTTGTAGATACCGACAACTGGCTCCAAGACCTCGCCTTCCGACTTGGCAAGCTGCCGAACAAGCGCACGCAAAATGCTCTCGGGCTGTCGACGGCTTTCCTCGGTTCGGTTGCAGTAGAAGTACACCAACTTTGATTCGGGCGCCGGATCCGAAAGGTACGAATCGATAACTCGCGAAGCTACGTATGTTTTGCCGGCTCCAGCTGGACGAACTGGTAAGAATAGCGTCCGTCCCAGTGAAGACGGCATGTGGACACTTACGGATTCCCCGCAACAACAATAACTTAGAAACGTTCAATGATTTCCAAGTGCAGTACTCCTCCTTCTTCAAGATCCACTCTACGGTGCCAGCTAGACGCCCATCACTGATACGCTTGTGGTGGCTTGTGTACGGGACTGTGGATATCCATTCCAGGATCTCAGTTCTCCTGGCCCCTAGCCTCTTTGTGAGTGGGTTTCGCAAGATATTTAACTTGTTATGTGCCGCTTACTTTTGGATCTACGCAGCGTCCCGTTAGGCAACCTTCAAAGCCCCATCAACGTATCATCTCGAGGAAGGACTTACCCGCCAGAAATGAAGGCTTGCCCGTAAAACACACCTCCTGCGAACTCGACGTGGCTGGCGTCCTGGTAGTTCCGCCAGTTGTCTCCATTGGTTTCCATGTTTGACTGACTATCGGCGTCAGATTGGGGTTACGTGTTTCGTGTTCGATGCCGCGGGGTTAGTGGTGAGTTGTGGTAGAGGTGGCGTTGCCTAGCCCTGCCACCAGCACACAGAAGCTCGTTTCCTTTGCCTCCACTATGTACTCATCCATGTGACCGAAGACTTGGCTTGGGGCTTGGCTCCGCCCAACGTTATTCCACGTGCATATCCCCCAAAGCACCCCCCATGGGCAGAATAAACGGACACCGCAAGTGAACTTAGTGGACCGATAGGCCCCAGTCGGATTGTAAGTTACCTTAGAAACGACGAGTGTGAGAGGAGGACCTTGAGGTAACTACCCCTATGGCACCAAAAAAAATGTATTGTAACTATGTTAATCTATGAGTTTATGTGTGACCTTCGGTTGTACCGAAGCGAAACGAGGCCGGCCCTTGAGTTCCAAGCTGTTTTGTATGTACTGTCTCGTCGCCGCTCTTCGACCGGTCCCCGCCGAAGAGGGTGGAGCAGAGCATGCATACTCTCCGGTAGATACCTTGATGATAAGGGGGATTTTTTGGAAGCTTTTCCCACCTCCCTTCTGATGCTCACGGGATACCATCCAGCCTCGGGATTTAGCCTCGGGATTTTCGCATTATTTTTTTTGGAGGGGCACGGCGCTTTCACATTATGCCGAGCAGGTAAATGTAGGTAGTCCCTCAATCCCTGCATCATTTTCTGAGTCGAGAAATTTTGCGAGTTCGGTGCTCAGGCCCGACCTTTTGGAGCGCTAGATACGTAGCGGAGTGAGCGATCTTGGCAAAGACTAGGGGTGGGGAATCCGAAGCGGCAGCAGGGCTAATGACTGCCGCCGAGGAGGCAGTAGATAGAGCTTTGCCTGCCTTGCAATCAACATCTTCAGCGAGGGGCTGACATGCAAGGCAGTCAGCAAGTGAGGTGAAGAAACGATACCGCACCGGATAGGGTTGTGGGAACGTAGCCTCGTGGAGACCTCGAATCCACACGTCTCGGGGAGAAGGAGTGACTCGGCAAAAGGAGATGGCCATGCAGACTCGGACAGACCACGAAGGAGGATGATGGAAGACATTGTCGGTCACGCAAAACGAAGCAGAGTAACCAGATTTCAGTAGATCCATTCTTTTAGCTTCTGCCGTCTCGTACAGGACCTGACAAAAGACCCCATGACGAACCGAAAGCCTTCTTTACCTCCCCCAAAAAAATGACAAGAGTAAGAACGTACACAACAATAGCCGAAAATCGGATTCGTTCATTCTCTTTCTACAACAAACAAAGGAATAAGGAAAATAGAAAAAGGACAGGAAAACAGAAAAGGAAAGTCTAGTAACATCTCTCCCATCCACGCTAATCCGGCTATGCGTCACTCGTTATTGATATTGCTAGTGGAGGGAGAGGAGGGAGAGGGGGGAAGAAGTTAGTAGACTGTTCCGCAAGGAACAGTTGTGGTGCCCTTGAAGATGGCGGACTTCTGGCAGAACTTGACCGGGGTGACGGGCTTGACGACGGTGACGGGCTTGACGACGGTGACGGGCTTGACAGCGGTGACGGGCTTGACGGCGGTGACGGGCTCAACCAGGGAGCAAGGGCGGACGGTCTCAAAGTACGAATCGGGGCGGACGGTATCGATGACGACGGGGCGGGCAGCCGGCTGGTTCTTGTAGACAGCCTTGCTCTCAAAGTCGGCGAGCTCGAGGCCTGCTGGGGGGCATCCGAACTCGGAGTTGTGGATCCGGTGGGCGGTGGTGCAGGCGCCCTTGCAGGCGTCGGTGCAGGCAGTGGAGGCGCCGCGCTTCAGGTTGATGTTGATGTTCTCGTTGATGGTTCCACAGAATTCGTCCTCCCCGACGTAAGCAGGGGCGTGGGCGACGTGCTGGGGGTGTTCGCAGCAGTTGGAACAATCGTTGCAGCAGCTGCCGCAGTTGCCGCAGCTGTTGTTGCAGCAGTTGTTGCAGCAGCAGTCGTGGTGCTCGTGGAAGCGCTCACAGCGGTGGTTGCGGTGGCCGCCGTCGCGGTGGTCGGCGCAGACGGGGAGGTACTGGCAGGGCAGAACAGTGGGACTAGGGATAGCGGCGGGGACGGTGGGCTGGCTGGCGTAGTTGTTCTGGATTGGCTGAATCACCTGAGGGGCATTGTGCCCGCACGAGCTGGCGCTGGGGCATCCGCAGAAACCCTCATGGTTTCCATTGCCGGAGTAACCGCTGTTGATGGTGTTTCCACCGAACTCCGGGCCGCCGTAGGAGGCACAGCCAGTCCCGAAGTTGCCGTTGCCGCTCTCGCCGCTGTTGATGGTGTTACCGCCGAACTCCTGGCCACCAATGCTGCCAAATTCCTCCTGACGCCTGTAGAGCTGGTTGCATCCGCAAGTCCGGGTGCAGGGCTCCTGGGTGCACTTGACGATGGGAGCGTTGGTGCACTGGGAGTGGACGGGCTTGATACGCCGATCGACCACGGGCTGCACAACATCCCGGACGGGCTGGATGATGTCGACGGGCTGGACGTCCTGAGAAGTGTTGACGCGAGTGGGCTCGACACGGGTGACCTTAGGCTTGATCACATCCGCCTTGGGCGAATAGCCAGCCGGGTACGCGCCAGAACCGATGAGAGGGCCGGCGGCAGTGGCACCGAACGGGCCAGGCGCAGCCACATCGTTGGCATAGCTGGTGAAAGGAGCGCCGGCAGCACACTCGGTAACGCCGTTGGAGTAGGCTCCGAACGGAGCAACAACGCCATCAGAGCAGGCCCCGGACGGAGCAACAACGCCATCAGAGTAGGCCCCGGACGGAGCAACAACGCCATCAGATTGGGCCCCGAACGGAGCAACAACGCCATCAGAGCAGGCCCCGAACGGAGCAACAACGCCATCAGAGTAGGCTCCGGACGGAGCAACAACGCCATCGGAGCAGGCCCCGAACGGAGCAGCAACGCCATCAGAGTAGGCTCCGAACGGAGCAGCAACGCCACCAGAGTAGGCTCCGAAGCGCGCGTCGACAGCAGCAGGGCTAATGCGTTCACCCACCTCGACTATGGGCTCCTGCACAGTGTTCACCACGGGGGCATTGGTAACCTGGGAGTGGACGGGCCTAATGTGCTTGTCGACGACGGGCTGGACAATGTCCCGGACGGGCTGGATGATGTCGACAGGTTGAACCTGGTTGGAGTTCTTGACGACCGGGGCATTCGTCTCGGTGACAGCGGGCTGCACCACGTCGCACTTGGTGGGACATCCGCAGTAGGGAGTAGGGCATCCACAGTCGCGGCGGGCAACAGGGTTGCAGCAGGACTCGGAGCAGGGCTCAATGCAAATGTTGACGGTGGGGGCCTTGTGGCACTCGGAGTGGAAGGGCCTGGTGTGCTTCTCGACGATAGGGTGGATGGCTTCGGTGGTAGGGTAGGCAACCGGAGCCACACGGGTAGGACGGACAACGTGGACTGGGACAACCTCCTCGTCAGCCGAGGCAGAGGCACAGGCAGAGGCACAAGCAGTAGCACTGGCACCGCTCTCATCTACACTCTGGCCCACGATCTCTTCTCTGCCCTTGCCAGCGATTCCCTTACATCCGCATCCGTCAAAAGCGAAGTCGAGGCCGCGCTTGGTGTGACCGCAGCAGCAAGCGGGCCTTGGGGCAGCGACGACGACCTCGGAGCAGGGTGCAGCCGCCCCGACGATAGGTTGCTCGACAACCTCCGCGATCGGACCGTTGTGGAGGTTCTTGTTCTCCGCACCGGAAGCGGCGTTGGCCTCGGTGTTAATGTAGTTGTTCACAATAGGGGCGGGCTGAACAGTGGGAGCTGGGTAGTGCACCACAAACTCGGTGTGGGGAACCTTCTTGACCTCGGTGACGGTGTGGCAGGTCGTGACCGGGACGGCAACGGGAACCTTCTCCACCACCGGGACGTATTCGGTGGTGGTGATCTCAACGGGTAGGGGGCAAGGCTTGTTGTAGTTCTTGTTGATGTTGATGTTCTTGGTCGGGTTGGACTGGACGTTGCGGCGCGCAAGAGGCAAGTCCTTGATCAGGCCAATGGCTCGCTTGCCCAGGAAGGGGAGGAAGGAGCGGGTGTTGGCGAATCCAGTGCCGAGGAGAAGATCAGCATTGACGTCCTGGTTGTTCGAGATGTGCTGGTGGATATTCTGATTTTCGCTGGACAAGTCCACTGTCTGCCGCTTGACGTGCCCCTTGAAGCGGCTGGCGGTGCTGGATCGATCGCCGCCGCGACGGTTGGAGTTCTGGGAGCTGGAGCTCCCGGCGATGGCGCCCTTGGGCTGGCACTTGCCGTAGCAAGGGTTGCATCCGTAGCTGCAAGGGACGGCACCGACACCCTGCTCACGGTCGGCGAAGGTGACGGAGTTGATGACATTGAACTCGTCCATGCCTCCGAAGCCCCGGGTGAGACCGCCGAGCGCGCGCTTGAAGAAGCCGGAGTTGGCAAACTTGACATCGTTGATGACGTTGAACTCATCCTTGCTCCCGACAGAAGTGGTGGTGGGGGTCGCAACGAAGACGGGCTGCGTTACGACCTTGGTGGTTGCCGACTTGGTGCCAAAGAACTCATTGATCGGGAGGTTGGCCACCAGGCCCTGATCAGCGTCGACCTCCTGGTAAATTTCCTGGTTGTCATGGCCGGCCTTGAAGTGGCGCTTCTCCTGGGAGCACGGAGCGCAAGTGCCGCAGCCACCACAGGCGGAGGTCAACACAGGGAGCGCCTGGAAGCCGGCGGGGTAACCAGTGCAGGTAGGAACGGCGCAGCCACCGGTGCAGGAAGGAATGCCGCAAAGGCCGGAGCCAAGGAGGCTGGGAATGCGAACCTTCTCGACCTTGTGAGCGACCTCGGCATTGATGTTCTGGTTGTTTTCAATGCTCTGGTTCACGTTGTGGCACCGGGTGCATCCGCTTCCGCCACAGCACTCTCCGCCGCCGCAACCACCGCCGCATCCACCGCCACATCCGTTGTTGCAGCACTCGCTCTCGTTGCATCCCTGCTCGCAATGGTGGTTCTCGTGGCGGTGGCCGCCGCCGCAGTCGTCACGGTGGCGGTTGCTCAGGTGGTTGTTGTTCTGCTCATGGTTGTAGTGGCCATTGCAGCAGTCGCCGTGGTTGCGCTTGACGACGATGCCGTCGGCAATCGCAGCGTTGCCGAGAAGCTGAGCGCTGGCGGGATCCTCAGTGATGGGCGCCGCAGGGAGGACGGCGGCCGGGTCAGAGACAATGCGCTGGGGAGCGGCATTGGCGAAGACTCCGAGGGAGACAACAGCGAGGACAAGGGAGTGGTTGATCTGCATCTGCATCCTGAATGTTGGTTGTTTCTACTGAACTGTTGATGGGGTTAGCAGGCCATACCGAACCAGATCGCAGGATGAGAGAAACAAACCGATTGTGGTGAAAGAATGTCAAACGGAATGAATGAATTTGTGATGCGGGTGCAGATGAAGAGAGAGCGGATGAAGTGAGAGAGAATGGATGAGTTGATGCTGGATGAGATTGGCGGCGGTCGAACTGGTTTATATAGACCGCTCACACCGTAGGTTTTCCCCATGAGACTGCTAGAGGAATCTCCACTATGGCGAGGACTATCTGACGCTCCGGACCCCGCGGAGTGCATGCAAACCGTGCCCCCAAAGCTGGCGTGGCCATGAGAATCCGTACGAAAATCCGATATCCCGTAGTCACAAAGTCCGTGCCGACTTTGGGGGGTTGGAGAAATAGCCCGACTTCTCCTGCGTAACCCAAATTCGAGCACGGGGAGTCGTCCACAAAGCTGACCATGATACCCGCGAGCTGGCAACTTGCACCGATTATACCCAATGGGGCCGCGGTTCCGGGCATCCGACAGCAAGACGCGAGCATAGGAACCTTATCGAGCCACTCCGAAGCCGTAGCCCGTATTTCGCGGTCGGAGTGATTGATTTAGGGTTGCCCAACCTTATCAAGCACCATGGGTATAAGGTACTCGGGGGCCGATCGGCTCGTTAAGCATGTCGGGTAGCAACCTAGCAGCAGGTGCGAACTAGGTTCAAGCATCTTTCTATCCAGCTCAAACTCGCTCTGCCGTGGAAGACAGGTTTGTGCGGAATAGCGGGACTTTCGCGGAAACCGGCCGCATGTCAGTATTGTATGGTCTGCACGGACTCCATAGCGACAAGCAGCTTCGCCTACAGAAGCCCTCCTTAATTCCAGCCAGCGGTCAGCACGCAGAAGCTCCTCGCCGCCGGACAACCATTATCCTATCACTCCGATAGCCTTGTAAGGTTTAAGGCAGTCGAGTGGCCGCTCCAAGAAATCCAATCTCTAGAGCTAAAAAGTACCGCCGTATAAAAGCGAGCAATGTCAGTGCATCGCCTTCTCTTCCCCGTGGCCGCTCTCAGCCGTGGAAAGCCCGGACGTGCACGGCAGCATGAAATATTTTCGCTCGTGTATCCTAGGTTCGGCCACCCTCGAGGTCCGGTATTGCCTAACGACACAGACCCCGAAACCGATGCCGACGGTACCCGGTCATCAAAGGAGGCGATCCTCGCCGCGCATGCACACCTCGCCCGAAGTAATTGGCATAACTGCTCCAGAAGCGCTGGATGGACCGCTCTGTTGATATACATGGCTGGCTGGCGTCGATGTGCTCGCGGCTGGATCGCGGGGCACAGACTGGAGACGTTCAGCCGGCATTTGTTTCTGTCACCGGGACCGGCGCAAGATAGTCTCTGTATCCGAACGGTCACCCCGCATCGGCAGCCATGCCCCACCCCCACCGCAACACCGGAGCTCTTGCTCAAGTGTATGGTCCGGTTGAGGGCTCAACAAATAGTTTGGGCAGTTTCCCTCATCACAAGATACCCCCACACACCGCCTCCTCCCTCTCGGGCTCTTCGATTGCACTACCATGGGTGTTGACCACACCAGCGACACCAAACCCGACCCTCCACACCTTCCCCAAGGGATAGTCAAGCAGAACAGAACTCGCCGCCAGGCAGGTACTCAGTGATCGAGTGACAGGCGGTGACCCTTCAACCGTGTTGCGTTTTTCAGGCATCTGCTGACCCGCCCAGTTGATGGTTAGGTATGTATTTCCCCATCGCCATCTCTGCCATGAACACATATATACAAACCGGGATCGGACTCCTCGCCGGTGTTGTTGAATATCGAACGGTGTGAAACGAACATCGATGAGTCCTTACCTGTGAGAGACAGAACGCTGCCCTCAAGGATCTGGTAAAACTATTGATCTTCAAACCAGGCTGTTAAACACTTCTGGTCGTCACGTGACCGGAACCATTCGTCGTATATGCTGACTGTGGCCAGTGGTGGGCTGCTCCCTTCTAGCAACCACCCAGGATCCCGGCGGAAACCTTATCTCCACCATCTCGACATCGATCAGCGGTTGCGCGTATATAGAGATCTCATTATACGTTACCTTCATCAGATCCCTCCCGCAACGAATACGTCGCGATTACCTCCTCCAGATCCGCAAAACGTCCCGTCCGCCTTTGCTCCATTGCTCACTATTGATGAATTCCATATCCCGTCTCTCGAGCTCACTGTGTCCATCTCTCACGAAAAACTCCACGAAACCCACAACCACCGCACTCTTCAGTAAATTGTCCAACGCCTCCGGAACACCCGGAAGCGACCGGCTGACCGCCAGCCACCCCTGCCCCTTCCGCAGAGCTACGCGACAGCCGTCACTAATGGCCCCACCGCGACCGGGTTGGTGACCACGCAAGCATTGCCCACGAACAGCATCCACCTGCTCGTCAACAAACGCCGCCACCGCGAAGGAAAAGAAGACGACGTCCCTCTCGACCGCGGACGTCGATCTCAAGACGTCAATAGTCTCGCGCCACACCCGGCCAAGGCCACGCCCAAGAGCTGGGCCGAGATCTTCGAGACGAACGTGTTACGTAATGGCGCAGTACTCCAGCAGCATCGTCAATGTCACCTCGCTCAGCGGCGTGATGAAGAGCAGCAGCGATCCTATACCCGGCAGGACCCTGTGGAGTGTCCGTGAACGGACTGACCGTGTATGTAAATGGCGGAAACCTCCTCACTGCTTCGTCTGTTGCCTGAACTGGCTAGGGCACTCTCTAGTACTCTAGAGTACATTGCGCGGAGGTGTGACTGTAATGGGAATAGACTTGAAAGCTCCGATGTCGCTGAGTCAGATGTGGGGGCCGGGCCGTCGCTGTTGGGCTGCTATCGAAAGCGCATGCCACGAGAAGTTTTGAGGAACACGATGGAGGTGCGGATGTGTGGAAGACGAACGCACGAGGTGTGGATGAGGATGAGGTGCGGATGTGTATATATGTAGATGAATGATCTGGATGCCGATGAGCTGCACGACGCCATCAACGGCAACGCCGATTACGTAAGTGATCGGACATAGTTACTACCGGCTGGCGCACAGTACTCCATCCCTGTCGGTTAATCGATTGGGCAATCGCTAGTCCCGATCCCCTGGCAAACCCTGTCTCGTGGGCGAGCTGCCCCGAATCGGGATTGATTCCAGCGTTGGGCAGACTAGCACGCACTAGCCTTTTGGGGAGCTCGTTGGCACAGCCACACTATTTTCCAGATTATAACGACTAGATAGATAGCTCATGATGAGGCACTGATAGTTAGTCCAGGCAAAACACAGCGCGACGAATGGCGTGAATCGCGAATCGTCTGAGGCAAGACAGAACGCTCGGCGCGACGAAGAACGCACGACAAAAAGAAAGACCGCCACAACTGTTCCCATTGTTTATTTCCATCTCAATTTGTTCCGGTGCCAGTTTTACCAGTGGAACGATTAGGTACGCGTTATTTTCATCCGAACCTGACGGAAATATTTGGGGTTTCTCAACACACTCCTTCCTTTCTTCCAACATTTATACTGATCTTTTGTCAGTCATCCGTACGATGGCAGTCCTGAAGAACGTAGGTTAGCGATGCGTATGAGGACGGACCCACAACGCGTAACGCGGTATCATGGTGGAAGACGAGGAGATTTGCACGCGTTATTGATTGATTGTTCGAGTGGTGAAGGCAGCGAAGCCCCTGAACAGTGGTTGCTCATAGTGCATACTTACTTAAGCAATTTTTTATTTAATTTAATTATTTAATCTGATGGCCCATGTGGCGGCAAGCTCCAAAAACGGGCTAGCGTGGCCAACGCATAAACCGATTCCTCCGAACCAAAACTAAAGCAGCAACCTAGCAGATCTCCACATAAATATGTAGGTAGGTATGTATGTCCGTTCATATGTGGCTGCGGACCATAGATATGCCGCATCATAGTCTACCGTCTTCTGTGCACCCCTTTATCCTTCTACATGGGGGCCGGCGCGGGCTCGGTTGCCTGGGGTTCCGCTGGCCCGATGCTGATGATCTTCGTCCTTGGTTTTTGCCCGCCGTCTGCGCTGGACCTCCTACACTCGTTTTCCAGCCTCGAGAATCGGTGGTCAATCGCGGAAACTACGCTCCTTATCCCCCTTCCGCCGCCGAGTCGTTCATGAGCGACGTCCACTCGTTCATTCGCTCTGTCCATTGATCGCCATTCACTCATTCACGCATAGACTAATTCGTTCATTCGCTCGTTCACCCATTCACTCCTTCACACGCCGACAAATTCGCCGATTCGCCCGTTCGCCCGTTCGCCCGTTCACGACCAGCCAACCACTGACCTGTTTTCACGATATCCCGACAGCAGTCGGTCGACTGGCGGGTCACATACCGATACCGCCATGTCATCCTCGCTCTTTCCGAACGGACTGATCCGCCTCCTTCTCCTTTGCTCCGCTCTGCAAGCCAACGCCGCCGCCACCACAGCAAAGCCCATAACGCTCCCGCTGCGCAGACCGTAAGTCTGGCTTCTTCCGTCTTTGCGCGGCCCGTGCTGACAGGCTCCATCCAGATATGGCGCCGGTCACGAAGGCATGTGGTTCTCGACGTCGCTTACCGTGGGTTCCACGAGCTTCAACCTGACGCTGTCGACGTCGCTGCAGCACACGTGGGTGCCGGGTGCGGAGCTTTGCTCCGACGCCTCCGACAGAGTCGCATGCCGGGCGCCACTGGGCGGCGAGTTCCCGGGCAGGGTGGACGGGGTGGGTTCCGGCATCGCCGCCGAACTGGGGGAGATGTACGGCGGATCGCTCCTGCCCTGGCGGGAAAACGATCCGCAGACTCCGCTGTCGTTGCGCGGCAAGGGCAAGGTCTCAAAGCAGGGGATCACGGTGGAGTCGTCCGGGCCCGATGCGTCGTCGTTCGACCTCGGCGAGGACCTGACGGTCGGCGTGTTCACGGCCGAAGCTCCGAATTCGAACGGGTTCTTGAGTTTGCCGCAGATAGCGTCGGAGCTGTTCATGGCCGGCGCGACGCCCGGGAACAATTTCCACCTGTGGATCGGAGCGAGCGCGCCGACCAATGACACCCGGGTCCCCGCTGGGGACGGCAGCGACGGCACAGCGCACACCCTCGTCTTCGGCGGCTACGACGAGCGCGCCTTCGACTTGAACCAGACGCAGCAGTACCGGCTCGGCGCGGAGGGACAGCTCCAGGCGGAGCTGGGGGACTTGGTCTACCGCGGGAACGGCCCGACGTCGGCGGACAGCTCGCTCATCGAGGACGCGCACGCGGTGGTGGTCGACACCACGACGCCGTACCTCTGGCTGCCGCAGAAGAGCGTCGACGAGCTCGCAGCGCTGTCCGGTGCAGCGTGGGACGAGAGCATGGACGCCTACATCTTCGCCGACTGCTACGACGACGACGACTGCATGCTCGACGACGTCAGCCTGGATTTTGTCCTCACCACCGGCCAGACCCTCAGCGTTTCGTTTCTCGCCTTCTTCCAAATGCGGACGAGCCTGTCGGCGGACCGGCTGGTGCTGCCGGTGCGCGCGCTGAAGGACGACGCTGCGCCCATCGTGCTCGGGCGCGCGGTGATGTCGGCGCTGCACCTGTGGGTCGACTACACAGGAGGATACTTTGGCCTGCGGGCCGTGGACCTGCAAGAGTACGTGACGGGGTCTGCCCAGCTCGCGGGCTGGGGAGCCGACCACGCGCCGATCACGAACACGGCCATCCTGCTGGCGGAGACGACTTCCGCAGCGTCGCCCAGCTCCGTTGCGGGTGGCGGCGACGACGACGGAGCCGGTGTTCCCGTGGGTGCAGTAGCGGTGATCTGCGGCGGCGTCGCAGTGGTCGCGTGCGCTGGGCTGTGGCTGCTGCGGCGACGCCGGCGCCTCGCGGACCGCCTCGGCCGCCAAGGGCTGGCCGCCGCGACCACCACCGGCCCTCCGAAAGCCCTCTCCTCGGACCTGCCGACGGGCAACTATTACCAGCTCCACGAGCTCGGCTCGAAGGTTACGCTGCCACAGCAGGCACACGTCTCCGCCGCGCCGCGGTACGAAATGCCAGCGCACCGCTGGAGCAAGCCCGAACAGGCGTACGGCGGGTACCATCAGCAGCAGCAGCAGTTCGTGCACGAGATGCCCACGTCGGTCCAGCAGACTGTGATACACGAGATGCCGGCGCAGGCTTGGAAGTGATGGGACAGTATACTGGCGGGGGATTCAATGTACAGCGACTCTAGATTGGGGGGGGGGGTTTGATTTTCTTTCTCTGCTGCTCGGGAGATGGCGTTTTGGCAAGCAGTGGGATGTATCCGTACGGCTGAAGGCGGGGGGTGATATGTATAATGGACTTTGGTTATTGCCGGCGATCGGGTAGATCATGACGGCTTACTCCGGGCCGACGCACCCGCTCTCCGTACTCTACATACCTGCGCGTGCTCGCTCGGCACTTGAAGTTCCCGCACTACGCGCGGTAACGCTAGAGCTGCACCCGCCATCACTCGGGTTTCAGTCACGTGACGCCGACATCGGGACAGTCGGACTTCATCCACCACCCTGTCGGATGCGTGGTCAGAGCGGAACCGCAAGCAGAGCGCTCCGCATGCACCCACCAGGGTCGCCAGTGTTTCTCGCCCCACGGCGAAATACAGTCGAGAACGTCGCCGTCCCGCAAAGGCCACAGGAAATAACGGCGGTCCGGGGGTGACTGCCGCCCACCGGAGTCTCCGATGCCGACACTCTCCGCAGCTGCCACCGCCCTCCCCCCCCAGAGATGCACTAGCTCCCCAA
>Ga0307512_10004205_pt1 | contig 15910 bp, 22 predicted proteins | sample 14_EM_MG_FD_200267 | JGI IMG/M metagenome (GOLD analysis project Ga0307512, IMG submission 200267) | Populus trichocarpa ectomycorrhiza microbial communities from riparian zone in the Pacific Northwest, United States - 14_EM | ecosystem: Host-associated > Plants > Roots > Unclassified | place... | reverse complement strand
GTATGCGCGCCGAAGTTCTCCTTTTGCCGCTTTTACCGACACGTACAACGGTACGTGTTAGCGTGTAGGGACGTGCGCGGTGTGGAAAGAGGCGGAGGTTTTGTCGAGGTGGTTTGACGAATGGGGCCCCATGGAAACAGAGAGAGCGCTCCGCGCGCCTTTTCCTCCGTCTTCTCGAAGATCCTTTCGGCCCCATTGACAAGTGGACAATTGTCCAAACGCTCATAAGCTTCAGGGTTCACAGATTTCGCGTTTTCCGGTCAAGACGGACTGCGTGCTGTTGCAGTGGAGAGGCGCTTATCGGCGGCGGCGCCTTCGTCGTCGTCGTCGTCGTCGTCGCCACCCAGGAGAGACTGCGCCGCAGGCAACCACCTTCGGAGGAGACCCATACACTGCGTTAAGAAGGAGGGATCAGGATAGACTACTGTACGCCATCACGCGCGCCGTCCGATTCTTCATGCGTGCATCTCAAATCATCTCAACCAGTCTGCATCTACGGTTCTCTCGCATCCTTGTACGTACATACACGTTGCGCGTTACAGATACGTTTTTGAAAAAAAAAAAAAAAGACTTAGCGGTGGACAGGAACGGTAGTACAGCATTAGTTACATGGGGGATATCTACGTATGAATTCCCGAAGAAAAAAAGGATCAGATTTTCTCGTTAGAATGTCGGCCTTTCCTATGCTCCGCTCGATACAGACCCCATCTCGTTTTGCAATTCTCTGTGGGTGTGTGGTGACTGCATGGGTGCGGCGTCGACTTCATCGAGAACAGCTGTGTAGAACTGCGGTCGGGCACGTGGGTCGCACCTTCACAATTCTGCTGGCTTGCAGTGAAACAACAGAACATCGTAGGTTCGACAAAATACTAAAACACCTATGTACATGAAACATAAAGGTCCCGATCCTCGGGAATAACTTGAGATCACAAACAACATCCTTCATCGCCTGTTGCCCAATCTACCGAGTATAACTTACATGGAAGCCCAAGAGGCCGCGGCGAAATATTGCAAGGGTCGGTGGATGGTATCAAAACGGGGGCTCCTAAAGTCGGTTTAACATCTATGCCGCACACCACGATTGATGCAAGAGTGTAACGTTTCAGCTGACCGCTGCGCTCTCGCGTCTGTTATCGGCGGCGATGACAGCGCGCTTACTTTCATCGACGACGGCTTGAACTATTGAAGAGGAAAGAAAGAAACCCCTCGGTGTTAATAGAGAAAAGGAAATGGCTGAAATGATTCTTACCTTTGTCCTTGTAATTCGATTCCTTCTCTTTCAAGCGCTCAAAGCTCGCGCCGATGCGTTCCTCATGCGCACGCAAAGCGGCCTCCTCGCGCTGCAACGTATCTGACTCGAGGCGCAGACGTCCAAGGGCGCTCGTGATTGCCAAACGCAAGTTTCGCACCCCAGATATCTCTTCCTGGAACTTCTGGCGAGCTTCCTCCAACTCGCTACCTGAAACGGACGTCAGAAACGCGAACGACACATACGCGAAGGAGAGACGAACCAGCAAAATCAGCCGCATATACGATGTGATCGAACCTGGTCAGATGATCCGCCCAATCGCGGTCCATGGCCCACGACACCACCTTCGGCGTCCCATTTGCGCTGGATCGTGCGCCATTCCTGAGACTGCTGCGCCGCCGCAGGAGTGGTGGACGCGATGCCCCGGCGATTGGCTGATTTGGGTCGAGGGGCACAGTGGGTTCGGGAATGCCAGGCCCCACTAGCATTGGCTCTGTGGGCATGAATGACTCGGCATAAGGCTCCATGCCTGGTTCCAGCGGGGGTTGGGCCGACTCGGTGATGACGGTCTCCGGGGAGCCCACCATCATGGCAGCGGCAATCCCGCCCATCGGCACAAGCATACTCGGCGGGCGATAGAGGTGTGGGAGTGGGTCTGGGGAGATGACGTCCGCGCGCGCAGCCTCGGGGTTGGCGAATGCGCTTTCCTCAGCGGCGTGTTGGGGCGTATCGCCGAACGGGTTTGCGAGCATGCTAGCGGGCGGGGGCGACTCGGTCCGTTCCTCCACTACGGGGGAGAGGTAAGCGTTGCGCGGCGGGGCGGTTTGGGTGTGCACCGAGGGCCTTTGGCGAGGCGATTCTACGGACCCGCGTGATTCAACGTAATTCGAACTGCGAGTTGAGCCGGAGCCATGGCGTCGTAGGGAACCTGGTGCGCGAGATGATGGAGCACGTTGCGCAAGAGCCGGAGATGGGGGAACGCGAGGTGTGCGAGGGACGCGAGGCGATTGCGCCGGTGTGTATGCTGGGCGCGAGGACTGAGACTGCGTGTTGGTCGTCTCTGCTGATGGTTGTCGGCGAACCTCCTTTGTGCTCTTACCACGCTCCTGATCGCGCAACCAGCGCTCCATTTCCTTGAGGCGAAAATCGGGCGGTGCATGTACGATGCGGAAGGCAGCGGGAACCGTGCCAGGGGTGTGCGACATTCGTGACAGACGCTGGCATTTGCGTATCATACGATCTTTCAGATGTCGTAGGTAGAGGATGCGGTCCCAGTCTGCGCCCCTGCCCCGTTCCAGCTCTGCAGCCTCGTACTGGAGGAGTTGGCTGTACATTAGAGAGGTCTTGGGGGGCAACAAAACCTGGAGAGCAGTTAGAGCGGGCCATTGGAACCAATGGGCGACGTACCTTGAGTTCGTTGGGAGTATCGGTACATTGAAGATAACGCCATCCTGCTCGCGATTGTGGCTCATAGGGCTCGAGCTGACCTCGGACGGGGCTGGTTTGAAAATATGACAGAGCCGCGTGGTCGTGGTGGGCGGAGGACATGTTGTTTGTTAATTTAGCCTGGGAGAGTGATGGATGGACTGGCACGGGGGGGATTTCATATATATATATGGGAACGAGGTTGGTTGGCTGTACACCCGCTGGGTGTGGGAGGTAGGAGTGGGGATGGAGGCCTCGAGTAGCAATGCAGGTGCCTCATACAACAAACATTGAGACAAATTTTGAGGTCAGATTTTGCCTCGTGGCCGGTTGGCGGTGAGGGTTATGTGATACTCAGGGAAGGCATTGTAGTCCTGGCAAACATAAGTTGGCTGTATTATTACTGGGACTACACGTATGATAGAATAGACGTCCGTCGCAAATAACATAGACCACTATCACATGGGAACGTCAATGAACGCTCCGGCGCAAAGGACCCGCAATCAAAGTCCGGTGAGCCACCAAGCGCACACTTCGCTCTCACTAGAACCACTGCCACCACTCACCCACCTCTTACGGCCGCTCTCTTCCTCCCACCCTCCCATTCCTCACTCGCTTTCCATGTCTTCTGCCCTCGCTCGTTATGAATCCTTTCTAATCCACAACGGTTCCACAATCGCTTCCCTCGAATCAACCCTTCGTTCGCTCACCTGGCTCCTCCCTGGTCGATTCAAGGACGCCGAACTTGTCTCAGAGGCCTGTCCGTCCATTCATCCTTCTCTATTGTCTCACCCCTTATTTATTTTTCTTGTCCTAGTGTCTGCATCGGTCAATGCCCTGAGTTTGTACCACGATACTTTACTCCACAGGGCCGCTGGGAACGAGCCAAAATACAGGCCACTGCTTCCGCCCAGCCTACACTCTCGATTCACTCGTGCGTGGGCAGACACTCATACTCGATACAGATGGACAGCGAGGACGCTCGAGCTTATCCGATTCGTCGAACTTCTCGTGGAGATGGGGCTTCGAAGAAACGTCAACGCAAAGAGTCGGTGGAGAGCAATTACACTGTTAGAGGCACTCAAGTAAGTGGCAGTGAACGTCCAATGCTTTTGGTTCTCACATCTTATCTCGCACATAGGGTCGTGCTCAAATTCACTCTTTTGCGTATCACCCGTCGGCCATTAATGTCGCCACCTATACCCGAGCGTGACATTGACCCAGAAAGTCTACCTCCCCCTTCCACCCGTTCATCGCCAACTCTCGTCCCGTCCTCGCTGGGATCGTCGCCACCTGGTACCCCTGAGCACTTGCGAAATAACCATGAGCCTTTGCCACCCCATCCACTCCTCTCGGCGCCCCCGCCTACTAACAAGACATCTGTAGTCGAGGATTTCCTTCTATCCAGGACCTTAACAACATCGTCTGTAAAAAATCCCACAATGCTCGTCAAACCGTTACTATCTCCTCAAGAGTGGATGGCTGAGAGCGTTTATATCTTACGGCCCCTCATATACGGTTAGATCACTACCCTCTCCTCTTACCTAGACCAACTGATGCCCTGTTAGCAATCCTCCTCTCCTCTGATCGAGAACGCAAATCGAGTCGGCCGCTCATGGTTTCCCTTGCCCTCGAGCTTGTATCTCGCAATCTGCGTCGCACACCCTCGAATTCGTCTTCTCTTGAGCGTCAGGAGTATGCCCAGAGGGACCGTGATCTCTTTTGGTATCTCTTCCGGGGCTCGATTTGGGAGAGCTGGACACGGTATGGCACCATAGGTCTCCTTCATGATCTGACGATCCTGAGTGTTTCGCTTTCATAGGCCCAAGTTGGAATCGCTCGCTGAAAGCAGTGCACAATGGCCTGTATTAAGTATTCTTGGTGCTCTCCTACATGACTGGATGCCACTCATTGATGAGTATCACTACTGTAAGTCCTTGTCACCCTCTATCCTCTTTCTTACGCTTATCTCGTACGCAGATACGTCCAGGTAGTCCTGATTCACATCCTTGTACACCTTACCTATCAATCCTACTGGGATATCGAGTCATAAACTATACGCGCGATTGATTAGGGCCTTATCTATGTTTTGACTGTGCGTCTGTTTATAGCTAACTACGGCATCATCCATACACTATTCTCGTTTCTCGTTACGATGCTCTTATGATGTATTTGTTTGCATCACCTTGATCTACGAGAGCGGGTATGTACCCAAGAGTCAACCAATCCGGAACCCATGGATGAATGGCCGTAGTAGTCGTCTTGTCGTGCTGGTGCACATTCTAAAATTTGCATTCCTACTATGACTATCGGCCTCAATATTAATATTGGCGTGCGGCATGGCATGGGCAAAGGGCAGTGCGTGGGCTTTCTGGCGGAGCCCGGACCGACCGACCGTCATTACATAAGGTAGTCCAGGCGTTCCAGACGGACTCTCTGGTTTGCTTTTCGACGCTGACTAGTGGACCCTTTCATCCACACATCCTCAAAATGTCGGAAAGTGGTACTGCAATGAATTTGGACCAGCGATCGTATGTATCTCTTCTCACTTCCTATACATCTTTCTGACGCATATTAGCACTCGTTCAAGGGACCATTCGTCTGACACTTTGCGAACACGCAGGTCTCATAGGTCGCCGTCAAGAGAAAGGGACCGCCATGACAGACGCCGTGAACGAGGACCCGATGATAGGAGACGGTCTAGCCGTAGCCACGAGAGACGTGATAGACGTAGCCGTTCGCGCGACAAGTCTCATAGGGACCGGGACCGAGAACGTGAAAGAGACAGAGACCGAAGGCACCGTGACCGTGACCACGACCGACACAGCCATCGCGATAGGGACAGAGACTACGATAGAGACCGTCGTCGACGCAGGCGTGAAGATGAGGGTGAGGAACTAGAAGATCGTCCTAAGAGGAGACGTGGCGAGGAGAGTGCGGACGAGGTTCCTCCTCCTCCCCCTCCTCCTCCTCCTCCTCCTCGGGACAGCCCACGCAGGAGTTCTGAGAGAGCTCATTCCCGGGATCGTCATGGTGATAGACGTTCCAGGCATTCTCGCGATCCCCGAGACGAATTCGATGACTCACCCAAGTACGGGAGGGACCGTGGGGGACGCCGCGCCCGCTATGAAGATGACTCACACCGACGCAAGCCATCTCCACCTCCTCCAACGTATGCTTTCAGTTATCTGTCTGATAGGCCCAGCGGTCCGTTCATAGACTTACGTTCACATTTCAGGCGGAAATCCCCTACATATGAGCCTCCTCCTGATGACCCTATGAATGATGAACCTAGGGAGGATGACTCTGAAGCGCGGTCTGTATTTGTGTCTCAACTTGCTGCTCGTCTCACGGCTCGTGATCTGGGGTATTTCTTCGAGGACAAATTGGGCGAAAACACTGTTCTCGATGCTCGAATTGTCACTGATCGGCTTTCGAGACGTTCTAAAGGGTCCGTCCCCATTTTCTTCTACATCCTCCATTCTGACATTGACATTGATTGCCCAGAATCGGCTATGTGGAGTTCCGTACAATTGACTCGGTCGACAAGGCTCTTTCTCTCAGCGGCACGGTAGTGATGGGATTGCCCATCATGGTCCAGCTAACGGAGGCTGAAAGAAACAGACTCCACCCAGGAGACGGGTATGTATCGTGTTTCTTTGGGTTACGTTGCAATTCTGATCGATGTTTTCCCAGTAATCTGAATCTCCCCCCTGGCGTCACTGCCCCACACGGAGGAGCCATGCAGTACGTAGTCTTGAGTCGTCACGTCGTAACTCACTTTTAAGCATCCTCCAGACTTTATGTTGGTTCACTCCACTTCAACCTCACGGAAAGCGATATTAAGCAAGTTTTCGAACCTTTCGGGGAACTGGAATTTGTCGACCTTCATAAAGATCCTGTAACGGGGCGAAGCAAGGGCTATGCATTCGTGCAGTACGTTCCTACGTTTGGTGGTTCATTTGGGTGTGCTGCAACGTATTACCTCAGGTACAAAAGAGCAGAAGATGCAAGAATGGCGTTGGAGCAGATGGATGGCTTCGAATTGGCTGGTCGGACGGTAATAAGTCCATCCCGTTGTTGATATTCTGCTGACCTGTATCGTCCCTCTGTTAGCTCCGTGTCAATACCGTCCACGAGAAGGGAGCCACGAAATATACTACTCAAGATTCGCTGGATGAAGCGGGCGGTAAATAGATAATTTCGCAACGTCATTCAAACGCTGATTTTTTTCTAGGCGGTAATCTGAATGCAGCATCTCGCCAAGCACTGATGCAGAAACTTGCTAGGATCGAACCTGCCTCCAAACTTGAGCCTGTGTCAGTTCGAGCTCTAGTCTGAGGTTATTCATGACTGATCCGTATAACCTGTAGGACGAAGCTAAATATTCAAGCCATGGAATCTCGCTGCATCTTACTCAAAAATATGTTCAATCCTGAAGAGTACGCAGCTTTATAATATGTAATTATCAACCTTATCTCATTATTTTGCAGGGAGACGGACGCCGACTGGGACAAGGAGCTCGCTGAGGATGTTAAAGGCGAATGCGAATCAAAATATGGACCAGTGGACCGTATTAAAGTTGAAAGGGAGTCACAGGTAAAGCCGATCTTACGCCCGCGAAGTCCAGCTGCTAAGCAATAGTTAGGGCGAAATTTATCTGAAGTTCGGCAATGTCGACGCCGCCCGAAAGGCCCTGCAGGGGTTGAATGGACGTTGGTTTGGAGGCAAACAAGTCTCAGCGGCCTTCATCTCCGACGCCATCATGCAGGCACACCAGTGAACGACCAATTCTCTAGCGGCTAGGTCTCAAATCCTATTTCAATTTTACTGATTCACTGGGACGTAATAAACAGAGACTTGGAAGGCGAAATGGGCTATAGAACTATGTTTTCTTGCTGATCATGCTTCACTTTTCCTTTTCTTCTGTGCAGGTGTATGCCTTGGGCCTCTTGGCTCGTGAAACGGATACATGCACAGAGGCAGGTCTTAATGCATTCTTTAAATATATCAATGCGCTTGATTCTTGTCAAAAGTAGATCGCGGCAACTATGCAGTTCTCCAAGGTGTTATTCTTTTTTTTGGCCACGTTACTTGACCTTTGCACAAATTGGGCAGACATCTGACAATGTCCTCAGGGCATATCTTCTCGAGGCCACGGGTCTACCTTCTCACTAAGATTGATATGCTACATGTTGTCCTAGTTTTACTTATTTACAGCACAGAACGTTGAACAGGTATTGCGAAACATCACACTTCGCATCGTTCGTACCTTGCGCTCCTTGTGAGGCTTGTTACACCGTTTCGAACGCCTGGGACAGTGCAGCCACTGCGTCAGAGACCAATTGCTTCCCGATCCTCAACACGCTGACCGATGCTGTAAGCTCGGACATCACCACATGAACAGCACCGACTTACCCTGAACCCAGAACGCGAATACGTTGAGTACACAAGATTAAGCATTATCATCAGGAGAGAGACGTACCGTCCATGGCCACAATCGGGTGTGGTGCCCCTTTGTAGGTCTTAATCTCGGCAGGAACCCCAGCCATCTGCAACCTCTTGCCATATGCTATTCCTTCGTCTCGGAGTATGTCTAGCTCTGCTACTGCAATCCAAGCCCTGGGTACCTTGTGGAACATCTCGTCATGCGCGAGTAACGGTGACGCATCCCAACGTGCCCAGGTTGGTTCGTGTGGAAGGTATTGTCTACGGAACCACAACATCCTCTCCGGTGTCAGCCAAGGGGTGTGCTCATTTTCGCGCCAGGAAGCATGCGGAACGCCCGAGGCCGAAGCCGTGTTGTCTGTCACGGGGACTATCAACAGTTGGAAGGTCAGCGGAATAGATGGGTACAGTTGAGCCGCTTTGTGTGCAAGCACTGCAGCGAGGTTACCCCCACTGTATGCGTGCGCTGTCAGCATTCCATGAGAGTTTTCTCAAAGGGCGACATGCCTGGAGGTACCGCCGACGGCGATGCGCTTCGGATTGATCCCTAGAATGAATGCTCCACTCTCCCATACCCACTGCAGTGCCTCGATGGCATCCTCCACGGCCTCGGGGTATGGGTTTTCTGGCGCGAGCCTATAATCTACCGATACCACTACACAATCTACACCTGAAAACGTTGTGTAGCTTCGGATTGGAATGAGAACGGCATGCTCACCCGTACACAAGTTCGCGCAGAAAGCATTCTCGGTGTCGATGTTACCAAGCGTCCACCCACCTAAGGTGGTGTTGGCAGCGTGAGAAACGCTTATGAGCAGAGCATGTGGAGTCGTCCATACCGCCGTGGAAGAAGATGAATACCGGCCATCCTTTCTCTGACTGGCATCCTTCGGGCGTGAACACACGAACACGACACCTGCTGAGGTCGAAATCCTCCACCTTCCCGACGGGGAGAGGTTCAGAAGACCCCGGGATTTTTAGCGTATCGCGGATCGAAGGATCCCATGGCAATTCGTGCACCTGCGGGAGATGCGCGAGGTGCTCATCGTGGAATGTGGCATATTCGGGGTCGAGTCGCGGAACGATTGTACGGTGGAGGATGGCGGGCTTTGCCATGGCTCTTTAACAACCCTTGGACTTTCCTGTGGGGCATTTCCTGTGGGGCAAAGGAGCCCTCAAATAGGGCCCAGGTGAAACTGGCTTACTTCACCCTCGCCTCGTCACGGACCAGCGGGCCAATGTTCCGATGTTCCGATCCGAGTTGACGCGAGGTCGGACCGAACATCCTCGCGGGGGTGATAAGAATATCGATTTGAGGCATCTCGCCATACCAAGCTTTATTCAACCATCTCGAAAACATGGCGCCGCTGCCGCCGCTGCATCCATCACAGACGCGAGAACACCCATTCATCTTGCCGGTCATCTGCAGAAGTCGGCCCTGGTTGCCGAAATCACAGGGGAGCACCTGCGGGAGCTGAGGACGCCCGCACTTGTAATAGACCGCCATGTTTCCTTGAAGAACTGTGCTAGGATGCATGCCAACGGCAGGATACGGCGCAGCGTTCAGGGCTCACCTCAAGACTCACAAGGTAATCGATCGATCCGAGTGCTATCGATGCGCCTATTACATGTCCCGTATTTATTTCATATTCGCTCGCTAGACTGTGGAAGGGACAAGGCTCCAACTTGTTTTCTCCGTTGCTACTACTGCTACTGTACTCATGCGGTTGTCTTATCTACGCTGATGAAGGCCTGGGAAGTTGTGAAATCGGGACTTGTATCTGACGGCGTGATCAAAGACGTGAGCGAAGACAAAAGACCCTCGGAAAGGGACGCCGAGATAACCTAATGCCAAAACAGGTGGGGCAATTGTTCGTCTCATCAACAAAAAAGTCAAAGAATGATCTAGTGACGCATGACATGCATGGCCAGCAGCTGATCAAACACCATCAGGCTGGTAAGGGACATTCAACACCGTAATTCCCTACGGTTCCAACGTCCGAGAGCGCTGGAGCCGAATCATTACACCATTCAAGCAACGACGGCCGGTCCTTGGGATTATACGCCATGAGGTTCCTCGCAAATACTCCCAGGGATTTGTCTTCCTTGCCGAACTTGTCAAGTAGGAACAGAAGAACCCGCCCACAGGCCCATCTATCTGCCTTGATCGGACTGTGTCTTAACTTCTTCTCGACCTCGGGCGCCATCCAATTCTTCGTCCCGCACTGGTCATCGTCCTCGTCGTCCTCGTCCTTCACTCGCATTGCAATGTCGAAGTCGATAATCTTCAAGCAGAAGTTTTTGTCGAGAAGAAGGTTGTCCGGCTTGATATCTCTGTGGGCTATATGGTGCTCGTGAAGATACGTGAGGCCCTTGATGAGGCCCAAGCATAATCGGGAAACCTTGCTTTCAGATGGATTGGGAGCGAACTCGACGTAATTCTTGACGGTGCCCATTTTGGGTAGAATAGCCCACCCGTGGAAAGAATCGATCAACGAGATGACATGGTCAGACTTCGATGGAAAGGTATCAAGAAGTCTGAGCATCTCAAGCTCCTTCGAACCCTCCCGAATTTTCTTCGCGATGAATTCCTTGTTCGAATCCATGGGTCGATACACAGTGAGAATATGATCCGGCCTCTGGGGTCGAGCGTCAGCATGGCGAATAAGTCGAAACAGATTGCCGAGACCTTGTAAAGTGGCGCCAATTCGCCACCACTGGCATCCACAACGACTTCCGGTTTTACCTCATAGCCCTGTGCTCTGAGCTGTGCACGGTCATCTCCGCCCCCTTCGCCAGTGAGGTGACCGCTACCCGTAGTGTTACCTGTACCTGTACGAGTACGCTTCCTACCGCCATTGTCGTCCTTCGTGCACACCGACTGCACCAGGTTACCCTCGATCCTAATATTAAACTCGTGAATTGCGGACCGCGTGTCTTGGTCTTCATCTTGGTCTAATTCTAATTGAAGAAGGCTGTAGAAATGGCGTATGAACTCGATGCGACCAGCCGCGTTATTCAACGAAAGTAACTTTTCCTTGTAATAGACCTACGACGACTGAGTTCGCGAGTCGTTTGTTACATTGCAAAGCACAACATACCGCATCATCGTTCTGCTGCTGAAATAGACTATAGCGAGTCGCGTAGCCATTATCCCAAATAAAGATAGCACAGAGGACGAAATTCTTCATCCCGCAGAACGCCTTCAAGAAGCGGTTCGCAAAACGAACGATAAAGGCCCCCGTCGTAAGCATCCGGACAAGATCCATAGGCCATGAATTCACTAATGTGGAATTAACCTCCACAAGCAGTCGAGGAAGAGAGGAGTGTGAAATCAGAAAGTCAGGACGAGGCTTGTATTTGCGCGGTTCTTCATTCGGATGAACACCTTGACCTTGACCTTCACGTTTCACGACAATGGTGATGGGACAAGGTTTATCTCTGCAGACCACGCTAAATCGCAATCGAAGGGGGCAAACGAGCGAGCACTTACCGCAGAACGGTGGCCGTTCCGTTATTTGGGGTATGAATGAGCGGGTAAAAAAGGAAGTCCACCAGATGTCCCTTTAAGGGACATTTATCTCCCCCCTTCGATCGCCAAGCGTTTTCCCAATCGTATACCGAAACGAATGCGGTATGCACCACTTCCCATCGCTGGGCATAGCGCGGTTCCTGTTCCTCGAGAGGTTCGTCCTCGGCGATCAGGTCCCCGAGAGGAATGCCTAACTTCTGCAATGCAGTATGCAGCTACACTGATCCGTCAGAATCGAGCCGCAGACGGACAAATCGAAGAAACAGCGCACATCAAGGTCGAGACGTGGCTCTCTGACCAACTTCTGCTCAAAGGGTTGGACGAAGTCTGGGATGTTCATCATCTCTTCTGCACTCAGTATCTGGTTCCTTGCCATATCGGACTGTTCGTACGTATTCCAGTCCTTCAATTTAATGAAAATATCCTCGTACGCTTGTAAGAAGACCAATCAGTTCACGTTCAGGCAGCGTGTTCGTCAGATATTATGAACTGGCACGAAGAGACGCATGACGTATTCACCAGTCCCCTGCACAAGAGTTTGGCCCATGCCAGGCCGTAAAGTGATATAGATATGAATTTGGTTACGGGAAGGCGGCTGGGGCCACACATCGGAAACCATATTCATATCCCACAATGGTTGCTTCTCGGTGTCGGACCAATAATCGCCTTTCCTTACTTTGTCGGCTATCCCAGTATAGTCCACATCGGCCTACAGGTAGAGTGGTGTCACCAATAATGTCAGAACAAATACCTAGAAATAACGCACCTGCCAGAGATTGAGGTCTGACGCATCGACCCCTTTAAAATTGGTGTATTCTCTCTCCTTGTGAATATGCTCTTTTAACATGCCAATGGATGTAGTGGGTGAGGTAGTGACAGGAAAAGGGATATGATCCCTGTCCCCTTGGAAAAGACACCAAAGTTCGAGGGTTGTATCAGGCATTTCGCAGTCATTGGCCATGGTGGTGTGCGTTAACTTTTTTTTTTTTTGGAAAGCGCTTTATTCACAGTAATTAGTCTTCTTTTATGTACTAACTACCGTAACTAAGTGTCAAATAGCAGGAGATTTACCATCAGCCCTATTTGACGCGCTGGAGCCGGGCCGGAGCCCGGGGTGAGGAAGAAAATGCTAGTTAGCGCACGCCCCTGGTATGGGACAGTGTGGGGCTCAGAGTTGTTACACCCTCCTACCCACTAAAAACCTCACTTGAGAATGCCAGTCGTTTGGGAGTTCCCCATTCCCGGATAGGGCAGGTTTCCACATTGTCGCGTTTTACCTTGGTAGTGTAGATGGGTGTCAGGGGTGGAGATATGACTCGTACAAGCGCGTTCATGATCGAGCTCGTTGTTGTCTGTGGTGGTGCTGGGAAAGGTGGGAGTAGGTAGAGCGGCGTCAGTGCTGCTGCTGCTGCTCTTATTGATAGCGTTGGTGCTGTTGTTGAATGTGTATGTGTCGGGGCGTTTGCTGGTGATCGTGTTGGTGTCGAGGTCGGGATTGCTGGTGGAGGGGTGAGAGCAGTGTTGACGATACTGGCGGAGTTGTTGGAGTTGCTGGTTGGTTGCTGTTGTTGGTGGTGGTGTCATCGTTGGTGGTGTTGGTGTTGATGTTGATGGCTCCGGTGTAGCTCGCGGTGGTGAAGGGCGGTGCGGAAGACCCACGCAGAGGAGCTGTACTGAATGAAGGGCGAGAGAGGGGGCGATACGGAGTCCAGGGATTGGGAGATGACGACATTGGTGAATAGCATGAGGATACCAGTGCAAACGATGGTGATGTCAACGTTCCACGGGCTAATTGACAAATATTCGGGCGATGGACTAAGGGTCGGAGGGTTTGCGGAAGCGGGTAACGGGACTGAGTACTGAGGGCTTGAAGGAGTGAGGGTGGGACGGTTGGAGTCATGGTTGGTGCTGCTAGTGCTGACGTCTTGTAATCGCTGCGGCAAGGTCTTCTTCACTTGAGGTACCAGAAACAAACGTGGGCGGTGCATAAGTGGGTTGGTGGGGAATGAGATGGGGTACTGCTGGTGTCGGCGGAGTCCGAGTCTTCTCTGGCGTTGCACTCTTCGTGTTTGTGGCTGCTATGAGGTGGCTATCTGACTTGACTTCGGGCATGCAACGCGGCGGGGAGGCGAGGGGCGAGAGCAGGAGCGGTGAGTTAGGAGGCAGAGGTGGTGACAGAACTGGTTCGGAGTCGTCTGGGGCGAGGGCAGGTGGTGCTGGAGCTAACAGTGCAGACGTCTTAAAGCTGCGGCGGCGCGGTCGACATATGAGATGGTGCACGAATGAGTTGGTAGGGAACGAGGGGAGTGACGTTGGGTGGTTCTGCTGGTGTCGACAGAGCCTTTGGCACAGTACTCTTTGTAGTTGCGGCTGCTTTGGCTGCCCTACTAATGGGACGTTGCTAGGATTAGTCTTTGAAATTCCGAGGCGTTCTTGTATGGGACAGGTTTCGGGTTTAACTTCTGTGAGGCAACGGGGCAGCGAGAGGCAAAATCAGAAGCGGAGACGGCTGAGGTGGTGAGTCAGGCAACACGAGCATTGGCGTGGGCAGTGGCACGTTGAGTGGTAGAGGCGAAGGCGATGACAATGACGTGGGCAGGGTGTTGTCGGGGAGAGGCGCACAAGCGACAAGATCCGGAGCTGGGGCTCGTATGGGTGATGGGCCGACAGGCATGGCAAGTGCACTAACAACAGTGCCCAAAGGCGACATCGGTGTCTCAGGTACGGGTGGTGAGAGTGAACGGGCAGGCAGCTGGAGGTTTAGTGGGTGGGACATTGGTTGGTGGCATGGTAGTGGGATCTGAAAAGATCTGAATGGTGGAGAGCGTAAGAGGTGGGGGCAGTGCGAAGGGATCGGAGGTGTAAGTAATGGTGGGGTCTTGGGAGGGTGGTTCCATTCAGGAGGATCAAGGCTAGAGGGCGTTGGGAGCTCATCTGGTGGCGAGGAGGGGGGTGGACTGGTGGTGGTAGGGCGGCGATGAAAGGGATCATACAATGGCGGAGATTCTACGATGAAAGGGATCTTACCATCGGCAGTTTTAGTGGCTTGTGGGTCGGTTGGGGGGTTTTGGGGTTGGGCGAGTGAGGTAGCTTTTGTGGTGGCTGGTGGGCCGATGGTGTCGGTCGGAGCGATGGACATGGAGGTGCGAACAAAGGGGATTTGGGGGGTCGCAATAATAGCTTTGGGCAGTGGCACGGTTGGATGCTATTTGGGGCAATTGTACAGTGGCAGCGTCGATCTGTTGGCGCGGGAGATGGGACCTTTCATGGGTGCGCGTTCCAGCGGGGAGGGCCTAGGGATTGAGTGGTCACATCATGTGTTGCGGGAGCAAGTGGCAAGGTTATTGAAAGGTCGAGGGGATGTAATCCTTTTGCGAGTTGCAGGGCTGTGATCAACACATTTTTGATTGTGCATTTACTGCTGGGGTGGTCACTCGTCGGGTATGCTGGGTCTCTTGGTGGGCAGGATATACATTTGGTGGTAAGGGTGAATATATGGGTGTGGACTACAGTGGTACGACGATGATGTGCAGAACTGATAGGTAAGGTAGGTAAGCCTGGTGGGGCATATGCCTGGTAGGGCGGTGTGTTTGCAGGTGTGCATTGTTGGGGGCCGAGGTTACTCGAGGGACAGCGTCCCATCCTTGTCTCGGCTGAGAAAAACCGACCATGGTGGTGGTAACGGTTCAAGGAGCCCCCAAGGTGAGACCTTACCCAGAACAGTCCCGCCGAGCACAGGCTCCGGTCCGATCTTTGGTCTTAATCCAGGCCCTCCGCATGCTTCGAGAAGACGTTCATCCCATTTACAAGATGCGACATTCATCAAGTTCATGCCGCTTGCATCCGAAACCTCGATGGGAGCAATGAAACCCAAAAACAGCGAAGGTAAGAATGACGAGACGAGCGATACTCTGGCTGTCTTCTCGTATTCATCAGGTCTCTCCGCCTGGATCTAGAAATAGGCCTGGTATAGGGTCGAATTGAAGAAGTGGGCACGAGCGACGAACCTTCTTGATCTGCGTGCCTGTGAACCGTTCATATGCACGGCTGCCCGTGAGATCTGCAAGGGCCTGAGGGCCACCAATGATGTCCTCGAGTTCATGGCATTCGCGTGTCGTCGACGAGTCCTGCCAAATGGGGGAATGATGGATGGAGAACGCGTCAGGATGGAGTTGTGAGAGTAACGTCCTTGAAGGGTCCAGAGAGGCGAGTGCATCCTCCGCCGTTTTCGACCAATAGACCGAGCCGTGTTGCTG
>Ga0307512_10004203_pt1 | contig 15917 bp, 6 predicted proteins | sample 14_EM_MG_FD_200267 | JGI IMG/M metagenome (GOLD analysis project Ga0307512, IMG submission 200267) | Populus trichocarpa ectomycorrhiza microbial communities from riparian zone in the Pacific Northwest, United States - 14_EM | ecosystem: Host-associated > Plants > Roots > Unclassified | place... | reverse complement strand
TGGATTCCATACAGTCGAACTGGGAAGTATCGCTTAGCGGTATGATGGAACCGCCATTTTCGGGTACTTTACTGATCGCCAGGAATGGAGATAAAAGACTGGGCATTCGGGTTCATCATGCGCTGTACGATGGGTGGTCTTGGGATCACATCATGTCTGATTTCCAACGTCTTCTGACGGGCCAGGAACCAGCACCAGGCCACATTTCGCAGTACCGAAATGTCGTCGACTGGGAATTATCCCGTTCTAAGGAATCTATCCAGTCGGCGAGACAATTTTGGAAGTCTAAACTCGAAGGCGCTGGCGAGACCAGATTGCCTAGCTTCCACAGCCACACCTCCGTCCAACTTGGTGTCTCAGTTCAAGGGCTGAACTCCACAGTGTCTCACTCGAAACTCGAGGAGTCGGCCCGAAGCATCGGGGTCTCGGCGCAAGCCTTCGTCCAGGCTGCCTGGTCCTGTATTCTGAGCTCTTACGTCGGTAACGAAGACGTCGTTTTCGGTACCGTAACGTCGGGTAGGACCATTCCCGTCGATGGGATTGAGGCCATTATCGGGCCGACCATACTTACACTCCCTGTTAGAGTCAATGCTACGCTCTCAACGGATATACGTACAATACTACGGGAGGTCCAAAAGTTCAATATGGATGTGATGGAGCATCCAGAATTGGGCTTACGGGAAGTGCGGAAGGTGTGTGGATCTGATGGGTGGTTTGATTCTTTGATTGCTTGGCAGCAGAATGCGGTTGAGAAGGAGGGATGTGGATTGAAGACGATTGAGAGTAGGGATAAGCTTGAGGTAAGCTGAGCGGTCTTCCTGAGTCTGGAAACAACTGCTTAATGACCCTATCTAGTTTTCGCTGTTGATTGAGGTTGAGCCTATCGGCAACAATGTTCTCTTTCGGGCCACATACAATGAGGGGATCCTTCCAGCTGAGCAGGTTTCAATCATGCTACAACAGATGGACTGCTTCATCCGCGGCATGATTATGGACCCGGACCAACCGCTGAAGGCTCTCATTGCGGGCCTACCGCTCAAGGAGCAGGTTCTCTCCCTTGCTAATCCTTATCCTTCCGTGACTCCGCAGCCCTCAGCACGGACGCTCAGCACGATCTTTGAAGAATCCGTTATAAATCATTCCTCGGCCCTCGCCCTCGAGATGGCATCCGATATCCTTGACGGTGTAGCGACAACAGAGACACTGACCTACTCCGAACTCAACTCGGCTGCAAATAGACTTGCGCGAGAATTGGTTCTTCGGGGAACCCTGCCGGATGAACTTGTGGCGGTCTGTATGGAGAAATCTATCAACTGCTATGTCTCGATCCTGGCAACGGTGAAAGCTGGGGCTGGGTACCTTCCGTTGACGCCGGAGACTCCAGTGGAGCGTGTAAGGCAGATTTTAAGCAAAGCGGAAACGAAAATTTTTCTGGCGACAAGGAATGTCATCGAGAGAATTGGACCGATGGAGGGATTGGATATGGTTGATGCCGACAGTGTTGACTTGTCAGTCCACAGTTCCGAAAACTTGGGAATCGAGGTATCCTCAAAAACCCTTGCATATGCAGTCTTCACCTCCGGCAGCACTGGAGCACCTAAGGGAGTGCTAGTGGAACACGAACAAGCTGTTGGCAACCTCGACGTTCTCGCAGAAATCTATCCCACAGCAGTCGGCAAGCGAATGCTTCAATTCTGCAATATCGCCTTCGACGTTTCCGTGTTCGAGATCTTCTTCGCTTGGCATAGGGGGATGGTTCTCTGCTCGGCGACCAAAGACGTGTTGCTCCGTGATATGGAGGCCGCCGTGAATGCACTGCAAGTTACCCATCTTTCTATGACGCCCACCGTCGCCGCCCTCCTAAAACCGGATAACGTCCCGAATGTTGAGTTTTTGGTTACATCTGGCGAAGCGGTGACGAAAAAAGTATTCCACGATTGGGCCGGTCGCGGCCTCTATCAAGGCTACGGCCCCAGCGAAACAACGAACATCTGCACCGTCAACCCACGGGTCCAGAGGACCCACGGCATCTCCAGCATTGGCCCTCCGTTCGCCAATACCTCCGCCTTCGTCGTTGCCGCGGACCATGAAGAAATTCTGTTGCTCCCCCGCGGGGCGGTGGGCGAGCTTGTATTCGGCGGCGAACAGGTGTGTCGTGGCTATCTCAAGATGGAGGAGCTCACGACAACGAAATTTGTTACCCACCCTGAGTTTGGGAGGGTTTACAGAAGCGGTGATATGGGACGGCTGCTACCGGGTGACGAGATTGTATTTGTGGCCAGAAAGGATGATCAAGTTAAAATACGCGGGAACAGGATCGAGCTGGGGGAGATCAATTCTGTGCTGCTTAGGGATCGGGAGATGATACGGGATGCAGTTACCTTGGCGATCGGGAAGGAAAGGGGGGCAAGACTGGTGGCGTTCGTTGTTCCGAATGAACGTAAGAAGGCCGAGTTTGAGGTTGTGGCAGGAGGCGATGTTAAAGACACCATCACGACACTCTTTCAACGACTCGAGGCGTTTGTTCCCGCGTACATGGTCCCCATCGCCATCGTATCGGTGTCGACAATCCCTATGACGGTCCAAGGGAAGACGGATAAGAGGCTACTTGAGCAGACGTTTTTGGAGCTGGACGGGGCGCTGCTGGATGAATTTTCAGCTGGTGGCGGTGGTGCCACAGGTGATTGGACCGAAGCCGAACGCGCTGTTGCAGAAATCGTTGCTCAGGTCTCTCACGCGGACATCAACACCGTCGGCCGGAATACTTCGATATTCACTCTCGGACTGGACTCGATCTCTGCGATTACCTTGTCCAGAAAACTCCAGAGTGCGAAGTTTGGACGACTAGATGTTACCCAGATCATGAAGAACCACACTGTTTCTGCGTTGGCAAATCTTCTAGGACACGAACAAGGAAAGCACCAAAGTCTCAGCGATGAACACTCAGGCGCTGTGGCACTGAAGAAGTTCTCCACCTCTGTGCGAGAAGAGGTGTTGGGCCAGCTGCCCTATTCCGCAGACCAAATTGTCAAAATCCTACCTTGCACTCCATTACAGGAAGCAACACTGAGTACCCAGAAGGACGCAGATCCACGAGATCACTACAACCACACCATTCTCAGCCTTTACGTGGAGCCACGGAGATTAGAGAAGGCATGGAATATTGTGGCTAAAGCACACGAGATACTGAGAACTTGTTTTGCGCTCACGAGTCATCATAAACACGCATTCGCGCAGATTGTGGTAAGAGGGCATTCAGTTCCATGGCTCGAGCGCACATATTCCTCAGAAGACGAAATTTCGGACGCCATCGAAGCCCATCTATCTGTCGTTGGAGAGCCGCAAGATTTCACAAGGCCGCCCTACATGTTTGGTGTGTTCATATCGCCTGCTAAATCTACGCTGGTCATGTCATTCCACCACTCCCTCTACGACGGTTTCGCGATGGAGCTGTTACTAGATGACGTTCAACGCGCCTATGCCGGGACAGAACTGCCGTTGAGAACACCCTTCGACTCATACTTGGAATACATGGAGACCGTCGATCTCAGCCACGCAGACAAATTCTGGAAGGAACAGCTCTCTGGTCTGCTGCCAAGTTCGTTTCCAGACCTGACTGGCGCGACCAATTCTGTGCGAAAACAACTCGACGGGATGGCGTCGCGGCGGATCTCATGCTCCCGGGATCTGTCGACGATCAGTGATACCTGTAGAAGCCTGTCAGTCTCTCTGTTGTCCTTGGGTCAGAGCACATGGGCACGCTTGCTCGCCGCATACACCGGCGACTCGGACATATGCTTCGGCAATGTCGTCAGCGGCCGAACGATCCCCGTGGATGGCGTGGAATCGATTGTCGCACCATGCTTCAATACGGTGCCAGTGAGAGTGCGAGTTTCTGAGAGCGCTACTACGAGAGAAGTCATGATGGAGCTGCAGGATAGGAATGCGGACGTTATGACGTTCCAACTGACGCCGTTGAGGAGAATCATGAATGCCCTGGCCACGGAGGGGGGGCGACTTTTCGATACACTTTTCATCATGCAGCGGGGACGGGAGAGCATAAGGGAGATGTGGCAGGTGGAAGATGAGAAAGGAAAGATGGATTTTTCCGTCGTGGTCGAGTTGGCACCAAGTCCGAACAGGAACAAGCTGGAGATCACCATGCACTTCCGTCGGTATGTTTCGAATCCTCTGTTTGACGAGACGGCGGTACTGACGTTCCGAAGCGATACGATACTTGACGAACATATCAGCGTCCTCTTACGGCAGTTTGACCATACACTGGTGTCCACTCTAGATAATGCGGAGGGCCAGGCACTAGACTTTTCATTCCTTCCTGCTGACCTTGTGTCACAAGCAAACCCTCGGCCAAGTCCCCTCAAATCAGCAGGAGATGGTCTGCTCCACTCGGAATTTGAGCGCAACGCCAAAGAGCAGCCAGGCCGCATTGCATTGCAATATTTAGCAGATGATGGTTCCCTCACCAGCCTCACGTTCGGACAACTCAACGATCGGGCAAACTTTGTTGCGAACCACATTATTTCGCTTGGTGTTTCCCGAGAGGAAGCAATTCCGCTGTGTATTCCCAAATCTCCTTTGTTCTACATCTGTGTTCTGGCTGTGCTGAAGGCGGGCTGTTCGTTCACCCCTATTGACCTTAGTTTGCCCTTGAAAAGGCGAGAGTTCATGGTTACAGAGCTGCAGGCTAGAATCGTCGTCGGCGTAGCCAACGATCTCGTGGGTGTCCAGGCCGTCGATGTTGAACAGCTACTTTCCAGCTATGATACTTTCACCAGCACAGCTAATCCGGTAATACCGGATCTAACACCTCGTTCCCTTGCCTACCGAATTTACACCTCCGGTTCAACAGGCTTGCCAAAAGCCGTCTCAATCGAGCACCGTAATGCAGTCCAGACCTTGCTCGCCTCAAAGGTTCTCATCCGCTGGGAGCCCTCATCACGGCTCCTCCAGTTTGCCGCCACCACCTTCGATATGTGTTACTACGACATTTTCATGGCATGGAGCTACGGGTTTACGTTGTGCTCTGCTGCAGCTAAGTACCTCCTTGGTGAGTTGGGCGCAACAGTACGGCAGCTGCAAATAACGATGCTGGATTTGACGCCAACGGTGGCGTGTACGCTCTCCGCTCGGGATATCCCTGGTGTAGAGTTTCTCTACTGCATCGGCGAGGCTATGCCCCAGAAACTGGCGGATACGTGGGAAGGCCAATGCGTCAATTCGTATGGCCCTACTGAGGCGGCGATGTGCTGTACTATCACTCCAGTGGCGCGTGACATCAAGGCAAGCAATATTGGACGGCCGTTCGAGACGACAACGTTTGTAGTCTTACACCCCAACGGAACGGGAATGGCCCCACTTTTCGGCAGCGGCGAACTCTGTGTCGGCGGTTCCCAGGTCGCCAGAGAATACCACAACAATCCCACGCTCACAAGCACTCGTTTCATTGATTTCCATGGCGCGGTGCTCTACCGCACCGGCGATATCGTCCGCCAGCTTGCGGACGGCACCTTCGAGTTCATCGGTCGCGCGGACGACCAAATCAAGATTCGCGGACTCCGAGTGGAGCTTGAGGAGATTAACGCCGTCTTGAGCCGTCACGAGAATGTGAAGGATGTAGCTACGCTCGTGCTAAGGCATGGTGTGGAGGGGAAGGAGCAATTGGTAGCGTTTCTTGCGGTGAATGGGAGGCAGCAGCACAGTTGCGCCCCGCCAGTGGTTCAGACGGCCTACGAAGGTCTGGTCATGGGAGTTCGGATATACGCAAAAACTATGCTCCCTCGCTACATGATCCCCACCGTCATCCTGGTAGTTGATCACATCCCCCTCTCTGCTGCGGGAAAGACCAACAAGCGAGCACTTGAGGAGCTATTCCGTGGGAAAGACGTTACTGCGTTTTCTCACTCGCACAAACGGGGGAATGAAACCTGGTCGGAGAAGGATTTGAAGATCCGGGAGGTGTTTGCCCAGATTTCGAGGGTGCCAGAGGAACACATTAGCAGGGCGACAACGATATATGAAATTGGCTTGGACAGCATCAGTACCGCGCAAGTTGCGAGGAGACTCGGGAGGGTAGGGTTGAAGGTGGGAGTGTTGGATATCTTGGAGGTTTGGTTTCTTAAGAGTCTCCAGGAGGGTTTTGTGCTGACGTAAATCCAACAGAGACCTTCGATCGAGTTGCTCTCCGACGTCGTCTTGGAGAAAACCGAAGAAACCGAAACCGGTGGGAAATCCAGCCTCGTTCATGTTTTCCAGAACAAATTCCTGCCCATTATCGTAGCCGAGCGAAGCCTCGGCACCGCCTCTATTTCCGGTGTCTTCCCATGTACAGCAGTGCAGGAGGGCATGATCTCGCAATTCTTGCAATCGCATGGAAAGCTATACTTCAACCATACGTTGATGAGGCTCCCCGTCGACTGCGATGAAGAAAGGCTCATGGCTGCCTGGAACTCGGTTTTCGCGGCTTGCGACATTCTCCGTTCTGGATTTGTGGGTGTTGATGACGACCTCCACACATTTGCCACCATCACGTACCAGCGGGGGTGCATCGAATTGCCGTGGAGTAACTTTGAGAGTGTGGTTGATTTGCACGACTTCGTCGAGAAGCAGAAATGGGTTGCTGCGGAAACAGCCATGAAGAAGCTCCATCTTCCGCCCTGGCAATTGGTGTTCTTCAAGAGAGCCTCGGACGAGGGTTACCTCCTTTTCTCGGGGCACCATGCGCTTTACGATGCCAGCTCCCTCCAGATTATTTTCGGGAATGTATCGGCGGCCTACAACGGCACTAAAACGTCTGAGAGCCTACATTTCCTTCCCGCCCTAGAATCTATACTCTCGCACTCCCTCGATTCACAGACCGTCGAGAGGGATCGTGCCTTCTGGCAGAAAGAATTAGAGGGGAGTAATATTACTCGTCTTCCAAACCTGTGCCCCCTTCGGAACTTGGATACAGGCTATCATGTTAAAGAGCTTTCTTCTTCCTGGAAACTATCCTCCCTCGAGGCCGCCTGCCAAACCCTCGGTATATCGCTTCACTCCGCCGGCCAAGCAGCATGGGCACGAGTGCTTTCCGCCTACACTGGTGAAGCCGCACCCACCCTCGGCCTGGTTCTCTCTGGCCGCACCGGCCTGTCTGCCAGTGGCATGGTCTTTCCCTGCTTAGTCACACTCCCGTCAGTTTGCAACCTGCAAGACAGGAGCAACCATCAACTGGCGCGCGAGATCCAGGCGTCCAATGCCCGTGCTCTGAAGCATCAGCATACGCCGCTCAAATCGCTACAACGATGGCTTGAGCACCCTAATGAGAGTTTCTTCGACTCTATATTCGTATACCAAAAAACCGAAGGAGACGAAAATGAGTTGCCGTGGGAAATCATCGCCGAGGAAGCAGCGGTGGATTATACCTTTTCCCTGGAGATCGTGCCGAAGCTGAAGGAAGATCACTTGCTGGTGCGGACGACTGCACGGGATTCGCATATTCCGGCGCAACAAACAGATTTGCTGATAAGGCAGTTCGAGGAGGCATTACTGGATATTCTCAAGAACCCTCAAGGCAGCTCGATGGATCTTTCAAGCATGCCGACCGAGCTGCTTTCCATCACCCCCGCCAAGGTAGCGGAAATCCCTGGGGAAGTGTCACTCCTCCATGACTTTGTCCAACGCGGCGCATCCAAACATCCTAATAGTCCTGCACTGGAGTTCACAACATCCATCAGCGACTCCTCCATCACAAAGCAGACATGGACATACAGCGAACTCGACTGTCAGGGGAACAGAATCGCCAACTTCATTATTTCCATGGGCATAAATGCAGGATCAATCGTCGGAATCTGCTTCGACAAACACCCCGCGGCGTCGTTCGCAATCCTGGGAATTCTGAAAGCGGGCTGTGCGTATGTTGCCATAGACCCTACTGCTCCGATAGATCGGAAGGCGTTCATAGTGAAAGACTCGAACGCAGCGGCTGTGTTCACTCTAGACATGTACCGCTCCGAACTTCAAAACGCCCTGGAGGTTCCAGTTATCTCCGCAGATGGCGATTCCTGCATCACTACGATATCTTCTGTCGCTCCCTTAATCCCTAGACTCACAGGAGAGAGCTTATGCTACTGCCTCTACACCTCTGGCACAACCGGCCTTCCCAAGGGCTGTCTACTTACACACACAAACGCGGTGCAAGCCATGTACGCCTTCCAGCGTCTCTTTGCACCACGCTGGGACAGCAGTTCACGGTGGCTACAGTTCGCAAGTTTTCATTTCGACGTGAGTGTACTGGAGCAGTTTTGGAGCTGGAGCGTGGGAATATGCGTTGTGGCGGCGCCGAGGGATGTTATCTTCCAGGATCTACCGGGGACGATAAAGAGGCTGCGCATCACGCATTTGGATCTGACCCCCAGCCTTGCGGGACTGCTCACGCCGGAAGACTGTCCGGACCTTTGTAGAGGCGTGTTCATCACTGGCGGCGAGGCTTTAAAGCAGGATATTTTGGATGTATGGGGCGAGACCGGAGTGATTTACAATGGGTATCTATCTTCCTACCTCCCTGTGAATGCTGCAAGGGATCCTGACGGATTCGATTCAGGTACGGCCCCACGGAGGTAACCATCGGGATGACGATGTGTCCGCGCGTCCCGGCGAACGGCAAGCCGTCTAACATCGGCCCGCAATTCGATAATGTCGGCACATATGTTCTCCAGCCAGGAACATCGACTCCCGTACCCCGCGGTGGCATCGGTGAGCTGTGTGCATCCGGCAAACTTGTCGGCCGCGGCTACCTCAACCGCCAGGAACTCACAGCGAAAGCCTTCCCGACGTTCAACGGCGAGAAAATATACCGTACCGGAGATTTGGTGCGGATCCTGCATGACGGCACCTTCGATTTCCAAGGGAGGAAGGATGACCAGGTGAAGCTGAGGGGGCAGAGATTGGAGATTGGGGAGATCAATGAGGTCATCAAGAAGGCGCATAAATCGGTAGAGGCCGTTATGACGCTCGTGCTGAAGCACCCAAAGCAGCAGAAGGATCAGCTGGTTTCGTTCTTTGTTGTGCGGGGAGAAGCTCCCGGGGCGACGAAGCCAAAGATCTGCTGCGATAGAGACAGTGCGGCTTTGATCCCGAAGCTGGTGGACGCCTGCAAGAGGAAGCTGTCTACGTACATGGTGCCCACTCACTTCCTGCCAGTGTCGCATATGCCACTGTCTATCAACAACAAGGTAGACAACAAAATCCTCAAAGCGTTGTATCAAGACACCACGCTCGATGCGCTGCAGCAGCTTTCCAGAAGGGATGAAGACGGTGACAGCGCATGGACAGGCTCCGAGCAACGGTTACGCACAGTGCTTGTTGAGATGACGAAGCTGAAAGCCTCAGAGATCAAGCGCTCATCCACCATCTTTGAACTAGGATTAGACTCCGTCTCTGTTGTGGGACTCGCTCGACGTCTAAAGAAGAAGGGATTTGCAACTGCCACACCGTCGCTTATAATGCAGAATCCATCAGTCTCCCAGATCGCCAGTGCACTATCCCAGGCGGGCAACCCCGGGACGGAAGGGGAATCTGCTCGATTCGAGGCAGCTAAACAACGGATTGTTGCGTTCGCGAATAAGAATTCGTTTGGTATCACTGAGCGCCTGAGGTTACAGCCGGAGGGTATCGAGCGTATCATGCCCTGCACACCGCTCCAAGAGGGAATGATTGCGAGGTTTTTGGACTCGGAGGCGCCGCTCTACTATAACTCGTTTCCCATGGTTCTGGGCGCACGAGCCGATTTGGAGAAGCTCCATGAAGCATGGAGGACCGTTGTCGCGGCTACTGATATTTTACGGACCTGCTTCTGCGAGACACCTGGCGGGTACGCCCAGATTGTCCTCAAGCAGTCGCCGCTCAACTGGGAAGAAACCAGCATCAAGACGGAAGATTTCCAGGACGCAGCGAGCAGCGGTCTCGTGAAGTGCGTAGCACAGAACAGGAATCTCTACTCGCCTCCGTTCGCGATCCAGTGTATCCGCACTCCCACAAAACGTGTCCTCTCCCTCAATATCTTCCATGCTCTCTACGATGGAAACAGTCTTCCGCTAATCCTGAGGGATGTCGAGAGCGCATATCACGGAGCTTTCCATCCAAGACCGTCACAATTCACAGACGTGGTCGCACATATTCTGAGTACTGATCTCGAACTTGCCCGAGAGTTCTGGAAGGAGCATGTCAAACCCTCGAAGCCACTAGAAATTGATCAACTCCGCGCCAAAGCGGGCAGCCAGGCATCAGCTGACCACGTGGAACAACTGATACTGGATCTTAGCATCGACGGACTAGACAAGCTCTGTGGGCGGCTTCAATGCACACACCAATCAATCTTCCAGGCCGCGTGGGCCTCTGCGTTGTCTCCCTACTGCGGCCCTACCGTCTCCCTTGGTCTCGTGGTATCAGGCCGTAGCCTCCCGCTCGACAACATCGAGCGCACTATCGGGCCTACGTTCAATACTATCCCAGCGTCTTTTGACGTCGCGGACGCGGCTACGTGGAAAGCCCTCATAGGGGCCATTCACAGTTTCAATTCGGCATCGATACCCTACCATCACACGCCGTTGAGGCTAATACAGAAGTGGATGAAGAGGACTGGGGAACCACTGTTTGAGACGCTCTTTGTGTTCCAGAAGGATACCGAGGGCGTGGAGGAGGGCGGAGGGCTGTGGAAACTGGTTCCTGGGAAGACGATGGCGGATGTAAGTACCCCTTCCTCAGGATCGGGGGGTTTAGATTGGGCTAATTGTGGATAGTACCCACTCGCCCTAGAGGTTGTACAGTGTGCCAGGGGGAAGGTTACGTTGACAATCGTTGCCAAAGTAGAATTTTCTCGGGAGAAGGTGGTGGAGCTTCTGCGGAACGTTGCCGGGAATCTCCGGGACATAGTTGCGGACCCTGAACGGAAGCCACTGTCGCCTGCTCTCCGATCGAATGAACCGCAAGAGGAAGATCATGTCGGTCGCGCTCATCCGGCCGCCAGGGAACAGAGCTTCGACTGGACCCCGCAGGCAAAGAGCATGCGCAAAACCATAGCCGAGCTAGCAGAAGTCGCCGAGTCCGAGGTCTCCGCCGATGTGTCCATCCTAGAGCTCGGTCTCGACAGTATTGAAGCCATCAAGCTGTCCTCGCGACTGCGCCAGTGTGGAATTGAGATCTCGGTTAGCAGCATCATGCGCAACACAACAATCAGGAAGTTGCTCAAGGCTCTCGACACTACTACTCCAGCCATTCCTTCCGCGAAGACGAATACGCTTGCAGAGTTTGAGCACGCGATGAGGCAGAATATGCCACATCTCAGCGCCAGTTCCACCGTGTACCCTGTGACACCGCTACAGGAAGCAATGATCGCCGAGACGCTGGCTTCAGGATATACTCGCTACTTCAATCATGATGTTCTGAAGCTCGAAGAATGGGTTGATATCGACCGCCTCAGGGCTGCCTGGTCAGCCGTAACCAAGAACAACGACATCCTGCGCGTGTTCTTCGTATCCACGGAAGGCATAGACGTTCGCCAAGCCTACGGCCAGATTGTCCGCGCATACACAGACTTCTCCTGTCACTGGGAGGTGCTTCAGGTGCCGACCGAAGACGCCGTAGAAGATGCAATCGAGTCTACTATGGAACGAGTGACAGATAATGCTGACTTACAGACCGAACCGCCGGTCTATGTCACGGTGTTGAAAGCGCCGAAATCTACGCATATAGTGCTCTCGCTGTCGCACGCACTGTATGACGGCTGGTCCATTGGGCTCCTCCACGACGATGTGAGACGGGCGTACTTCCATGCAAATACCTCTCGGCCTTCCCCGCGATTGATGATCGAGAAGATCGTTGACACAGATATCGAGGAGTCCAGGCGGTTCTGGAGCCAAAAGCTGAACGGAGTGGTTCCCTCTCGTCTGCCGGCCTCGGCGTTCTCGCCAACCGCACAAACGGAACGAGCAGAATTGGTCTCCGCCATTTCATTCGCCGAGGTTCGCGCCTTCTCCAAGGCAATCGGAGCCACTCTACAAACGCTCGGCCAGACGTGTTGGGCGCTCGTGCTAGCCTACTGCCTCGGAGAAACGGATGTGGTGTTTGGAAGCGTGCTCTCCGGCCGAGACTTTGACGGTGCAGACGAGGTCATGTTTCCGGCTATGAACACGACGCCTGTACGCGCGATCCTTCACGGCTCGTATAACGAGTTGCTGGCATACATGCAAGAGAATGGAGCGGAGACTCTTCGGCATCAACATACCCCGCTAAGGGAGATTCAACGGTTGGTTAGCGGTGGGAGCGCGAGGCTGTTCGATACTATCTTTTTGTGCCAGCGGTCACAGGAGTCCGGGGATGGGGAAGGGATCCTGTACAGATCTGTTGGAGGGTCATCCGACGTCGAATACAGCATCGCAGTGGAAATGGAGCGCGGCGGCGACACCATCACGTGGCGCAGTGCTTGCAAATCCACGTCTGACGAGGGAAGCCGTCTCCTTGAGCTGCTAGACTCCTTGCTCGCGCACATGGTTCGAAATCCGGAACATCCTGCGATAACCTATGCCGAGAACGGCTTGGTCTTTGGGAACCTCCCGGTTGTGCCGCGACGGTCGCAGCCGGTGCTGAACGGAATGAGGGTGGACTTGGATGACGTCGCTGATGCCTTGAAGGCTGTTTCGTCAGAGGTGGAAGACTGTGCTGCCATTGTGGCTGTCGATGCGGGGAGGGATGTCTTGGTGGCTTTTGTGCGTGGTGACGTTGCCAATGCGGTTCCGAAGGCGATAGCGGCGGCGAATCAGGCATTGCCGTACTGGAGTGTTCCCTCATACGTCGTAGCCATCGACAACATACCGTTCGCTGGACCCAAGGTCGACAGAGAAGAGTTGCGCGCCAGGTTCGAGTGTCTTCCAGATAGACAACAGTACCGAGTCGAGCAACAGCAGACCGGCGAGTGGTCTCTCCTGGAACGCAAAATCCGGGCTGTCCTTTCGAAGGTATCTGGTCTCCCTGAGGATGAGATACAACGCGCGCAGACAATCTTCCATCTCGGCCTTGACTCGATCAGCGCTATCCGGCTGGCGTCGGACCTGCACAAGGAGAACATCCACCTGAAGGTCGCCGATATCCTCCGGGAAGCAACCATCCAGCGCATGGCAGCTTTCTCTCTCGAGACGGAGGCCAACGGAGTGGCTGCCGCACCATCAATCGACCATACGGCTGTCCTCCAAAAGTCTCTAGCCGGACTAGACATGTCCAAGTGTCTTTCCGGAATCCCACCGGACCAGATCGGCGCGGTCTTTCCCGTCGCAGCTGGGCAGCTTTACATGTTGGAGGCATGGAAGAGTTCCAACCGGACCCTCTTCATGCCAACATTCACCTTCAAGTGTGCACGGATAGAGCTCTCGCGGACGCTGCACGCATGGGAGGCGCTAGTGCAACAGGAGGCGATGCTCCGCACGATATTCCGCACCACCGGGAACGAGAAAATGCCGTTCGTCCAGATCGTCCTCAAGACACCTCCACCGCAGTGTGACTGGTCGGAGTCATCGCAGCCGCTGGATCCCACGTTCCTGCGCTTCACCAAAGCCCGCGAGCAGGAGAAAGTCCCCGACATGAACCTGCCGCCGGTGAGACTGTGCGTGCACAACACGCCCACGGAGACGGCCCTGTTCCTGACGATCCACCATGCGCTCTACGACGGAGTCAGTCTCCCGCTACTCCTCGCGCGGCTGGGCTCGCTGCTAGAACGGCACCCCGGGAAATCGCGCGTGCAGCCGCCGGATCCCGAGGGTCCCAAGTTCGTGGAGTACCTGGCCCTCGCCCAGAGTCAGAACACCGACAAACAGCGCGAGTTCTGGAGCGAGTATCTCGCCGACGCGAAGTCGACGCTGGTGCGGAAGCAACCCACGACGCGGACAACCGCCCGCTCGTCCGAATACCGCCCAGGCGCGATCGCCAGCGCCTCCGACTTGGAGCTCCGCTGCCGCACGTGGGGCGTCTCCCTCCACGCCGTGTTCATCGCTGCGTTCGCACGGGCCGTGTCTCGACGCTTGGGCGCGGCCGACGAGATCACAATCGGGATCTACCTCTCGAACCGGAATCTGCCCATCCCCGGGCTCTCGGACATGGCCTCACCGACGCTCAACATCGCCCCCCTCCGGGTCCTCGCGCCCGGGGCGTCAAGCCTCCTCGACCTGGCGAGGGGCGTGCAGCGGGACCTCGTCGCCATCGGCAACGCCCAGAACGCGGTCGTAGATCTGAAGCAGATACAGAGGTGGACGGGCGTCAGGGTGGACGCGTTCTTTAATTTTGTGAAAACGCACGGTCACACGCGGAGAGGCGGCAGTCGCGGCGGAGTCGTGCTCGAGGAGCTGGAGGTCGGCGAGGAAGTGGGAAGCGAGGTGCAGGTTCCGAGGCGCGCGGGAGACACGGTCGGGATGTACCGCGGACTCATGCCCGGGCTTCTGAGGAGATTCCTGCCCGCGGCGGTGCTGAGGGTGCTGGGGTACCTGCTGTGGTTCTTGGGACTGCGCCCCGGGACGGGCAGGCGCACGACGAGCAGGGCGCCGGCCGACATCAAGGTACGTCGCGGCCTGCATTCCACGCTCCCAGGCCCGCTGGATGCTGACGAGCAGAAGACGAATCTCGACTTTGAAGTGGCGGTCCGCAACGGCCGCGTCGACGTTGGTGCGTTCGCGTCCGCGGCGGACGTGTGCGATGGCCTGGTGGAGGAGGTGGTGGAGGCGGTGCAGGGGTGTAGTGGGGCCACCTGAGCGGCTGGTAGATATGTGGTTTGCATCTGGTTTTGTTTGTTTTAGCATCTGTTTTATGTTTTTGTGTACATACTTGCATAGCGCTAGCTCTGGGAACACACAAGCACGAGATGTCACTCGCGTGATGAATCAGCGGATTGCTTTGCACATGGGTCGATTACGATCCGCGCACCAGACGCAAGAGGCAAAACAGCCCGTAGAATAAACGCGTCTGTTCGGCAGAATATCATTGTTATTATTTTCTCTCTTTTGAGAGGAATACAGCACGGCTTCTTCCTCGCCGAGCGCACTCATGCGAGTGAGCACTGTGTTCTGCGGGGGGGCTGGGCGAGCGGAGACAGCCGTGCTAACTACCAAGCTAGATATGCAGAGTATGCATAGAGTGGATGTACATATATACATCATAGATGATATATAGATAGTCTGCCCGTGTTCTTACCGCATCGGCTGCCGGCCACGCTGGGAGGGGGGACAGAACCGATGCTGTGATCCCTGCTGGGCCTGGCTGGCTGGCTGGCGGGAACAGGCTGTCGGGACCGGCTTCCACGAGCAGCCAGCCTCCCGGTTTTGTCGAGCGCGTTGGGACAGACCCGACGGCCGCCTATCCTTTTCTGCTGAGCTTGCGCATACACACACGGCTAACTACCGTGCATCGCCGCCCGGCCGCGCTCGTGTGCGTCTGCACCTGTCGGGCGCAGTCCACATTCCGGCTCCTCCTGTAGCTATGCAGCAGCACACAACACGGAGACGGTCGGCAAGCGGGGATGGACAGAGGCGACAGAGCATGTCTCCACCTGCCGACGGGAATCGTTTCCTCGGATGGCCAAAAACGACAGAGCATGTCTCCACCTGCCGACGGGAATCGTTTCCTCGGATGGATGGATGGATGGATGGAGGATGATGGAACGCCGCACGCACGCATGCGTGGGATTGTTTTCTGCGTGTTTCGTTTGCACGGCGAGGAGCCGGAGCGAGAGACGGTCACGCGGACGCATCATCCCCGCCGTGCAGCGGTCCAAGCCGATACGATATGATAGGTCACCGCCGCTATTACGCGATGTCGCGACAGACTCTGACTAGAGTATCTAGCCCAATGCGCTCAGCAACATGCTCGGCTGCGGACGGGAG
>Ga0307512_10004202_pt1 | contig 15933 bp, 16 predicted proteins | sample 14_EM_MG_FD_200267 | JGI IMG/M metagenome (GOLD analysis project Ga0307512, IMG submission 200267) | Populus trichocarpa ectomycorrhiza microbial communities from riparian zone in the Pacific Northwest, United States - 14_EM | ecosystem: Host-associated > Plants > Roots > Unclassified | place... | reverse complement strand
CAAGATATTAGTCTTTCGTTAAGTGTTCCAGGCAGCGACGGGGTGAGCGGATCCTCTAGTCCCCCTCCTGAACCACCAAGTTCCTTGTACGAACCATTCGTCGCCCAAAATCTCCCCACTGATTTTTGTCGATAGGGAACCCTCTTCCTCCCCCACCAGCCAACCTCCCAGTACGACCGATGAGTCATCCTCCACACAGCCACCCTCTACCTCAGAGCCCCCGCCCACAATATCTCCCTCCACGACCTCTCGCGAGAGTAGCTCATCCAGCTCACAACCCCCCTCGACATCTTTGCATCAACCAACAATTACCCCGACGCCATCGGAGACGTCTGAATTCCTTAATTCCCCATCCCTCACGTTCAGCCCAGAGACCACAATTACTAGTCCCGTTGTTTTGACCATCGATGGTCGTCGCACGACTGTATGTCTTACGCTTTGTCTCATTGCGTCTATTCATCCCCTTTACAGTCTTTTATATCAATCCCGACAACTCTCAGCAACTCTGGCAACAGGATATCCTCTTCCGATAGGACCGCCATCATTGCCGGCAGTGTTGCTGGCGGGGTTGCGTTCATACTCTTGGTCGCGGCAATGATTCTGTTCTACCGCAGGCATCAGAAAAAAAAGAAAGGGTTCTTCCCTGCGTTTGAACCAAAGCCACGAACCATGCTCTTGGCGGGCGAAGATCTCGACGATGAGTACGCTTACTCGCGCCAAACCTCAAACGCACCTACACCAATTCCTTCTAGTGTCCGTCGTACCGAAAGTCCGGTCAACAATCTTCCGCGCAGCATCAGCATCGATCAGAGTCCACGCTTACTTCGGCCTAGGGCTTCAGATACCGGCTCTATCTTCCACGAGGGAGGGATCTGGCCACCGCCCAGTGGACTGGTCGACCCTATCCTTGCAGGATCGCATATCACTCTGACAAATATAGTCAACGATGTGATGGACTCTTTCACTAGTCACCAAAACGACGCCTCTGGGAACGACGCTGTGATTCGACCACGCGGTGGCAACCGTTCCACGAACGACACTTCGACTGTCCATAGTGAGGGGTCTATCTATTCAACCGACCTCCCAGACTTTACACCCAACCGAGTACAAGACCACGGTCGAAACACTTCTACTAATTCCGAAGAGCCATTGATCCCCCCTGAGCCCCTATACTTGGCGTCCACGCATTCCGGATCTTCCCCTTCGATTCCACAACCACCATATGAATCGTCATTCTCGGGGTCGTCGACAAGCTTGTCAAGAATCACCAATCCCAATGGCACGAGGAACTGGTTAGATAGATCTCCCCGTAAACTCTCGGAATCCCCTACGAACCCGTTCAATCGGAATCCGTCGCCCTTGGTGCCAGATAACGGAAGATACAATTAACCCCGCTCATCGGCCTCGACCTCGACATAAGCTCCATATTCCTCCCCAAATTTGGACGGTTTTATTTTTAATTATCACGGACTTTTATACACCCCAGTATGGCGGCCATGCTACATAGACTCTTAATCGCTCTTTTTATTGCTGTGTTCTCCTCGCCTCCCACCCCCCTTTGTTTCATCCCTCTTCTCTGTAAGAATTCACACGCGGCGCACGATAATATTCGCCCACCTACAATCCCTCACGGACCTAGCATCTCACTCTCGATTCCCTATGGCACTGTTGTAACTAGGTGATTCTCCGTACGTATATTATATATCATTAGGTTCGTTGCTTGCATTGGTCAGTTAGTGCGGACTGATCGATTGATCTATGATGCACGAACTGTCGACGAGGCTGTGAAGGTGTAATCCACCCCTTTATTGGCTACCGTCCATGCTTGGCGTCCATATGCATCCGATGATACCGCACAAGCGATGGCCGGGGACGTACCGAATCGGTGACCTCGGTTTGAAATACCCACGAAACGCGTTTTGATAGCGATTCACCCGATTGATCAACTTAACTGCATGTCAGCGCAGGCGATTGTAGCAGTATTGGACTATAGTATACAAGCAAAGAAACGCCATTAAATTAAACTTTACGAGGTGCAGATAAGAGAAAAGGCGGAGGGTGGGAAACGAAGAGGACAACGCCTAGCGGGGCGTGGCCGACGTGCATGATATGAAAGAAACGTGTGGCAGGATGTGAATCCCGAGAGAAAGCTCAAACAAAAGGTGCGGGTGCGGGTGCGTGGAGGTCCATATCGGAAATTATTCTTTGGGCTTGATAACGTCGGAGTAGTTCTTGAATGGGTCCTTCCGCAAGATTTCAGCTTCTGAAGACATTGGGACCCCGCGATCCGCGGTCCACTTGGGTTTCATGACCGAATCTTGAAGACCTGGGTCCCTCGAAGAGGATAGAGTCGAGGGGACCTGAGAAAACCGAGGTGAGGTAAGTTCCAAAGATACGACGGAGACAACTGAGACGTCACCTCGTCTCGATATGGCGTAAATTTCGGTGTGGTCGGCGCGGGGACTTCCTCGTCTGTATCTCTGAACGGCACAAAAGCAGCTCGTTGCGAAGGTGTCTGTTGGGCTTCTGGCTCGGCATCCCTAAACGGCACAAAGCCTGTTTTCCTCGAAGGGGTCTGAACCTGGATCTCCGTGTCCGTATCCCTAAACGGCACAAAGGCAATACGCCGTGATGGTGTCTGAGGGATCCCCCCGTCGTGGGACCTTCTCGGCGGGTTAATTGGAATGGGTGGAGGGGGCATAGAATCCTTCTCGTTCACGGTCTCGCCCGGCTCTGGGTCGCGGAAAGGGACGAATTTTGGTGCTGCCCCCGATGAAGCGATACGCTTGGACTTGCCCGCTTGCTTGAGCGTCGTCCCGGCCATCTTGCTCACCTCCTTAACGTTCTCCTTGACACGGGTCTTGCGAGTACCAATATCCGGGAAGGAGACGGCTTCGTCGACCTGGGCAGCCCGACCCTCCGAACCGTCTGGGTCCACGAAAACCTGTGGCCGGGCGTTCGGTCGAGGTTGAACGGGGACAGAAGTTGAGGGAAGCCCCCCTGATATCGATCCTGACTTGGACTTATGGGACGACTTCGAAGGAGCGACAGCTAATGCTGGACGTTTGGTAACAGCCGGTGCTGGAGTTTTTTCCGGAGGAGGTGCAGTGAGGGATGTCATCAACCGTTTCTGAAATTCCGTGTGTTTGGTCTTCAGGCGGTCAACAGGTTCTGCTTGCCTATTGATACCAAGAAGGAATATCTCATCTGCCTCGCTCGTCCTACATACAGCACGATCACAAGATTGTCAAAGCCGTTCCTAAAAGAAAGGTGGTCCAGTCGACTCACTTTCCCATACGTTCCAAAACGCCTGCATACTCTTCATACACTAACGCATGTCCGGTCCCGATTTCATTCGCCAACAAGAATTTGAAGATCATAGACGGCTTCTCGACATAGCTCGCGTAAAGGACCCACAGCTTGAGATACTTCAACTCCGACCTCCAGGCACCATCTCGGTCGTCTTTTAAGACGCGGGTGGCCTTTTCGAGGAGCTCCAGCAAACAACTGTCCGCGCTGGGACCCTGAGGGTAGTTTTCCAAAGTCCAATAGACGAATCGACAATAAGCCTCCAGCGGATCGTCATCCTCGTCTTCCAACGCGATCTCTACGTTCATCCGATGCCGCTTCCTAGCTTCGGCAAGTTTGGCCTCCCGGTGAACGTGAGGAGTCTTGAGGATCGCAGATAAGGCGGTTACACGTCGACCAGAAGCAAGTGGCTGAATGTTCTCTTTGGCGGCTTCCAGCACATCGCAATCAACGATTGCCGGACCATCACTGAACACATCAACCTCGTTCCCCGCTGCATCGAATTTAGACATCGAGGCCGAGAGAGAGGGGTATCAAAGATGGGGAAGATGATAGTCGGAAGTTGGAGGGAAGTCAAAGTCCCAGTTTCGGAAGCAGAAACTTTAAAAGCTCAACAAGCGAGGCGCGTCTGCCAAAGCCACGTGATCGGACGCGCCGAGTGGCGTGGTCGATTGTTTTGAGTAAACAAGATGTAACAGGGTCATCACAAGCTCGTCAAGATGAACGGAGATTTTCCGATGAAATGTAAAAGACATTAGGTATAACGGGAAAGGATTCAGGCCATGTGGCTGTGTGAGGGGATAAGTGCACAAGTGCGAAGGGGGATATTTAAACGCCGTTAGAATAGATGAAAAGCCAGGGGAATGAAAATCATCGATGTAAGAAAGGGGAAATAGTAACGCGCGGGTCAACTACGCGAACATCCGGATAGTACCTATAAGTCCCAAGGAACGTTTTCAGGTGTAACGTCATTCAGGCGATGGGAATGTTGTTCTCTGCTCCGATCTGCAATGCCTTGTGTTTTGCGAGGATGGGATATAAGCAAGAGACGTGGGCCAACGCCCTGGTTTCTTCTTCGTCAATTTGTGTCATGTAGTGGCTGACGACCTTGATCTACACGCGGACGGAATGAGGCTTTAGTGTAATGAGAGCAATGGGGACTTACTCCTTTCTTTATACCATTCGCCTTGAGGGAAGCAAGCCTAGGGAAGCATTTGTGAGTCACAGTCGAGAACATTTGTCAGCTCTACGTTACTCCTACCATTTACGACCAGCTTGCTCTTTGAACGTTGGGAGCGAGTGAGCAGAAACCGAAGCAACCCATTGGTTGGTCTCTTCTATCAACTCCGGGCTGACACTCAACAAAGGAAGGTTGGCACCGGAGTTGATAAGATCGTAAACCTTCGTGAAGGGCATTTGGGCGAGAGCATCGAAGCTATGACTCGGGACATTCGTACTTGGGGTTTGAGGAGCTGGAGACGCGGCGACAGACGGGCCTCGAGAAGACAGATCGGGAGTCTCAGGGGTGCTGAATTCTATAACAGCAGCCTTCTTCTGTGGAGTGACAGGAATAGGTGGAGATGCAGGAACAGACTCTTCTTCCTGAGCGGCTTCAAGGACGATCTTGGCGTCAGCGATCTTAGCTCTCAACACTTCCGTGTTGAACAAGCAAAGAGCGCGTTCTCGTTTAGGGAGACTCATCAGCAGGTCGGTCAGTTCCCCAATATGCGACTTCTCCAACTTGCTGATAGCTTGGACCATACGTTCGCGCTCCGAGGTAGGGTGCAATGATCCAGAAGGGGAGGAGGTCCGCGGAGGCGTTACAACGGATCCCGGGATGGACACTGGGGTCGAAGGGTGCTCTGGGGCAGAGGCAATGGCCGCACTGGTGACAGGATCCAAGAGGCGCGAATCTTGTGAAGGGACGGGTGACGGAGAAGAGAGAGATTTAGTCGCTCGCACGCGGTCCGCAAGTTTCGTAGGATCTTGTATCACCGAAACGACATCGCTGAGGGACAGGCTGACGATCGAATCCACGATCGGTTCAACCTCGTCATTACGGACAGACCCCAAGCTTTTGATTCGTCTCGTAAGTTCTCCGGAGAGGACCTCTTTGCGAACGACAGGAGAAAGTGCCGATAAACTGTCGTACTGAAGCGGAACGTTCAAACTTCCGGATAGTGCAGCCTGTATGTACGTCAGTTTAAAGAACGACGAAGCGACGATAAATCGGGAGATAACCTGATAGTAACTTCCGGATCCTCGCCTTTGTCTTTCTGGTGTCCTGTCAACGAGTGTAGAGGTTGGAGACGCAAGGACTGCAGGGTGGGAACTCGGACTCGGCCATCCGACATAGCTGTCGCCGCCCTCGCTCAAGGTCGGGCTGGTGGCACCACTTGCACTTCGTGGATGTCCATTGTGACCACTGAATCGAGCAGCCAACTTCTCCTGGCGCAACTGTTTCGGTTCGTGCAATCTGACGATAACTGTTTTCTTCTCCAAGACGACTCCGTTCATTGCGTGCATCGCGGCGGACGCTTGGTCCGGCGTTTGGAACGAGACAAACCCAAACCCTCGACTTTCGCCTGCCTCATTGCGCATCACTCGGGCGCTAAGAGGCGTTTAGGTCACGACTTTACATCAAGCATGGAAGCCTACCTGACGATATGTCCGTACTATCCCAGAACAATAAGAAGCGACCTAGTTACACGTTTATAAAGCACTCACTGGACGGAAGTAGGTAAAGAGCCCGTTCGAGGTGATGGAGGTGTCGAGGTTCTGACACGAAATGCGCGTTAATTGTGTCACTGTAGATGGGGAAGGCGACACCGAACCTTGATAAAAAGATTACAAGGATCAATCAGCCCACTGTGGCTGTTCGAGCCAGGACCAGACAACGGTGCAAGTTGGACTTGCTGGCCAGGGCCATGAACGAAGTTTGCTCGTACGCTGTGGAAATTCGCTCGTGGAGGCGAATACTTGATGTGAACGGTGAGACTCGAGGTGGGGATACTTCTATGAATGCAAATACCTGGTTCACGGGGTAAGGGTATCCGGAAGTGACGAACGTCGGAGTACCGAGGGTAAAATCGCTCATCGAGCCGCTGGTTCTTCGAGGTTGGTAGCTCTGAATCGCGATATTATTACCGCCGATCTGAGCGCAATACATCGCGTCCTCGGCCTTGCGTGCATCGTCCTCACGCCAGAATTCGATCATGGCGGTTTCCTGCGCGAAGGAAACACGCGTTCTGACGGCAGCTAGCGCACCATATGGTCTGAAGAGATCGTAAAGCTGGAAGTCGGTATAGTTAGTGGGGAGGAATTTGACGAGACGCGGAGTAGCGGAGGCGGGCGGTAAAGGTGTGGGGGGATCGGTTGGGGGATACGGCGATAGTACGATGTTCGCGGGAGTGGTGAGACCAAGGAAAGACTTGGAATGAAGACACGCAAGTGCTTTCTCAGCTGTAAGGAGATTAGAGTTAAGCAGTTGATTGGCGTGAAGATGGAATGAAAATTACCTCGATCCAGATACTGGAACTCGATGGTTCCGCAGAGCTCCTGGTGGGATTCCTGCCTGGTGATCTTGAGACGAAACTTTGCACAGGGTTGGAAGACTACGGCAATCTCGTCGTCTGTCACGTAGGAGGGCAATCCGGAGATGTACAAAATGGGTTCATGAAGATAAGGATGGGGTTCAGTGTCGTAAGTGGCGGGCGCGTTGAGGTCGGCCATCGTGGAAGTCGTCGTCAAGAAAAGAGAGGGAGGATGAGGAATCAGAGGGGGGGAGAGTGACCGGACGATCTCTCTCGCAAATGCACCACACACCTGCCTGGATGTATGAACAAAATAGGAATCGGTCACGCACAAAAAAATCGCTGAGATTATGTAAGCTCGGCTTTTGCCGTTCTCATTCTTTGGGCGCTCGCTTTCCCCAGCCGAACTGTCATAAATACTAAGTCTTACTTATGACCCCGGCCGCTCACTCGATTTACCCCCGACCACCCCCTTCATCATGTCTATCAACTCCGCCTCCCCCCCTTCCTCACCAAGAACTTCCCCTTCGCGCCTTTCTCTTCAGAATATCTCATCAGCTTTCATCCGGATAAGGAGGGTCAGAGGGGGCAGGCAGATCGTATCTACCTCCGGACCTGAGCCCATCACACATCCTTGTCTAAAAAATGTCGTGTCTACGCACAAAGTTTCTGTGAGCCGCGAGGATCAGTTCGTCTGCTTATCTGCTGTCGACGTCCCTAAACTCCTCCGTGCATGTCGTTCGACTCTGCTCGACCAAGCGCGGACAATCGGCGCGAACGTCCTGGTAGAAGAACAGTACGTTATGACTCGGCGTCTTCCCCAATCCTCACTCATGATCATTCTTCGCAGATGGTGCACCTCTATCATCCCTCCAAAGAACCGCACAGTTGGCCCTTATAAAGTTCAGGTCAGACGATGTCAGCAGAAGTTGCATTCCAACGTCTTACTGACAGACACATCAGGTCCAATATTCTGCAAATGCCGCTCGGTCGGATAGGCGTGACCCCGGGAACCCCGTCGCTCTGGAGCAGTCCAAGAGTGTCCCAGGACTCATGACAATCCTCAAGCGTGCTGAATGATTTACTCTTGTCCACTGTCACGCACTGCTCGCCCGTTCGCTTGTAACTTCGACAAAATTATCACCCTCTTGATCTCTGCTAGTATTCAGTCCCTCCTTCGCGTTTGGTCTTGTTCCGTCATCGTGTGTCAGTATATGTCCGATTCTCTTCTCAGAAGTGTTCAATATTTCCTCGCTTAACCTTTTGTCCCTGCAATTCCCTCACCATCGTTACCCTAGTCTCAGCTTTGCCAAGGGCTTGTCCTGAACCACATCGGTAATCCAATCCGAATAAGTAGTCACGTCACAGAACGCACGTTCTATCTAATACATCCGCTAATCAATTCGTTTCGTTACTGTGGCCTCACCATCCGATTCATCAACATCCCCTCCGACCATCGCATCGACTTAGAATCCGTACCCTTGTTGAGGGTTGGGGAATCCTGGTGCTCCAGGGTATCCAAATGGTCTATCACCTTGCCACGGATTTGGGTTCACTTCGTCGTTTTGAGTTTGTGGTTGCGGCTCCTGATGCCCGAATCCACCGCTGAACCCACTCCCAACATCGTATCCACCGCTAAACCCGAACTGTTGTGGAGGTTGGTTGTAAGAAGGTTGGTAGCCTCCTCCAGATGGCTCGGGGTGGCTTGGCGCATAAGATGATGCGTAGGGTGACGCGTAGACCGAAGGTTGGTCTGTACGGGGCTCCGGTGGAATAGATCGATACGATGCGTCGCCATATGATGGATCAGCAGGTGCGTACAATGAGGCATAGGGGCTGGGTTGTGGGATTGCATCTTCAGGGCCTTCTCTTCTTCCATGCCCGGAACCACCGAAGAGGTTGGGAAGTTGACCCGGAATGCCTGGGATATTGGGGAACCCTCCACCTCCACCGCCGCCGTAACCTGGAGCATACACTCCCGAGTGCGAATGTGACGATCCATGACCACCACCTCCTCCTCCGCTGCCGCCCGTTAGGTTTTGGACGTAGCCCTGAATAGCGGCTTGCGCCTGAAATCCATAACTCTGCCCAGCGCTGCCCTCTGCTTCGCCTACTCCGCCTTCTCCCCCGAGTCGGATGTTCTTGTGATCTCTCACGGCTTCCTTGCGCAGCCGTTGGAGCATGGACCTCTTCCTGCTCTCACCTAATCCATTGATCCATGAGTACATGTATTTCATCATTTCTCGTTGGACCTGAGATCTGGTGTTATGGAAGTCGGGGTGGAAGCTGGACGATCGTTAAATCTCTAGAGTGCAGAAGAACACACCAGAGCCAGGGACTCACAACACTTCCAAAATATCCTCGGTTACGTTGCGAACATTCATATTCGGGTCATCCCAGGCTCTCACGACCAGGTTTACGGCGTGTGTCTAAGTGACAATCCATTGGTCTGTGTCATCTTTCCCCATTGAGAAACATCTCGTACCACGACGATCTTGGCCAGGTTTCCAGCAGGCTCGTTAAGTAACAAGTTCTAACCGAGTTCCGTCAACTTGCCAAATCAAGACAAGGAGATATCTGGCGCTCACAAAGTGATCTTTACTCAAGAAGGAATGGGTCGGATCCGACTGTATACGCCCATGAACGTTATCGAATCAACGATTTTCTGTGCGAAGCGCTTACCGCGGTCGGAATGTTGAAGACCTGGAAAAATAACGGGTGAACTTGACCATATCGCATCGGGCGCTCGCCGCAGAACTGACCTCGTATTGATCGTGGCTATCGATAACTTCACCAGAGGCTGCCACGAGGCCGGTCGTAGCTGATTTCATGAGTGGCTTCAACAGTGGCTTTGCGATAAATAGCGTCAACCTGGATCCATCATCGTATACGGTACCATCGTACTTACCTCCAACGTCGTGAACACAAACACTACGTCACGGATAGTTGTCAGATAAGCGTTCACGCTACATGGCGGTCGATCATACCAGATATATTTTCCATCAGCCTCTCGATCAAAGGTCCAAGACCCGGGATCCGGTCTGCGGTAATGTCAATACTTGGTTGCAGCCTCTGTAAACAGTAACACGTACCGATCGTCTTCTCGATCTTCTTCACAACTAAGGGCGTAGCGAAACTATCAGTTACATGTCAGGGCTCAAGGGGAGATTCAGGACATACTTCGATCTCGGAGAGTCAAAATTGCCCACAACTTCGCGTGTAGCTCTTGCGGGCTGAGCTCTTCAGGAGGTTTACCATTCATAGACCCACCCTCAGCACGGATCTTTTCCATCTCCTGTATGTCACTCTTCATATCTGATCCACCGCCGGATGGGATGGCTGAGGCCAGGTCTTGAAGGAGCGAAAAGGTAGACTGGGAATCATCTCCGGGGCCACGGGAACCGCCTCCCGACATCTTGGCCTTGGCCTTGGCCTTGTTCAGTTCGGCATTTAGGTCTGTGACGGATGCTTGACTCTGAAGACAGGTATTTTTAACGTCATGCTCTTAGCCGGGGCAGCGAGCTCACAATATGGTCTGTAGCCTCTCCCAAGAGACTGTGGATGAAATCACTAGATTCAATCGTCAGGCCTACGTTACTGCTTGCAGTTCACTGGTGCATTACCTAGATCCAAATGTTCCTGAGGTAAACCCGTGAGATCTGCGGTCCGATGGAACGAAATGGATATGCAATACCTGTAACCAATGGAGCGACCCATTTTCCGCCGGGGGCTTGGATCCTCGCCTGATCGCCGACGTGTAGGAATACCTCGGTATGACCCATCGACCAAAGGGCAAGTTCACAGAAATTTGAGTGGGCGGGAAAATCTTCTAGGGTGTGCAACTACGAAACCAACGTCACTAAACATGCGGACGAGAAGCGCCGTTCGATACCTACAGCCTGTCCGAGAAGTCTGTAAGCCTCGTATTCATCAGCCTTCTGGCCGTTGGCGCGCTGAGCCCGACCGCGCCGAATGCATTCTTCAAGGGTCCTGCGGACGAGGGCTTTGCTTGTATCCCATCCACCGTCCTCTGCAATTAATCCGTGAGAGACGTAACACGGATACACTCACGGATCTGACCATTGGCAATGTAGTTCTTCATCCCGGTTCGTGAATCGACCTCCAATTCTCGGGGCTGGGAAAACCATTCAGAATTCGCCGCTGGGATGTGCCGAAGCGTTACGTACGTCCACAGGCTATAAATACAGGGATCAGTGGGGATGTATCCGAAGGACATTGGTATTACTCACTCCACGGAGCCGTCTATCGTACTTTCGCGGGTCTTCACCCTCTCCGTAACCCTTTGGATTGTCTATGTGTTCTGTCTGTAGCAGCGCTGAGCGGGTGAAGGCCTGTGGTGTGTGTGGTGAATACGAACCGGGAGGTAGCATCCTAGACGTTCTTGTGTGACCTCGAATTCACCCGTTGCATACCCATGGGCGAGGAAACCAAGCGCAATGCACAAGTTGATGATAGTCTGTGGAAAATGTAATTCCAAAATACATCCATACCGAGAGACTGCGAACCTGGAGTTGCAACTTCTTAAGACCGGCGATATCAACAGCCTGAGTAATTCGGTGAGTCAGGGTTCCCTACACGATAATGTGTTGGTCAGTACCTGGCTGTAGTCTCGAAGCCAATTTCTAGCCTGTAGTCAGTAAGGAAGTTCAGGGGGTACAGGGGTCAAACGAACCCGAAGTATACTCGCTTAACATCGAGATTGTTAAATTTCGTGCCTCCTTTACCGATCAAGCTTCCTAGAACTGCGAGGCCACCTCCATGTTTCTTGGCAAGGCTACCGAGTGTATCTTCCTGCTCGAGCGCAATCATGAAGGAACAGATGAACAACTACCTGGAAACTACGCACGATGTCACCGTGTCTGAACGCCTTTCCTTCGAGAAAGGCGAAGCTGGAATCGCGATCAGAGTGGTTGCGATAAGATCTAACTAACTAGCGGAATTCACCTTGGAATGTTTCCTGCGCCAAAAGCGGCGACGTGGCTATTGTGCATGCATACTGTTAGAACAAAAAGCAGCACAAGAAATACTCTGATGTTTGCGTTTTTTCTCGACATGGTGGATGTCGGTCGTAAGAGCAAACTGGGATCAGCCGCAGTAAAAGGTCCGCTCAGGTGCGAGACACTTCCAAAGATGGAATGATGAAATATTTCGAAAAACGCAAATATTTGTGTTCGGGTACAAGGTTACGTAAGCAGTTTTTCTGCAACTCTACCAGTCACTCTACGCCTCAAGGTCGTACAGGTCCTCCTCTTCTTCCCCAGTCCTCCTGCGAGCTCATCCATCGCCTTGTAGGTCGCTCCCAGCACTTTTATTTGATTTTTTTCGTCTGATTTTTGGCCACCCCACAGTCCTCGTCATGACTTCTTCATCAATCCACAACAACGTTGTTCCCTCTGAAGTCGGGTGGCAGTTCGTGCCCCAGTACTACACATATGTAAACAAGCAGCCTCAACGTCTGCACTGTTTTTACACCAAATCGTCCACTTTCATCCATGGCACTGAGGGTGAGGATGGCAAACCCGCGTTTGGTCAACAGGTACGCACGCACACGCGGTCTTCTTACCCGTCACATATGATCCGAGATCTGACTCGCCACTGTCTTCCAGGAAATTCACAATCGTATTACTGCCATCGGTTTCGAGGATTGCAAGGTTTTCATTCACTCCGTTGATGCCCAGTCCTCCGCGAATGGTGGCATCATCATCCAGGTCATCGGTGAAATGTCCAATCGCGGAGAGGCTTGGAAAAAGTTTGTTCAAACCTTCTTCCTTGCGGAGCAGCCAAATGGTTATTTTGTCCTTAACGACATCTTCCGTTTCCTCAAAGAGGAGACTGCTGAGAGCGAGGATGAACGCGAGGATGAGGAGGCATCCGCTGACGAGAAGCCCCCCGCTTCGCCTGTTTCCGAACCTGCCCAGGTTGCCACTCCTCCTCAGGAACCTGTTCCCGAACCCGTCGTGGCCTCCCCTGTTTTTCCGGTGGCCGAACTAGAACTAGAGCCCGAGCCTGTCCCCGAGCCTCAGACGAACGGTGATCAGACTCCTGTTGTCGTGGAACCCGAGCCCGTCCCAGAACTAGAACCCACCCCTGCAGAAATTTCTCCAGCTCCACCATCGGCTACCCTTACCCCTGAACCACCTTCTACCCCAGCACCTGAGCCCGCGATCAATTTTATTCCAAAATCCTCTCCTTCCCCCGCGCCACCGATCCAGCAACCACAATTCCAACCTCAGCCTCCTCAGCCACAGGTGCCACCTCAGCCAAAAACGTGGGCCAATCTTGCTGCTGCTAATTCGAAGAAGTGGGGCTCCGCTGTCGCACAGGAGTCAAGAGGGGTTTCAGAGATTCCAGTAACGAGCACCCCTCCCAACGCGCCCTCGTCTCCTGCTCCTACTCCTGGTCGGGACCAACATCCTGCCTTTATCGCCGCGCAAAGCATTACACATCCCCAGTGCTTTGTTAAGGTATGTACAATAGGTTGTGCATCCTCCTCGTGGATATTGATCGTCTTTTCCAGGGTGTAGTGGACAGCGTTGCGGAGCAGACGCTGAAGCAAGTCGTCACCTCGCGCTTTGGACCCATCAAGGATCTTGAGATCGTTCGCAACAAAGCCTGCGCCTTCCTTGAGTTCGAGAAACTTGAATCTGCCAAACGTGCCATCACTGCTTCGCTTCCACCAGGTCAAGGCGGCCAGGGTGGTGTCAGGATCGAGACCGGAGGTGGAGAGAACGTCAGGATCTTCATTGAAACCAAGAAGGAGCGTGGTGAGAGACCTGTGAACAGATCCAGGGGCGGAGGACCCGGACAGGGCGTTAATGGTGGTGGTGATGGCCGTGGTTCATACCGAGGCAGAGGCCCACCCCGTGGTCGTGGCGGCCCCAAAGCCTAAAAACTTGTAGTCGGTGTCCTGTGATTGTAGGATCCTTATTGTTTTCAACAGTCTTATTCCCTTTCTCCCTTGCATTTACATTTGTCTCTCTTTTTCCTCTGGGCACCCCACGCTTTCACTCTTTGACCCCATTAACCGTTCTTGTTATGTGTTCGCATTCGCATATGTTTGCTTCCCCTGTCCTTTCCAGCCGACTGTCTCCTCTCTTTTACGTTCCATTTCTGTGATTGCTCTCGATTGTTTTGCAACGAACGAGTGGGGTTTGTGTCACGTTTAAAGCGTGCAGGGGCGTAGGTCGTTTTTCAAAAGTAGATACAGCTCGATCAGAAACGCCAAAAAGCATTCGAAATTTCCCACCTAGGTTGAGAGTAATGGATTGTAATTCTAGCATGGCAATCCCTTGAGGCCGACGAAGACCGTGGTACAAACAGCAGCGGAGATATGACGACAAACAAGAGGAGGGGGATAAACGAAAGGAAAAGGATTACTCGGTACACCTTGTGAGATTTGTTTGCCATTAAGTTCGATGATAAAAGCGTGAGGGTGAGTTGGACGACGTTATGTCATGGGAGGTGGGTTGAAAGTCATGATCTCCTCGTACAGTAATTCCTTCAGCTGCTCTCGACTGATGTCGTCTTTGTGCACTGTAGAACCGCGTTCACTTAGAAGGTGATAGAGGGACGATGGCTACGAGAATCACTGACAATCAAATTCAAAGAACTCAGGGTCGAGAGGCGGTGCGACTGGCTCGTCGTCGGGATCGTGCTGTGGGACCAAACAATCGTGATGAGTGATCGAACGGCAAACCCAAAGGCTGTGTGCTATACTCACGTATGCTTCCAAATAGGGGTGGGCGAGAGCATCCTCGACTGTGATACGCTTTTTTGGATCAAATGTCTGAGGACACACCAACGTGAGCCATGCACAAAACAGATGCAGCTAGGGGACATACTAATGTCTTAGTCAAGAAATCGCAAGCCAGAGGGCTGGCGTTTGGGAACAGTTGTGAGAACGGACGTCGCTTCCTGAACGGCAACGCCCTAATGTAATCTCGGGATCTCCTAGTCGTAATTGCGTAAAATTCATCCAAAGTAGGCGTTCCGAGGACGTCAAGGATGAGGGTCAGCTGGTGATGATAATCTCTACCCGGGAACAAGGGTTTTCCTGACAACATTTCGGCAAGGATGCATCCAACTGACCAGACGTCGATAGCCTGACCAATGACGGTCGGTAAAAGGGACCCGAACACGCAAAGAGACGCTCACCTTGGTATACTGCTTAAACGTCAACATGATTTCGGGTGCACGATACCAGCGAGTAGCGACATATTCGGTCATGAAACCAGTTTCGGTTCCCGATGGTTCCGCCGTCTTAACCGAGCGAGCGAGACCGAAATCGCAAACCTTGAGATCACAGTTGGCATTGAGCAATAGGTTGGATGGTTTGAGGTCCCGATGGATAACATCAGCGGAGTGCAGGGCCTTGAGGGCGCGTAGGGTCTGGTAGATGAAGTACTGGGCGTGATCATCAGATAAGTCCTGTGTTCTGATCACGCGGTGCATATCGGTCTCCATGAGCTCCTGGATCACTGTACGACGTTCACGAGTTGAGCGCAAAGAAACGAAGCGAAGTTGGAAGGATAGTCACAGTAGACCTCTTTGAAAGCCTCTATTGAAGGGGGTTTGATAATGTCCAAAATCGAGATGATCTGCAACCAATGGGCATAAGTGGGAAAATATGCGTGTAGTCGATGAATGGCACACGTTTTCGCAAACGCCAGCCTCGCTGAGGAATTTGAGCAGCTTGAGCTCCCGAAGAGTCCTCAAACAGAACATTGAATGGTCGAAGGGGGCAATCTTCTTGATCGCAACCTTTCTGCCCGTTGGGCGATGGACAGCAGAACAGACGATACCATAGGCACCCTCTCCTACGACATCGAGGACCTGGTACTGAGAGCCTGTGAAGCGTGCTAGGTAAATACGAGGCAGGATGGAGGTAAAGGAATACGGACCGACGTTGAATCGGACCTTGCGAGGGGCAGGTTGTGCTTGAGAAGCAGCATGACTATGCTTTGAAGGCTGTTTAGACCCCGCGTTGGTTTGTTGACTCTGCGGCTGGGACTGCTGCTCAGTGGGCATTAGAAGATGAAGAAGATGGGGGGGAGAGAAGGGGAGGAGGACG
>Ga0307512_10004201_pt1 | contig 15934 bp, 19 predicted proteins | sample 14_EM_MG_FD_200267 | JGI IMG/M metagenome (GOLD analysis project Ga0307512, IMG submission 200267) | Populus trichocarpa ectomycorrhiza microbial communities from riparian zone in the Pacific Northwest, United States - 14_EM | ecosystem: Host-associated > Plants > Roots > Unclassified | place... | reverse complement strand
ATCGCCGGGGTCGGCACGGTGCTCGCCGACGACCCGCAACTGACCGTCCGCGACCTGCGCGACGGCACGCTGGCGATCACCCAGCCGCTGCGGGTCGTCGTGGACTCCTCCGGGCGTACGCCGCAAGCAGCCCGGGTCCGCGACAACACCGCACCCACCTGGATCGCGACCACCGCCGAGCTCGGCTCGGGCCCGGACGGGCGCACCGACCTCTCCGCCCTGATGACGGCGCTGTATCAGCGCGGTGTGCGCGCCGCGCTGCTCGAGGGCGGCCCCACGCTGGCCGGCGCGTTCCTCGCGGCCGGCCTGGTCGACAAGGTGATCGGCTACATCGCCCCCAAGCTGCTCGGCTCGGGCCGGGCCGCGCTGGTCGACGCGGGCGTCGGCACCATCGCCGAGGCCCTCGAGCTGGATCTGGCTGATCTCACCCAGATCGGCCCCGACCTGCGCTTCACCGCATCCCTCCGGCAGAAAGAGGCCTGATGTTCACGGGAATCGTCGAGGAACTGGGCGAGGTCAAATACCTCACGGACGCCGGGGGCGACTCGGCGGTCATCGCCGTGCGCGGGCCCGTCGTGACGTCCGACGCGCGGCACGGCGACTCGATCTCGGTCAACGGGGTCTGTCTCACCGTGATCGACAACGTCGACGGGGTGTTCACCGCCGACGTGATGGGCGAGACACTGCGCCGCTCGTCGCTGGGCGTGCTGAAGCCGGGCAGCCCGGTCAACCTCGAGCGGGCCGCGACCGTCGGGAGCCGGCTCGGCGGGCACCTGGTCCAGGGCCACGTCGACGGGGTCGCCCGGATCATCGCCCGCGAGCCGGCCGACGAGTGGGAGGTGCTGCGCTTCTCGCTGCCGAGCGAGCTGGCCCGCTATGTGGTCGAGAAGGGCTCGATCACGGTCGACGGGGTGTCGCTGACGGTCATGGCGGTCACCGACGACACGTTCAGCGTGGGGCTGATCCCGACCACGCTCAAACTCACCGTGCTCGGCGCCAAGGCCGTCGGCGACCTGGTGAACCTGGAAGTTGACGTTATCGCCAAGTACGTGGAAAAGATGCTGGGAGGCCGTCGTGCGTACTGACATCGAGCAGGCGATCAAGGACATCGCCGCCGGTCGAGCCGTCGTCGTGGTGGACGACGAGGACCGGGAGAACGAAGGCGACCTGATCTTCGCGGCGGAGCTCGCCACGCCCGAACTGGTCGCGTTCATGGTCCGCTACACGTCCGGCTACATCTGCGCGCCGCTCACCGAGGACGAGGCCGACCGGCTCGACCTGCCCCCGATGTTCCACACCAATCAAGACCGGCGCCAGACCGCGTACGCGGTGACGGTCGACGCCCGCGCGGGGGTCAGCACCGGCATCTCGGCCGCCGACCGGGCGCACACGATCCGGCTGCTCGCCTCGGCCGACACCCAGCCCACCGACCTGTCCCGGCCGGGGCACGTCGTGCCGCTGCGGGCCAAGGCGGGCGGGGTGCTGCGCCGCTCCGGGCACACCGAGGCCGCCATCGATCTGGCCGTGCTGGCCGGGTTGCGCCCGGCCGGGGTGCTCTGCGAGCTGGTCAACGACGACGGCACGATGATGCGCCGGCCCGACCTGGAAGTGTTCGCGACCGAGCACGACCTCGCGCTGATCAGCATCGCCGACCTGATCGCCTACCGCCGGCGGCTGGAGCAGCAGATCGAGCGGGTCGTCGAGACCCGGCTGCCGACCGAGCACGGCGCGTTCACGGCGGTCGGCTACCGGGCGAACACCGACGGCGCCGAGCACGTGGCGCTGGTCTTCGGCGACCTCGGCGACGGCACGGACGTGCTGGTCCGGGTGCACTCCGAGTGCCTGACCGGGGACGTCTTCGGCTCGGTGCGCTGCGACTGCGGGCCGCAGCTGGACGCGGCGCTGCAGCGGGTCGCCGAGGCAGGTCGCGGGGTCGTGCTCTACATGCGCGGGCACGAGGGCCGCGGGATCGGATTGCTGCACAAGTTGCAGGCGTACCAGCTGCAGGACCGCGGCCTGGACACGGTCGACGCGAATCTCGAGCTGGGCCTGCCGGCCGACGCCCGCGACTACGGCATCGGCGCGCAGATCCTCTACGAGCTGGGGGTGCGCTCGATGCGGCTGCTCACCAACAACCCGGCGAAGCGGGCCGGGCTGGAGGGCTACGGCCTGACGATCCTCGGCCGCGAGGCGCTCCCGGTGCGGCTGCACCCGGAGAACGTGCGGTACCTGCGGACCAAGCGGGACCGGATGGGGCACCTGTTCGAGGCGTTGGGCTGAATCTCCAGATTTCTTTCGGGAAGATGTTCGTAAAAAGGGGGCACTTATGGCCGGCTTCGGTGATCCGCACCTGAACACGGTCGAGGCTGCCGGGCTCAAGCTCGGCATCGTCGGCTCGCGGTGGCATTCCCAGTTGGTCGACCACATGGTCGAGCGGGCCCAGGCGGCCGCCAAGGCGTGTGGCGTGGACGACGTGATCGTGGCGCGGGTGGCCGGCTCGGTGGAGCTGCCGGTGGTGGCGCAGGCGCTCGCCAAGCAGTGCGACGCGGTGGTCGCCCTCGGCGTGGTGATCCGCGGCGAGACGGCGCACTTCGACTACGTCTGCGACGCCGTCACGGCCGGCCTGAGCCGGGTGGCCCTGGACGAGCAGACCCCGGTCGCCCACGGGGTGCTGACCGTGGAGTCGCTCGGCCAGGCCAAGGACCGGGCCGGCCTGGAGGACTCGATCGAGGACAAGGGCTGGCAGAGCACGGTCGCGGTGCTCGACGCGGTGCTGGCGATCCGGGAGATCGCCAAGGCCGGCTAGAGGCGGCCCGCTTCGATGATCCGGGCCAGGAACTGGCGGGTTCTCGGCTCGGTGGGGTCGCCCAGCACCCGGGTGGGCGGCCCGGACTCGAGGACCCGGCCGCCGTCCAGGAAGACCACCTGGTCGGCGACCTGGCGGGCGAAGCCCATCTCGTGGGTGGCGAGCACCATCGTCATGCCCTCGCCCTTGAGGTCGCGGATCATCGTGAGCACCTCGCCGACCAGCTCGGGGTCCAGCGCCGAGGTGACCTCGTCGAGCAGCAGCAGGCGGGGGCTGTTGACCAGGGCCCGGACGATCGCGACCCGCTGCTGCTGGCCGCCGGAGAGCCGGTCCGGATAGCTGGCCGATTTGTCCGCCAGGCCGACCCGGTTCAGCCACTCCGTCGCCTGCTCACGGGCTTCCGCGGGGTCTTTGCGGTGCACGCGGGTCGGCGCGAGAGTGATGTTCTCCAGCACGGTCATGTGCGGGAACAGGTTGTACGACTGGAACACCATCCCGATCCGTTGTCGTACTTTATCCGGGTTTATCCCGGGGTCGGTGATGTCCTCGTCGTCCAACCGGATCGTGCCGTCGTCGATCTGCTCCAGCAGGTTGACGCAGCGCAGCAGGGTCGACTTGCCCGAGCCGGACGCCCCGATCAGCGCCACCACCTGGTGCTCGTCCACGTCCAGGCTGAGGTCGTCGAGCACCACGCTGGTGCCGAAGACCTTCCGGACGGCCTTGATCTCGAGCAGCATCAGGCCCCCGCGTTCTGCCGGCGGGCGGCGCGCAGTGTCACCCAGTCGGTGACGGCGATCAACGGCAGGGCCAACAGCACGAACAAGACCGCGGCCACGATGTACGGCGTGTAGTTGAAGTTCTCCGCGGTGGCGATCTGGGCCGCCCGGACCGCGTCGATCGGGCCGGCCAGCGACACCAGGCCCACGTCCTTCTGCAGCGCAACGGTGTCGTTGAGCAGCGGCGGCGCCACCCGCCGGACGGCCTGCGGCAGCACCACGTGGCGCATCGTCTGCCGGTAGGTCAGCCCCAGCGATCGGGCCGCCGCGAGCTGGCTGGGGTGCACCGACTCGATGCCGGCCCGGAACACCTCGGCCAGGTACGCCCCGTACGTGACGACCAGCGCCGCCCCGCCGAGCACGTACACCCCGGGGGTGCCCTGCAGCCGCAGACCTGGGATGCCGAAGGCGAACAGGTAGATCACGATGATCAGCGGGACGCCCCGGAACGCGTACGTGTACAGCGTCGCCATCGCCCGGACCGGGAAGAACACCGGGCCGCGCAGGGTGCGCAGGACCGCGATCAGCAACCCGAGCGCGAGCGCCAGCACGGCGCAGACGACCAGCATCCGGATGTTCAGCCAGAGCCCCTCGATGACCGCGGGGAACGACTCCTTGGCGATCTGCCAGCTGAAGAACGAGCCCTTGACCCGCTCCCAGCCCGGCGATCCGGTGACCGCGACGACCAGCAGCACGCCGACCACCGCGGTGGAGCCGGCGGCGAGCAGCACGGACCGGATCGCCTTGCCCCGCCGGTAGGCGATCCGGCCCTGCTGAACTGCGCTCGGGGTATGAAGCTCCGGCGTCACGACAGCTCGGGGGCCCCGCCCGTGCCGGCCAGCCAGGTCTTCTCCAGCACCGCGAGGGTGCCGTCCTGGCGCAGCTGGTCGACGGCCTTGCTGACGCAGCCGGTCAGCGGCGAGTCCTTGTCCAACACGATGCCGAACTGCTCCGGCACGCCCACCTGCGGCAACTGCCCGACGATGACGCCGTTGTCCAGCTCCGCGCCGGTCATGTAGAACGCGGTCGGCAGGTCCACCACCAGGCCGTCGATCGTGCCGTTCTGCAGCGCCTTCTTCGCGTCGTCGTTGCTGTTGAAGACCTGCGGCTGCTTGCTCGGCTTGATCAGCTCGGTGATCGCCTGCAGGCTCGTGGTGCCGACCTGGGCGCCCAACTTGGCGTCCTTGAGCGCGGCGATCGTGGTGGCCCCGGCGATCTTCGAGCCCTTGATCGTGATGACCGTCTGCCGGACCAGGTAGTACGGCGACGAGAAGTCCACGGCTTGCTTGCGCTCGTCGGTGATCGAGAACTGGTTGAGGTCGATGTCGTACGCCTTCGGCCCTGGCGCGATCGCGTTGTTGAACGGCACCTGCGCCCACTTCACGTTCGCCTGCTGATAGCCGAGCCGGCTTGCCACCTGGTACGCCACCGCCGACTCGAAGCCCTTGCCGTTGGCCGGCTTGTTGTCGCTGAACCACGGCTCGTACGCCGGATTGTCGGTGCCGATCGTGAGCGTGCCCGCGGTCTTGGTGGCGAGCGTGCTGGGGGCGCAAGTGCCCTGGGACGCCGACGCGGAACCGCTCGCGGTGGGCGCCGTCTCGTCGGCGGGAGCGCAGCCGGCGAGGGCGGTGAGGAACAGGGTTGCGCTACCGAGCGCGGCTAGGGTGTTTCTGCTGACCATGTCGGCGAGCCTAAGCCACGTCCCAACGGATGGGGCCGTGCGCCGCGATCGGTTAATGAGCTGCAACAATCGTCTCCCGTGAAGACGTTCGAGGAGCTGTTCGCCGAGTTGCGGGCAAAGGCGGAGCAGCGCACACCCGGCTCGTCCACCGTGGCGGCGCTGGATCGTGGAGTGCACTTCATCGGCAAGAAGGTCGTCGAGGAGGCGGCCGAGTCGTGGATGGCCGCCGAGCACGAGGGGCCGGAACGAGCCGCCGAGGAGATCTCCCAGCTGCTCTACCAGGCACAGGTGCTGATGATCGCCACCGGGCTCGACCTCAAGGACGTCTACCGACATCTGTGACGTGTGTCCTCCCTTTTGACTTTCCCAAGCGAAGGAGCACGTCCGACATGCTACGAATCGCCGTACCGAACAAGGGCACCCTGTCCGCCCCGGCCTCGCAGATGCTGCGCGACGCCGGCTATCTGCAGCGCACCGACCCGAAAGACCTGATCTGCCGGGACGAGGCCAACGACGTCGAGTTCTTCTACCTGCGCCCCCGCGACATCGCCACGTACGTCGGCTCGGGTGATCTTGATCTCGGCATCACCGGCCGCGACCTGCTCGTCGAGTCCGGCGTGCCGGCCCAGGAGCTGCTCGATCTCGGCTTCGCCGGGGCCACGTTCCGCTGGGCCGCCCCGCCCGGCACGCTTGAGTCGGCCGACGCGATCGGCGGCCGGCGCATCGCCACCGCGTATCCGGGGGTGGTGGAGCGGCACCTCGCCGAGCACAACCTGAAGGCCGACATCGTCCGCCTCGACGGCGCGGTCGAGAACGCCGTCCGGCTCGGTGTCGCGGATCTCATCGCCGACGTGGTGGAGACCGGCACGACGCTGCGCCAGGCTGGCCTGGTCACGGTCGGCGAGCCGATCCTGCGCTCGTCGGCAATCCTGATCGCCCGGGAGGACGGTGACGAGCGCCGCGCGGCGCAACTGCTGCGCCGGCTGCAGGGCGTGCTGGTCGCCCGCGGCTACGTGATGCTCGCGTACGACGTGCGCGCCGATCTGCTGGAGAACGCCACCGCGCTGACCCCCGGCATCGAGTCGCCGACCGTGTCGCCGCTGCACCGCGAGGGCTGGGTCGCCGTCCAGGCGATGGTGCGCCGCCAGGAGGTGCACCGGATCATGGACGAGCTGTACGAGCTGGGCGCCCGCGCCATCCTCGTCACCGACATCTCCAACTGCCGGTTGTGAGTGAGACAGTGGAGGACGTGATGGTGGCGAGTGAAGCTGTTGAGTTCCGGCCGAAGAAGATCCGGTGGGTCGCCGCCTCGGCGGCCGGCGCGGTGGTCGTCCTGTTCACCGTGCTGAGCTTCGGCCTGCACGGCTCGACCGGCTTCGACAACTCGGGCTCGTTCGAGCGCGGCGACCAGACCGCGATGATCGGGCTGGGCGTGCTGATCGGCCTGGGCATCCTGGCCCTCACCCGGCCCCGGGTGCGCGCCGACGCCGAGCACATCAAGATCCGCAACGTGGTGGGCGGCTACGACCTGCCCTGGTCGGTGGTCCGGGCGGTGCGGTTCGACCGCAATTCGCCCTGGGCGACGCTGGACCTGCTCGACGACGAGCAGGTCTCGGTGCACGCGCTGCAGGCCGCCGACAAGGAGTACGCGGTGGAGGCGGTCCGGGCGCTGCGGGCCCTGCACGCGGCCGCGTCGTAAGCCTGGTAGACTTGCCCACAGTCGACCACGCCCGCATGCCCGTGTCTGGAAACAGAGCGAGTAGGCAGGCGCGAAAGAGGAGCCCGCTGGTTCCCACCCGCTCACCCCAGGTGTCCGGGTCCGGTCACCCGGCCTGGGGAATAACCCAGCCTCGGGGAGCGTCCTCGTGGACGCCAATGACCGGTCGAGCGGGCCCTGGCATGCGCCGGGGCCTTCTGCTTTCCCGGCGCCCTGTGACCGAGGGCGCGGGGCCGACCGACATTGGCAGCGCCTGGCCACCCGGCCGGGCGAGGATTGCAACTGAGGAGGCCCCATCAGCGTCGAACCACGCGTCAACGAACAGATCCGGGCACGAGAGGTCCGTCTGGTCGGTCCTGAGGGTGAGCAGGTGGGCATCGTCCCGCTCGAGCGCGCCCTGCAACTGGCTGCGGATGTAGATCTGGATCTGGTCGAGGTTGCTCCGATGGCGCGGCCGCCGGTGTGCAAGCTCATGGACTTCGGCAAGTTCAAGTACGAGAGCGCACTGAAGGCCCGCGAGGCACGGCGCAACCAGCAACAGACCGTCATCAAGGAAATGAAGCTCCGGCCGAAGATCGACCCGCACGACTACGAGACCAAAAAGGGTCACGTGGTGCGGTTCCTCAAGGCGGGCGACAAGGTCAAGGTGACGATCATGTTCCGCGGTCGTGAGCAGAGCCGCCCCGAGCTGGGTTTCCGGCTCCTGCGCCGGCTCAGCGAAGAGATCTCGGAACTGGGCTTTGTCGAGGCCAGTCCCAAGCAGGACGGCCGCAACATGATCATGGTGTTGGCTCCCCACCGGGCCACGAAGGCCGCCGCCGCAGCCACGGTCGCGGCCAACGCGCGCCCGCCCCGCGAGCCGCGCGAGGGTGATGGTGCCGAGGCACCGCCGGCCGCCGTGGCCGACACCACCGTCGAATGATTGCTCTCCATGGCCCCCCGGCCGTGGAGAGCTGAGCAAGTACAGAAAGAGGCGTTCGTAGTGCCGAAGATGAAGAGCCACACCGGCATGGGTAAGCGGGTGCGGGTCACCGGCGGAGGCAAGCTGCTCCGGGAGAAGGCTGGTAAGCGCCACCTCCTCGAGGGCAAGTCCTCGCACGTCACCCGACGGATGACCGGCACGGTCACCGTGGCCAAGGCCGACACCAAGCGAGTTAAGAAGCTGCTGGGCCGCTGACGCGTGCCACACCCGTTCCCCTGTTAGGAGTACTGAGATGGCACGCGTCAAGCGGGCTGTGAACGCCCAGAAGAAGCGCCGTACGATTCTGGAGGGCGCCAGCGGCTACCGCGGACAGCGCTCGCGGCTGTACCGCAAGGCCAAGGAACAAATGCTGCACTCGATGCAGTACGCGTACCGCGACCGCCGTGACCGCAAGGGCGACTTCCGCCAGTTGTGGATCCAGCGGATCAACGCGGGCGCCCGGGCGAACGGCCTGACCTACAACCGCCTGATCCAGGGGCTGAAGCTGGCCGGCGTCGAGGTGGACCGCAAGATCATGGCCGACATGGCCGTCAACGACGCCGCCTCGTTCGCGGCGATCGTCGAGATCGCGCGCGCCGCCGTGATCGCCGAGGGCACCGGTGGCGCCGGCGCCCAGGCTGCCTGAGTAACACCGCACTTTTCGAGGCGTCTCCCGATTTCCTGCGGGAGACGCCTCAATGCTGTGCCAGCCCAGGACGGGATCGTGCTTTGTGAACTTCTCCTCGCGTACGCCCAGAATTGTCGCGGCCCGCAAGTTGCAGCGCCGCAAGGATCGTGATCAGGCCGGGCGATTTCTCGCGGAAGGGCCGCAGGCCGTCCGCTCCGCGCTGGCCGCGGGGGTCGTGCTCGAGCTCTTCGGCACGGACGCCGCGCTGGCCCGGCACGCCGACCTGGCCGCGCAGGCCGAGGTCGTCTCCGCGGTGACCGACGACGGGCTCGCCGCGCTGGCCGAGACCGTGCAGCCGCAGGGCCTGGTCGCCGTCTGCGCGCAGATCGACGTGCCGCTCGGTGCCGCCCTGGCCAAGGCGCCGCGGCTGGTGGCCGTGGCGGTGGAGATCCGCGACCCGGGCAACGCCGGCACCATCCTGCGCACCGCCGACGCCGCCGGGGCCGCAGCGGTCGTCTTCGCCGGCGACGCCGTGGATCCCTACAACGGCAAATGCGTACGCGCCTCGGCCGGCAGCCTGTTCAACGTCGACGTGGTCCGCGACCGGGCTCCGCAGTCCGTGGTCGACGACCTGCGCGTGCACGGCGTCCAAGTTCTCGCCGCCACCGGCTATGGGGACGCCGACCTGGAGGAACTGCTCGATGACGGGGCGCTGGCCGCCCCCACGGCCTGGCTCTTCGGCTCCGAGGCGCACGGCCTGAGCGAGGAGTTGCTTGTCGCCGCGGACCGCCGGGTGCGCGTCCCGATCTACGGCGGCGCCGAGAGCCTGAACCTGGCTGCCGCCGCGGCGGTGTGCTTGTATGCTTCAGCCAGAGCGCTACGACAGGAGTCAGTCCGATGATCCGGATGTTTACCCGGCCCGCTGGTCGCGGGCGCGTGGTCTGACTCTTTCTCGCGCAACTCCCTGACCGGCGGGCGGCGGCCCAGCCGCGCCTCCGTACACTGCCCGATGGCTCATCCGGTGTGAGGGAGTTCGCCGCATCATGTCCTACCGCAACGATCCGTACGATCCGAAGCAGGCTGCCCTGCTCGCCCCCGAGGCGCTGGAATCCGCCGTCCTGGACGCGGAGAAGGCCTTCGACCAGGCGTCCGACCTGGACGCACTCGGGGCGCTGAAGCCGCTGCACCTGGGCGACCGGTCGCCGGTGTCGCTGGCCCGCCGCGAGATCGGCTCGCTGCCGCCGGCCGCGAAGTCCGACGCCGGCAAGCGGGTCAACCTGGCCCGGCAGTCCATCCAGAGCTACTACGACTCGCGGGTCACCGAGCTGGAGCTCGACCGGGCCGCCAGGGTGCTGGTCGAGGAGCGCGTCGACGTCACCCTGCCGTGGGACCGCCGCCCGCGCGGCGCCCGGCACCCGCTGACCACGCTCATGGAGCGCATGGGCGACCTGTTCGTCGGGATGGGCTACGAGGTCATCGAGGGCCCCGAGCTGGAGCTCGAATGGGCGAACTTCGACGCCCTCAACATCGGCCCCGACAACGCGGTGCGCGGCTCGATGGACACGTTCTACGTGGACCTGCCGGGCCTGGTCATGCGCACCCACACGTCCCCGGGGCAGGTGCGCAGCATGCTGACCCGCAAGCCGCCGATCTATGTGGTCGCGCCGGGGCGGGCGTACCGGTCGGATGAGCTGGACGCCACGCACAGCCCGGTGTTCCACCAGATCGAGGGCCTGGTGGTGGACGAGGGCATCACGATGGCGCACCTGCGCGGGACGCTCGACCACTTCGCCAAGGCGATGTTCGGCACCGAGGCGCGGACCCGCTGGCGGCCGCACTACTTCCCGTTCACCGAGCCGTCCGCCGAGTTCGACGTCTGGTTCGCCCAGCACCGCGACGGCCCGCAGTGGGTCGAGTGGGGCGGCTGCGGCATGGTCAACCCGCGGGTGCTCACGGCCTGCGGGATCGACCCGTCCCGGTATTCCGGGTTCGCGTTCGGGATGGGCGTGGAGCGCACGCTGATGTTCCGCAACGGGGTCAGCGACATGCGCGAGATGGTCGAGGGTGACGTGCGGTTCACCCGTCAGTTCGGAATGGAGGTCTGACGCGCGATGAAGGTTTCACTTTCCTGGCTGCGGGAGTACGTCGAGCTGCCCGCTGAGCTGTCCGCCGAGGACCTCGAGTCCGCCCTGATCGGCCTCGGCCTGGAGGTCGAGTCGATCGTCGACCAGGCCGCCACCGTCAAGGGCGACCTGGTCGTCGGCCGGGTGCTCGAGATCGAGGAGCTGACCGGCTTCAAGAAGCCGATCCGGTTCAACCTGGTCGACGTCGGCGCCGCCGAGCCGCAGGAGATCGTCTGCGGGGCCCGCAACTACGCGGTCGGCGACCTGGTCGCGGTGATCCTGCCCGGCGGCGAGCTGCCCGGCGGGTTCACGATCGGGGCGCGCAAGACCTACGGCCGCAACTCCAACGGCATGATCTGCTCGGCCGCCGAGCTGGGCCTGAGCGGCGACCACTCCGGCATCATCGTGCTGCCGCCCGGCAGCGCGTCGCCCGGCGTGGACGCGCGTCCCGTGGTCGGCCTGGACGACGTGCTGGTCGAGGTCGAGATCACCCCCGATCGCGGGTACGAGATGAGCGTGCGCGGGATGGCCCGGGAGCTGTCCTACAGCTTCTCCTCGGCGTACACGGATCCGGCCTCCGGTCCGGCCACCGCGGGCACCACGTCGTCTCCGCACCCGGTGACCATCGACGACATCGTGGGCTGCGACCGGTTCTCGGCGCGCGTCGTGCGCGGCATCGACCCGAACGCGGCGTCGCCCGACTGGATGCAGCGGCGGCTGATCGCGGCCGGCGTGCGGGCCATCTCGCTGCCCGTCGACATCACCAACTACCTGATGCTCGAGCTGGGCCAGCCGATGCACGTGTTCGACCTGAACCGGCTCCGCGGCGGCCTGATCGTGCGCCGGGCGCACCCGGGGGAGAAGCTGACCACCCTGGACGGTGTCGCCCGCGTGCTGGACGCCGAGGACATGGTGATCTGCGACGACAGCGGGCCGATCTCGCTCGCCGCGGTGATGGGCGGCGAGACCAGCGAGTGGCATCAGGGCACGGTCGACGTGCTGCTCGAGGCCGCGCACTGGGATCCGATCATGGTGGGCCGGACGGCCCGGCGGCACCGGCTGTTCAGCGAGGCCGCCAAGCGGTGGGAGCGCGGCGTCGACCCGCAGCTGACGCTGGTCGCGCTGGAGCGGGCGGTCGAACTCTTGACGACGCACGCCGGCGGCACGGTCGACGAGCAGGTGCTCGACATCGATCACGTCACCCCGCCGGCGCCGGTCGCCCTGCCGGTGGATCTGGCGACCCAGCGGATCGGCGTGGCCTATTCGGCCACCCAGGTGATCGAGCTGCTGCGCCAGGTCGGCTGCACGGTGACCGGCGTGGACCCGCTGGTCGTGACGCCGCCGTCGTGGCGGCCCGACCTGCTCGCCCCGGCCGATCTGGTCGAGGAGGTCGCGCGGCTGGGCGGCTACGACGCCATCCCGAGCATCCTGCCGCTCGCCCCGGGCGGTCGCGGCCTGACCGAGGGCCAACGCCGCCGGCGTACGGTCAGCCGGGCGATCGCCGAGGCCGGCTACGTCGAGGTGCTGTCGTATCCGTTCGTGGCGCCCGAGGTGCACGACGCGTTCGGGCTGCCGCCGGGCGACCCGCGGCGCAGCGCCGTGCGGATCACCAATCCGCTCTCCGAGGAGGAGCCGGAGCTGCGTACGTCGCTGCTCCCGCCGCTGCTCGGGGCGCTGAAGCGCAACATCGGCCGGGGCCTGCGCGAGCTGGCCCTGTACGAGACCGGCACGGTCTTCCTGCCGCACCTGACCGCGGCCGCACCGCCGGCGATGGCGGTCGACCGGCGCCCGACGGCCGAGGAGTGGACGGCGGCGAACGCGATCGTGCCCGAGCAGCCGTGGCACCTCGCGGTCGTGCTGGCCGGCGAGATCGACCCGGCCGGCTGGTGGGGCGCGGGCCGAGCGGCGATCTGGGCGGACGCGGTCGAGGCGGCCCGGACGGCCCTGTCCGCCGCGGGCGTCCCCGCCGAACGCGTTTCGGTGCGCGCGGCCGAATACGCCCCATGGCACCCGGGCCGGTGCGCGGCGATCCTGGTCGACGACGTCGTCCTGGGCTACGCGGGCGAGTTGCACCCGGCCGTGCTGTCCACGCTGGAGCTGCCGAAGCGCACCTGCGCGATGGAGCTGGACCTGGACGCGATCCCGGCCGCACCGGTCGTCGAGGCGGCCCGGCTGTCCACGTTCCCGCCGGCGCTGATCGACGTGGCGCTGGTGGTGGACCGCACGGTCCCGGCGGCGTCGGTCGAGGCGGCGCTGGTGGCGGGGGCGGGTGACCTGCTCGAGGCGGTGCACCTGTTCGACGTGTACGCGTCCGACCAGGTGGGGGCGGGCAAGCGCAGCTTGGCGTACAAGCTGACCTTCCGCGCCCCGGACCGGACGCTGACGGTGGAGGAGGCGGTGGCCGCCCGCGACGCGGCGGTGGCCTCGGCGACCGCCCAGGTCGGCGCGGTGCTGCGCTCCTGAAGCACTGGAGTCGCCCTCGGAGCCGGTGAAACCGGTGCCGAGGGCGACATCGATCCGCTAGTCGATCGTGTGGCCGCCGTTGACGGTGATTCGCTCGCCGGTGATGAAGCGAGCCCCGTCGCCGGCCACGAAGGCGACCACGTCGGCGATTTCGGCCGGGGTGCCCAGGCGGCCCAGCGGCACGTCCCGGACGTAGTCGGCGCTGTTCTCCGCGGTGATCACGCCGTGCCGCTCGACCGGGATCCAGCCCGGCGCGACCACGTTCACCGTGATGCCGTAGGCACCCAGCTCGCGTGCCCAGGTCCGGGTCAGGCCGAGTTGCGCGCCCTTCGCCGCGTTGTAAGCCGACGCGCCGGGCAGCGCCCGCTCGAACGAGTCCGAGCCGATCTGGATGATCCGGCCGCCGCCCAGCTGTTTCATCGCCGGCAGGGTGGCCTGCATCAGCAGCGTCGGGCTCTTCACGAAGAACGTCAGCTGGGCCAGGTGATCGGCCCAGCTCACCTGCTCCGCGGGGGCCAGCGGCTGCGGGCCGGTGGCGTTGACGACCACGACCTGGACCGGGCCGATCGCGGCGACCATGGCCCGGACGTCGTCCTCGTCGGTGACGTCGGCCCGGAACGCCGCCGCCCGGCCGCCGCCGGCCACGATCTCCGCCACGACCCGCTCGGCACCGGCGGCATCGGAGTGGTAGTTGACGGCGACCGGCCAGCCGTCCGCGCCGAGCCGCCGGGCGATTTGCGCCCCGAGCCCCCTCGACGCACCGGTGACGAGCGCACTTCCGGAGATCTGCACGCCCGAACGCTACCGAAACTGTCGTAGGGGCGTGATCCGATCGGGGGCGTGGCTGAACTGCGCGGCGTGGGCCGCTACGAGGTGGTCGGGGCGGGACCGGCCGTCGTCATCCTGAGCAATCCGCAGGCCGATCCGGGGTGGTGGGCCGCGCCGCTGGTCACCGCGCTGACCGCGGCCGGCTTCCAGGCCGTGTCGTTCGTGCACACCGGCCCGGAGCACGAGCCGGGGGCCGTGGCGCGCGATGTGGCCGCGCTGATCTCCCATCTCGGGGTTGGGCCGGCGTTCCTGGTCGGCTGGTCGCAGGGCGCGGCCATCGCGCAGGAGGTCGCGCTGCGGCATCCCGATCTGGTCGTCGCCGCGGCGCTGATCGCCGGATACGCCCGCCGCAACGCCTTCGACCTGGTGCTCGCGGACGCCTGGGCGGCGCTCGACGAGGCGGGCCCGGAGCTTGACCCGGTGCGGCTGGCGCTGCTCTTCCTCACCAGCCACCCGGTGCCGGAGCTGGGCGACGACACGTTCGTGGAGCCGCTGCTGGCGGGCATGCGCCGCTGGTCCGCCCGCGGTCCCTCGGATGCGCGAGACAGATCCAAGGCATTCCTGCGCGCGTACGAGGACCGGCGCCCCGAGTTGGCAACCCTGCGCGTGCCGTGCCTGGTGATGGGCTTCGAGCTGGACGCCGACACGTTCGTGACCCGGGCCCGCGAGGTGGCCGAGGCGATTCCCGGCAGCCGCTATGTGGAGCTGGCCGGGGCTGCGCACCTCGCGCCGATCACCGAGCCGGCCCGGGTGTGCGGGCCGATCGTGGAGTTCTTGCTCACTCGCCGGTGAGGCCGTCCAGCAGCTCGCGGGTCGCGTCGGCGTGGCCCGCGTGCCGGGCCGTCTCGTTGATCAGGTGGATCAGCACGAAGCGCAGGTCGGTGCCGTCGCCCGAGCGGCCCGGGGTGCTCAGGTCGGCGATCCCCCGGACCGCGCGGTCGGTCGCCTCGGCCCGCCGGCGGTAGGAGGCGATCGCCGCCTCGATGCGCACGCCGGGGCCGGGTTCGTACTCGTCTGCGGGCTTGCCGACCTCGACGCCCAGCATCTCGCCGTCGATCCAGCGGGTCTCCACGCCGGTGAGGTGGTTGACGAGGCCGAGCAGGGGGAGCAGCTTGCCGTCGGGATGCCAGCGGGCCTGCTCGTCGGTGAGGCCGAGCGCCTTGCGCAGGATCGCGCCGCGCAGGAAGCCCAGCCAGCGCAGGTACAGCTCGATCTCGTCGCCGGTGCCTTCGGGAAAGCCCTGTTGCTCGAGCGGCGTGCTCATCGGGTCATCCGACGCCCAGGCCGCCGACGACGGTCAGCTCCTGGCTGGTGAAGTCGCCGGTCAGCAGCGGCATCGCCTGGCCGATCGCCGCCTTCGTCTCGGGCAGTTGCAGCGACGCGTCGTGGCTCTCTTTGCTGTCCCACACCTCGGTCACCCAGATCAGGTCGGCGTCGGTGTCCGACACGCTGACCACGTACAGCTGGCAGCCGACCGCGCGCAGGCCCTCGACGCCGCTGAGCAGGATCTTCACCACGTCGTCGCGGTGGCCCGCCGTGGCCCGCATCGTGCCCGTGTAGCCGTACGCCATCTGTGCCTCCTGGGGTTGCCCGTCGCGCAAGTGCCGCCCGGCCGAGATTACGCGCGCCGTCGTGCCAGGATGCGGGGGTGGCCGCTCTCATCGTTGATCGCTTCATCCCGGCGCGGGCAACCGCCGACGATCTCACCGCGTGGAGTGCCATCTTCGGCGCGGGGCAGAGCGAGCTGTCCGGCAGCTCCGTCGACGCCAAGGCGCTGGCCGAGCAGTTGCGCGCCGGCGACGACGCGGGGTCGCGCTGCCTGGTCGCGCGCCGCCCCGCCGGCGGGCCGATCGTCGGCGTGGCGGCACTGCGGCCGCAGCCGAGCGACGCCCGCATCGGCTATCTGCGCCTCTTCGTGCCGCCGGCCGAGCGGCGCACAGGCGTGGCCTCG
>Ga0307512_10004200_pt1 | contig 15940 bp, 19 predicted proteins | sample 14_EM_MG_FD_200267 | JGI IMG/M metagenome (GOLD analysis project Ga0307512, IMG submission 200267) | Populus trichocarpa ectomycorrhiza microbial communities from riparian zone in the Pacific Northwest, United States - 14_EM | ecosystem: Host-associated > Plants > Roots > Unclassified | place... | reverse complement strand
GGAAGAAATAGTTCTTGTTCTTAGAAGACCTATTGGACCAGGCAGCAACCTATGGTAAAGCCAAGCACGTTCGTGAGGGCCAACGCCAAGCCTCGTAAGAAAAATTGCACGAACCCCCATAAGAACCAAAAGACCCAAGACAGCAACGAGAGAAAGGCAAGAAGTTGCAACAAGGATGGATACACCGACAGACTCCTTGGCCGAATACTTAGCGGCAATTATGAGGTTTCCATCCTGGGAAGTGTCGAGAAAGGTGTTCGTTCCAGACAAAGAAGCGTTGAAGGACATTTCGAAGTAGTCGTACAGTTTACCAAAGATTGCTGGGAGCTGTGAAGAGTTGAGGGGAACCTGCCACCTCTAAACTCGGTCGTGAAGACGATGAAAAGAGCGGAAGAGCTACCAGACAAGCTCAGTGGGAGTCGGAACCAACCTCGTCCGGGGGCAAAAAGCGCTGAACGGTTTCGAAAACCATCATCCGTGATCGGGCGGTCCACAGGTGAAACGAATGCACAGGTCGCGATCGTCAATTCTCTCGAGTACATCCCAAAAATATCCTCTACGCCTGGAGGCAGGTAATGTGTCGAGAGTCCCACCTTCCTCCTCCTCCTCCCTCACCCTCGGCCCACACTCGTGCAACAGGCGGGATGTGCGCCTCCAACGACAATATCCGCGAGCAGAGAGAACAGCTCGTGACGAAGAGATTCTCGTATGATAACAAGAGGCTCTACACATGGGGATAACAAGATAAACGGGAGAATGTATGAACCGAGTGTGATGCTCACCATCAATTGCTGGAACGACACCTGTGGATACGTCTGGACCATCTTGATGATCTGTTGGGACACCTTCTGGTAAACGGTGTACTCCGATTGGGAGTGTGGCTTGGTCTGGTGAACTTGCGATCAGAGTCTGTGGCATACTCCGGGGAAGTATTTAGCACCTGCTCTCTTGGCCCGGACACGGTCACAGTCTCGACTGAGAGCCCACTCCTGCTCGTCGGGGTAGACAAGACACAGTAGGCCACAAGGATATCGGGAAGGACCAACCGGACAGTCACCGGGTCTTGTAGCTTACCCACCCCTGCCCGTGTGGGAACCCAAATGTTCAATTTTGATGGTGCGGAAGTCTTATTGAAGTTACGGATGTAGTCGGGGAGGCCAGCGAGCGTTACCGGTATTGAATCTCCCACCAATGTTGGGAACGGGACGGATACTTTTGTTAAGGATGATTCATAGTATCTCGGCGAGTCAGGGGACGGTGTTCGTAACCTGAATGCCGCGGTTGGACGTGGTCTTCACGGGCCAGAGCTGATCACATACTTTGCTTTGTTTGTGTCCGTCCTGTACTTGAGAGTGAGTTCGGATTTGTCTTTCTCCTCGCTTTCCCTCGCAGCTTTCAAAGCCTCCTGGACGATTTCAGAAGTAAGGCTGTTGCCAAGCTGTCTCAGATTTTCGAATTGCTCCCGGATAGGTTCCATGGGCACCATTGAATTCGGGGACTTGTAGAGCCATGCTGGCACGTTTCTAAGCTGTTGTAGACGTGTCGAGAGGTCTGTCAACGCTTGGATTTCGGACTCGAGTTTTGATATCTCTGGTGAGGATGAAGTGTCCATGTGATCGGGCACTGTGGCGGGCGGCTTCGAACAGGATATTAGATTGCGAAAGCGGGATCAGGGTCAACTAGTACAAATGTCCTAAATAGACCCTAATACCACCCTGCATCGTGGTCTGCGCCCTTTTGCTCTCAGCCACACTTTCCCTCAGTCATGTCCCTCAGTGCAGACGACGTCATCCTCGAATGCAACATCGAAGCCCTAGGACGCGAGCTCCCCCTTCTCAATAAGGCCTGGCTCGAGATGCAGAACATGTATGCCAGTCTGGCTGATGCCAAGTATCCGGACGTCAATGCTTTCATCGAAAACTGCGAGCTCTTTGGCGTCATCGTCGTCACCGACGGTTACTTCGAACGCAAGGGCGCCCTCGAAAAGTGGGACGCCGAGCAGGGTCAGGTGAAGGAGGAGATGGGATCTTTGGACGAGGAACTAACACTAGTAGACGGTCGGTAGCCTAATACCCCCGCGACCTACCACCACTGACAAGCTCCAATCCATTGTAGACGGCTTTTTCTCCATACCACGCGTCCAACAAGCCGGCGTAGCTTATCTGAAATCGATAGAGCCAGGCGAGGCCACCGTCGGCGTCTATATCACAGATGCGTGGCGGGCCGAAACCTTTGACGTCCAGATCATCAAGTTGTTGCTGAACTGGGCGTTCGAAGAAGTAGGTTTCCACCGAATCCAGACCACTCTCCTCGAGGGGACTCGCAGAGTTCCTCTCATGAAACTCTTCTCCCACGTCGGCTTCTCACACGAGGGAACCAGACGCAAGTCCCGAGTTGGTGCTGACGCGGTCTACAAAGATGTGACTTGCATGGGCATGGTGGATATGGATTGGAGAGTTTGGGCGATGCACAGTTGTACCCCCAGAACCCTCTGGGATCGACTGTTCGACAGACAACAGAGAGAACGAGAGGAGATCATGACAGACGACGGAGACGATGAAGACAGGTTCCTTGGGAAGAAGGCGAGCACGGAAACATTGAGGGCCAACCTCAACGAGTACGTTCGATCGGCCAAGTCTACGACCGCCAGCAGCATAGTTGGCGGATCTGGCTCAAACCCCTACACTGGTCTTTCGGGCTCAGACTGGGAAAAGTTTGATCTACCCAACAGCCTTGCCGGTGACCGCAAATCTAACTCGGGTCTCGAGAGCGAGTTCGAAAACCTGGCCCTCAAGGGGGACAGTGCCGGGGGGTCAGGATCATCCCAATCTGATTCTCGGTCGATACCGAGCAGTGGGCGTAAGCGTTGGGCTGATCTCGACGAGGATTTTGAGGAGTTCGGAGAACGGGTCACATAACCACGATGATCATTTCTGTATACCAGTTGTCTTGTACCTCGTAGCCCCAAAATAGCAAAGCCATCTGATCTGTTTCCCAAGCTCCAGATGTTGCCAAATGACAACAGTAAGAAGAGTGAGAAAGAGAAGAGAGAGATCCCCCGACGACGCAAGCCAGTAGTGCAGTAGCAAGGTCATCGCGTCCCCGAGTTGCAAGCAGAGCTCGAGGAACAAGGGCTGCAAAAATTAGATAACCAATAATGAAGGCGGTGCCTTCATAATAGTGGTTAAACTATTAAGAACAGATACTACACTTGATCTAAGCCAAAAGGCCAGAGTGGTAAGGAATCCCGAGTCGTCCGCGAGAGCCATATATACCTCCGGAAAGTGCGCACGGACCATGTTTACTTTCCGACGCGTCGCCAAATAAAAAAATCCACCGGAACCGCATCCGAAGGTGTCACACTTCATCATATAACCACACTCTGATTGGCTTGGAGTTGGACGCGTCAGGCGCGTGGGTCACCTGTACCGATCGACCGCACCACCAGCAAAACGCCAGAATGAAACACCGGGAAGAGAAAGGTTTACCATATCCTGTGCTCAATTCGCACCAGAGGCGTTCTGGGCATTCCCGTTTTATTCCCCTTCTCGCGGGCTTGGGTGCATTGGCGGTGATCAACGGCTACCTCCGCGGAACGGAACCAACCGTCTATGCGCTCTGTTCACCTCATGGGACGGCGAACATTTACACTGTAGACGTAAATGACACCAAGGTTCAGTGCCTGGTCGTTAAGGGCGAACGATTCCTCCACACCAGCGCGCATGGTGAGGATGTGAAAGCCCCAAGCGCTTCGAGAAACTGACTCTAGCACTCGGCTAGCCGAATTGCAAGACAAACACCCTGGTATTCGCACCAAATTCCTACAGCCTAACGCGATTATTATACCGGGAATAGCTGGTCGGTACCGCGCCTATTGTTGAAGCCACCCGGTCCCTAAACGCCTCCAGATTCCCATGTGCATGCCTTACAGTACGGCCTTCAAAAGCAACTCCCTTTGGAAGGTGCTACGAGTGTCTCGGGTACGCATGGTTCTGTTAAATGAGTTTACGCGACTCTCCACCTATCACGTTGATTCGCGACAGACGCTGTCGCCAACGTCAGGGCGTATATTGAATCCGACCCTGCAATCCTTAACAACAGGAGCGCGTTCGTCGAAGGTTGGGGATGGGATACGACCAAATGGCCGATAGAACGATGGCCGACGGCGGTGCGTTACCAGGCGCTCTGTCGAGCACGGTGTGACTCAACTCTCTCTCCACAGGCGGAATTGGAGGCAGATCCCGTCACTAGAGGACGTCCTATTGCACTTCGCAGTAAGGATGCACATGGTTACTGGGTATCACAGAGTATCCTCGATGCCATGGAGCCGATTCCGGAGAAGGTTGACGGCGGCGTCATCGTCAGAGATTCTCGCGGCAAACCTATCGGTTGAGTTACCTCAGAAAGGTAATGGGATGAGCCATTTGACAAATTTCCTAGGAGTATTTTTGGATAATGCTCGGGACTTGATTCCGATCCCACTACCGACGGAAGAGGCTCTGTTGAAACGTTGGAACCCAGTCGTCAAAGACGCGCATGCCGTTGGTCTAACCGCCGTTCACGATGCGCTGCTGGGGCAAGACATGATTGACTTCTTCCACAAGTAAGATAGCCCAGACTCTCCCACGTTACGCGTACCCACATTTTTGGTTGGTCGTAAGGCAAGCCTTAAAAAGGAACCTCTCCGTGCGTGTTGCGCATTAAGTTCTGGGGAAAATCCTGATTCCACGCCTCAGTTGCGCGTCTATGGGATGAAACGCTTTGACGATAAAGCTCCTTACTGGGGTAATACCACCAAGAAAATCATCGGAGCTGGAGGCGATAGGTTCACCCTCCGGAGTGTCAAGTTTGTTGTGGATGGTTCGTGAAAAGGAGATCAACCGGAAGCTACTAAAATCGGATTCGCAGGTTCGCTGAGGTCTCGAGGAGCAGCGGTTAGTGCCTCCACCATCGCGCTTATCACTGCGACCCACTATTTTTTCTAGCTTTACGAACCATACTCCGACGATCCCGCCAACAAAGGTTTCATGAGAATCAATCCAGAAACCCTGAATGAAATGATACCCGAGTACGTAGGGGATGGGTGGCAAGTGGTATGTACGCCCACAATGCGCTTACCTTCGTCGGCTCTGAGCTCGACCCAACGTGTGTCCAGTGTATCCACGCCATTGGTGACAAAACGAACGGCGTTGTGCTCGACGCTCTGGAAGCGGCGCTCGAAAATACGGATGTCCCCACGATTAGACCGCGGGTTGAACATGCCCAACTCATGGACCCCAAAGATATCGCCCGTCTGGGAAAAAGTGGAGGTGTGTCGGACTGTTCCGTGGTGGGAAAACAGCGACTGACAGTGGGAGCGCAGTGATCGCAAGTGTCCAACCCATCCATGCGTAAGGCGCTCCATTCTTCTCACGTAGCGTCGAGATGCCGACATGCTTACAGGATAAGCGACATGTGGTACGCTGAACGCCGTCTGGTAATTCACCCACGTCGGTCTGCGTCCAAATTAGCGTTTCTCACAGAGATGACCCACTCTCTTAGGGGCCTGAACGGATCAAAGGACTGTACGCATTCCGCTCAATTATCGATGCGGGTGCGAGGACGACGCTCGGCACAGACCTCCCAGTTGAGGATATGCGTCCGCTAGCAACTTTCTATGCTGCTATCACAAGGTTATCCTACGATGGCGACTCACCCCATGGACGTGGGGGGTGGTTCCCTGAACAGAGGATGACGAGATTGGAAGCCCTTCGAGGTAAGTTACATCAGATGCCCACCTGTTCTCACCAAATCCCGCAAATGTTTTTACTGACGCACGGCCACAGGAATGACCATCGATCCCGCTTATGCCTCTTTCACCGAGAACATACTCGGCTCGATCGAACCAGGGAAGCATGCGGACTTCGTCGTCCTCTCCCGAGATATCATGGAAGTCCCAGCAGAGGAGATTCTGGAGACCGAAGTCCTAGCCACCGTGATGGACGGGGTAGTTGTTTATGGGAAGGTCTAATATTGCCCCCGTTAAAATCATCAAGGCCGTGGCCCGTCGGGAATTCCCACTGAAGTTCTGGCCGAGGTCGAGACACTTGTGTGCTCACGGTAGTGCATGTATTGTATGTAACCGATCTGATGAACGTTGATCTCTAGGGGACGATCAAACGACACCACGTATGGGAAGAAAGTGCCAGGATCGTCGTGAGGATTATGTAGCGGTCAACGTCAGTGTACGAATAGTAAAAGCAGAGTCCATCTTTGAGATCAAGAAGAGCTGTCATCTCCAGGCTCGCCATCATTCTCCTTCTCTATCGTGGCCGAGAACCTTTCAAAGATAAAGGATATGGTACCGCCAGGGACCCGGTCCACAGGCATTTCAAAAGAAGCTGATGATGAAGCGGTAGACGCCGAGTCGTTTACCGGTAGCGCGTCCGAGCGCGACGCTTGAGGCTGTTCAGGGTCGAAGTCATACATGAGTTTCTGAAGGACGTCGTCCTGCACTCTATCGCGGGAGCCCCGTCGCAGTCCATTAATGTGAGTCCATTCTCCCAGCGCCGCGAGTTGCGCTTTCTTCCTCAGCACGTACTGTGGGTGATTGGTTAAGGGCGTCAGTTTTTTTCCATACTAGGCCCAAGGCCGAACGCCATCGTTCGCTTACCGATTTGTCCACCGCGTCTATGTCTTCGGAACTCAAACTCGCAGCGGTAACGAACCCTTTCGACATACGCCGTTCTGTTTCTGCCATCTCCGCTTCTTCTTCCTCAGTATCGAAGCCGTTGTCATTGTCGCCCGCGTCTCCTCTGACGCACGGACAGTCGAGGAGCTCGTGGGTATGGCAACCAGTCTTCGGGTGAAACGTGAAGATATCACGGAGCTATCGTGGGAAGATGAACGTCAGCATACGACATAAGCGTTAGCCTGGGACATGCGTACGTCCTGAGTCGTGAACGAATCAGAGTTCGATTCTGCAGCACCCTGTAAAAAATTCCGACGCAAGTCCATAAGAGGGTGGAGCCGGATGAAATCCCAGAGCGCTCACTGTCCCCATAACCGCTGTGAACAGGGCTGAGCGTCAGAGTGATAAACATTGGTTTCGAGAAGGACGCACAGGCGCTGAGTCCCAACTTAGTTACTTGACGCTGGAATATTTTCTCTTCCGGGGGTGAAGGTTTAAGCATGGTCATCGACCCATCGGGGATACAAAGGTTCACACACCATCGATCGTGCCAGCGGTCAAGAAGCGATAGATGAAGACTGAGCGCCTCTGCCCGTCACTGCGGATGGGGGTGAAAACCTTGCGAGATCCGCGACCAGTTCAAAGACGCCCGGCTTACCGATGGATACGTGCCATACTCTGAAGGTCGTGACTAGCGCACAGAAAATTCGCGTCAGCGCCAAAACAACCGTCGCTAGATGTCGTGAGGGCAGTCTAACCTTGGATTCCAATCTCCGTCAATCAGACATAGTCGCGAAGCGCCGATGAGGTTGATCCCAACCCCTCCGGCTTTGGACGATAATAGAAAAAGGACTGGGAAAAGGGGGCTTATTCGGCACCCAGGGCGGGGCAAAAATGCGGAAAACGTACATCGAGATGCTTGAGACGCCTTGTTAAAATCGTTAACGTATTCCTGGCGCTTGTGGCTCGGCGTAGATCTGAAAGAGGAGCGAACCTCGGGCATCAGGACGAGTGTGTGCGAATACCAGGAATAAACTCACCCGTCGAGCCGGTGATACGTGTACGACCTCTTCTTGCAGTATGCCTCGACGATATTGAGGGTTGAAGTCCAGTGCGAGACGATAGCGACCTTTTCATCAGTACTCTACTCGGGCTGATCAGCACACGAGCGCGGATTGAAGGAACGTGTTCAGTACCTTGCTGATGGTGTTCAAAAGGCTAGCGAGTGCCGTAAGCTTCCCTAATGGGAGCATCAGTGTGCATTCCAATCAAACAGAACAAACAGGTCGAACCACTCAAGGAGACGTCCTCCACCTGGGGCCTTGAGGGAAGATATGCGAGGGCGTCTAAAATAGTGCGCGCGTTTGCGTCTTGGTTCTCCTTCCCCTTGTTCTTATCCGCGGTCGCCTTGAGGAGAATGGGGCTATTGCAAATCTTTTGTAACAAACCCATCATCGCAAGGGAGTCCGTCATGTTGTTCTTGATCAACGGGTCCAGGTTATCTTTGGCAAGAATCTTCATCAGAATCTTAGTTTGAACGCGGGTGGGTGTAATAAACACCACGTATTCATCTTGAATCCAATGTGAGTTTTCGTCCGAACCCTTAATCAGAGGCTCACATTTCGGAGGGAGGTATTTCCTGAGGAGGCTCGCCTCTCTCCGGAGCACAAAGCCCTGGGCAATTTGGAGTAACTAATGTGAAATAAAGTCAGGCGGAGGTGGACCAGCACAACCGCACGGCGCACTTCTTTGAGTTTTTCCGCTCCAAGCTTCGCTTCGGCTGTTGTGCTCCCAGGTGACCTGCTCTTGAGGATCGGATTCTCGTACTTCTTTCGGAAGGCGCTATAATCGTCTGTGCGCGCTTAGTGATTACAGCGGCGACTCCCGGACACAAGATGGTACCTAAAAGTCCGGGGTTGCAGAATTCGGCCTATTGAATTCATGATTAGTTCGCGAGGAACTAGGGGAATCATATGAGCAAACCATGGCGTGAAACTCGCCCAAATCATTTTGGATGGGCGTTCCCGACAGAATGATTCTCCGCGGAGTTTTCAAGGCGTCAAACATCCTGGAAGTCTTATTATTTGCGGACTTCAGTCGGTGACCTGGAAACATCGTCAGATGATGTTCGACCCGGCTCCGGCGGTAACCGACCCTCATCGCAGACGATCAAACCGATCGGTGGCCTAGAGGAAGACTGGGCTCAGTCGCCTTACGACACCAAAGCGAGGAGGCAGCTCAACTGGCAATACGAGAGATCCTCACTGAATTATGCCGTTGGTCAGTTCATACAATGAGTTCGATGGTTCGGGAACAACCGTACATGATTGACCGTAACTTCTCATATCCAATGATCAGGACTTGATGTTTGCTGAGAGTGGGTCAGGCGGCATCCACCGCATTAAAAAGGCCCCTCGCAAAAACCCGTGCTTACGAATTGAGGAAAAGTTTGATCTGCGATTTGTCCCTGTCTCCGGTTAGAATGCTCACTCGGTCCCTTCCTAACCTACGTGGCATACTCGTGAGCGTCTTCGTCATTCTATCGCGGGATCGAGGGTACCATTTGAAAAACTCGGACCTCCAGTTCTACATTAAGCAAGACAACATTTCAGGCGTGGTGTTGACGAGTGGAGGAGCAACGGCTTACGTTTATCAAGGAAACTGGACAGACGATGAGCGCCTTCCGGATCACTGGCCCTGGCGCAGCGTACGGGTTCTGCCCTGGAAAACTGGATTCAATACTGGCGGAGGCACTTTTAGCAACACGCTAACTTAGCAAGGTCCAGATAAGGGTAACCGTCTATGTGAGAGCCGAGTGAGGGGTTAGCCTAGTGTGTAACAATTCAAGTCTCCATACCTGCAAAGTCTTTCCCAACCCCCTACAGGCGATGATGTGATTAGCCGTAATCAAAAATGTGAGTTGGAAGTTCAACACCGACATCTCGTCTGCCAGGATACAACCTTGGCCGTCATGACTTCTGTATCCCATCACGCATTCGTACAAAAACTTTATCCCCTCGATCTGATGCGGCCGCAGTTTTCTTGAGAGTATGGGGTCTATTACTACCGGAACGATGTCCAATTTCCTGTCATAAATTGGGATGGAGTAGGCGCTCGGAACATCCGATGAGAACATTAGGCTCTCAGAAAGACGAACCTAGGATTGAATTTGGCCTCGTGCTCTTTTGTGGGAACTGTCATCAACACCGCATTCTCAGCGTCTGGGTCATGCCTGTGACACTGGAGATGAGTAAACGGATCACGAGAATAGACATGAAACTCGCAAAGGTTTTCGTTTTTCCTTCTTCTCGGGGGGATTGGCATAAAACGAAGTCGGGGGAATAAAGGCTTTGATGGGCTGTAAGGTGGCAGCGGCGATAGAAGAATTGATTGATTCTCGATCGCTACTCTTATCTCTTGGGGTTAGGGTTGGGACTGCCTCGGGATCAAGCGCCTGTTGCTCAGAAAGATCAATGCCAGACAGCGGTGGTAGCTCGGATTGAGCGATGGGCGATTCCAATTCGACCTCGCGGCCCCCGATGAACAGTTTCTGTCCGGGAACAGGCGGCTTGTCTGCTTTCTTTGTGCCGAGACTTCGTCCAACGGGTTGGTTAGGCTTTGACTTTTTGGACTAGCGTGGAACTTCTCACATTTTCCCATACTCTGATACGAGCCGTAGGAGCCCTCCTTCTGTGCACGTAACAAAACAATCGCCATCCCAAGTCCTGTGTTTTTTTTGCTGGGGTTTACGCCTGCAAGAGTCTTAGCATTTGAGTGTCACGAAGGAAGGTGTTCCAACGGACCATTGGGCAGACCAATACGAGTCGGGTAGTGCCTTTGGAGAATCTAAAGCGTTAACGGGGTTCGTGGGCGGCTTGATTAAATTCACGGGGTGCAGCGAGATCGGCTTCTTCTGAACACTAGAGGAACCCACAAGTGGACGAAACTGCTTTGGTGGGACGAAACTTTTGATGGAAGGTGCAGATGTCCGCACGGGGGCGGTATCCACGTCCGCAGTATGAATGGGAGAGCAATGCCTCCCAGACAAGAAGACCTGGTGGGTGATGGGGAAATCCAAATGGGCTTCCTTCTCGGGCCATCTAAGGCATGTACCACTCTCAAGTTTGGTTGGTATGGGATTTGGTGGACCTAAGGCGAGCCTAGTATAGAGATTGTTTGGTTCAGCGTCTAGAGGGACATCGTTTATTTCGCACGTTGTACTGGATTGGTCCAAAAGTTTGAAGTAAGTCAACCCCCTAACTATTAGCACCCCATCTCCGTCCCACGTTTTGTGTTTCTTATGCTGGGGTGATCGCCTGGCAAACACCGGTGAATACAGGATTCCTGGAACGCGATTGCCTCCATTCGGGCGTACCACTGAACGACCCAATACAGCTCGCCATTAGAATCGTGACTGTGACTGTTTTCCTCGCGTAGTCTCTTATCTGGGTGACTGGATGACCCCTGCCCATCCTCGGGCTTGCGTTTCTGACCACGGGGGTTAATATAGTGGGACATGGTCCCCGAGCTAAGCGGAGATGAAACCCAAGAATGTCCTCGAGCAAAAAATGGATCTTGGCACCCAAGGGGAAAAAAGATGGTGGGGTGGGTGTGGCGACGGGGTGGGTGACGGTCGACGAAGACGCGGCTTGTCACACCGTGACTCGTCGCGTTGAGGGACGCGTCTGGAGATCGGCTCACATGACCGGCGTGTGACTTGCGGGGACTAAGCGCTTTGCGGAGTTAAAAAGAAAGCAAGAAAAAAGAAGGTTCCCCCTGTCTCGCGTTCGAAATAGTGAAAGATTTGACTGTAAAGCCGAGCGCTGGGGTGGAAATGCCAAGCGGCCAATCAACTTGTCAAGAATCTAGGGTCCTTCTGATATCTGTAGTAGTATTAAGCTTTAGGGTCTCGGGCAAAGTTCAAAAACAGGATAAGTTGTGTCGTTATTGACCGGGGACCCGTTTGTTCCTTTGGGGTTGTTTTTTTAGGGAGCCGACCGGGCGTACGGAGAGGGAGATGGAACACTCGTGTATAGCAAGACGCCCGTGATGGACGCTGGACGTATCAGACAGACTATCAGATAAAACAGACCATCCGGGGCGCTCGATTTCTGCCAGAAAAGTTGTTGGGTTGACGATGGACAGTTGGCGCGCGTATTTTTTTTTCCATCGCCTATCTTGCCACTGATTCGCAAATCAAACGACCAAAGGTTTTGTATGCAAGAAGCCCCCCGGGAAATACCACCGCACACACTCTCTTCGCCCACACGTACTGAAACTCTCCCGGGGTTCGGATCAGAAGTCGCCAATGAGTTTGAGGCCACTCGTATATACGGTGCACCACCGATGCCACCCTGATTCCTCTACCACCCCTTCTCCCTAATGTCCGACTCCGAGCTCAGGCAGCGTCAGCCAAGTCCGACAACGTCCGCAAAGGCGTTGCCAAGAACGCAGAAGAGTCCCGGTGGCCTCCCACCACTGAACTCACCACCCGCAACCTCTACCACTCGTGGTTTCATTTTAGCTGCTTCGTTGGCGTTGTCCATCACCCTCCTTCTCTGCCTCCGCAACTTCCATTCCTCATCCCCATCTTCCTCCTATATCCTCTGCTCTCCCCTCGGCACACAGCAGATTTATACCGTCGATCATGACAACTCCAAGGTCGAGTGCATGACCGTTCATGATGACTTCATCATCGATACCGGTGCCCATGGTATGTCACATGAACCCATCAGTTTATTCAAGACACCTGTTCATGGGTCATTTCCCCTAGCCGACCTCACAAACCGGTATTCATCGCACAAATTGATCCACGTCAAGCCCGGTGCAATTGTCGTTCCGGGACTCACAGGTAAATCCGCCCTCCCCTCCACCGTATCACATCACCGTTTTCTTAACACCTCGCCCCGCAGATTCCCACGTTCACGCCCTGGAGTATGGCGCTCAAAGGCAGATCCCCATGGAGGATGCCCGGAACGCACTCGGTGAGGCTGTTGTGTTTGCGTCATACAGGTTCCAGAACGCTCTCTCCTAACCGTTGCAATGAACCACAGAGGCTGTGGAGCACGTTTCCAACTATATCAAGGCAGACCCGACGATCTATCATAACACCTCTTACTTTGTCGAGGGTTGGGGATGGGATCATACCAGATGGCCCGCGGAGCAATGGCCTAGTACTGTAGGCTCGGTTTCTGATCCACGCGAACATTGGAACTAACCCATGAGTGATGCAGGAGGAGATGGAAAGTGACCCCGTCATTCGCGGACGCCCCGTGGTGCTTCAGAGCAAGGATGGACACGCCCTCTGGGTATCACAAAAGGTTCTAGATGCCATGGCTCCGATCCCCGCCCACGTTGAGGGCGGTCACATCGTTCGCGATGAGACAGGAAACCCCACAGGTTAGTGCGCTCCGCCGATGGCATGATTCCAGCATTTCTTGACACATGAACTCTAGGTGTATTCCTGGATAACGCCCAGGATCTCGTTCCCAGGCCCCCTCCTACCGAGAAGCAACTTCTCAAACGATGGTCGATTATGGTCAAGGACGCGCACGCAGTAGGCTTGACTTCGGTCCATGACGCGGGTTTCAGCCCTATCTCATTAAAGTTCTTCGAGCGGTAAGCGTTCTACGTAATCCCTGCGTCCCCCGCTCGCGTGCTGATTCGTCCACAGACAAGCTATGAGCAACAACTTACCGGTACGCTTTCACATTGGAACGTTCGATGCATGATGCTGATGTATGACGTTAGTTACGCGTCTACGGAATGCAATACTTCGATGAAAACGGCCCCTATTGGGGCAATACCTCGGCAAAAATCATCGCTGCCGGAAACGACCGCCTCACTTCTCGTAGCGTTAAAATCTTCGGCGATGGTAAGTAGATCCGATGTGTGTAACAATCCGACTGCTCGCTGACTTTGGAGATTAGGCGCTTTAAGATCTGGAGGAGCAGCTGTATGTCATTTCTCTGTTCGCTTCCGACATGTTCCCGACGCGCTTGTTTTTTTTCTTCTACAGCTGTATGAACCGTACTCGGATAACCCGGAGACTCGCGGGTTCATGCGCCTATCTACCGAGGTTCTGAACGAGATCATTCCAAACTTCCTGCGTGACGGGTGGCAAGTCGTCAGTCCGGTGGCTTTTTAACCACGTGTTTTATGTTAACTTTAATTTTTTTGTTCAGAACATTCACGCCATCGGAGATCGGGCGAACTCGATAATTCTGGACGCCTTCGAGAACGCGCTCAAGAACACGAACATCACCGCCCTGCGTCCTCGACTCGAGCACGCTCAAATTATGACGAAGAGGGATATGGCTCGACTCGGAAAGCTCGGAGGTAAGTCTACCGGGCCTGTACGTCTTCAGACGCTCGTATTGATCAATGAGGCGATTCAGTCATCGCTAGCGTTCAACCCACCCATGCGTGAGTCGAGGACGTAATGGTTTTCTGATGGTTAACCCTTTCCATACAGTATCAGTGACATGTGGTATGCCGAAAGTCGACTTGTGAGTGTTTGTTTGCATTCAGGTCACGGAATCGCTGATGGCATTTGTGTAGGGACCGGAACGGGTGAAAGGATTGTATGCATTCAGATCCATCATCGACGAAGGAGCCAGGATCACGTTAGGGTCTGACACCCCGGTAGAAGATATAAATCCACTAGCTGGGTTCTATGCAGCGATAACGCGAGTGTCTCCCGACGGGCGATCACCCCATGGGCCCGGCGGTTGGTTCCCCGAGCAGAGGATCAGTCGTAAAGAAGCACTGAGAGGTGAAGTGACCCTTTCACGACCTTTAAATCTTTTTTCGAGCAAGGGATAGCTGATGTTTGAGGTCATTTCAGGAATAACTATCGATCCTGCTTACGCATCGTTCACCGATAACATCCTGGGTTCGATCGTTCCTGGCAAACGAGCCGATTACGTCGTGTTCTCGCAAGACATTATGGAAGTACCCGCTGACCAAGTCTTGAAAACGAAAGTGTTGGCCACCGTTATGGACGGGAAAGCCGTATATGGGGCGTTGTGATCGAGCGAACGGAAAGTTTGCGGATCTTGAAGCTTCATGGAGCATGGGGAAGGTTGTGCTGGGGCTACGGGAAGACCCGGATGATCCATTTCCACCTTCCTCTCATTCATGTTGTTGGCGAGTCTCTCCCGAAGGTTTGTATGTAATCTGGACGTGTTTGTAACAGATAGAGGACTGTATATGAATCACATTCGACATCATTGTACGATAACAGGACCGTCCATCCGGGTATTAGTAACGTAATGTGCGTTCGGGCGAGAGATTGAATGCCTGCGGGTACCACCCTGTGCGTATGAAACTGCTATGTGAGGGTCGAGTGCGATGATCCCAATTGTCGGATGCTGTGGCGTTCAGCTCAAGGAAATGATCATTCGCTTGATGGCACATGATTCTAATGACTAAATTCTCACGAACGCAAACGCCTCGACAAAACACCCCGACCATGGTTTACGTTCCTTCTCCCCATAGTCTTTTCAAGAGCCAGTCTGTTCTTTGCTATCCACAGTCTATCGCTCGATAGCTTCCTTTCCGCGTCAGTCCCGTCCAGATCCACCCCAAACCCCCCCAGCTCACCCCCCCGTTGTCTCTCCAGCAGATCACACTTTGCGAGCCTAGTCTGCGTTCGCTAAAAGTTTCATTCAAGAAAGTGCACTCCTTGCTTCTGCGCAAATCTCACCTTCATTCCAAGCCCGGTGAGTTCAGATCCATCACCCCAGTCCTCAGCAATCGAGTGCTGACCTGACACCCAAGCCATGGCCATCATTGTGGATGTTACTTCGCCACGAGTTCCGTCCTCACTCGTCCACCCTGGCATTCCACCAGAACTGTCGGACAGGGTAATCGACTTCCTCCATAACGACTGGGCTGCTCTCAAGGCGTGCAGCCTCACCTGCAAGGCATGGCTTCCCGCCAGCCGGTTTCACCTTTGGAACCGTGTGGTTTTGCGTTATTCCGGTGACGGAACCGATTACGCAGAGTTTCTCAAGGCTTCTCCAGTCATCACGTCCTGCGTAGTCGACCTAACGGTCGAGTTCCCAACAGACCGGAATAACGACACCTCTAGAGAGGCCGAGGCGACATGGATGTCAAAAACTCTAATACCCATATTCTCCACGCTCAGAATCCTTCGACAGCTCATGTTCGTCGGAGCTGATTTTGGAGAGGACGCTTTCCTAACCAAAATCTGCTCCAGCCTGTCGACCGCCAAAATTGTGCAACTCAGCATGTGCCACTTTTCCA